>Ga0315295_10000279_pt1 | contig 43298 bp, 28 predicted proteins | sample YL17G14_0_MG_FD_204453 | JGI IMG/M metagenome (GOLD analysis project Ga0315295, IMG submission 204453) | Sediment microbial communities from Yellowstone Lake, YNP, Wyoming, USA - YL17G14_0 | ecosystem: Environmental > Aquatic > Freshwater > Lake > Sediment | place: USA: Wyoming | collected...
GACGAGATAGCGGGGCTGCCAATTTCAACACTAGCGAATCCGGGGGGCTGTCACGTCTATCTGTGGGTCACGCACAAGTTCTTACCAACCGGGCTCGAACTGTTCAAGCTTTGGGGCGTGAAATATCAGTGTGTATTGACCTGGGTGAAGCCGACCGGTATGACTCCGTATTCATTTCAGTACAACACCGAGCATGTGTTATTCGGAAGAATCGGAAATCTGAAACTGGACAAGAACGGGGAAAAACTGTCATTTGCAGCGCCATCGGAGAGGCATTCTCATAAACCGGTGGAATTTTACAATCTCGTTCGAAAGGTCAGTCCAGAACCGAGATTGGATATGTTTGCTAGGGATAAGAAAGCTGGTTTCGATGCGTGGGGTAACGAGTGCGAGAATAATTCGTCAGGTGCGGCCCTGACATCCAAGGCCGCAGAGCAAGCCCAAGAGGAGGCGGTGAACTAATCAGATGACGAAAGATAATAATAGCGACGAGTCCCATAGCCCTATGGACCTACAGGAGGAAAACTGTGGGCCAGAGGATGGGCGAAATAATGACCAGGCAGGTAGTGGCGGCGCGGCGGCGGGACATAACCACCTGGGATGGGACGACTTGACAAGGTCAGCCTATGACCGGTGGTTGGCACGGATGGCCCAGAAGGCACCGGCCACCATCGAGAAATATAAACGGTATGTAGATGGTCTGTTGACCCACTGTCGGAAATCGGCCAACAAGATAACGGACCACGACATCCAACTATACATCAACACGATACATGGATACCCGTCGAGGGGGACTGCGGTCGTGGCGATAAATTCCTACTTAAAGGAAGTTGGACGGCGCATTAAGAACATAGAACTCGGACGGCCATCGGAACCAAGAACAATCGTCCCGCTGACCGAAGACGAATGTAAACGAATGGTCGAGGCCACAATGACCCTACAACAGCGGGTCCTGTTGGCCTTATTGCGGGATACCGGTGGGAGGGCCTCGGCGATATGTTCCTTGAGGGTCGAAGACGTGGGTTCTGACTATATCGTTCTTCAAGGCGATACCGCAAAGAACAGGACCACATCAACGGCCCCCATAGGACCCGATACCGCAGAACTGTTGAAGCGGTACATTTCCGAGACTGGCGCCCGTGTGCGTGTCTTTCCTTCAAACCGTCGGACCCTTTGGGCCATGATAAACAAAGTTGCTCGACGGGCCGGAATCCAAAAGAAGGTGTATCCGCACCTGTTCAGGCACATGAAGGCCCTTGACTTCCGACGGGCGAAGGCCCAACCGGATACCGTGATGAATGCCCTTGGCTGGAAGGACACTAGCCAGTACGACAAACGATATGGAAAGAGAACGGCCACGGAAACAATGACCGAGGCAAGGGCTCTCCTCGACAAGACACCACAGGAGACGGGGAACCCGGCAAAGGCCATAGAACAGCTGGCGGTCCTGCTGGCACAAGGGAAGATAGACCTACCGACCTATCAAGCATCGATATTGACCCTACAACAGAAACCCAAAGAGGGTAAAAAGGGTGACAGGGACGATTCCCTGTTTTACGTCCACTAGTTCTGTCCACCTATGGTGGCCAGGTGAAGGTCGTAAGCCCCTTTCTGTTCGCCAATGGTCCCTTACGGGGCCACCGGTTGACGGCATTCGACTGAGCGTCCAACCCATCGGTCACGAGTCGTTCATCCCGACACGTTCGGACTTGCACCAGCGGGGATGGCCGTTTCACCATATCCGCCACATCGACGCTCTCCGGCGACCGGATCATCGCTCCATGGCGGCTGTGCCGTTTCTGCTCCAGACGGAAGTTTTGCTCCCGTGCCCGGTTGCCCGGGCGACCGGCCCTCTCGGGCCCCCGACTTCTGTCGGACCGCACACTCTAGTGGAGAGGGGACTTTCCTCAGCGTCCTCCCTTGCGGGAGGCCACCGTCGGCCGTCCGCCTCCTCCTGGCCAATCATGATATTATCGGGCGGTTATTAATATACTTTCCCGAACACAATTCGAAGGATACGGGTTTTGAAGGGGCTGGCGGCCTCGATCTCGGTCAATTCTTGTCAATATTTTATTGACAAGAAAATACTTAAACCTTTCGGCCTCCCACGACGGAAACAGAAACGGCGCCTCAAAGCCCCGGGATCCTCAATCCCTTCTTATCCCTGGCAAGGACGACCACCCTGCTGTCGGCCCTCTCGGCGGCGATCCCGAGGCCAAGCCTGTCCCCAAGCCGTTTCCCGAACTCGACTATGTCCGCATGCTTGGGCATGTTGTCAAGATGAAAATGCTGCCTGCTCTCCCCGACCAGCACGAACCCCTTTGGCTCGACGAACTGCGGCTCAGCCTTCCCGTCCAGCCTCGCATAATCGTCCACGAACTTCAGGTCGAAGTTCCACTTCTCCACGAGGGTGTGCCTGATGGTCGTCCTCGTCCTTCCTTTCAAGCTCGGCAGAAGCTCCAGGGTATCATTGAGGAGCTTCCATCCTTTCGGGAAGGCCGGGATGCAGAGCTTCTTGTAGATCTCCTCGTTGGGGGCCGCCACGGTAACATACAACTGGGTTGGAAGCGGGTCCAGCTTCTCGAGGACCTTCGGCATGGTCCCATTGGTCACCAGGAATGTGGTCATGCCCCTTTTCTTGCAGACTTCGATGAACTCGCCCAGCCTCGGATAGAGCGTCGGCTCCCCGGCCAGGCTTATCGCCACCTGCTTAGGCTCCTGGGCCTCCTTCCACATCTCCCGCGGGACCCGCGGGTCCCCTTTCAATCCGGTCGTCAGGTTCCTCTGGCCCTCGATGCACCTGTCCAATATCCTCTCGGGCTCGTCGATCTCCTCGGGGCTCATGCTGGAGGAGTTGTGGTGACGCCAGCAGAACAGGCAGTGCTGGTTGCAGTGGTCCACCGTCGGGGTCATCTGCAGGCACCGGTGGCTCTTGATGCCGTAGAACTCCTGTTTGTAGCAGGGCCTGCCGCGGAGCATTGACTCCCGAAGCCAGTGGCAGAGCTTCACCCCGCTGTGGTTGCCTGCCATCCGGTATCCACGCTTGACGAGTATATGCTCCACGGCCTTGTCGAGGGCCATGGATGTCCGAAGGAGGGCCCCGGATAAAAGGGTTTTCCCGCGGTCCATCGAGATGCTACTTGGACACGACCCTTCCTGGTCCACGCTTGTCAGAGGACCTATGGTCCGAGATGCTTGCACCAAGGAAGGTCCACACGGTCCCTATCAGGAACAGCACGGCGTTCATCACAAGTAGGACCATGACCATCTGGTCCATGGACGCATGGATGACCGAGATGGCCACGACCTCCAGCACCATGAAGTTGCAGAACGCTGTCAGAAAACCAAAGTTCGATCGTGCAAGATGGTAGAAGACAAGGACCTGCGTGAGCGAGAAGAAGAACACCATGAGACCATAGTACCTCAAAAGGTCCTGGGCGTCCAGGTACTTATCACCGTAAAAGAATGAAAGGAAGGCCCCCGGGACAAGATATAACAACAAGGCCACGGCCCCCGTCAAAGCCCCCGTGAACAGCAACCCTTTGGAGAGCAGGGGCCTCGGGTCGATCCTATCGACATGTCTTTTGACTATCATGGGGAACAGGACCGTTGTGATCCCGACCGGTATGAAGAGCACGAGCCTCCCGAAGATCGAGATCGCCGTGAAGAGCCCGGTCTGCTCGGAACTGAAGAAATGCTTGACCATTATCACGTCCACGTTCGTTGGTATGGCCAGGCACGCCATGGTGGCCATCGTCGGCGCTACGAACAGCAGCACGTCCCTCGCCTTTAGCTTCTCCTTATCTGACCCTGCCTTCGCTCCAGAGGTCTTGGGACCCTGAACCTGGTCCGCTGTGGAAAAGAACGAGACAAGGAGCGCGAAGATCACGCTGGAAAGCACCGCCCCTACCGCGCCGTAGAGCCCGAACCCCAGCCATACCAGCCCGATGCCAAGCGCGATCTTCAGCACGGACCTCGCGATGTTGTTCATCGCCAAAGACCTGAACCTCTCCAGGCCCTGCAAGAGGCCTAGGTTCACATTGAACATGCCCGAGAACAGCGATGCAAGTCCGAAGATGAGCACGAGGCGGACATCCCCTATATGCAGGTAGTCCGCCACAGACCAGCTCAGGGCGACGAACATCAAGAAACATGCCATGCCCGTTCCCGCGACCCATCGGAAGATGGTGAGATACAAACGGCCTATCCTGGCCTTGCCCGAAGGACCGACCCTTCCTGAAACGAACCAAGCGGTCGTCACCCTGATCGTGCGTTCGAAGAGGAAGAAGAAGAAATATGAAAGGGCCCCAAGGCTGCCGAGGACACCGTAGTCCTCCGGCCCGAGGGCCCTTCCCATCGAGACCTGGAAAAGATAGTCCAGACCGCCGGTGAAGACGGTCGCGATGAGCATCAAGCCCCCCGCCTTCAGGAGATCATCTTTCTTGAGACGGTCGAACAACCCCAGGCTCTCACCACTGTCCATCCCTTGATGGGCCTCAAGGATCATCTCGGGATGCCTTCGGATATCAATGCCGAGATGATAAATCTTCACAAGAGGTCGGACCAATGTCCTAAATTACCAATAATTATATAAGTCTAATCAAATATTAATCAAGATATACTAAGAGGAATGAACATGCGGACATGGCTCGTAATCGGTATCGTGCTGATGCTATCATGCGGATTCGTAGGCGGAGCGGTCGCCTCTGTAAGTTCCCGAGCCCAACAGACAATAGCGCCCCAGGCAACCTTCCCGGTATCGGAAGTATCCCTTACGAAGGGCGAGAACCTGACCTGGGACTGGACGGTCAACAAATTGTCGCTGGACTTCTGGATCGAGGACCCGTCGGCGAACACATATAACTCGAGCACTGCTGCGGCCAGCGGAAAGGGCCTACTCGTCATACCCATAAACGGGACCTGGACGGTCAAGTGGGAGAACACCCAGCTCGTAGACCCCTACACCGACAACTCCATCATCGTGACCTACACCTTGAACGTGATAAACCATCCTCCCAAGGCCTCGATAAAGGCCGACAAGACCTCCGGCCTCAGGCCTGTCACCTTGACGTTCAAGGGGTCAGGCCTTGACACGGACGGCTACATAGCCTCCTATTCATGGAACTTCGGCGACGGCGGCACGTCCACCGCGCAGAACCCATCCCATGCCTTTACGAAAGTCGGCACCTTCACCACCGTACTGACCGTTACGGACAATGACGGCCTCACGGGCACCGCGAGCATCATCATCACGATCGTGGAAAACAAGGCCCCGACCGCCAAGGTATTGGCGAGCCCGGTCCAGGGCATCGTCCCGGTCACCGTGGTCTTCAATGGGACGGGAACGGATACGGACGGGACGATAAAATCCTATAGCTGGAACTTTGGCGACGGTGGCACCTCCATAGAGCAGAACCCGACCTACAAGTTCGTTACGATCGGGATCTACGACGTCGTACTGACGGTCAAGGACGACTATGGAGCGACCGGGAGCGCCACCATAAAGATAACCGTCAACAGGGTCCCCAACAAGCCCCCGATACCCTCGATAACCGCGTCGCCCACATCAGGCATATTCCCGTTCGATGTCCAGTTCACAGGCAAGGGGACGGACTCCGACGGCGTCGTAATTGCCTATCTCTGGGACTTCGGGGACGGCTCCACCACCTCGAACGAGCAGAACCCGCTGCACACCTACTTAAAGGCCGGGGACTTCACGGTCAAGCTGAAGGTCACGGACAACGAAAATGCGACCGGGAACGCCACGGCCGTCATCAAGTCCAAGGTCAACCAGCTCCCAAAGGCCTACGCCACGGCCAACGCCACCCAGGGCGTGAGGCCCTTCGCGGTGACCTTCACGGGCAGGGGCACGGACTCCGACGGCACAATCGCCTCCTACTTCTGGGACTTCGGCGACGGCAAGACGAGCAACGACCAGAACCCGCAGCATGTGTTCGCGGCCGTGAAGACCTACCCCGTCAAGCTAACGGTCACGGATAACCGCGGTGGCAATGGCTCGATGATCCTTGATATAATCGTCGATGAGCTCCCTGCTGACGGCGACGCGGACCATGACGGTATGCCCAACGGCTGGGAGATGGCCCACAAACTGGATCCGCTAAAGAACGACGCCGCGCTGGACCCGGACAAGGACGGCTTCTCGAATCTGATCGAGTTCCAGAAGGCCACTGACCCGCAGGACCCGCTCAGCCACCCCATCACCAAGGGCACGATGACGGTCATCGTGACGACCAAGTCGGGCACGGGGCTTATTAACGCCCTGGTGAGCGTCACTGGTCCGAAGGCCGGCACCATCACCACCGATGCGAATGGAAAGGCGGCCTTCATAGACTATCCGCTCGGACAATACGAAGCGACGGTCACCCTCAAGGATTACAAGACAAAGGTGGCCTGGGGTAACATCACCGAGAAGGCCCCGAACCCGACGGTGACCATAGTCCTGGACAAGAAACCCTCAACGCCCCACGGCCTGCTCCCCGGTTTCGAAGGGCTCCTTCTGGTCCTTGCGGTTGTGGCCCTCGCAGCCTTCTTGGGCAGGCGAAAGGACAGATGAAACGGTCCCAGGGCCTGACCCCATCCGATCCTTTTTCTCTCTTTTGATGGTCCATTTCAAGCGTTCCTTTTTCTCACCACCTGATCGTCCCGACGAAGGAACCCTAATTAATTTTAAATATCATTAGGGCGTTCGTCCAATGAAAACACGAGGGACCTCGATGAAGAACAAGAAAATGGCTACAGATGTCGGGACCATCGATGTGAGGATCCCCGCAACGCTGTACAAGAAGGTCCAAAAGAGGATCGAGGGGACCGATTTCAAGGACGCATCGGACTATGTCTCATACGTCCTCAGGGAGGTCCTCACCGAAGCTGATGAGAGCACGGCCAAGGAACAGCATTTCTCAAAAAGGGACGAGGAGAAGATAAAGGACAGGCTGCGTTCCTTGGGTTATCTCGACTGATCATTCACCATATGGATGTTCGAAGAGGGACGCCCTTGCCCAAACCACACGGCGGAAGGTTGATAGACAGGACGGTCAAAGGCCCCAAGAAGAAGAAGTTACTTGAGGAGGCCCGCGTCCTGCCTCGGCTTGACGTAAGCCCGGACATCGTCCAAGAGATAGAGAACATCGGCAATGGCGTTTTCAGCCCCCTTGACGGTTTCATGTCCTCCCAGGACCTCCAGGCCGTCCTTGACGATATGCGGCTTTCGAGCGACGTCCCGTGGACGATACCGATAGTCCTTTCGCAGGATGCACGGGCCATAAAGGACAAAGGGCTAGAAGAGGGCATCTCCGTGGCCCTTTTCGATGGGCGCGATGGGAGATTGGCGGGCCTTCTGGATATAGAGGACATCTACAAGTACGACCGTAAATCCTTCGCGAAGAAGGTCTACGGCACGACCGACACCGGCCATCCCGGCGTCCGCAAGGTGATGGAAATGGGCGACCGGCTCCTAGGCGGGAAGGTCACATTGGTCTCGGAGGCTGCGACACCTTTCTCGGACCATTACCTCCGCCCGAAGGAGACGCGCGTGCTCTTCAAGGAGCTTGGCTGGAGGACCGTCGTGGGCTTCCAGACCAGGAACCCGCCGCACATAGGGCACGAGTACGTGCAGAAGACGGCCCTCACATTCGTTGATGGCCTGTTCATCAACCCCGTCATCGGTAAGAAGAAGCCGGGCGACTTCAGGGACGAGGTCATAATCGCCACCTATGAGGAGCTCATGCAAAGATACTATCTCAAGGACCGGGCAGTCATGTCCATCCTCAACTTCGAGATGCGCTACGGCGGGCCGAAAGAGGCCATATTCCATGCCCTGGTGAGAAAGAACTTCGGATGCACGCACTTCATAGTCGGGCGGGACCATGCGGGCGTCGGCAACTATTATCCGCCATTCGCTGCCCAGGAGATATTCGATGATTTCCCGGACCTTGGCATCGCCCCCCTGTTCTTCAAGGCCTTTTTCCACTGCAGCAGATGCGGAGGGCCGGTGAACGAGAAGGTGTGCCCTCACCAGGCGGACAAGGACGCGGTCCTCCAATACTCAGGCACCAAGATACGTGAGATGCTCGTCGCTGGAAAGAGGCCCGACGAGAGGATGATGAGGGCCGAGGTGGCGGACGTGATACTGAAATGGAAGGACCCCTTCGTCCATTGAGGTCCTATCTCGGGGTGCGGTCGATGGTCAAGGCAAAGAAGAACAGGAAGATGGCCCGTTCGAGAAAGGGCAGGCCCTCCTCGGCATCCCGGTCAGCAGAACGCCCCCGCCCGGGTCGCAAGGTCCTTGTCATAGGCCTCGATTGCGCCGATCCGGACCTGATATTCAGGGTCCTCAGGGACAGACTGCCGAACATCAAGATGATGATGGAGAAGGGTATCTTCGGCAACCTTCGAAGCGTCATCCCGCCCATCACCATACCGGCCTGGCTATGCATGGCGACAGGCAGGGACCCCGGTGCCCTGGGCCTTTACGGCTTCAGGCACAGGAAAGGGAAAAGCTACGACGGCTATTGGATAGCGAATTCCACGACGAGCAACAGCCCTGCGGTCTGGGACCTGGTCGGTAGGGTCGGCAAAAGGAGCACTGTCATCGGGTTCCCGCCATCCTTCCCGCCAAGGCCTATCAACGGCCGGATGGTGTCATGCTTCATCACGCCGGATGCTAGTGCCGAATACACCTACCCTCCCGAACTGAAAGAGGAGGTCGAGGCCTTGACCGGCGGGTACATCTTCGACATAACCTTCCGCTCGGACAAGAAGGAGGACATTCGGAAGGAGCTCTGGGAGATGACAAGGACGCATCTTGTAACGGCGGAGCATCTTGTCAAGAAGAAGGACTGGGACCTTTTCTGGTACGTGGAAATAGGGACGGACCGTCTCCACCACGCCTTCTGGAAATACTTCGACCCGCGCCATGCCAAATACAGCCCGGGGCACGAATATGCCAGCGTCATCCCGGACTATTATAGGATGCTCGATGACGCCCTGGGCAGGATCCTCCGGGCCTTGTCCGACGATACGGTCGTCCTCGTGGTCTCCGACCATGGGGCCAAACCCATGGAAGGGGTCGTGGCAGTGAACGAATGGCTCATCAATGAAGGATACCTCGTCCTGCGGGAACCACCAGCAGGGCCCGGGACCAAGCTCGAAAATGCCGATATCGACTGGGAGCGAACAAGGGCCTGGGGCTGGGGCGGCTACTACGCGAGGATATTCTTCAATGTCAAAGGCAGGGAATCCTCAGGCGTGATAAGGCCCGAGGACCTCGAGGCCGAGAAGGCGGAGCTGCGAAAGAGGCTCGAGGCCATGAAAGGCCCGGACGGAGGTCCCTTGAAGACCAAGGTCTTCGTCCCTGAGGAGATCTACGACGAATGCAAAGGGGACGTTCCTGACCTGATGGTGTTCTTCGGCGACCTCGCCTGGAGGTCGGCGGGCACCATAGGTTGGGGCCAGACCTTTTTGACGGACAACGATACGGGCCCTGATGACGCGATGCATGACTGGGAGGGGATCATCATAGCCTATGACCCGAGACGGAAGCTAGGAAAAAGGATTGATACAGCATCCCTGCTCGACATCACCCCGACGATACTGGGACTTATGGGGGTCCCGAGGCCCAAAGGCCTGAAAGGAAGGCCCATCAAGGAGCTGATGGCATGAGCCGCGTGTCCGAACGGAGGAGGAGACCGGGGATCAAGAGGACCACCCCGTCCAAGAGGACGAAGAGGACCAGGGGGTTCACGGTCTGGTTCACGGGACTTTCAGGGAGCGGCAAGACGGTCATCGCCGACGAGCTCGCAAAGAGGCTCGTCAAGAAAGGGTTCATGGTCCAGCGGTTGGACGGGGACATCGTCCGTCAGGGCCTGACCAGGGACCTGGGCTTTTCGAAGAAGGACCGGGACCTGAACATAGAACGCGTCACCTTCGTCGCGGACCTCCTGACCAAGAACGGGGTCGCGACCGTCGTGTCCTTCATATCGCCGTACCGCGAGGCCAGGGAAAAGGCCAGGGCCAGGATAAAGGACTTCATCGAGGTCTTCCTGAGATGCCCCCTCGAGACATGCATCTCCCGGGATGTCAAGGGCCTATACAAAAAGGCCCTGGCAGGGGAGATCAAGGAGTTCACCGGGGTGAGCGACCCCTATGAGGAGCCGACGGACCCGGACCTCGTCATTGACACGGACCGTGAGACCGTCAATGATTGCGTGAAGAGGGTCCTGGACCACCTTTCCAGGGCTGGATATATCTGAAGGGCCCCCGGTCTCATTCATCGGAGGATCCTCGTGCATGCCCTTCGTCAGGCAGGCCCAACCTCTTCTTGGTCCTAGCGGCCGTGCCACCTTTCGTCCTATTTGGCGGGCCGATCAGCACGAACAGGACCGTCAGACCAAAGGCACAGAAAGTGATCTTGGCCAGTCCGTCGGCGAGGTCGGTGTTCCCTGCGGCAAGAAGACCCGTGGCCGACCATCCAAGGACAAGGCACAATCCTATGTCCGTCCAGAGCCTCATGCGACTGGACCTGAGGATGAACCAGAGGAGTACCATCGAAATGGTCAGGGCGAAGATCGACCCGATAAGGACCTCGGGCTGCATCATGGTCCACCCCGCTTGACGCGTTCGGTCTTGTTTCTTCTCATCCTCACAACCTTCTTGGCCTTGGGCCTGTCATTACCGGTCGCTCTTCCATTCTGCTTTCCCCTTGTGATGCCGCAACCCTGGTACCTACGTCTGACGACGGTGACCCAAAGCAGCCATACAAGCCCTATCGTAGCGCTAGTGGCCGTTATCACGGCCCCGACATTGAACCAGCTCTGGGGTTGATATTCCAGGATGATCGTGAAATTGCCGGTCCTGTTCACGCTGTAACCGTTGACCATGCCATTCAAAGGGAGCCCCTTGAGGTCCCGGCCATCCTGCGTCCTAGCACTCCAGTATGCATCATAGGTCTCTGCGAACCCGAGCACGAACTGGCCGGTCGAAGAGACATCCACCTGGTAATGGCCGTCATCCAGCCGCTTGTAATCCTTGACGACAGCGACCGGAGGCCGGCCGAACATGTCCTCTAGGGTCCCACCGTGCGGGTCCTGATTCAAAAAGAACATATCCAGGTCCGTACGCAGGTCCTTGTAATACCGGTCCAGCGTGATGTTGTCGAACCACGTCGTCGCGTTCCCGAGCGAAGGGTCCTGGACGCCGCCGGCGTTCAGGACGAAGGTCACTTTCGTCACGTTCGAAGGGACCCTGAACGTGGTCGAATGCCTCGACCAATCATTGGTCCAGCTCAGGGCGCTCACAACGGTCTGTAATCTCACGTATTGTGCTAGCTCCTCGTCATAGCCGTATACAAGGACCTGGCTCTGGACGACATTGCTGGTCTTGACGTCCACGCCCGCCTTGTACCATCTGCCACCATCGACCGGGACCTCACCACACATCATCCCGCTCCAATTGCCGGGACCCCCAAGGCCCGTGTTCAACCGGAGCGCGCTCTTTCCGTCGGTCCTTGTGGCACCATCAAGGGACGCATCGAACCCGGCCGCCTGGGGATTGCAGCCCACCGGGACACCGGTCGTCGCGTTCAGGCCGTCCTCGAAGGAAAGCGTGCCCGACCTCTCCCCGAGTTCCGGTAGGAAAAAGGATATCCCTTGTATCCCGGCCTCGAGCCGTACAGGAGTGATATTGACCCAGGTGAGCACATCGGATGCGTTATAGCTGATGAGACGCTCCGTGTCCCCTATCCTTACCGCAAGCAGGTTCTCCGTCGCATGCCCTGCGAGCCTCATCGACAATGTATAGTTCCCGCTCCGTGGGACCTCGAAAGAGGCCCGCGCCTCGTCGGCCGATAGCTTGACGACCTTGCCCATTCCCGCAGCGTTCCCGAAGGCGACCGAGGGCACGAGGCCCGCGGGGCTGTTCCTGGCCAGGCTGTGTTCGGCCTCGAACGCGAGGATGACCCCTTTCCCATCCATGAGCTCCTGGGCCTTTCGGAGTTCCTCGTCGAACCTCTCCTTCGGTATGACAGAGACCAGATTGACGAGATTGAACCCCACAGCGTTCTCGACCACGAGGGAGTGGTGGCCACTGGACATCGTCAAGGACCCTGCCTTGACCCATTCGAAGGCCCCCGTCGGGTCCTGTGTGACGACGGTCCCGAAGGGCTTGCCGTCGATGTTCAGGTTCATGCGCCCTCCCTTCGAGCTCATCAGGCATCTTATGTAGATATCCTGCATCCCCGTGTCCTTGACATCGAAATCGAGTTTCATCTTCGGCCTTACTATGAGGTTCCCTAGGTCATAGACCTTCAGGTCGTCGAGCCTCCAAAAACTGTCGTTGATAGGGTTCCTGTCGGCAAGGACCCTGATGGAGAAGTACTCGGTCCCGAAGGGGAAGCTCACGTTCGAAGCGAACAGCTCCATCCGGGACGTCCCGCTCTTTGTCAGAAGGTACTGGTCCCTGAGGGGCTGCCCATGGATATCATAGGAACTGACCACGACCTGGGCGTTGTTGGCGTCCTGGACCGAGAAGGAGAACGAGACCCTGTAATCAAGGCTCTTCTTCACCGTCGGTATCAGGTTCATCCTTGCTTCCTGGACGATGCCGGGCTCGCCTATGGTCACAGTGCCCTTGAGCACCGACCCTCCACTGGCCGGCGCGTTCTCCAGGGCTATCCCGATGTTCGGTGTGGTCGTCGTGAAATCACCCATGTCCTCGTTGAAATCATAGGATCTAACGAGGTCCTTGTCCGTGAGGGTCTGGTCCGCCCTCGGTGTCCCCTTTGACCATGTGTAGACGACCCCCATGCCACGGTCCCAGTTCCATTCCGAGAGGTCCCCTTTCTGGTTGTTGCGCCCGTTACTGAACTCGTAGATCGGGGTCTTGGACCATCTCGCGTCGGGCTCGTAAGAGCTCACGAAATTGTAGGGCGTGATGAGATATTCATCACCGATGGACTCGAAGGCAAGGTCGGCGGGGCCGGTCCCCTGCGTGAAGATGATGTCGTTCATCGTCGCGTTGATGAGGTCTCTATCAAGGCCTGCCTGGCCCCCGAAGACGATACCGTCGGACCAGGGCACGAATGTCGGTATCTCGGTGAGCATGTCCATGGACGAGATGCCGCCGAATACCAGATGTGTCGTCGAGGTCGCAAAGAACCTCTGGCCGGTCCTCTCCCTGTAGCATTCGTTCTCGAAAACGTAAAGGATGCCGAAGGTCTCGACGAGCTTGAGGTCACTTTGCGCCTTTAGGGCCTCAAGAATGCCCGTGCTAGCCTCCTTGGTGGTGGTGGCATTGTCGTCATGGAATACGATGTAACGGATGTTCAGCGGCGCAAGGACCTTTCCGATATCCCCCGACATGTTGGCCGCCAGCAGTGAGGCAAGGTTGTCGTCTTTGACAGTTGCCTCCAGAAAATAGATCCCGTATCCATTGGGGTTCATGTTGGGGGTATCATAGACATAGGACGGCCTGCTCGAGGAAAGCGCCCCCATGTCCATGTGTGTCCTCAGGCCCTCGTTCCAGAACACACCGCGGCTTGCGTAATTCGGCAGCCAGAGGACCTTGAAGTCCCCGCCCTGTTGTGAGAACCAATCGTCGAGCTGCTTGAACTCATCCGGCATGTTCGCAGGCCTCAGGGCATCGTTCATGTTCCCGGTGGTCAGGGGCCAGTTCGGGAGGATCGCGGAGCAAAGCAACAGGGCCACGACGGCCAGTGCTGCAACCTTCCTGGCCTTCCCGGTCAGGGCGCTCCGTTCTCCCTTCTTCCAGGCCCATACCACGAGCTCGAAAACCGAGAACCCCAAAAGACCGACGAGGGAGAAGGTAATGAACTCGGAGAATTTCGGGGTCCTGAAGGCCCAGCCGTAGAGATCGTGAAGTGGCGCCTCACGCATCAGCCACAAGGACAGTTGCGGGAAGATGTCCATCCCTGTCGAGATCACGATGGACAGAAGAAGGAACAGCGAGAAGAACCGGACATTCTTTGCCTTCGGCCTGAGGGCAACGGCCAAGATGGCGGCCATGAACACGCCAAAGCCCAGGATGGCAAGTGCCGCCTGCATTGGGCCGCTCGCGAAGGGGCCGGACGACGCGACATATACCTCAGGGCTGCCTGAGCCCGTCGCCTGGTTGTTGATCACGTTCACCATCGTGGCGTCCTGATACCACATCTCGATGTACTCGTCCCGAAGAGGGACCGTGAACATGGAGGTCCCTTTCATGAGGAGCCCGGGAACGAACCAATAGGCCGAGAACGCAAGGAAGCTCCCAAGGACCACAAGCAGCGACCCAAGGTGCAGGACGAAGGGCGCTTTCAGCGACCGCAACATGCCCTTCTTCGGGTGCCTTCTATAATTTCTGACCGACTCTGTGACAAAATCGAAAAGCACTGGGCAGAAAACGAAGATGGCACCGTAGACCATCCAGTGTATGTCCGCACAGCAAACGCTCCAGAGGAAACCTGCGAGCACGATGTAACGCATCTTCCTCCTCTCGAGACCCACAAGGAGCGAAAGTAGAACGAGCGGGGCGATGGAAAAGGCCCCCCTGATGGCCGGATGCAGGATATGGAATGCAGGATAGGAGCTCCACATGTAGACGAACCCGGCGATCAAGGCCGCGCTCCAAACGCGCCAGTCGAAGGCCGACCCTCGGATGCCGTAGCTTCGCCTCAGGATATACCAGGAAAGATAGAACATGGATATGCCCATCAGGGCCTGGCTCGTGACGAACATGAATGTCAAGAGCCCGGTCGTGTCGAGCCCGAACAAGGCCCCGACAGCGAAGAATGGGAGGTAATATAGCAGCTGGGGGAGCCTCGTTATCACGGACGTGCTCTCGGTCTCGCTCCATAGGGGTAACAAGTAGTGCCAAAGCCCCTGCAGGTCCGTCGGCCTCTCAAGGTCGCCGTTGACGAAAACGCCATTGGCCCCCAGGATCCTCCAGACGATGGCGAGCGCTATGAGGACGAACAACGTCGCCGGGGCCAAGTGCACGAGGACCTTTTCCACTGATGCAGGAAGGCCACGACCGGGCATGCGGGCATCGTCCTTCTTTGATGCTCGTCGAGCCATCAGATACCCCCACGCTCCCGAAGCGACCGGACCCTGGCCCGGATGTTCTCCTTCTCCCTTGACGTCGGATCGGAGCTGGGCTCATCGCCCATTACGACCGGGCGCCCGCCAGGCCCTGGCCCCTTCCGGAACATCTCGTTGAGGACCTTGCCGTCCATATCGGAAGGTATGCGGCATCCGAAAAGATGCAGCACCGTCGGGGCTATGTCCAGGATGGACGCGCGCTCCAGGCGTGCGTGCGAGATGTCCTTGCCGGATGCGATGATGATGCCCTCCTCCCTGTGCCAGCCCTTCGTCGGGCCGTCGAACCTCTGAACGGGCCGGACCTGGTCAAAGGACGCGAAGGGCTCGTAAGCGTAGCCGTCGACCTTGTATACGATATCCGGAAGGTTCCCGACCTTGTCGCCGGAGTACACCTCCTCCCGGCGCTGGGCCTCGACCTTGAGGCGCTTCTTTCCGCGTTCGCCCGGGCCCTCGAGCTCCGCAAGCCCCCTCTTCACGGTATCCAGGAGCTCCTCGCGCTCGGATGCGAATGCCGGGTTGACGTGCATCCCGGATATGGTTGCGAAGACGCGGGTCCTCCTCCAATCGATGGACGAGAAGTCATAGGAGCCGCTCGAGCCCTCTATGAGCCCGAAGGTCCGTCGGACGAGCCCTTCGGGAAGCAGCCCTACCAGGGCCCGCAGCCCCTTGTTGGACTGCAGGGACTGGACCTTGCCCATCAAGGACCGCCTGCGCCCCTTGAGGTGCAATAGGCCCCTTTCCATGAGCCATGCGTTCGGGTAGAACCGCCCCCTCGATCTCCCGAACCCGTGGTCCGAGAACACGATGATGTCCGCGTCACCGTCCATGGATGATGCGAGCTCCCCGATGCATCCGTCGACGGCGCGGTAACCCTCGAGGACGTAAGCGTTCCCCTTCGCCCCGAAAAGATGGTGCTGGAGCCTGTCGAGGATCGTGAAGTAGACGATGCCAAGCTCCCATTCGTGCGTCCTCATGAGGCGCTCCATGAGCTCGAGCTGGTCCAGCGTGACGTCGATACATGCCTTGAGGAAGGACCGTTCATGGCCTGGTATGGGATCGGTCTCGACGTCTATCTCGTAGGTGTCCAGCCTGGCCCCGAGCTCCTTGCGCAGCACCGTCGGGTACAAGAAGCCCCTATCGTCCTTGTTGGGGGTCATGAGGCCCGTGACCATGACGCCCTTTAGCGGTTTGGCCGGCCATGTCAGTGGGAGGTTGACGATGAGCTTGGTTTTCCCCCTCATACCGTCCGCGTTCCAGAACTCACCGCTCACAGAACCCGAGCTCACAAGGCCCAGCGAGCTGTCCTTCTTGGGCCTGAAGAAGGACGCCACACCGTGCTTCCCTGGGTTCTTCCCTGTCATGAAGGATGGTATGGCAGGGAGCGTGATGGGAGGGACCGTGCTCCTCAAGGGCCCGAAGGCGCCCTTCCGGATAAGGCGCCCTATATGCCTGAGCTTGCCTTTCTCGGACCAAGTCCTGACCAGGGGGTAGGCCGCCCCGTCAATACCCACGATCAGGGCCTTTGTCCCATCCTTTCCCACTTCTTGCCTCCTCCCGCTTTTCATGTGCGCCTGCCCGAACCCTGGACCTATCTTATCCTGCCAACGGCCCGCTTGATGCGCTCCATCTCGGCCAAGGTCCGCCTCCGGGCACCGTCCCGGGGCAGGTCTGTCCGGCGCCCCTTCTTGAAATCATCCTCGAAGATGTCCATAAGCACCCTGCCGTCGATGTGCGGGCCTCCCGGCAGTCCGAGTACGTAAAGCATGGTCGGGGTGAGGTCGAGGACGCTCGCCTTGTCGAAGGCATGGCCGCGCCTGACCCCCGCCCCGCATGCAAGGAAGACGCCGTACCTCTCGTGCTCGCCGAACCTCAGGGTCTCCTTCCCGAACAGTCTGCGCCCCGGGTCGTACTTGCCCACAAGCCTGTATCCCTCGGCCGGGACCAGGACGAGGTCCGGTGCCTCGGCGGAACCGCCCTTGAAGACATCGTCGCCCCTGTAGATCCGCTCGATGACTTTGCTATCGGTGCTGGGGTCCTTGAGCTTGGAGGCCTCTTGCTCAAGTTTCCTGAGAACGGTCTCCTTCTCCTTCGGCCTTACGATGCCGCGGGGCTCCCTTCCGCGAAGGTTGAGGTTCACGAGCCCCAGGCTCCCCTCGACGAGGTAAGCCTTTGTCCGTTGCCATTCGATGTCGAACATGTAGGATGCGTTCTCGGAGCGGACGAGGCCCCTCAGGACCGGTTCGAGCAGGTCGCTGCGCTTCAACTTCCAGACAAGGTCCCGCAGCCCGAGCCTAAGGAGCAGCGTCTGGACCTTCTCGGCGGAAAGCCTTGGCTTGGCCCTTTTTCTTTGCGCGGTGCTTATGTGGAAGAGGTCGATGCTCTCGAGCCAGTTGTTGACATTGAAGCACTTTCTCACAGGGCCGAACCCGTGGTCCGAGCATATTAAAAGGACGTCCTTTTTGTCCATGTGGTCCAAGATCCAGTCGAGGAAGGCATCGATCTGCCTGTAGGCCCCCAGGACGGCCGCCTTCTTCTTCCAGTAATAGTGTTGCACGACATCCACGGACCTGAACACGACCGAGAAAAGGTCCCAATCCTCTGATGTGAAAAGATGTTTCGCGAGCCCGACCTGTGCTTTCGTGATCCGATGGATCTGGCCCAGCGGGTCCTTCTCCGCGCCCAGTTCTATGGTATCCTCGCTAAAGTCCACATCGTAGTCCGGGAACTGGCCAAGGATATCTTTCCTCCGTCCCTTGGGATGCACGAACTCGGATCCTTTGGACGGGGTCCCTAGGCCTGTCGTCATCAAGCCCTTCACATGGTCTGGTGGGTAGGAGAATGGTATGTTCAGGAGGACGCATCCTTTGCCCGCTTCCGTGAGTGTGCCCCATATGGGCGGGACCTTCCTGTCCCTCGACGAGATGGGCGTCACGAAGTAGGAGCCTTCCTTCCTCTTGACGAAACCGAAGATGCCATGGCGGCCAGGGTTCGAGCCCGTGAATATGGACGTCCAGGCCGGTGGCGAGTTCGGGGGGAGCGTGCTCTCAAGGGGCCCGAAGGCCCCTGCGGCCATCATGCGCTTGAATGCAGGAAGTTTTCCGGCCTTGGCCCACGGTGCCAGGACGCGCCACGTGGCCCCGTCGACGCCCACGAGGATGACACGCCCGAACGTTTTATTCGAAGGCGTCATGGCCTTGCCCGTCCGGACGGTTCTAGGCCGGGTCCATCGAGGTCGCACATCTCCTGCCAGGTCTCATATAGGTAGTTCCAGACCTCGACGGAGAACTCGGTGGGCAGGTCACCGCACCTATGGTCCCTTAGGTCGAACCACAGATGAATCCTGGCCCTGACATCGGCGGGAACATCGGTCGTTGAGAAAAGCACGGTCCGGTCGCCATCGAGCCTATCCATATGGCCGGACGACATCAGTGCGTTCCCGGCGGCAACGACAAGCGTCCAGCGCTCGGTCGAGAATGTCCTTGGCACACCGAACTCTAAAGAAAAGATGTCCCCGGTCCTCTTCTTCGAGTACCTCGGGAAGCCGAAATAGTCCAACATGTCGAGGGCTATCTCCTCCACGCGGCGCCGGAACTCCTTCTCATCGACCTTCTCCCTGAACCGGTCTACGCTCGAGATGACCCTGGCGGGGTTCCCTGCCGCGAAGGAGTTTTGTGGGATATCCTTCACGACGACGGAACCAGCCCCTATATAGGTGTGATCGCCGACCCTCACGCCAGGAAGAAGCAAGGAGCCCAGCCCGATCATGACGTAGTCCTCGAGGACCACGTCCTTCCTCCTGTGTATCCATCCCTGCGTGTATGGGAACGCCTGCGTGTGTGTGTAGATTATCACGCCCGTGGCCACACCGCTTGCGACCCCCATGTAGAAATCGTTGTTCCTGAGGTCGATCCGGACCCTTGCCGCGATTTGGGATTTATCCTTGAGGACGAGCCTTCCGGCACCCCATATCCACGTGAACATCGAGATCCGCACGTATCTCCCGATGCTGATGGCCGAGCATGCGATGATCGTGAAATAGCTAATCCTCGTGAACATGCCTATCTTCACCTTCGAATAGTCCGGTGCGAGTATCACGGTGCCGAACCCTATCGTGACGTTCCTACCGACCTTGGCCCCTTTACTCCTCAGGACGCCCACTTTGAGCGAGGACGGAAGGATCGCGAAGAATATCGCGAAGAGGATCTGACCGCTGGTCAGGTTCATGCTCTCCAGATTGGACCTGTTCATTCCCTCCCTCCTACCAATTCAATTGGTCACGGGGTCTTCGGATTATTCGAGCATTTTATAAGCGTTTCCATGGTGACGAACCGGAACCTTTCCATGAGCGAGACCAGGGCATATCGCCGGTCCCTTTTGTATATCGACATCAACGCAGGGTTCTCGGCCGCTGTCCTCGAGGCCTTCCTTCCCCGTGGTGGACTGAGGACCTGCCAGTTGTGCACGAAGAGGTTCGCCCCGACGCCGTCCCGGTTCGACCGCTCGATATATCTCCCTACGCCTTCGCCCTTCAGGCCTATGTAGAACCCGGACCCGAAGGGGACCTCGCGCAGGACAAGCCCCATCTTTAATGGCCGCGGGAACCCGTTCCTGGCCCCCGGGCCTCCGCCGAACCTGGGCATCGTCGATACCGGGACCTCCAGGATACCGTCCAGGGGCTCGAAGGTCCCGTCAGGGCCGTAGATCGAGCTGTCGTACCCGAACCCGTGGTCCCGAAGGTCCTTGAGATACTCCTTCCTCATGAACATGCTAGGGGCCCGGAAGCCCTTCGGGGAAAGCTCGTCCATGAACCTTTTTCCGAGCTTCAGCTCCTGGAGGAGGTCCTTCCTGTCCCTCAGGACCCGGTGCGTGTGGGTCTGGAAGCCTACCTCGTGACCCGCGGCCTTGATCCTATCGATCAGGTCAGGGTACCAATCGAATATCTCCCCCACGACGAAGAACGTGGTCCTGACCTTGTAGGCCTCAAGCAGGGCCAGTGTCTCTTCCGTGGACCTTACGATGTAACCGTCATCCAGCTCCTTCTTCTTCTTTGATGTTCCATCGACGAAGTCCATGTGGGTCCATGATTCCAAATCCACCGATAGGACGTTCGGGCAGCCTTGAGCCTTCCCATCCGGACCGCTTCCGGGCCCTGGGTCCGAGCCATTGGATGGCCGCGACCTCCCAGCCCTTCTGGATATGGCGGACCGCACGGCCTCCAGGCTCACCGCCGCGGTACGTTCCCATGTGAGGGCCCTTGCCCGTTCCCACGCGGCCTTCGCAAGCCCCTCACGCAGTTCGACATCGGACAGGATCCGGACCAGGGCCTTTCCGAGGGCCTTGGGGTCGCCGTTCTTCGCAAGCAGCCCGGTCTTCCCGTCCATTATCGAGTCCCTGAGCCCGGCCACGTCGTAGCCGACCGCCGGGGTCCATTGCGCGGCGGCCTCGGTCACAACGAGCCCCCAGCCCTCGCGGACCGAGGCCATGACCAGGACGTGGGCGCGTCCCATCAGGGAGTCCCTCTCTATATCTGGGACGTGCCCTAGGAACTTCGTGTTCCTGGATATGCCAAGCTCTCCGGCTAGCTCCCTGAGCTCGGTCTCGTAGGCAAGGTCCCCGCTCCCGGCTATCCACAGCCGGACGTCCGGAAGAACGGTCCTCACATGCGAGACGGCCCTCAGGACCTGGTCCACGCGCTTGGACCGCTTCAGCCTCCCGACATAGATGATGGTGGGGGTGCCCTCCTTCGTGGCAGGGGCTGGTAGCGGCATGGACCCTGACCCTTCAGGAATGACCGCTAGGTCGTCCTCTTCGAACCCGAGGTCCAGGAAGTCCTTCTTCGTGCTCTCGGACATGACCATGATGGGCAATCCCTTCTGGTAACGGAGGGACCAAGGCTCCAGGATGTAGGCCAAAACGCCGAGCCCTGTTGGTAACTCGTAATGCGCGATCGAGTCCTTGGGCTCGAAGCTCTTGAAGTCCCTGCCGTTCTGATGTCTGAGGACCACTATGGGCTCACGCACGTAGTGCCTGCAGAACCACGGGATAACCCCGTTATACTCCTCGATCACGACGTCGTAGCGGCCCATGAAGCAGTCCTTGTAGTGCTTCCACGCATGATAGGGAACGGACACCCGGCCTCCGCCACGGACGACCCGGACCCCGTCAACGAGCTCGGCCTTGCGCGCCCCGGGGAAGTCCGACGCGAAAAGGGTCACATCGTGGCCCTGCTCAGCCCACCGTTTGGCGATCTCGTGGGTCACGACCTCGGCGCCCCCCGCAAGGGGGCTCTTGATGTCTCGCCAGTTAAGGATTAGAGCCCGCACCCTTCCCCTCCAAGAATCCTTTCCTCCGACGATATTACCGACGGGCGGATCAGGTGGATTTGTTATGTGGCCTGGGGTATTTATACTCGTTCTTAGGATCCTTTTCGTCATTGCTAGAAGGCCGGCCCTGACCGTTATAATAATGGAGCACGTTCTTCCTGTAGAACACGGCGCAGGTGTCCAAGAGCATCCTTCCGACGGCGTACAGGTCCACATCGCTCCCCACGGTGGTTATGAAGTCCATCTCTATAGGCGCCTCGACGATGGTGTAGCCCTGGGCCGAGATGTTGATCAAGAGCTCGAGATCGAAGGCGTATCTCTTGACAAGGAGCCTTGGGAGCACGCTTTCAAGGACCTCCCTTTTGAAGAGCTTGAGGCCGACCTGGCTGTCCGTGACGTCCAGGTCGAAGATGGCGCTGACGAAACCATGGTACAAGGCACTGAGGGCCCTGCGGCCCGAAGGATAGTTTATCTTTGAGCCAGGATGCCGCTTCGAGCCTATGATGACGTCGGCCTTCGTGGCCCTCTGCTGTTCCATGAACTGTCCGATGAGGCTCGGGTGCAGGTCAAGGTCGCCGTCCAGGAACACGACGAACCTGCCCTCGGCGTGCTTGAACCCTTCCTTCAGCGCATGGCCCTTGCCCGAGTTCTTCCTAATACGGACGGTTTTGACGTTGTCGAAATCCTCGACGCATCTTTTCATCTTTGTATAGGTGCTGTCCGTCGACCCATCATCTATCGCGATTATCTCGTAGCTCCCCGGCGTGGGCAGAGAACGGCCGAGGACGTCCATGGTGGTCTTTATATTGCGCCGGATTATCCGGGTCTCGTTGTGGCACGGCATCAGGACGGAAAGTTCGACCAAGGTCCCCCTCGTCAAATCAATATATCTCCAATAGATAAAGTTTCTGCAACCAGCTTCTTCAATTTGGAAACACTGAGGGGTAAGGTCGATGACGACCTCAAAGGGCTATTCGCAAGGGTCCTGGCCCAAAGTCGCTTAATGTCGACGACAGGCGGTTGCACGTCCACAGGACAATTCGAAATAGAATTAAGACAAATCTATTTGTGGACGTACAAGATAGGATGAATGACGGGAGGACCAGAACTGAATGGCCGGCAAAGATGACCATCTTCCTCGCGTGAGGGTCTCCAAGGAGCCCTTCGACCTCTGGGCCTACGAGAAGGGCATCGTGGCCAGGGGCCTCGTCTCCCTCGCCCTCTTCCTCACCTTCTGGTTCGTCGAGCTCGTCGTGTTCCCGGTGGTCCAGCCGGGCAGGCTTCTCCCGTGGGTCCTGGCCTTCTTCTGCGCAGCGCCCTTCCTGATGCTGGCCATCGGACGGCTCACCCCCAAGGGCAAGGTCTTATTCTCCTGGAGGCCAGACTGGAGGGCCACATCCCGTTTTCGTGGGTGGTTCAGGACGCAGTACGGCACGGGGTTCGTCATTCTCTCAATCGTGTCCTATTTCCTAGGTAACTACTTTCTCATGGCGGGCTTTGCCATCATGGTACCAATCTTCATTCTATATACGTGGTTACTAGAAGCCGAGGTCTCCATAACGAAAAAAGGTGTGGCCACGAGGTCTGGCGTGCTGACCTGGGACGCCATATCCAAAATTGAGATTTTTCCGACAGAAAAGGTGATTGTCCTTACAATCTCTTCGCTTGGAAGATATATGATACCATATGCGATTTATCATCATCCAAGACCATTACAGGTTGTATCTGTCATCAAAGGCTTGAAATCAAAATGACCGAAGAAAGATAAAATTAGATTGATTTCGTAAAATTCATGTGAATAATAAGGGTTTTTATTGCTGATTTTAAAGCAAGTCGTAGAAAGATTTAAATATCAAAATCAACGATGGGAACGATGGGAACATCGGTAAACGATGGGAACGATGGGAACATCGGTAAACGATGGGAACGATGGGAACATCGGTAAACGATGGGAACGATGGGAACAACGGGAAATATCAGATCAGAACGAATGTATATACTTTCATGATGGAGGGTCGATATAGATGGCTAAAAAAAATAATATTGATAGAAATAACTTCGAGAAGGATCCATTCTTTCTTCTACCGTTGAATGAAAAAATGATTGATTCCCATTTCATTGACCGGGAAAAAGAAGTCCGAACTGTAAACAGCCTTCTTAAAACCCGGTTCAAGGACACTGTCGAGATATGTGCCGTAATCGGGGGGATTGGAATTGGCAAGAGCAGTATGCTAAATTTCATAGGTCGACTTGCAACTGAAATGGTGTTCAATGTCGAACATATGACTGGCCCTGATGCTTATCCTGATGATTGGGTTGGAGAGAAAGCAAAAATAACCGTCTTCTTGATAGATGATGTTGATAAGGCCGATGATAGGCACGCGATTGATTTCTATTCCAGGCTCGAAAAAGCTACTTCTGTCGGCAGAATGATCTTTTTCTCTGATACGTATGATAGAACTGAGCAAGCCCTTCACCTACGGAACCATACGGTCACTCACAACATCACACTTCCCCAGAAATTGGGAACTGATCGTCTCAAATATTTCCTCGAAGAAAGGATGAAGAGATGCCTCGCTAAGGGCTCCTCTTTTGAATTTCCATTCAATGAGGAATCTATAGCGATGGCATCAATAAGGTCCGGAGGGAACCTCAGAAACTTCCTCAATTATACTAGACATGCCTGGATGGTCTCCACCGGTGACGATAGAATTGAGGTCGTCCCTGCCGATATTATAGCTGGTATGGTCTCAATCGACAGCGCTCAACTCGGTGGTTGCGATACCATCGATATGAAAATACTTTGGTTTTCTTCGATAGGTGATATGAATAAAGCATTCCTAGCGCATCAATGTGGAATAAATGTTAAGACGATGGAAGGGCACATTGATGGACGGCTCAAAGAATTGATGAAAGAACGCAAGGTCGGGAAGGAGTCAATAACCAATTCGGTGTATCGAGACATCCCCGGAGGGCAGAGGATACTCACCGAAATAATTGCAAGCCTTGGATTCCGATTTTCAGATGTGACGGGCAGTAAGGAATGATGACCGCCTTTATCCTTGGAAAATAGAGCTATTCAATAATGAGGCAATAAGGTATAAGAGACGGCATCACTTATTCCACCACGATGCCCCGCCACGACCTCCATTCCGTCATGAAGCTCCTCCCTAACGAGGACTGTTCTCTATGTGAGGCCCCGTCCTGTGCGACACTTGCGAGACGGATCGTTGCTGGAAAGATAAAACCTGAAGAGTGCCCCCTGGTCGACAAGGCCAACCTGGAACGCATCAAGGAGGTCCTCAAGGAAGGGGTCGAGACCACCAAGGCGCCCGTCCAGGAGCACCCCTTCGTCGAGATACAGCCCTGCGCCGAGTACGGTAGGGTCACGCTCGAGGCCCAGCTGCCCAGGCCCAAGGGCTCGGTCTATGACCTGTTCGACAGCTGCACCATGTGCACGGCCTTCTCGGAGATCAGCGACCTGGACGGGGTCAAGTGCTCCCTCGAGCTCGGCTACGGGCTCGCGCAACTGAAGGAGAAGAGGATCCATGTGTTCCGGTCAGGCAAGGTCACCATGCGCCGGGCCTACGACCGCCAGGACGCCTACGCGACGCTCGCCATGATTTCCAAATCCCTTTGGCCTTCGGTCATATGCGTCTGTGGCTGCACCGTGCAGGAGTGCGTCTCCTGCGCCTGCCCCGACTGCCGCGACGAGGTCTGCGCCGGGCTCGTCTGGGGCATCAGGGATGTTCCGTTCAAGACCGTCAAGTTGTCCGATGCTGTGAGAGCGACATTGAAAAGGGCCGAGGGCGCCAAGGCACCCGCCAGTTCCGTCGAGGCCGCAGGCATCTACACCAAAGGCCTGAAACAGATGATGGCCCTCGTGGAAATATACAAAAAGGCAGACAAGGCACTCAAGGCCAAGGACACAGAGAAGATCGAGGCCATCCGAAAGACCTTCCATGAGGCCCACTCGGAGCTCGCAAAGCTCGCGGTCCAGCTGATAGTGAAGTCCCAGGGCCCGGACACGGTCCTCGGCCTCGTCCTGAACGGCATCGAGGCCAACCTCGAGAACATCGGCAAGGGCATGTTCTCCGTCAGGAACGCGGACATGGACCCACTCTACCCGAAGGCCCTCGAGATAGTGCTCGAGGCCACGAAGGTCATATCGGAACTTGACGTCGAGGGGGCCAGGAAACTGGTAAAGCTCGTCGAGGACATCCGTTCCATCTGGAAAGCCGCGCCCTATTATCAGGGCCGCGAGTATGTCCTCAAGATGGCCACTTTCGGCGGCCACCTCGCAAGGATGCTCGACAGGCCAATGCCGGACTGGACCCTCGAGGACGAGAAGAAGGCACAGCCACAGGTCCCGAAGGGCGGCCCGCAGTGTCCGTGAGCGAGCTCAGAACAGCCTTCCGCTCGAGATCACTTTCTTGAAAAGGTACTTCGCGGATTCGTCCTTGAGCGCCCCTATGCCATCTCCCGTCTCGGCAGAAATCGGGAAGGCCCCCTCGGGTACATCGCCCTTCCACCGTTCCTTTAGGTCCGATTTATTGTACGCGATGAATATCTTCGATGCCTTCCCCTGGATGAAGTCGCGCTCGATCTCCTCGATGAGCCGTCGCTGGGTCTCCAGGTCCGTCCCGCACTCCTCCGTCGGGTCGATTATGAATATGATGGCTCCCGCGAGGTGCCTCAGGGCCAGTATCGCCTGGAGCTCTATCTTGTTCCTCTTGGACAGCGGCCTGTCCAGCAGTCCGGGCGTGTCAAGTACCTGGAACCTGATATGCTTGAAATCGAAATGGCCCACGGAGATGGCCTTGGTCGTGAACGGGTAGGGTGCGACCTCGGGCTTCCCTGTGGATATCTTCCGTACAAGCTGCGACTTGCCGACGTTCGCGGCCCCGGCCACGATGATCGTCGGCATATCGATCTTGATGCATGGGACCTTCTTGATGTCATCACGGACGCTTGCCAGGAACGCGAGGTTCTTCCCGACCTGCTGCACGACGGAATTGATCCGTCCGTAGGCCTCCTTTAAATGGGTGCCTAGGAATTCCCTGCTCTTGCTCTTGGCCATCTGGCTCGCGTTCTTCCTCGCGATGTTGGCCACCTGGCCCTTGGCCCACAGCAAGGATGCCAGCGATTTCTGGGCCTTATTTATATCGAACAACAGGCCATAGAGCTCGTGGTGGAACGGATTGAGGTTGTTGAAGCTTGGGAAGGCGGAGATGTACCTGTCCAGCGTCGCCCCGATAGTGTCCGACACCGAGTCGAGCTTGGAAACGAGGGTCTTCCGGAACGCATAGAACGGCTCCGGGTCCATGATGCTCACCTTCGAGGCCTTCCTGAAGGCCTTGTCGATGACCTCGTCCGCCGTGAGGACCGTCGGGATCTCCGTGTCCTCATCGTCTACCTTACGTCGGACCGTGTAACTCGCCTCCGTTCTTCCCTAGAAAAGGTTTTTATGGGCCCACATAATCCTTCCCCCATCAAAAACCTATGCCTTGCTCTCATAGGAAGGAAAGGATATGTGCCCGGGAAAGAGGGAAACCAAGGTCCCACCGTCCGCCAAGGCCTCCAGCATCGTCAAGCCCAGGGACATCCTTGTCCTGAAGACCATCGCATTGCTGGGCGGTGTCAACGACCATGTCCAGCTGTCCTCGGGGGAGCTCGGCGAGCTTCTTCAGACGACCCAGCAGACCGCGAGCCTCTGGATACTGGACCTCCTGGACCGGGGCTACCTCGTCCGCAGGGCCGGCTCCCGCAAGCAGGGCCTGCGCTTGACCCCCAAGGCCATAGACTTCCTGCGCCAGGAACACGCGGACTACATACGGATCTTCGAGCGGTCGAGCGTGATGCAGCTCCAGGGCCTCGTCATCAGCGGCCTCGGCGAGGGAAGGTACTACATCTCCCAGCCCGAGTACAAGCGTCAGTTCAAGGAGAAGGTGTCCTTCGTGCCCTTCCCGGGGACCTTGAACGTCCGTCTCAGCGGTGGCGACCTGAGCAAGGTCCGGATCCTCCGCGATTCCGACGGCATGGAGATAAAGGGCTTCCAGAAGGACGGCAGGACCTTCGGCTCGGGCAAGGTTTTCATGGCGACCATCAACGGCCACGAGTGCGCCGTCGTCATACCGCTGAGGACGCACTATTCTGATGTGGTCGAGGTCATATCGAAGGACTTTCTCAGGGACGAGCTGGGCGTCAAGGACGGGGACCGGGTCGAGATAAAGATCAAGGTCTGAGCCACGGCCCCATATACAATAAACTATTAAATTCAGGGATTCTGTATCCATAGCAGGTCCGGACATGGCCAAGAAGAATACCCACAAGAGGGAAAGACCGGAGAAGGAGGACCATTCACCCAAGGACGAGCCGTCCGAGGGGAAAGAGGGTCCCGAGAAATCTCCTGAAGTAAAGGACGGCAAGGAGCATCCAGGCCATTCCGAGGAAGAGGAGGAGCAGATAGACCACAAGGTCGAGAAGGATGCCGAGCGGTTCAGGCACAAGCTCGTCGCGAGGCCGAAGACCATCTCCTTCACGCCCTCGACGGTCCAGCGCAGGGGCAAGACCGAGGTCCGTAAGACCTGGATGCCGCTCGGCGCAGGGGCCTTCCTCTTTGCCATCGCCGTCATCGGGATCCTCACGAGCGGCAACCTCTTCCTGACGATAGAGGACAAGCCCCTCTATTCGCCGAACGACGGGAGCCTCAAGGGCTACATCCTGAACAAGGATGGCGAAAGGCTCGTTGGGGCCCGCGTCGCGGTCGAGAACACGGACATCCTGCAGTTCACGGGCAGCGATGGGCACTACCAGTTCAAGTACATCCCCAAGGGCGAATGCGTCGTCATTGCGACCTATCCCGGCTACTCGACGGTCAGGTTCCCGACCATGATCCTCGGCGGGACGCAGCTCGAGGGCATCGGGGACACGAACCTGACGCTCCCCAAGGCCCCGCTGGCGCTGACCGATGACACCAAAGGGACCATGCGTCTGAAGGGCGTGGTCCTCGACAACAACATGAACCCTGAGCAGAACGCCACCGTTCTGGACGAGGCCCTTGGCAAGAACGTGACCTCGGCCAAGAACGGCACCTTCGACCTCGGCCAGGTACCCGTCGGAAAGCGGACCATCATCGCGTCGAGGGCTGGCTTCTTCACCCTGCGCCTCACATTCTACGCGACGCCGAACAGGACGGACCTCCAGGTCGTGATGACGCCCGGGAACGGCACCAGGCTGGAGGACCGCACCACCGGCAAGGGATACATAAAGGGCCGCGTCATCGACCTGAACGGGAATCCCATGCCCAACGCCCTGGTGGACGTGAACGGCTCGGCCCAGCGGGTCGACGCGAACGGGGAGTTCTCCATAGCGGTCGACGCAGGCGAGGTCACGGTCACGGCCACCGCTGTGTCCAAGACGAGCTCGGCGGTGAGGACGTTCGTGGATACCTCCGGGGGCCAGCACGATACCGTTCTTCAACTGTCCTTCGATATACCGATGTCGTTGAGCGGAGACCGTGACGCCCTCAGGTCCAACCTGACCACCTGCGGGATAGCTATAATTGGGATGAGCGCCTTCATGTTCTTCACGGCCGTCACGTCCTTCCAAAGGAGGAGGATCTGGATAGCCGTGACCGGTTCGCTGTTCGGTGCCGTCATGATGCTCGTGATGCTGCAGTACGCCTTGGTCCTGGGCCTCATCGCCTTCGGCCTGCTCATATTCTCGAGGAGGGAGTTCGAGTGAAGGCCCCTGTCCGTGAAAAGGCCAAGGCACCGGCCAAGCCATGCAAGCCCGGGATGGCCAGGAAGGGTAAGGAGGTCAAACCGACCTGCGACACCATCGAGCCTAGCCATGTCAAACCCAGGGGCGCGGCACTGCTCAGGTCCCGCGTTGCAGGAATAATCTTGGTCCTTGTCGTGATCCTTGGACTGATCGACGCGGCATCCGTCATATACGATGGGATGCAGTACCAGACGCCGGACAAGGCGCTCAATGACACGACGGGCGACGTCTACGGGCGCGTGACGGACACAAAGGGGGTCGGCATCGGGGGCGCCGACGTGTCCATCATCGGAACGACCCACAAGGCCACCACGGATGTCGACGGCTGGTACTTCATAAGTTCGGTCCCACGCCGTGGGTACTCCGTCCAGGTCGACAAGGCGAACTACACCTCGATCATCAAGGACGTGAAGGTCGAGGAGCAGATGCCCAGGCCCGTGAACTTCCAGCTGTCCTACGGGAGCGGTGTCAAAAGGGCGGACACCAGGCTCCCCGACACCCTTGGCGACCTCCAGCCGTCCTATGCCTACACTGCCATCGCCGTGGTCATCGGGTCCATCGCCGCCGGCCTGGGCGCACTCCTCAGCTTCAAGAGGATGTTCTATCGTACGGCCCTCCTATGCGCCGCCGTGGGGACGGTATCCTTTGGTTTCCTCATAGGCTCCGTCCTTAGCCTCGTGGCAATGATCCTCATCGTGGCCGCGAGGCGCGGCTTCGTTCCAACAAAGGCACTGGTTCGTGCCACGGTCTGGAAGACGGCCCAGCCCCCGGCAGGGGATGCCGAAGAGGTGACCCTAGAGCTGGGCGAGGCCGCCGTCGACGAAGCGGAGGTCAAGGCCCTAGGGACGCGCAAGGCGGAGCAGGAGATGGTGGCCACCGAGAGCTCTCCCAAGGCGCCCCCCGAGGAAGAGCCCATCCAGGATGCCGAGGTCAAGGAGAGGCTGGTCAGCAAGGGCTACGAGTCCGAGGGCACGGTCACTGACACCGACGGCGACACCATTGTCAAACGCAGGAAGCGCGAGATTCGCGCCGTCGGGCCCGAGGTCGTGGGCGACATGGAGAAGGCCCTGAAGGACACCATGGTCTCACAGGAGGAGACCGAAACCGACATCGTGGCCTCGGTGCTGAAGAAGCTCGACCTGGACAAGCCCGTGCCGTCGGTCCAGCCGATAAAGGAGAAGCCCAAGAAGAAGAAGTCCTTGACCGGCCATCAGGAGAGGTTCCTGTGCCGCGAATGCGTCAAGCCTATAATCCTGGAATCCGAGGCCGTCCGGTGCCCGTGCGGCAGGACCTACCATATCCATTGCGCCAGGGGCATCAGGGAATGCAAGAACTGCGGGCGGCGGCTGAAGGTCTGATGGCGGACCTTCCCTATTCGTCGATGCCTTCTCCGGGGTACCTATCCTCCATGGTCCCCTTTTCCTTGTCGGGCACCTCGAGGACCGGCTTCTCCTCCTGGGCCGGGGCCTCCTTCGGTTCCTCCTTCTTCTTTGGGGCCTTCTTTTCCTCGACGACCATAGCGCCTTGATAGAAACCTATCGTCGTGAAGATGAACGTTAGGATGTAAAGGGCCGCGATGACCGCGCCGCCGATCGGCTCCAGCACGAACTGGAATGGCCCGATGGAGATGATGACAGCGTATATCAAGGCCGTCAGCGCGCTGGGCCACAGGACCGTGACCCAGAATGTGGCCCAGAGCCACTCGCCCCTCCGGTCCCGACGGAGCCACTTGCCTGCCACCATGGCGCCGGTGTAGGGCCCGACGATCAGGACCAGGACGAACCCGACCACGGGCACCAGCAGGGCCGCAAGGAAGACTGCATCGATCAACAGGGCGACCACGACGGCCTTGCCTATCTTCTTCCAGGGCGGCGTTTCGGGCGGGCCCTTGCCCTTTCCCTTCTTCTTGCCCTCCTTCTTGTCGGCCTTCACGCTCGGGTCTCTCCAGCTCCGCGGTTGTGATGCCCTTCTCCCGATAAAAAGGTTGTCGATGGCGGGAGGCCGCCGGGCCGTCCATTGGACGGGCCCCGAAATGGATAACTATTTGTAATAGATAGGAATCTCTATCGGAATAGGGGAATGGCCCATGGTCGTGAAGATCCCGAGCGGCATCTACGGTCTCAATGCGCTAATGGACGGAGGCATCAACGAGAGCTCTGCGACCGTCGTCATCGGGTCATCCGGCGCCGGGAAGACCATCCTTGCCACCCAGTTCCTGCGCAAGGGCCTCGAGCTCGGCCAGGAGGGCATCTACATCACCCTCGACGAACCGCCCAAGCAGATAGTCAACGAGGCCATGGAGATGGGCTGGCCCGACATCAAGAGGTACCTCGAGGACGACCTGCTCGCGTTCATCGACGCCAGCGGGAAGCAGTTCTCGGACTTCGTCAGGACCGAGCTCGCTGAGTTCGTCAAGGAATGGAAGGGGAGCAAGGCCAGGATCGTCGTCGACCCGCTCACCCCGGTCATGTGGTCCTCCAAGGAGAAGTACGAGCAGAGGGACCTGATCTCGTTCCTGTTCCGGGAGACCAAGACCATCGGCACCGTCCTGTGCACCCTCGAGGAGCACGGTCTTGCAGGGGACCTCTCCCATCCGGACACTATAATCCCGATGTACCTCTCCGATTCCGTCATACATCTCAAGTACGTGATCCACGACGATCAGACCCTTCGCATGATCAAGATAATCAAGTGCCGGCAGAGCCGCCACAGCCACAAGAGCCACCAGTACTTCATAGTCAAGGGCCCGGGCCTTGTCGTCAAGCCCATAGACTTCGACCGGCAGAAGATGCCCGACGTCACTAAGAGGCTCAACCAGCTCCCCGAGAACGCCCGGGAGAACATACGGGAGATGATGAAGAGCCTCTCGAAACAGAACCTGGAGGGCATCGAGCTTCCCGAGGTGCTACAGATAATCGTACAGGACTATGAGTACGACCTGATGCGGAACGGGACTGGGCAGAAAGGGGAGGACGAGGAGTGACCGGGGCCGGTCTTTTAGGACATAGGTGTGCCAGATGAAAGGGGATAAAAAGGACAGGCAGGACGGGCGCATCAGCCTGGGAAAGGCCCTGCGCCAGGCCGTAGGCTACGAGGAGCTCGACGAGGAGGAGAAGCGCAGGGAGCGCGGCCGCGTGTCCATCCTCATGAACGAGGCCAGACAGGAGATATTCCAGCTCCTGTGCGACAGGCCCTGCGCGCACCTCAGGCTCGTGGCCAGGACGCTCGAGATCTCGGCACCGACGGCGGACTGGCATCTGAGGAAACTGGTCCGCTCGGGCATCGTCCGCAGGCAGATCGTCGGTAAGAAGAAGGTATTCTACCCGACGGACTTCGTGGCCCAGGACGACATCAGGGCCTTCGCCATGTTCAACGAGGAGCTTCCCAGGAAGATATTGCAGGAGCTGACCGAGACGCCGGGGCTGAGCCAGAAGGACCTCAGGCAGAGGCTCAGCAAGGGGGCCCTGAGCCGGTGCCTTAGCGACATGAGGGACTGCGGCATATTGGACACTATAACAAGCGGCAGGTTCGTTCACTATTACATCGAGAAGGGCCTGCTGGCCAGGGACCGCGAGTACGCGGGCCGGATGCGGCAGTTCCGGCGGGAAACGCTTAAGAGGTTCGCCAAGGACGGGCTGTCCCCAAGGATCGTCCGGGCTCGCGAGAACAGGATCGAGATCGAGGTCATGTCAGGACCGAGGAAGAAACAGATCGTCATTCACACGCGGCCATTCGCCTTCCTCCTGGCGGGCCTCTAGGCCTTTTCACATGATCGGCAGATGCACATGCTCAGGAGCACCTCCCGGGCCGTCATGGATCCTTTCTTGGGGGAAGACCTTGAACCGCGGGACATGAAATATATGGCGGGTCTAGGTCTGTAGAAGGGACGAAAACATATCGGACGCTGACCAGCGTGGTCAAGACCCTTGAAAAGAGAGGGCAGGACCTCCTCAATCATGGACGGGCCATTATTCGGGCTTCATATGGCTTACTTAATATTACTACAGCGTACTTATAAATATAGCAACTTTCATGAATTATTACTAAGTACCTAATAAATTAAGATGGCCCAATTATGAAGTCACGGAAGGTCCTCCTATCCATCGTCGTCATCATTATCCTTGTCGCCCAGATGTTCTCCGTCGTGGCGGTGGCGCCCAGGGCCACGAGCAACATCCGCCAGATAACGACCCTCGGGGACGGCAAAACCGAAGGGACGGCCATCTTCTCGGGCCCGGGAAATGACACGGGCCTGTTCCTGAGGATACCAAACGGCGCGAAGATATTATCGGCAACCATCAACATCACGAGCGACCCCTACTCCCCGGGTGGCACGAACTATCCGGAGAACGTCACGGTGGACCTTGGCGACGACGGGAACCTGGAATGGGCCTTCGAAGGGACGGGCTACGGTCGCTTCGGTCATCAGGACATGATCTCCAACTCGACGAACTTCACCCAGTCGCTCAAGGTCCCGTTCTACATCGGCGGGACGAACCGGTCCCTCAACATAAGGCTGCCCAAGTATGCCAATGTCACCAGGGCGACCCTCCAGCTCGAGGGCTCCAAGGGTTCAGGGCCGTCCCAGCTGACCAACCCGAGCAAGATGCAATCCTGGGCCCCGAACCAGTGGGTCAATAAGGGGACCTCCTCCATGGTCGACGAGCTCAACGGCCAGATACTGTACGACACCATCCAATTCGACCTCGGCAGCATCCCGGCCACAGCCTTCGTCTCCAACGCCACCTTCTGGTATGGCAGAGCCGGTACCAGCCCCTACGAAACCTGGGGCTACTCGTTCAACGACCAGCTGGGAGTGCATAGGATCGACGAGAACTGGGCCTTGGGCGTCACGCAGAAGCTCAAGGAGTCCAACCCGCCCGAGGACACCAACGCTATGGTAACGGCCAAGGTCTTTTACGACTGGAACATCACACATATAATGGCATCGTGGGTCGAGGGGGACTATACCAACAACGGCCTCTGCATACACCGGACCCTGGCTGCCACGCAGGACAAGTGGGACTACTCGCTCATGCCCTACATAACCGTCATGTACGGCAGCCCAGGCAACGTCACGATGCTAATAACCGGCGGTGCGAACTTCCAGCTGTACAAGCAGACCGGGACCTTCGACACCTCCGCGAACGTACCTGACTTCTCGTCCAGGCTCAACGAATACCTCGCAACGCATCCCGCCAACATCACCGACGGTTACGGCAACGAACTTGTGGACGTCCCGCTCTCGCTCTCCTCGACGGACCCGGGCAGGGTCACCATCTCGAACATGGACATTGCCTACAAGTACAGCACGGTCATCGACAAGAACCCGACAACGGTCAACCTGACCCAATCCCTTGATAACCTGGTCCCTGACATTATAGATGGCAACTCGACGGACATCAAGCTGGCCATCTCCTCCAACAATACTGGCAGGGTCAAGGTCTCCGGCATTGACATCAAGTTCCTGCCTCCGGACCACTCCGCCACCATTGACTCCCGGACGCCGATCACCCCGACGGTCATCATGAACGAGAACGAGACCATGGAGTTCAAGATAACCTCCAGTGACCTCTATAAGTACCCCCTGACGGTGGCCTGGTTCATGAACGAGAAACCTGTCGTCAGCGGTAAATACAACATGACATACTATGCGGACTTCGAGTCCGCCGGCACCTATAACGTCACCGTGATAGTGAACAACAGCCTCCACGACACCATCGCTAGTTGGGTCCTAATAGTCAAGAATGTGAACAGGAAGCCGATCATAGATTCCTACGAGCCCGAGAAGGACTTCAAGATGGATGAGAACCGCTCGGCCACCTTCTCGGTCAAGGCCCACGACCCCGATCGGGACATCGTAAGGTACGCCTGGACCATGGACGGCAAGGATGTCGGGAGCAACAATCCAGCCTACACTTACAGGACCGACTATTTCTCCGCGAGCCAACACGAGATTACGGTCAGGGTCCTCGACCCCCGCAACCTCATGACGTCTATGCTCTGGAGCGTCACCGTCCGCAACGTCAACGCCGCGCCGCTCATAACCAGCGCCGATCCGGCAAAGGCCGTCACGATGTACGAGAACCAGACCCAGAAGTTCTCGATCGTGGACAAGAGCCTCGATGGCGACCAGCAAACGATCCTGTGGCAGGTCGATGGAAAGGAAACAGGGATCACGGGGAGGTTGTTCGAGTACCACGCGGACTTCGAGTCCGCGGGAAAGCATGTTGTCAAGGCCCGTGTGACGGACGGGGAACTGTCCACGAACCGGACATGGGACGTGACGGTCATCGATGTCAACAGGCCCCCGGTCGCGATCATCGACGCTCCGAACGATCAGGCCGAGTTCCTGGAATGGGACCACATCTTCCTCGACGGGGGCTCCAGCAAGGACCCGGACCGCGACCAGGTCAATCTCACCTGGACCGAGGGGAAGAAGACGCTCGGAAAGGGAAAGAACCTGACCGTTGACCTGAAGCACGGCATTCACGAGATCACTCTTACGGCCGAGGACGGGAGGGGCAACGATTCCACGGACCGGGTCATGATAACGGTCCGCTACATCACGTTCGAGGCCACCATAACGCCTGATCTGGCCAAGCCCGTCGCTGACGACAGGGTCATGGTGACCCTCCATCTGACCAACAGGGGCGACGGGTCCTACGACAGGATGGCCGTCTCTTTTCTCGTGGACGGTAAGAAAGTATCGGGCGAGAACATCACGGCCATTGAGCCGGAGAAGGAGTTCTCCCTGGTCTTCCCGTGGAATGCCAAGGAAGGTACCCACATTATGACCTTCGTTGTAGGCGGCCAGAACTTCACGCAGACCATAACCGTCGGCAAGAAGCCCCTTCTCAACAAAGACAATGGCTGGATGTGGGCTTTCCTTCTGATCGTTATCATCATCATCATCGTCATCCTCTGCATTGCAGTTGCCGCGAGGCGCAGGAAGAAGGCCAAGCAGGAGCAGGCCATGGCCGCGGCCCAAACGATGCCCGCCCCGCAGCTGGTCCAGCCCGCGGCCCAGCCGGCCCCCGCAACGCCATCATCCCCCTACCACTTTGTGCCCCCTCCCGCATCGCAACCGACCTCACCGCTCTACAACCAACCCACGATCCCGCCACTTCCGGCCCAGCAGTCGACAACACAGCTCTACGGTCAGCCCGCATACCCGCCGCCGCCACAGCCCTCGTACTATCCCCAACAGACATCCTCGCTGGCCAGCGTGGGAATGCCCATGCCGGTCATGCCCCCCTCCTATGGGCCGGAGCGCACCTTATCGGAGCCCGCGCCATTGACCTCGGATGTCGGCGCCGGGATAGGATCGGAGCTCGAAGGCACCGAGGACGCCGTCGACACAGCGAGCGCCAACGGGAAGGACGTCACCAGGGCAAGGAACCACCTGAGGCTGGCGAAGTTCTTCGCCAACAAGGGCGACAAGGCCAAGGTCATGGACTATTGCAAGAAGGCGAAAGAGTCCATCAGGTGATTGGTAATGGGTCTTGTCATTCCTTATATTCTCGTAAAAGGGATAGCGTATGGAAAGGAAAGGGCCTATATCAATTTGTATCCCAGGTTATGATCGGGGCCTCTCATAAAATATTAATTACTGGTGTGCATATCCATGATTCCTCGTATGCCTGAGGAAAGCCAAGGACCGAGGAGATATGCTATCCTTCAGGTGATGGGTTTCAAGGGAGGGGATTTCGTTGAGGACAGTCTTCGTCGGTGCCGGTGCATGCTTCGCGAACATCATGACGGACGTCATCCAAAAGGTCAACAACAACAAGGCCAAGAACCCCATGTGGAGGCTCCTGGCCGAGGTCGTGAAGTACGAGGGGACCGACGAGCACAACAAGGGCAAGCAGGACATCTACTACTTCGACTCCGGGCCCGAGCTCAGCCGGGAGGAGCGGAACGGCCAGATGTTCACCTACAATATCTCCATCGGGAACATGCTCTCCGGCGCGGGGAACATCCTGACCGCCCAGAAGTTCTGGAAGGAGAAGGGCGACAAGATGTTCAGGATCATGAGGGCCGACATCGGGGACCCGAAGCCGGACCTGTTCATCTCCATCCGGGGCTGCGGGGCCACGAACTGCGGCAGCGGCTTCCTCCTGGACCGGGCCATACTCGAGAGGTACACCGAAGGCGTCCTCATCCAGTTCCTTATCCTGCCGCACCGGGGCGAGGGCATAGAGGCCAGCAGGGTCGTCTATGCCATCAGCCAGGCAGCCGAGCTCCTTCAGTTGCATCCCGACAGGTACACCTGCGTCATCATCTCGAACGAACGGATATTGATGGCGGCGAAGAGCTTCGAGGCCATGGGCGAGAACTGGTTCTATCCCCTCGCGAACCAGGTCGTGGCCGACATCATAGCGCGGGTGCTATATCCTACATTCTACGAGCACTTCAGGCACCTCATCGACGAGAACTTGGGCGGGGCCGGCATGAACCTGGGCGCGGACTCAAGGGAGAAGTACCTGGACGTGCGTGACTTCGTGAGGCAGCCCGGCTTCAGGACCGTGGAGTTCGCCCACGCGCTCGATGTGGATTCCCTCAGCGAGGAGGCCATTGCATTGCTGGTCAAGAGCATGGGGACGGAGATGTATCTCAAGAAGTACGCGGATACCGACCCTATGATATTTGGGAGCCTCGGCAAGATGGAACAGACCACGGCCCTGTTCACGATGTTCATGGGACCCAAGGGGAAGGTCGGGGACATGACGAAGGTCTGCATCGCCGAAGCCCTCGAGAACGAGTACCTGGGTGCATTCCCGAAGGTCTACGTATACGATATCCTAAGGAAGGGCTTCGAGCTCCTGGTCTTCCCGAGCGGAGGCATCCCGGAGGACGTTTCCGTCTGGTTCGAGAAGTTCAACAAGAAGCTAAGCAACCCGAGGTACGCCCAGGTCGTGGAGCAGTACTGCATGGAGATGAACGAGATCCTAAGGGCCTACGAGAAGGTCGCGACCTACCTCCAGTTCAGCAAGCCAGAGCTGGCCCTGAACTCCAGGCCGAAGACGTAAACCTAATTCGGTTCATTTTTGTGAATATAACCATCCTTGACAATGTACTGCCCAAGAAAATACGAGAGAGTAATTTATAAATATTGACCCTCCAATATATAATTTGGTGTACTTAATATGAGGACAAATCGTTTTATTCAAATCCTTATCCTTTTCTCGACAATAATGTCCTCATTTGTTCCAGCCTCTATGGTCTCTGCTGACCTCTCGAACCCGGGCGTGCTAACGAAACATAACTCGATCACCATCAGCTCGAACAGTGACTTCACCGCGGCCAACGGGGTGGTCGCCGGGTCTGGCACGATGGCGAAACCGTACATTTTCGAGAACTGGTCCATCGAGGTCAAGGGCTGGGCAGGCGTCGATATACGGAACACTAATAAATATTTCACCTTCAGGAACTGCCTTATCCACAACGCCACAAAGACCAAGTCGACCTTCATTGGATTCTACATCCTCAATGTGACCAAAGGGAGCTTCCTCAACAACAGGATCGAATGGTTATCGCAAGGAATGCGAACCCAAAAGGTCAGCCAGATGACGATAAAGGACAACCTCATCAGGGACACAGACTATGGCCTTTACCTGACGACGGATAGCAATAGCAATACAATCGATAGTAATGTCATATATAATAGCTCGAATACCGGGATATTCATGGGGGAGACGACCGATAATACCCTCCAAGGGAACACGGTCTCCAACTCTACGCTTAACATCAATATAGGTGGCACCCTCCAGAAGCACTATTACCATATTATAACGACCACAAATACCGTCGAAGGCAAAACTGTTTATTATTGGACCGGTCAAGCGAACAAGGCCGTTCCCTCCAATGCGGGCATGATCGGACTAATAAATTGCTCGAAGATAGACATCACCGGTCAGGATATTTCAAAGGCCGGAAAGGGCATCCTCCTGATAAACACGGACAACTCCACCATTTCGGGTAATACTGTGAACAGGTCATTCGAGGGCCTATTCTCCATCGGCTCGGATAATATAACAATTCATGATAATAAATTCCACAATAATTCCGCGCAAGCAATATTGCTATATCTATTGAACAATGACTTCGATATATATCTCAACAATATCACTCGAAACAAAGGCGTGATAACATTTAATGGATTAAACTATAATAATGACATCTACAACAATACCTTCCGAGATAATATAGGGTTCGCCGAAGGACTATATCTCGGGGGTTCGGCCAAGAATAACAGGATTTTCAGTAATTTTCTTAAGAACAATACCGATGGGATTTTCATGGACTGGGGTGCGAAATATAACAAAATATATAATAACACCCTAATTGGAGATCCTATACTATTGAATAATGATGCGAATAACGCGACGATCAATAACAACACCTTGGAAAAAGGGCGCATCGATAACTTTTATGGTGATGACACCAAAATATTTGATAATGTCGTTCGCAATTCCACGACCAATGGGATAAGGTTATACGGTGTGCTGAAGAACAAAGTATTCAATAATAAAGTGTCTGGGAGCAAGAAGGACGGTATAATCGTCGATTCGGTCTCAGGATATTCGGACATCTACAACAATATGGTGAGCAACAGTTCATTGAGTGGCATCAGTGTCCAGAACTCGGGATGGATTAACGTTTATGGGAACACGATATTCAAGAATTCGGTCGGTATCAACGATTCGAGTTATTCGGACCATGGTGACATCTATAGCAATAGGGTCTATCAAAACAACATCGGCCTCTCCTTCGTGGATTCGAAGAGACATGCGATCTATAATAATTTCTTTAACAATACAAAACAATACTACTTAAAGAATTCCGGACCATTGACATGGAATATCTCGAAGATATCGGGGACGAACATCGTTGGCGGCCCCTATCGAGCTGGTAATTATTGGTCTGATTACATAGGTAGTGATACGAACGGTGATTCACTGGGCGACACCAATCTGCCATTCGGTCCCGGCGATCAGAAACCTCTGATGTACCCAGACCACATTAAACCCGGGATCATGGATGGCACGATCTCAATCCCCACGACGGGAGATAATTTCACATTCAAAGCCAGTTCCTGGGACAATATCCGGGTGCAGAACGTCTCCATCAAGTACTGGACGAACGTCACCGTGAAAGTCAACACCACGATGAACCTTTCAACGGGAAATCATCTTAGCGGAACCTACAACCTGACATTCAAGGTGCCATCCAATGCGATCTTCCTCTGGTATTTTGTCATGGCGAATGACACATCATCGAATTGGAACTTCACGAGTACCAAGAAGGTGCAGGTCGTGGACAATGACGCGCCCAAAATAACGGACAAGACCCTTGTGCCCACGACAGGGGACAACATGACATTCAAAATAAAGGTCGATGATAATATCAATGTGAGTGGGGTCCATGCGGAATATTGGTTCAACTGGACCGCTCATACGAATATATCGTTAACGCCTTCGGGCGGCTATTATGTAGCCAACATCTCCATCCCATCGAATGCCACCAAGATAACATACACATTATCCGCGAATGACAACTCGAGCAATTGGGGGATCCAGGCCAATATCGTCAAAGGTGTAGCGGACAATGATAAGCCGCAGATCGTTGACAACACAAAAGGTACCCCAACGACCGGTGAGGAGTTCCCATTTAACTTGACGGTGACTGACAACCTCAACGTATCCTCGGTGGTCTTGGAATATTGGTTCAACAACGGAGAGCATCAAAACATAACGGTTAACATGACGGCTGGGTTCTATATGATCAATATAACGGTCGATACCTACGCCACGAATATGACATATATCATATATGCATCCGATGGCACCAAGAACTGGAACGAGACCACAGAGAAAGTTATACAGGTGGTGGATAACGACCTCCCGACCATAGTGGACCTCACGATGGTCCCCACGACCGGCGATGTATTCAATTTCACAGCAGACGTCATGGACAATGTACGTATCAAGGAGGTGCGGGTCGAGTACTGGTTCGATCTGGGGAACCATCTGAACGAATCGATGTTGTGGACGGGAACCGCCATAAGAACGATAAATGTCCCAGCCGATGCCAGGGTCCTCAGGTACATACTCTCAGCGACGGATACCTCCAATAACACGCTCGTCCTACCAATGGTCAAGGTCTCGGTCGTGGACAATGATGCGCCTGTCGTACAGATAATGTTCGGGACCCCAAAGACCGGTCTCAGCTACGATTTCGGGTTCACAGTCGTGGAGAACCGGGACCCGGGCCAGGCGACCCTGGAATACTGGTTCGATACCGGTTCGCACATAACTGTGGATTTCAAAGGGGCAGGCACCTTCAACCATAGCATTGACGTTCCCGCCAGTGCGAGGAAGTTGTATTATATCCTTAAGGCAAAAGACCTCTCAGACAATATGGTCTTGGTCACGAAGAATTTAACTGTAATGGATGTCATTAAGCCCAATATCACGGACCTGACACCCGTACCAACGACGGGGGAGAGCATCACAATACTCCTAAATTTCACAGACAATTGGGAAGTGGCCTCGACCTCAATCGAATATTGGTTCGATGATGGCCCTCACACAATCAAAAACTATATCTCGGGCATCAAGGTTGCCGTTCCCTCCAATGCGCTCATGATGCATATCAATACGACGGCAAAGGATTCTTCGGGCAACAATCAGGTATTGTTGGAGGATCGGCCTGTCAATGACAATGATCTGCCAATCATCACGGATTCTTCCAAGAATGCGACCACCGGTGATGTGTTCAAGTTCGATATTGCCATAAACGATAACGTTGGCGTTACCGAGGCCTATGTCGTATACCGTTTCGATAGCCTCCCGGAAGTGAACCTGACCTTTAATGAAGGCCTAACGGTCATTGTTCCGGCCAATGCACGGTCGTTCCATTATATCATCCGGGCGATGGATAAGGCCAAGAACATTGCTGAGAGAACTAGGGAAATCAAAGTAATCGACAATGATAAACCCCAAATTGAATCGCCCCTACTCGATCCAAGGACCTACGAGACTTGTAGCATTAACATCACTGTCCTAGACAATATCGAGGTGCAGAAGGTCGAATTCCAGTATAGCTTCAATGATGGGGGCCCGATGACAAAAACCATGATCAAGGCCCTGAACGTATATTCAATTGACGTCCTTCCCCCAATGGACGCTAGGACCATGACCTTTACGGTCACAGCCTGGGATATTAGTGATAACACAAACTCCATCCAGTCCAAAACGGTCGTAAAGGATACAATCAAGCCTGAGATTGCCGATTCCTCGGGCATTCCCAAGACCGGAGAAATATTCATACTGGCTTCGAGTACAAAAGATAATATCGCCATCCAGAAGGCCTCCATCGAATATTGGTACGATAATTCGAGTCACACAACGGTGAACCATATGAAGGAGGTCGCACTGACCGTCCCTGATTCGGCAAGACAGATCCATTACATAATCAAGGCGACTGACACATCTGGGAACGAGAAGCTTTTGGAGAAAGTGACAGATGTTGTCGATACCCATCCTCCGACCCTCGAGGTCCTTGTGAACGGAACACCCAGTGCTGGTCAGAAGTTCACCTTCAAGGCAAGGGCATCGGACAATATCGGGATAAAGAAGGTATTTCTTGAATATGGGTACGGTGACGAGCGTTCTCAGAAGGAGATGGCCTTCGATAATGTTGAGGGTGTCTATAGTACTGACCTGACCATCAAGGACAAGGATAAACTCACCTTCAGTATCATCGCAGTCGATGAGGCTGGCAATTCGGAAGCATCCCCGGAGAAGAGCCTGAGCATCGCCCATCCGCTCGGTATGATGGCCATATTTTCTGTAATGGGATTGGTCATTCTTATCGTGGTGGTGTTGATCGGATTGCTCATAAAAAGGAAGAAGAGGAACGAAAAGGGAAAAGCGTGAGGGCCGATCCATTCTATATTTTTTAATATAATTATGGCTCTTCTCCCGTTTTAGGTAAAATCACTTCATCACCCCACAAGCTTGGAAGATCTTCAGAATGAAATAATCCAGGTCGGAATATCCGTAGGCTTTCC
>Ga0315295_10000280_pt1 | contig 43262 bp, 37 predicted proteins | sample YL17G14_0_MG_FD_204453 | JGI IMG/M metagenome (GOLD analysis project Ga0315295, IMG submission 204453) | Sediment microbial communities from Yellowstone Lake, YNP, Wyoming, USA - YL17G14_0 | ecosystem: Environmental > Aquatic > Freshwater > Lake > Sediment | place: USA: Wyoming | collected...
TGCAAATCGGGGCCGGCGCCGCCTTCTTCTGGGGCGAGGGCCACTGGACGGGACAAATCAACCTCATCAATCAGGCTTCCACCCATACCTACGGCAACAATACGGCGTGGGCGCCCACCGCCGCCACCTGGGTTCGCCAGACGGCGGCCAACTTCCGCCGACGTCTCACCGGCGACCTGCAAGTCACCGGCCCCTTGACGGTGGGAACCTTCGAGGAAGTTTTCAATTTCCAACCCGGCGGTATGTCGCAGCGCAGCCGCCACGTCTTCAACGCCACGGCGGCCGCCAACGCTCTCAAGATCGCCAGCACCTACTATGGCGGGTATCCGGCTCAGTGGGGATTGCAGGGGTATTTCACCCAGGCCCGCGCGCCGGTCCTGGGTGCGAATTGGACGGTTCTGTCGCCCTGGGACGGCAACGACGTGCTGACCAACGACGGGGGTGTCTTTGAGTTGCGCGGCGGGCGGCTGTTGGCGCGGTTCACCGGCGGCGGCTCGTTGTTGGCGGCGGCGGGGGTGTATTCCTGCAACGCCGGCAAGGTCAACAAGCGGAGCGAGGGCTTCCCCAAGGTGTATATACCCATCAATACCACCGGCGCGGCCATTGATCTCGCCGACGGCGACGTGTTAGAGGGCTGGCAGGTGCGAAGCATAAGTCGCGGGACGGGCGGCGGGGGTGGTTGGTGGTGAGGTTTTTGAAAGAAAGGCGGGTATACAATGACGCTCGAACAATTACCGCGGCGGAATAATATTTGCGCGGCTTACGCCGTCGCGGCGGAACCCCTGGAGCAGGTCGCCGCGACCCTGGTGAACAATACGCTCAATACCGTCGTGACCGGGGCGGCGGGCAAACGAATTGAAGTGTATGGGATCATTTTATCGCCCAACGCTTTCGCCGGTGTGACTCTGCGTTCCGGGAGCAACACCATAGTCATCTTGTACGTCCCGCCTGAGGGGGGTCTGTGGCGGCAGGCGGCGGGCGACACGCCTTTGTTGGCGGGCAACCTGGGCGAGAGCCTGTCCATGCAATCCGACCAGGCGACCTTCACGGCCTCAGTGCTGTTGCAGTACCGTTTGGTCTGATATGTCGAGAGTATCGGCGCTGCGGCAAGTGTTGCGCGGCGACGGGGCATTCGAAGCGAATCGGAATAAGGGAGCGCGGCGATGTTGTATTACGTCTATTTCAGCGACGGCGGCACGCCCAAGACCGGTTTGACGCCTACTTGGGAGAGCCTGTTGACGGCCGAGGACGGCACGGACAAGAGCGGCTCCGCGCCGACGATTAGCGAGATCGGCGGCGGCTGGTACGGCTTCGAGGTCATCTACGGCGTCGCCCCCTGGAACGTCGCCACGGAAGACCTCGTGGGCGTCATCGACGGCGGGTCGGCATTGGCGGACGCCGACCGCTACAAGCCCGTGGCGCTTACCCTGCGCGGCCTGGGACTGGCGAGGATCGCCCACAAGGGCGTCCAGAACAAGGCGACGGGGACGATAACCATCTACGCCACCGACGGCGTGACGGAGGAATTGAACTTGGCGATGACGGACGCGGCGGGGGCGATCACGCGAACGCCGGGAGCGGCTTGAATCGTGGACGCCTGCTTGAGGCACAGCCTGGTTGAGGGGGATTTCGGGCCGCTCGCCGGACTGCGTTTGTCGCTGGCGGAGGGAGATTTTTACGCGCCGCGCGACGATGAGGGCGTAGTGATCTTCGGCCCGGCGGCGCATCCGGACGAGATCGACTATGACAAGCCGGCGGGGAGTCGCCGCGGCGACGGCCTGGCGCCGTTGGCCGCGACGCCGCCGGCGGGCGGCGGCAAATTATACTACGCCGCGCTGGCGGTGAGCCGTCTGGGGCGGTTGGATCTAAATCGGCACGTGATCGTCGAGGCGGATTTCGACGCCGAGGGCGAGCTGGCCGGGCGGCGGCCGGCGGCGCCGTGCGAGGCGGAGGCCCGCCCCGCCGCGGCCGGGCGACTGGAGGTCCGTTGGGCGTGGACGCCGGGGCGGGGCGCGGCGGCGGCATCGTTTGTCGTGTACGCGGATGGCGAGCCGGTGGGAACGGCCGTCGCGCGGGGGGCGGGCGCTTATCGCGCATTGACTACAGCGCTGACTGATGGCGTCGAATACGAGGTTCGCGTGCGCGCGCTGGCGGCGGATGAGGCGCTCAGCGAACCCTCGAACGCCGCCCGCTGCCGGGCGGACGCGACGCCGCCGGCGGCGGCGGCGGTCCTGGCGGCCGAGACGGTGCTCTGAATGGCGGCTTACCTGACGGACATCACGGAACTGGAGCCGCGGCGGGACGACGCCGCGGGCCGGTGGATCATCCGCTGGCGGGACGATTACACGGGAAAACTCTATCAGATCTACGTCAACGGCGCGCTGGCGGCCCAGACGCGCAACGTGGGGGCCAGCAAGGAACTGGCGATCATGGCGGCGGGGAGCTTCCTGGCCCAGGTGATCGCCATTGATCCGGGGGAGGCGGGGCGGGATTTCGCGGCGCTGCTGGCCGACCAGGCGGACCGGGGGGAGCGGGTGCGGCTGAGCTGGCCGCGCGACCCGCGACGGTTCGCGCCGAGCGACGCGGCGCAAGTTTATTCCGACGGCGGAACCGGGGCGATGGACGAGACGAACCCGCTTAACCGCGAGCCGATCGCGGTCTTCCCGCCGGGGACGCGGACCTGGGGCCAGTTCGCCGGCGGCCACGGGACTTACCGCCACGGCTGGGGCGGCCTGGGGCTGCCCTGGGGGAGGCGGCGGCACGGGCTGGGGCCCCACGGGGTCGGACTCGACGCGGTGGACTGGACGACGTCGGCGCTGACGCCGGGATACCATCGTTTTATGGTGCGGATCACCGACCGGGCGGGCAACGTCTCGGCGGCGGTCGAGACGGGCGCGTTGGTGGATTGCCACCCGGCCCCGCCCCGGCGATTGGCGGCGGCCGACTATGATGCGCCGGCGCAAGTGCTCACCCTGGAGGTGGCGCGCTGATGATCACTGGCCGCGGCGAATTGGCGGACCTGGCCATCCCGGCGCTGACGGTACTCGTGCGGCTCTATCGGCAGGACGCCGGCGCCGGGACGCCCAGTTACGGCGAGGGGCGTATAGAGCCGCGCTTGCAGGCTACGGTCATGCACTGGCGCTCGGGCGGCCGCATCAATATCGCCGAGGTCGATCTGGTGCTGGTGGATCCGGACGGCACGCGACGGCGGCCGGAGCATTACCGCCAGGTGGCGGCGGCGGAGGACATGGTGGAAATCCTGGCGCCGCTGGCCGGGGCGGACGGTCGGGCGGAATGGCGGGCGATCTTCGCCGGGTTCCTGGCGGATCCGGAAATCATCATCGACGGCGGCCGCGAGTCGGTGACGTACACCGTTGTGGGCGTGGAGGCCCGTCTCAATGATGCGCCGGTCTTCGGCCAGCATGCCCGCACGCCGGTCCACGACGCCGAGTGCCTGGCGGCGGTTGATGACGATGAGGCGCCGGACACGGTGCTCGGCGAGAACAGCGTGCACACCTGGCAGCCGCTGATATTCAACCCCGAAGGAATCCCCAACGCCGCCGGCAAGCGGGCCCAGCGCAGCAACGCCGCCGGCAAAACCTACCTGGTGCGGCTCTTCGAAGCGCCCGGCCGCCGCCAACCGCGGGCCACGGCGATCCCCTGGACGCTCGGCGAGGCGGTCAAGTACCTGCTGGCGGCCTACAACGGGGATGAAACTCACGTGTTCAATCCCGACTTTGACGAGCTGGACGAGATCTTCGGTACGACGCCCCTCAATGGCCGCGATCTCTCCGGGGCGACGCAATTGTTCAGCGAGGCCCTGCCGCGGCTGCTGGCGGGGACGCGCTTCTCCTTCACCGTCGATCCGATGCCCCAGGATGAGAGCCGCCGCTGCCTGCTGGTATTCTTCGATCGGCTCGCCGGCACGGGCGAGCAGCCCCTCTGGCTGTCGCCGCCGGGGACGCCCATGCCGGAGGCCTTGGCCAGCAACGTCGCGGCGCTGGGCCTGCGGCGACTCAACTCCGCCGCCGTGCGGCGGGTGACGGCGGCGGGCGACTACGCCTATCACCAGAGCGCCTTCCGCTACGACGCGGCGGGCTGGGAGGACTTCGCGCAAGGGTGGAAGGACGCCGCCGACGATCTGGCCGACTACTACGACGCGGGCGGAGAGTTCACCCTGGACGAGACCTTGCTCGCCCGCTACGCGGAGCGGCATCAGTACGGCGGCGATCTCGACCTGGCGGCGGGCGACTTCCTCGCGGTCGGCCGGGTATTCACCTTGGACGAATTGGGCGAGCTGGGCGTAGGCTACAACGGCGCGACTGATCCCGAGGATGTGCGCGGTCCGTATGATTTCGGGCCCGTCTTTGACCACGAGGAATGGCAGGTCCGCCGGCGCAGGTTCACGCGCACGCTGGAGAAGCGTGGCGGCGGGTTGGGGGGTTTCTACAATCCCGTTTTGTACGCGAAGTTTACCGCAGAAACGGACTGGCAAGAAGTCCTCCCGGCGCACTGGCAGGTCGCCGACGACCGCTGCGCGGTGGTGATCACGATCAAGGACCTCCGCGACATCTACCTGGGCATGGATCTCGACGACAAAGAGCAAGAGGATAAAGAGATCAACTGGTTGAAGGCACTGGTCGATGGGACGCTGCAGTGGTCCCTCATCGCCACCGTGGCGGACGATACCCGCGCCAATAATTCCCACGAGGAGAGCACCGAGGCGGCCACCCGATTCCCGGTGGAGCACTTGCACCTGGACCCGGCGGCCCTGCGGAGCACCCGCATCCGGGCGGGCGCCGACCACCGCGTCGGCGACGGCGAGGTCGAGGAACTGCCGGGCAAAGCGCGGGCTGGAGCGGCGGCCTACCAATTAGAGCGGCTGCTGAAGGACGGGCACTTGGAGGCGCGAGTCCAATTGCTGGGCCTGCAGTTCGCCTACGGCGTCGGCGCGGCCGTGCCGCGGGTAATCGGCCGCGAGATTGACTTGGCGGTCAACCCCGCCGCCGCCGCGCCCCGCTACCCGGTGATCGCGGGTATTGAGATCGATTGCCGCAAAGGGCAGCACCGCACCACGCTGGAATTGGACCTGGCCCGCTGAGGCGATTGCGCCGGACCGGCGCCGGAGACGGGAGAAGCGAGAATGCGACAAGATGACGTGCATCGCCGACGCATAGAGTTGGCCCAGGCGGACGACCTGGCCGCCCGGCGGATGGCCCTCCGCCCCGTCCGCGGCGGCGGAACCGCCGGCGGCGGCGGCGGCGACGGAACCGCCCTGCGCCGCGCCAAATGCCAGGAGGGGGCGCAAACGGACGGAAAAATCTCCGTGAAAGTGGTCGATAGCGGCGGGAGCGCTACCGGGAACGCCTTTGATGTTTGGGCCACGGCGGGCAAGGGCAGTTTCAACATGACCGCCGCCCGGCCCTTGCTGGCCGCGAATGATTATGTTCTAGTCGCTAAAGATACCTGGGGCGTCTGGTATTTGATTTGGCCCACCTTGATTACGACGGTCAAGATCACGGCGCAGACGAACTTCGACGTTGACGGCCTCAACCGCAAGCTGCGCGTGAAGACGCGCGCTAACGTCGAGGTCCTGGCCACGGACGCGGAATCCGGCTTTGCCGACGTGCACACCGGGACGGCTTGCACTTAATGGGTGATATACTTTTCCAGAACGATCAGATTCTTTTCCACGACAACGTCGTGGCGATGGGAGCGACGGGCGATTGCTGCTGCGGCGAACCGTGCTACGACTGTTGCCCGATTGATTCTTATGGTTCTAGTCAGTCCTGTCCCCCCGCCGTAACGTTTATATTAGGAGAGCAGGAAGGATGTCCTTCCGGGCTATTTGTTCTCACCCGACTGGGTCCGGAGGGGTGGTGGCCGTGGGGTTGGGGAACAATTCCTTTCGACCCGGAACCCCCCTGTGAAGAAGGTCAGGAGGAATGGAACGTCTTTGCGAACTTTACGATCCCCCCCCCTCCTGAGCCAGATATCTGCGACACCTTCCTCCACTTCTGGCACTGGTATTGTGAGTATAACCCGGAAAGTCAATCCTGGTGGTGGCAAGGTTGGATAGGGGATTGTGGTCAGTGGATAACCAAAAACTGCGGCTGGACTTTTCCGGAAAACGGTGGAAGTGCCGGGGAAGGTTGTGACGGGGGCGAAGGCATAATAACCGGCTACTGGGAAGAGCCTTACGGTTGCAGATCAGTTGAGTGGTATCCCAGTGACGAGTACGGAGAGCCGCTGTGATTTGCCCTCGTAAACAAAATGGAGTCTGCACCGTCTTGCGGGCCATAGTCGGCGAAGATCGCCGCTTGTCGTCGGCCGTCTGCAATGACGAATGCGGGGACGGAATGCGTGTCGCCAAGAGATTTGGCTTGCCAGTGCACACCGCGGAAGAATTGACCTTATGGTTGGCGTCCCGGCCACCACAAAACCCGAAACCTGATAAAGGTGGTTGCTGCGGCAAGCTCGGTAACATCATCAAGGGCTTCGGCAAGTTGGCGTGGGCGAGGATCAGCGGGGGCAAACCGGATCCCCTGGTGGTGGCGCGGGCGGAAGTCTGCGCGGCGTGCGAAAACCGGACGTTTCTCGGTGTCATCGAGTGGGCGATAAATGCCCCGGTCAGCGGCGACCTGCCGGTGAATCATACCCCCGGAGACTGGGACGCCCTGTGGTGTGCGAAGTGCAAATGCTGCATCGAAGCCAAAATCCGGGTCGAGAGCGAACGCTGCCCGCTGGATAAATGGCTGTCGGCCGAGGCCCTCGCCCAGCAGGCGCAGGCGTCCCCGCCCCCGACCCCTGCCCCGACAATTTGATTTGCCCCGACCCTCGCGGGTCGGCAATGATGCCAGGCGGCGAGGCATAACAAACCCCCCGTCGGCAGGTGGACAATCCCACGGGCTGACGCCCCCCCCAGATGTTTGCCGGACGTTCGCTGGACGCTCGCTGGACGCTCGCTGGACGCGGGGCGGCACCAAAGCCAGCCGGAGCAGTAGAGGCCCTCCCCCGCGACGCCAGGGGGCTAAAATTGCCCCCTGGCGGAAGCGTCGATCCGGCGCCGCGGCTGGAGGATGGGAGTCGGGCAGGGGAGTGGAAAGACAATAATTTGTCGGCGACGAGGCGGATAATGGCGTAACTCTTTATGCCGACGGCATTTACCGACAAGCAAAGAAAAACAGAAAAAAATCAGAAAATCCCCTTGACAACCGTAGCCTCTGGGGTTACACTTCTTGATAGAAAAGCCTGAACAGGAAGGAGCACAAAAAATGAATATCACACCGCTAACGGTTTGAAAAATAACACAACAGGAAGGAGTACAAACATGGCTGGTTACCACAGTTTCAGCAAGTCAAATAATGCATTGGCGGCGGAGGACGCCGGCTTATGGACGGCCACTGCCCTGGCAAAGGCTTTGCGGTGCGAGACAGCGGCGGTTCGCGCGCTATTGGTGCCTGCGGAAAAGCACCATACCAGTTGCTGGTACAATCTAACCGATTATTACGAGGAGCCGGTGCTCGTGGCCGTCGCGGACGCCGAGCCGAACGTCACGCCGGCGGTCATCGCCGAACAGGCCGACCTCGAAGTTGACGGTGAGGATATAGAGTGGGCGTTGGGCATGTTAACCGGGTTGCGAGCCTACCGCGCGGGTGAACCGGCCTCTCATGAGAACTGCGAGGTGCGGTGGCTATCATGGGCGGGCAGCAGGCTGCACCCGATTTGCGTCGAGAAAAGAGAGAACGGCTGTCGCGTCGTCGATAACGGCAAGCAGAGCTACGTCATCTTTCGGCCGGATGGGGGTAGAATGACGAAGCGCAAGACCACGAAGGGACTGGCGATTCGCACCGCGCCGGGGGAGATGTTAGTTGGCTCGCAGTGGGATTTGAGGATACCGAATGGCACGAGGCTTGCATCCATCAGCGCCGGATGAATGGCTGGTCGCCGAGAACATCGACGGCGGCCGAACGTTCGTGGTGCATACGCGCCCGCCGCGCTTCATCGCCGAGGTCTGCGATGAATGCCAGTTGGCGCCGCTGATGGCGGCGCTGAGCAACGGGCAGGAACTGGCCTGGTTCGTCTGGCAGGACCCCCCGCCGGCGAGCGAGGAGGCGCTGCTGGATCTGCTGGGGCGGGCGGACGCGGCGCTGACGGCGTATGACGGCATTCTGGACGCCGACGCGCGGCGCGCGAAGGACGGCGACGATGAGGACGACGAAGGTTGATGGACGTATCATATTGCCGTGGGCGCTGGCGGAACTGCGGCGGCGGGGCAAAAGCCGCCATTGGCTCTGGCTCCAGGTCCGCGGCGACGCGGCGGGCGGCTACGCCGTCAGCCGAGACATGATCGCCCGGTGGCTGCGCGGGGAGAAACACCTGGGCGAGGTTAATATCGAACGCGTCATGGCGGCCCTGGGGGCGCGCTTGAACGCCGGCGCCGGGACCGCGGGAAGAAGTGAACCATGACGGTGATCTACGAACCGCGCGGCAAGGCGCGTGAATACGCCGAGCTGGCTCTGAACCTCTATGACGGCTGCCGGCACGGCTGTCGCTACTGCTATTGCCCGGCGATTCTGCGGCGGACCCTGACCGAGTGGTCGGCGGCGCCGCGGCCGCGGGCGGACGTGCTCGAACATCTCCGCCGCGAGGCGCCCCGGCGGGCGGCGGCGGGCGATCGGCGGGAAATCCTGCTCTGCTTCATGTCCGATCCTTACCAGTCGGATGAGGCGGCGGAGGTCACCGGGGCAGCGCTGGCGATCCTGGCGGAACATCGCCTAGCCGCCACGGTGCTGACCAAGGGCGGCGGGCGGGCCCAGCGGCACTTCGACCGGCTGGCGGCGGCGGGGTTTCGGTTCGGGACGACGTTGCTGCTGACGCGGCAGGCGGACGCCGATTACTGGGAGCCCGGCGCAGCGCCGCTGGCCGAGCGCGCGGCGGCCCTGCGGCGGGCCAAGGCGGCGGGCGTCGCCACCTGGGTGTCCGTCGAGCCGGTGATCGATCCGGCCCAGGCGCTCGAGGTCATCCGGGAGAACCTGGACGCCGTGGATTACTGGAAGGTGGGCAAACTCAACCACCGGCCGGATGTCGAGCGGGGCATCGATTGGGCGGCGTTCCTGGCCGCCGCCGTCGCCCTTTTGAAGGCGGCGGGGGCCAGATACTACATCAAGCGGGACCTGGCCCGCTACGGCGAAAAAACCGCAGTAACAGGCTGACCCGCCAAAGCGCGGGAGAAGGGAGCGGAAAATGAGCAGCGAGGAACGGCTGGAATCGCCGGCGGGCCAACCGCCGGCGGTTCGGCGGCGGATTAAGCGGTTGCTGATCGGCCTGGCGGCGCTGGCGGCGGCGTTGGGGTCGTTCTGGCTATGGCGGGCGGGCGAAGCAAGACGACAATCGCACGAGGCCCAGATGAAGCTTGGCGAGGGGAGCTACGAACTCGGCGCGGCCGTCAAGCGGCTCAGGGCGCATATGGGATACCGCCTCACGGAGCGGCAGGCCGAAGAGCAGATACGCGAGGTCTTTCGCGCCGGGAAGTTTATGGACGCGCAAAAGGCCGCCAGTTTCCGCATCAGGGGCGAAACCGCTTTCCGAAATCTGGGTGAAGAGATGGAACTGGAAATGACGCTGCGCTCGGCCAAGATGCTCAATACCTTCGGGGCCCTGGACGGCTGCGAATACTTTATGGAGATCGCCGAGCGCGCCGGCGTCAAGACGCCGGACGAATTAGACGTGCTGGGCGGTCAAGTATTAATAGCAGGTTACAGGACCTCGCATGAGGACGATCCCGTCGAATACCTGCGCGGCTTGGCCCAGGCGCAGCGCAAGTTCCAGACGGTGGGCGCAAGCCTGGTGGAGGTCATCGCCATACAGTCGCGGGCTCGTGCGGTCGCCGCCAGCCGCGAGGGGACGGAGGAATTGATGGAAACCATCCTGGTGACGATGGAAAATCCAAAGGCGCAGGCGATAGTGGCGAAGTACGCCGGCCTCTCGCGGCGGAAATGGTTGGCGCAGCCTTTCATGCGACGCTTCGAACAGGTGGGCGAATGTCTTTTGGCCGAAGCTGAACTTGATCCGTAACGGTTGATCCTAAGGGCAAACCGGTCTGGTCGGCGCCCTAGGGGGCCGTCAGGCGAACTCGATGTTGGGATTATATTGTCTGACGGTATAGGCGGCGTAGATCATGGTGGTCTGGATATCGGCATGGCCGAGGTACTGCTGGATTTCGGTGAGAGGCGTGCCCGCCCGGCAGAGCCGCACCGCGAAGGTGTGGCGGAAGAGGTGCCAACCCCGGCCGGCGCCGGTGAACCGGGCGCCCAGGGTGAAGGCGGGCATGGCCCGGCGGAGGGGGTCGAGTTTGCTCTGCCAGACCCGGATCGAACGGGTCGGCCAGAGGGGGCCGAAGGACTGGCGGCGCGGCCATAACTCGGCGTAGATCATCGAGTGCATGGGCACGACGCGGGGATTGAGCGCCGCCTTGAGGGGCTGCACGATGATGATGCGCTGGCCGAAGAGGAGGTGCTCCCAGCGCAATTGACGGAGCTCCCCGACCCGCAGGCCGCTCTTGAGGGCGACGAGGACCTCGCTATAGACACCGTGTCGGCGGGCCAGGGACAGGCATTGCTCGATCTGCTCATCGCCGAGGTAGCGCGGCGCCGGCCGGCGCAGGCGCGGAGCGTGTAAATCTTCGCTCCAGTCGGCCGGCAGACCGCCGGCCCGATGGGCCCAGGCGAGGAAGAGCCGGGCGGAGACGACATATTGACAGTAGGTATGGTCGGCACTGACCTGGCGGATTTGGGCCAGGCCGCGGCGGACGGCCTCGAGGCTGACGGGAGAGTCGCCCAGGTCGGCCAGGACGCGGCGGATCTGGCCGCGGCGGCGGATAACTTGGCTGGGGACGGTAAGACGGAGGTAATCGGCATACCCGGCGATGAGGGCGGCGGCCGTCGGCATAAGAGGCTCCCCGCGGGCCGTATCGGTCGGCCCGTCGGGCGGCTGAATAAGTTTTTTTGGGAAATTTTGCAAAGCCACCTTGCCGAAGTCCGATATAGGGTGTATGGTGTAATAAGTCGCTCCGCACGTACTCCCGCGGCACCTGCTGGCCGGCGTATTTGCCATCGCTCCACGCCCGCGCGAACCGCAGCTTGTCCGCCAGCTCGCGGTGAATCTTCTCCGCCAGGTCACCCACCGTCGCCCCCGCCGGCAGCACGAACGGCTCCTTCCGGTCTGGCTCCTTGCCCGGTTCCTTCGAATACACCCGCACGATCCGCAGCCGCTCGAACAGCCGCTGCGCCAACCGAGCCAGCGTGCCCGCGTCCTCAATCGACGTGGGCAGCAACTCCAGCCACGCCGGCGCCATCTGCCGCAACACCCCCAAATCCCCCTCGCCCGCCCGGTCCATCTTCGTCGTCGCCGCCATCGTCGGCCGCACCATCCGCTGATACACCGCCTCCGCCGGGTCCGCCCCCTCCGGCACAATCAGCGTCCGCTCCTGCAGATACCCCAGGCACGTCTGCAACTGTTCGAGCACCTCGGGTGCGGAGAGGTCCAGGATCATCAGGATGACGTCGCACTGGCGGTAGGTGTTGGTCTGGCCGGGCTCGACGTGTTCGGCGGTGATGGGGGGCATGTCCACTAACTGGATCTGGATGTCCTCATACTGCAAGATGCCCGGCACCGGCGCGTGCGTGGCGAACGGATAATCCGCCACGGTCACGTGCGCGTTCGTCAAATGCGCCACCAGAGCGCTCTTGCCGCTGTTGGGCGTGCCCAACAGCGCCACCTGTCCTGCCGCGGCCCCCTTGGGCACGTGGAACGCGTCCGCCTGCCGCGCCGCCGCCCCCTTGCCCCCACCCCCCTCCCGCAGCCGCGCCAGCCGACGCTTGATGTCGGCCTGCATCCCGCTCGTCCCCTTGTGCTTTGGGATCGTCGAGAGCATCATCTCCAGTGCGGCGATCTTCTCCTCCGTCGTCCCCGCCCGGCGGTACAACTCCTCGGCCTTGCGATAGTCTGGCGTCAAATTCGCCGGCATAGCCGTCACTCTCGACCCCGCGCGACAGCCGCACGCCGCTTCTCCGCCCGCCGGGCGCCCCCGGCCGCGGCTCACTGATCCGTCACGTACCCCGCCACCAGGTCCCCCACCTGGCTGGTGCTGTAGCCCATCTTGCCCGCCGCCAGGCTCTTCAGCTTGTTCGCGGTAACGTGCTGCACCGCATCCTCAATGCCGCGCGCCGCCTTCTCTTCCCCGAGGTTCTCCAGCATCATCGCCGCCGCGCAAATCGCCGCCAGCGGATTGATCACGCCCTTACCGGTGTACTTGGGCGCCGACCCGCCGATCGGCTCAAACATGCTTACCCCTTCCGGGTTAATATTGCCCCCCGCCGCGATCCCCATCCCGCCCTGCGTGATCGCCCCCAGGTCCGTGATGATGTCGCCGAACATGTTGCCGGTAACGATGACGTCAAACCATTCCGGGTTCTTGACCATCCACATGCACGTCGCATCGACGTGATAATACTCCCGCTTGACGTCGGCATATTCCTGCCGCCCCATTTCGTGGAAGGCCCGCTCCCAGAGGTCATAGAGGTAGGTCAGCACGTTGGTCTTTCCGCACAGCGCCAGCGTATTGTTCTCGCCCTTGCCCCGGGCCTTCTTGCCGTACTTCCGCGCGTACTCGAACGCGTACCGCAGACACCGGTCCACCTGGAACCGCGTGTACACGGCGGCCTGCACGGCCACCTCATGGGGGGTGCCCTTCATTGTGACTCCGCCGGTGCCGGTGTAGAGGTCGCCGGTGTTCTCGCGGACGACGACGTAGTCGATTTCATCGGGGCCCTTGTCCTTGAGGGGCGTCCAGACGCCCGGATACAGGCGCACCGGCCGCAGGTTGATGTACTGGTCCAGTTCGAAGCGGGCCTTGAGCAGGATCCCCTTTTCCAGGATGCCCGGGGCGACGTCAGGGTGGCCGATGGCGCCGAGCAGGATAGCGTCGAATTTCCGCAGCTCGGCGATGGCGCTGTCGGGGAGCGTTTCGCCGGTGCGTTTGTACCGCTCCCCGCCGAAGTCGAACGTCGTTCCCTCGTACTTGAACCCATGCTTCGCCGCCGCGGCGTCGAGCACCTTTACCCCCTCCGCCACCACCTCCGGCCCCGTCCCATCCCCTGGTATCACCGCAATCTTATACGTCTTGGTCATGCCTCTCTGCTCCTATTACCTCTCCTCCAGGTTTCTGTTCCGCGGGTCACTTCTTGGTTATGTGCGCCAATAGCCCGCCATCTTCGATAATCCTCAGCGCAAAATCCGGCAACGGGGTGAAGTCCAGGGTCTTGCCCCGCGTCCGGTCCACCAGCTTACCGTTCTTTGCGTCGATTTCCAGCTCGTCCCCGTCGGCGATTCTCTCGGCTGCACCGGGCAATTCGACGACGAGGAAGCCGCAGTTGATCGCGTTGCGGTAGAAGATGCGGGCGAAAGAACCCGCGATCACCGCCGCGACCTTGGCCCCGCGGATCGACCAGACGGCATGTTCCCGGCTCGAACCGCAGCCGAAATCGTCGCCGCCCACGATAAAGTCGCCCGGCCGGACCTTCTTGACGAATTGCGCGTCCAGGTCCTCCAGGCAGTGCCTGGCCAGCTCCTGCTCATTATCCGTATTCAAATACCGCGCCGGAATAATTTCATCCGTGTTAATGTGGTCACGTTTATAAACGTGTGCCTTGGACATGGCAAACCTCACTTCTTACAAGTATTTTCTGGGATCAGCCAGTTTTCCTTCGATTGCGCTTGCTGCCGCCGTTGCCGGACTTGCCAGATACACTTCGCTCTTCGGCGAGCCCATCCGGCCGACGAAGTTGCGGTTCGTGGTGCTCACGCACTTCTCCCCGGCCGCCAGGATGCCCATGAACCCGCCCAGGCACGCCCCGCACGTCGGCGCCGAAATAACGCAACCAGCCTGGTAGAAAATCTCGAACAGCCCTTCGTCCATCGCCTGCTTCCAGACCGTCGGCGTCGCCGGCACCACGATCGTGCGGATCGCCGCCTTCCGGCCCTTCAAGATCGACGCCGCGATCCGCAGGTCCTCGATCCGCCCGTTCGTGCAACTGCCGATGTAGCACTGGTCCATCTTGAGCCCCGCGACCGCGCCGATGGGCTTGCCGTTGCTCGGCAAATGCGGCAGCGCCGCCATCGGCTCCAACGCCGAACAGTCGAACTCCTCCACCGCCGCGTAGCCGGCGTCCGCGTCGCTCTCGTACACCGTGTACTCCCGCCGGTCCTTCAGGTGCTCCTCCAGGTACGCCCGCGTCACCTCGTCCACCGCCATGATGCCGTTCTTGCCGCCCGCCTCGATGACCATGTTGGTGATCGTCATCCGGGCCTCCATCGACATCTCGTGCAGCGCCGGACCGACGAACTCCATCGCCCGGTACCGCGCCCCATCCGTCCCGATCCGCCCGATGACCGCGAGGATGACGTCCTTGCTGTACACGCCGTGCGGCAGCCGGCCGTGCAGCACGAACTTCATCGACTCCGGCACCCGGAACCACGTCTCCCCCGTCGCCAGCGCCGCCGCCAAGTCCGTCGAGCCTACCCCCGTGCTGAACGCCCCGAACGCCCCGTACGTACACGTGTGGCTGTCGCCGCCTACGATCACCTCGCCCGGCCGAATGTGCCCCTGCTCCGGCAACAGCGCATGGCACACCCCCGCCCGGCCCAGCGGATAATAGTACCGAATCCCGTGCTGCCTGCACCACGTATCCAGCCGCTGGTGCAGCTCCGCGCTGGCGACGTCCTTGGCCGGCTGAAAATGGTCCGGCGTCACCACGATCTTCTCCCGGTCGAACACCCGGTCCAACCCCTTCTCCCGCAACATCGTGATCGCCGCCGGCGTCGTCACGTCATGACACATGATCACGTCCAGCCGGGCGTTGATCAGTTGCCCCGGCCGCACGCTCTGCCGCCCGCTATGCCCCGCCAATATCTTCTCCGTGATGGTCATGCCCATGGCCGTCTCATCCTCTTGGCTTGCCGTACGCCCTCCGCGCCGGCCCTCACTTCCCGTTTTCTCCGTTCCGCCTCTCCGCCATCTTCCGCCGCGCCGCCAGGTGGTTCAACGCGCTGATAAACGCCTTCGCCGAGGCATCAATGATGTCCGTGCTCAGCCCGCGCCCCGCGAACACCCGCTCGCCGTCCCGAATCCGCACCAGCGCCTCCCCCAACGCATCCGTGCTCCCCGTCACCGCCCGAATCGAGTAGTTCTCCAGCGTCGGCGACAGCCCCGTCGCCTTGCTGATCGCGTGATACACCGCGTCCACCGGCCCGTCCCCCAACGCCGTCTCCAGCAACTCCACCCCGTCGTCCCGGATAATCCGCACCGTCGCCGTCGGAATCCCCGTCCCCGCCATGCACTGCATGAACTCCAGCCGGAACGTCTCACCCGCCCGACCCAGCGAATCGTCCAGCAGCGCGATGATCTCCTCGTCGAACACCTCCTTCTTCTTGTCCGCCAACTCCGTAAACTGCCGGTACAGCCGGTCGAGCTGCTCCCCCTCCAACTCAAAACCCAGCTCCGCACATCGGGCCTGGAACCCGTGCCGCCCGCTGTGCCGACCCAGCACGATCTTGCTCCGCGGCACCCCCACGTCTTCCGGCCGCATGATCTCGTACGTCGTCCGCTCCTTCAGAAAACCGTCCTGGTGCACCCCGCTCTCGTGCGCAAAGGCGTTCGCCCCCACGATCGCCTTGTTCACCTGCACCTCCAGTCCCATCAGCCGGCTCACCAGTTGGCTCGTGCGGTAGATCTCCGCCGTGTTGATCCCCGTGTCGCACCCGAACACGTCCCGCCGCGTCCGGATCGCCATCACGCACTCTTCCAGCGAGGCGTTCCCCGCCCGCTCGCCCAGCCCGTTAATCGTGCATTCAATCTGCCGCGCGCCGTTGAGCACCCCCGCCAGCGAATTCGCCGTCGCCAGCCCCAGGTCGTTGTGGCAGTGCGTGCTCACGATTACCCCTTCGATCCCCGCCACGTTCGCCATCAAGAACGCCATCAGCTCCCCGTACTCCTGCGGCACCCCGTACCCCACCGTGTCCGGAATGTTGATCGTCGTCGCCCCCGCCTCGATCACCGCCGCAATAATCTCCACCAGGAACTCCCGGTCGCTCCGCGTCGCATCCTGCCCGCTGAACTCCACGTCCGCCGTGTACCCCTTCGCGTGCCGGACCGCCTCCACCGCCTTGGCCAGCACCGCCGCCGGCGCCATGTGCAACATGTGCTCCATGTGCACCGCGCTGGTGCTCGTGAACGTGTGAATCCGACGCTTCGGCGCCCCCTGCAACGCCGCCCCAGCCGCGTCGATGTCCTTCAACACCGTCCGCGCCAGCCCCGCGATCACCGGCCCCTTCACCTCGCGCGCCACCCGCTGCACCGCCTCAAACTGGACGGGTGAACTCACCGGGAAACCCGCCTCGATGATATCCACTCCCAGTCGCGCCAACTGCTGCGCCACCTCCACCTTCTCCGCGGTGTTCAGACTCGCACCGGGACTCTGCTCCGCGTCCCGCAGCGTCGTGTCGAAAATGTACACCCGCCCCTTCGCTCGGCCTTCAACTGCCATGTGTCTGAAACCTCCAATCGCCCCTATACCCTTGCCAACGCTGGACTTAGGGCAGGAGTCCCGCAATTATAACATACCAAACCCGCTCGCTCAAAACAGATTCTTTGGACACGCTCTGGATGTGAGTTCGTCGTTCTAGCCCCGAAGGGCTAGAATCGCCAGACTCAGGCTCAGCACGCTCGCTGACGCCCGCCCCGCCGCGCAGACCCCCCGCCTCCACGGCCTCGCCGCCGCTGCCGCGCCCCCACCAACCTGACCGCTCCCGCGCCTCATCACCTGCCATTATTGACGCCTCGACGCTCCCAGGCAAGAAAAATCTTGCACCACCTCACTTCTCTATCCCTTTCCCGCCCTGTCGCTGCTATCATACCCATCAATGCCACAACGGTTTACCGGTCGAATCATACGCTTGGTCAAACGCCGGGACTATCAGCCCGTCAAGCCCCGCGCCCTCGCCCGTGCCCTCGGCGTCCCCGACGACCAATACACCGAGTTCGACCAAGCCCTCCAGAAACTCCGCCAGGAAGGCAAGCTCGTCGTCGGCCCGCATTCCGCCGTCTGCCTCCCGCAGATGACCGACCGCGTCGTTGGCGTCTTCTCAGCCACCAGCCGCGGCTACGGCTTCGTCCGACCCCTCGAAGCCACCGCCCAGGGCGACCTCTACATCCCCGCCGGCCAGGCCCTCGACGCCCTCGCCGGGGACACCGTCGTCGCCCGCCTCATCAAGAGTGGCCGCCGAGCGGGTGGCCAGGCCCGCAGCGTCGGCCGCATCGTCGAAATCCTCCAACGCGCCGCCACCGAGTTCACCGGCACCCTCACCCGCCAAGCCCGACAATGGCTCGTCGCCCCCGACGGCCGGGAGTTCGACCAGCCCATCCTCGTGGACGACCCTTCCGCCAAGGACGCCCGCGAAGGCGACAAGGTCGTCGTGGAAATCGTCAACTTTCCCGCCGCCGGCCGGGCCGCCACCGGCGTCATCCTCGAAAAGCTCGGCCGCGCCGGCGCCAGCCTCACCGAACTCAAGGCCATCATTCACCGCTTCCGCCTCGAAACCCGCTTCAGCCCCGCCGCACGCCACGAAGCCCACCACGCCGCCCAACTCTTCGAACAACAACCAGACCTCGCCCGCCGCGACGACCTCCGCCGAGAAACCATCATCACCATCGACCCCCTCGACGCCCGCGACTTCGACGACGCCATCAGCCTCCGCCGCCTCGGACGCGACCGCTGGCTCCTCGGCGTCCACATCGCCGATGTCTCCCACTTCGTCGCCCCTGATTCGCACCTCGACGAAGTGGCGCGCCGCCGCGGCACCAGCGCCTATCTACCCCAGCACGTCATCCCCATGCTCCCTGAAGTCCTTTCCAACGGCGTCTGCTCCCTCCAGGAGGACCGCGACCGCTTCACCAAATCCGCCTTCATCACCCTCGACAACAACGGCCATCCCCTCGAAACACGCTTCGCCAACGCCGTCATCCGCTCCACCCAACGCCTCGCCTATGAGGACGTGGACCGCTTCCTCGCCGGCGACTCCGCCCGCATCAAGCCCGCCGTCGCTGCGCTCCTCCGCGACCTGCAAAAACTCGCCCGCCTCCTCGAAACCCGCCGCCGCGCCGCCGGCATGCTCGAACTCGAAATCCCCAAGGCCGAACTCGTCTATGATGACAAAGGCCACGTCATCGACGCCCACCCCGAAAGCACTACCTTCTCTCACACTATGATCGAAATGTTTATGGTCGAGGCCAACGAGGCCCTCGCTCGCCTGCTTGACGGTCTTAACGTCCCCTTCCTCCGCCGCATTCACCCCCAGCCCGACGCACTCGCCGCCGGCGAAGCCGCCCGCGTCATCAAAACCTGCGGCTACCTCATCCCCAAGAACATCAACCGCTTCGGCGTCCAGGACCTCCTCCGCCGCGTCCGCGGCAAACCCGAAGCCTTCATCATCAATCTGCTCATCCTTAAAAGCATGCAACGCGCCGAATACAGCCCCGCCCCCATCGGCCATTACGCCCTCGCCAGCGACCATTACTGCCACTTCACCAGCCCCATCCGCCGCTACCCCGACCTCACCGTCCACCGTCTCCTCCAGGCCTACCTCGACGGCCGCCTCACCCGCCGTACCGTCCGAGACTTCCCTGATGTCGCCAACCTCGAAGAACTCGGCCGCCACTGCACCCAGACCGAGCGAAACGCCGAGGACGCCGAGGACGAACTCCGCACCGTCAAAATCCTCCAACTGCTGGAAAAACGCCTCGGCGAGAAGACCCAGGCCGTCGTCACCACCATCGCCAACTTCGGCCTCTTCGCCCAGTGCGAAAAGTTCCTCATCGAAGGACTCATCCGCGCCGAGGATGTTCCTCGCCCCCGCAACCGCGGCCCCCGCGACCGCCAGGGCGAAAAATTCGCCGACTGGTGCCCCTACCACGTCGGCCAGGAACTCACCGTCCTCATCACCCACGCCGACCCCGCCTCGCGCCTGCTCAACCTCGCCCCCGCCCCCCGTTAGCCCCCCGCTTTACGCAGGGGTCTGAGAAGGTCTCTACCCAGGTCTCCTGTCCACCACGCGACCCTTCCCGCCGGCGCCCTGGCGGAGCGACTTCGGCTCGACGAAGGTCACCTCCGCCTCCACGTCCAGGGCGGTCTTGATCCGCTGACAAAGCTGGACCCGCAAGGTTTGCAGCGTCTTCGCCTCATCCAGGGAAGGAATCTTCTCCGAAACTTCCACCTTGATCTCCAGCGTGTCCACGCCCGCTTTCCGGTCCAGGATGATCTGGTAATGCGGACTCGTACCCTCGACCTCGGTAAGGACCTCCTCGATCTGGGAGGGGAAGAAGCCCACCCCGTGGAAGAGGATCAGGTCGTCCGTTCGGCCCGTCACCCTGGCCATCCGGACGAAGGTCCTGCCGCAAGAACAGGGGTCCGGGTTCACGGACGTAATGTCCCCCGTCCGGTAGCGGACGAGCGGGAAGCCCTCCTTGGTGATGGTGGTGAGAACCAGCTCGCCTTCCGCGCCCACGCCCGCCGCCTCCAGCGTCTTCGGGTCGATGACCTCCACGATAAAATGATCCTCGTTAATGTGCAGCCCGCCTCGCCGGTGGCATTCGCCGGCGACCCCCGGCCCCATGACCTCGGTCAAGCCGTACGTGTCGGTCGAGATGACGTGCAGTCGCTCCTCGAGTTGCTGGCGCAGACCTTCGCTCCACCGCTCGCCGCCGAAAAGGCCCAGCCGCAATTGCAGCCGTTCCGGATGCACCTGCAACTCCTCCAGCCCCGTGGCGATGTTGACGGCGTAACTGGGCGTGCTGATCAGAGCCGTCGTCTTGAAGTCCTTCATGATCATAATCTGTTTCTCCACGCTCGTCGTTAGAGACGCGGGGATCACCGAAGCGCCGATCTGCTCGGCGCCCTGGTGAAATCCGAATCCTCCGCCAAAAAGATGGTAATCCAACGCGATTTGGACCACGTCGTGTTCCGTGATGCCCGCCGCCGCCAGGCACCGGGCGGCGCACTCGGTCCAGTTCTTCAAATCATTGCGCGTGTAGCCGACCACGATGGGTCTGCCCGTCGTCCCCGCCGTCGAGTGGATGCGCACAATGTCCCGCAGCGGCACCGCGAACATGTCATAAGGATAGCTCTGACGCAGGTCCTCTCTCGTGGTGAAAGGCAGCTCCCGCAGGGCGCGCACGTCCTTGAGCTTCTCCAAATTGACCCCGTGCGCGTCGAACGCCGTGTGGTAGAAAGCCACGTTGCGGTACACCCGGTTCAGCGTGGATTGCAGCCGTTCGATCTGGAGCTGCTCCAACTCGTCGCGGGGAATCGTCTCGCACTTGGGATTGTACGGAGTAGTCTGGTCCATGTGTTTCTCACTCATCGATTCTTCGGTATTCCTTCCCGAGGTACGCCCGCTGAACCTCCGGATTGTCGCACAGTTCCTGGCTGGTTCCCTCGAGGACAATTTGACCTGTCTCCACGACGTACCCGCGATCGGCCAGCGCCAAGGCCGCCCGCGCATTCTGCTCGACCAGCAGGATCGTCAGACCGGCGCGCTTCAGGCCGGCGATCGTCTGGTAAATGTCCCGCACGACCAGCGGCGCGACCCCAAGCGACGGCTCGTCCATCATCAGCAGCCTCGGCCGCGCCATCAGGGCGCGCCCGATCGCCAGCATCTGCTGCTGGCCCCCCGATAGCGTGCCCGCCAACTGCTTCTCCCGCTCCTGCAGGATGCCAAACAGCCGGTACACCTCCTCCAGGCTCCTCGACACCTCCGCCGCGGCCACCCTCCGTCGCCGGCAGTACGCCCCCAGAATGAGGTTCTCCTTGACGGTCAACGTGCTGAACACGTGACGGCCCTCCGGAACCAGCGAACACCCCAGATCGACGATCGCTTCCGACGGCGCCGAGTGGATCTCATGTTTGTCGAACACAATGGCGCCCGAGCGCGGCCTCAGAATCCCCGCTATGGTCTTCAAAAGGGTCGTCTTTCCGGCGCCGTTCGCCCCAATGATCGCCACGGCCTCCCCAGGCGACACGTGCAGCGAGATCCCCTTCAGGACCCGCAACGAGCCATACCCGGCCTCAAGGTTCAGAACCTTAAGCATCGTGTTCACCCAGATAGATGCGGATAACCTCGGGATGACGCTGGATCGCCCGCGGCGGGCCTTCCGTGATCTTCTCCCCCTGGTCCAGCACCACCACCTCGTCCGAAATCCTCATCACCAGCGACATGTCGTGCTCCACTACCAGGCAAGTCACCCCCCGCTCCCGGATCCTCAAAATCAGCTCGGCGAGCGCCTGCGTCTCGTAGATGTTCAGACCCGCCGCCGGCTCGTCCAGCAGCAGCAGCACCGGTTCCGTGGCCAGGGCCCGCGCGAACTCGACCAGACGCCCCCGCCCGAAGGGAAGGTTTGACGCGGTTTCCCCGGCGTGCGCCGCCAGGCCAAGCTCCTCCAGAATCGACAGCGACCGCGCCTCGATCTCACGATCCTCGCGCCAGGTCCGCGGCAGGTTCAGCATGCCGGCGAGGAAACCCGAACGCGTCCGCGGATGCCGCCCCACCATGACGTTCTCCAGCACGGTCATGTGGGGAAAAAGCTTCGTCGTCTGGAACGTCCGCGCGATCCCCAGCCCGGCGACGGCGTGAGGCTTCCAGGCCGTGATACGCTGGCCCCGGAAGATCACCTCGCCCTCGTGGGGCGGAATCGTCCCCGCGATCAGATTGAAGAGAGTTGTCTTGCCCGCGCCATTGGGGCCGATGATCGCCTGGATCGCGCCCCGGCACACCTTCAGGCTCACGTCCTTGACGGCGTGCAGGCCGCCGAAACGCCGATGCAGGTTCCTCGCCTCCAGCAGAACGTCATCCATGCGACCTCCGGAACACCAACGACCACACCGCCCGCCACTCCGGCCTCCGCAGCAACCCCTGGGGCGCGAAGAGCATCATGGCGATCAGGATGGCCCCGAAGACGGCATCATCGTACGTTCCGAAGACGCCCCGCAGCGACAGAAAGTTCAGGACCACTCCCATGATCAGTGCCCCCCATAGGTTCGCCATGCCCCCCACCGCGACGATGGCCACGTACCGCACCGATTTCATCACCGTCGCCTCCGAAGGGCCGATGCTCCCGTTGTAGTGCGTCAGGAAAACCCCGCCCGCGGCCGCAAACAGAGCGCTCAAGATGAACGTGCCCAGCTTGTAGCGATACGTGTTCACCCCCAACGAGTGCGCCGCCTCCTCGTTCTGGTGAATGGAGCGCAGCGCCCTCCCCACGCGCGAGTGCACCAGGTTGACGGCCAGCACCATCGCCGCCAGCACCATAACCCACGCCATGTAGTAGTTCTGCACCCGAAATGCGGGCCTGCCGTTGACCTCGACGCCGTCCGCCAGCCGGAAGGGGGGTACGTTCGAGATGCCGTCGGCCTGGCCGAAAAGCGGCGCCCCCAAAACCACGCGGTACACGATCAGCCCGATGCCCAGCGTCGCCATCGCCAAGTAGTGCCCCTTCAGCCGCAGGACCGGCAGTCCGATCAGGAACGCGATCAGGCCCGTCAGAAGCAGCGCCGCCCCGAAGGCCAGCCACGGGGAGAAGGAAAGGATGTCCGCGCCGTAGAGATCTCGCCGCTCCACGACCAGACCCAGCGACCGGCACCAGGCGATCAGCGGGGTATCACGGTAGGCCAGGAGATTCCTCGTGGTCAAGACGGCCGCCGTGTACCCGCCGATGGCGAAAAAGCCCGCCTGGCCTAACGATACCTGGCCCGCGTAGCCCATCAACAAACACAGTCCGATCACCACCAAAACGTAATAGGCCGACATGGTGATTTGCGTCATGTAATAGGTCGCCTCGGTCGCCGAAAGCACGACCTGGACCGCGACCACCAGCAGTCCGCCCCCCAGGACAGGGTAATATCTCTGCCGCCGTGTCATAATGCCCTCAGAGCGCTCAGCTCGCCTCGGGCGAAGAGGCCGCTCGGCCGAAAAACCAGGATCAGCAGCAGGATCACGATCGAAACGGCCTCCTTGTACGCCACCGCCAGCTGGCTCACCATGAACGCTTCCAGCAGACCCAGGACCAGCCCCGCCGCCACCGCCGCCAGGCTGTTCCCCAGACCCCCGAGGATCGCCACGGTGAAACCCTTGATCGCCAGCGGCGCCCCCATGTCGTACTGGGTCTGGGTCACCGGAGAGATCACGCAACCCGCCAGCGCCCCGATGCCGGCGCTGAGCATGAAAGAAAGCGTGACCATCCAACGATCGTTAATCCCGCACAGGCGCGCCGCCATCCGATCGTCGGCGCAGGCCCTCATCGCCCGGCCCGTCAGCGTGAAACGAAAAAAAACCGTCAGCCCCGCCACGATAATGGCGCTCACGCCCAGCACCCACAAAACCTGCGGCGAGATATGAGCCCCCAGGATGCCGACGGTCGAAACCGCCGTCCCCGTAAAGTAAGGCAACGACCTGACCTGCTCATCCCAGATGTGCAGCATCGCTTCCCGCATCAGGATCGACACGCCCATCGTGATCACGATGAGCCGCAGCACCGAGGCGTCGCGGACCGGCCGGATGAACATCAACTCGATGAGCCCCCCGAGCAGCGTCGTCGCCGCCACCGCCGCGATAATGGCGACCGGCAGCGGCACGATCCCGCACAGGCTCGCCGCCATCATCGCGCCCACGATCAAAAACTCGCCCTGGGCGAAATTGATGATCCCGGTGCTGCTGTAAATGATATTGAAACCGATGGCAACGATGGCATAAACGCTGCCGACGGTAATCCCCGACAGACCATACTGTACGATCTGGGCCAGGTTCATTCCGGCTCACCTGCTGCGGTCAATCGCGCAGGTCAAGGCTGGTTCTTGGCGATCGCGAACTTCCCCTCCTTCACCGTCAGCATCTCAAAGGCATCCAGCGCCAGGCCGTTGTGATCCCCAGGCGAGAAGTTGAAGACGCCGCCCGTCCCGACGATGCCCTTCAAATTCTCCATGGCCTCGCGCACCTTCTCCCGATCGACGCTGCCCGCTTTCTTGATCGCCTCCGTCAGGACCAATAGGGCGTCGTAGGCATGGCCGCCGAAGGTGCTGGCGTCCTCCAAGTACTTGCCCTCGTAGCCCTTCTTGTACTCCATCAGGAGCGCCTTCTGAGGATGATCGTTGGGCAGAACCTCCGCGATCAGCAACCGCCCGCAGGGGAATATGGTGCCGTTGGCGGCCTCGCCTCCCGCCTGTACGTATTTGATGTTCCCGAAACCGTGGCTCTGGAACAGCGGCACGTCCAGCCCGATCTGCTTCATGTTCTTGGCCACCAGACTCTGCGCCGGCACGATCGACCAGTTGATCACCGCCTGGACCTCCTGGCCTTTCACCTTGGTCAAAACGTCGGTCAGGTCCGTGGCCTGCTTGTCGTACGCCTCCGACAGCGCCACGCTTATCCCATGCTCCGCCGCCAGCTTCTCCAACTGCGCCCGCCCCGCCGTCCCGAAACCGTCGTTGCTCGCAATCACGCCCACCTTCGAGATCCCCTTCTCCTTCATGGTCTTGTAGATCAGCTTCACCGCGTCGCTGTCCTTCTGGGGGGTCTTGAACACGTAGCTCGCCACCGGGTTGACAATGTCCTCCGCCGCAGCGCACGAAATCAGAATCATCTTCCCTTCCTGGCAGATGTTCTTGATGGCCATGGTCTCGCCGCTCGTCGAGGGCCCGACGATCGCCAGAACCTTGTCCTCATCCATGAGCTGCTTCGCCATCGAAATGGCGTTCTCCGGCTTGCTCCCCGAATCCTTCACGATCAGCTCGATCTTCCGACCGTTGATCCCGCCCGCCCCGTTCACCTTGTCCACGAACATCTTCGCCGTCTTCTCCTCGGGCCCACCCAGATTCGCCGCCGGGCCCGTTACCGCGAAGATCGCGCCGACCTTGATCGCGGACGCCGCCGGCGCCTTCGGAGCGGTCGGCGCCTCGCCCGACTTCTTGCACCCCGAAAAAACCAGGGCCCACCCCGCCGCTAAAACACCCAAAATCCTGACGAACTGCGTTCCCATGAGTACCTTCCTTTCTGACCTGCACTGGTCAAAGATTCTGAATCATGTCTTCCGGCAGTATGGTAATCCCGTTTTCTTTCAGCGCCTCCACTGCCCGCGCCGCGTCATCAATCTTGAAAACCACGATGGCATTAGCGCCGTTCTTCTCCAAGAAAGCGTACATGTACTCGATATTGATGCCTGCGCGGTCGAGAACCTCGACGACCCGGTGCAGACCGCCCGGCCTGTCGTCCACCTCCACCGCGATCACCTCGGTCTCCTGCGCCGCCAGATCGTGCGCCTTCAGCACGCGCAGGCACCGCTCGCGCTTGTTCACGATCAGCCTGAGAACCCCAAAGTCGGCCATGTCGCCCAGCGACAGCGCTCGGATGTTGATCCCCTCCTCGGCCAGGAGCTTTGTCACCTCGGCCAGCCTTCCCTTCTTGTTCTCCAAGAAGATGGAGACTTGCTTCGTGTACATGCTGTTCTCCTTGACAAAACCTACCCCGCGCACCACTCTCGGCATCTCCCGGCTACGTATTCTTCCTTCCTGCCTGCTCCAGACCTTGAGAACTTGGAATGATACCAGACTTCCCTTCTCAATACCATCCATGAAAACAGGATTACCGCACCCAGCTCTATACTGCTCGCCCTCAACCCGTAAGCCCTTGCCATTTCAGCCCTTATGCGCATCACTGCCGAGGCGCCCCGCCCCTTGTCCCCCCATGCTCCATACCGCCCCCCAGCCGTCCTGCCCCAGCAGGCAACTGCTGAGTTCTGAGCGCTATCTTGCTGCCGGCCCTGCCGGCGCCGCGCCCGATCCCGGCTTGCCCCCGCGCCCCGCCCATTTCTGCCACAACCCCCGATCATACAGAAACCGCAGGAACACACCCCCCACCACCGTGCGGGCCCGAAAACCCCTCACCTCGGCCGTCGATGTCCAATACCAGTCGCTGAACGGCGCCCGGCTGGGCGACTCATTCAGGAACGCATACAGCGGCTCGACCAACTTCTGGAAGTCCTGCGGGGCCTCCGCCAGACACGCCGACCAAACCAGCCAGTCCGACTTGGTGAAGTCCGCCCGGTTGTCCAGCGGCAGACCATACTTGTTCTGCCTCTTCAGGTAATACGCCGCTTCCTTGCTCGCAATCTGCGGATCGAACAGACCCAGCCCCAGCACCCGGTCCCACACCAGGTTGTACTTCATGCTCCAGGTGCCCGCCTTGTCGAACGTCAGCCGGTAATGATCCCCGTCCCCCGCCATCTGCGCCCACTTGCCCGCCATCTCCTTCGCCAACGCCTGGTACTTCTCGGCCGCCCCCGCCTCCCCCAACTCCCCGCATAGCTGCGCATACGCCCCCAAGGCATTGATCGCCTTCAGCGACAAGTTCGCGTTATGCGCCAGGTGCCCCGTGAAATCGTCCGTGCAGAGCTGGTTCTCCGGATCCAAACCCTTCTCCGCCAGATACTCCGCCCACTGCGTCAGCACCTTCCAGTGCCGCTTGGCGTACTCGGCGCTCCCGCTCGCCCGCACCAGCGCCGCCGTCATCAATATCATGTTGCCGCACTCCTCCACCGGCATCTGCTTCTCCAGTTGCATCCTCCCGTACACCTGCCCGTTCGCCCTCGGATACCGCCCCACGTCGTGCGGCGCAAACGGATGCGGCCACTTCCCCGACTCCGCGTAGTCAAACACCGGCGCCATCATCCCGTACAGCAACGCCGGGCTGAACAGCGCGAAATACGGCGAACCAGGGTACGCCACGTCCACCGTCCCCGTGCACCCGTTCGAAAAGCATTCCTTCGTGAAAAACCACGGCTCCTTGCCGTCCGGCGCCGCCACCACCTTGCCCGATGCCAGCGTCTGCCGGTACGCCAACGCCGCAATCTGCGCGTACTTCTCCCCGCCCGCCCGCCGCGCGTCCTCCCGCACCTCCCGGTCCAATTGCTCGCACTCCGCCCGGATGGCCGCCAGGCTCCCCACCACCTCCTCCGCCATCTTCTCAAAGCTCCCGTAGGCCGCAAACCACCACGGCCGCAGCTTCTGCTGCATGTACTCTATCGAGTAAAGATCGTCATACGCCAGCACCACCGTTGCCTCCGCCGCCGCGCCCGGGCCCGCCGTTAACCCCGCCGTGCACGCCAGCACCGGCGCCGCGTCATTCGCCGCTCGCGGCATCCGCGCGTCATCCTGCCCCGGCAGCTTGCCCGTCTTCAGGAACGTGCCGCGCGCCTCGCTCGCCCCAGCTACCGCCGCCTGGTAGGCCGCCCCCGCCGGCACGCCCAGGTACAGGTAGCCCCAGTCGATCCGCAGATCATCCCCGTCCTTGGCCAAAATCGCCTGTTCCTTCGTGCCGACCTTCAACCACCTCATCTCCCCCGGCGCCGCCTTCACCCGCTCCCACACCACCTCCTGCGTCGGCTCGTTCACCGCAATCTCCGCCCCCGCGTCCACGTACAACCTCACCTCGTGCGCCTGATTGTCGCTCGACCTCGCCTCGAAGCTCAGAAACGTCACCGGGCACGTCATCCAATTGAACCGCGCCGGCAGCATCGGCGTTACAAACGTCACCTTCAGCTCCACTGCACCCGCCTGGAAGGTGTAGTGCGTCTGCGTCGCATCGACCGCCAAAGCCTTCTGCTCCGCCACTTCCGCGCACCTCTCTTCCTTGCCCATGAACCGGTACGGCTTGCCGTCCACCCGGATCAGGCCGCATAGCGGCTGCGTCTTTCCCGTCCAGTGCACCGGCCAGGACTCATACAACTTGTCCGAAAACGACCAGATGCTGAAATAAGGGTCCACCGTTACCAACGGCGTCGCCGGCGGCCGAAACTCCGCCCCCCACGCCCCGCCGCCTGCCGCCATCCCCGCACCCATTGCCAACACAATCAGCCACCGCTTCTTCATCGTTCGCGCTCCTTGGCAACCACAATTGCCCCCTGACCGCCCGCCGCACCGCTTCTCGCCTGCCGCTCAACCGCCGCGACCGCCCTAGCGGGGCTGCGGCCGGAAACCTTTGCTCCGCGGATCGTAAAATACGTTCTTCGATTCGTCCGCGCGATTGTACAACGACAATGTGACCGCGCCCGCCTCGCCCCCCTGAAACCAGTGCTCCACGTTCGGCGCCACGTAGTACTGCTCCCCGCGCCCCAGAACGATCTCGTGCCGCGCCGTGTAATACCTCTCTTTCCCCGACGGTATCACCGCCCCGGGGTTGTTCGCCGGCCCGGGAACGTACAGCCGGCACTCCCCGTATAGCACCCGGATCGTTTCCTCCTTCCCCGGGTCATTCTCGTACGGCGGATGCACGTGCTGCGGCAGGCTCTGCCGCGGCAGCAGCACCAGCACCGAAATCCGCAGCCGCGGCGACAGCAGAATGTCCACGTACGTGAACCCTTCTTCCCGCGCGTTGCCCAGCCCCAGATCGTTCACCGTCAGTCGCTCCATCTCTTCCGCCGTCGTCGGAAAACCCGACCGGCCGATCAACGCCCGCGCCTGCTCCTTGATTTCGCTTTCCAGCCGTGAATCCATGTGCTCCATCCTTACTTGTCCTTATGAAACGACTCCCGCTCCAGCTCCCGCATCCGCGCCACCTTCGGCGCCGATCCACCCCCCGCAAACTCCGATTTCAGCCACGCGTCCACGATCATCTTCGCCAGCTCCGGCCCGATCACCCGCCCCCCCATCGTCAATACCTGCGCGTCGTTGCTCTTCTTGAGCCGCTCCGCCGAGTACACGTCGTGGCACGTCCCCGCGAACACCCCCTCCACCTTGTTCGCCATCATCGCCATCCCCAGCCCCGTCCCGCAAATCAGTATCCCCCGGTCAAACGCCTTCTTCTGCACCTGCAACGCCAGGTGGTAGCCGATCTCCGGATAGTCCGCCTTCTGCGCGCCCAGGTAGTTCAGGTCCGTGATGTCCACGCCCTGCCTTCGCAAGTGCTCCTGCACCGCCTTCTTCAACTCCATCCCGGCGTCGTCGCAATCAATCGCCACCTTCATCTTTGCCGCCATCGCTGCTGTCCCTCCGCCGCCCCCCTACAAACCGAAAATGTTCGCCTCGATAAACTGCCACGTCTTTAGGAAATCGCCCCCCCGTATCAACTTCTTGAACTCGTCCCCGTCGATCTCCGCCAGCCGACGCCAAATCTTGTTGGTCAGCCGCGCGTTCGCCTCGAACGTGCCCTTGATGTCCCACCGCGTCGGCGAGGTGTCCGACGTCAGGTAATCGTCGTACCCCCGCTCGCGCAGGTAGAACAAAAACTCCACGTACTCCAGGAAGTTGTGGCTGCCCGCCATGTAATCCCAGTCCCACTTGCCGTTGTTGTCGTTGATGTGGATGTAGTATGGGAACCGGCTGCCCGCCGCCAGCGACACCACCTCCGCCGGGTTCTCCTGCCCGTACTTGGAATGCCCGTAGTCGATGGTGACCCCCATCGCGTCGATCCCCATGTCATTCAGCAGGCACAACGTCTTGGTCGCCGTATCCAGAAAACACCGCCCGCGCGTCTCGCTGGGCTTGTACTCGATGAAGAGCGGCACCTCCGGCTTGTAACTCCCCGCCTCCCCGAATGTCTCCGCCAGGTACCGCCACATCTGCCCGTAGTCGCACTGAAACGCAAACTCGTACCCGTCCCCCAGCGGACAACACGTTACCTTGTTCGCCCCGGCCGCTTGCGCAAAATCCTTGGCGTTCTTGATGAACTGCACCGCCTTCCGCCGTATCCCCGGATCGATGCTCGTCAGGCCCCCGTTGCGAAACTCCGCCTCCGCCTTCACGTTCACGTTGATCGCCGCCAACTGCAACCCCTGCTGCACCAGCAGCTTCCGCAACGCCGCCGCGTCGTTCACCTCGTACGGATGAACCACCTCCACCCCCGTCATCCCCTCCATCTGCGCCACCAACGCCAGCCGCTCCGCCAGCGTCTTGTCCGCGTTGTATTCGTGAAACCGATCCTTGGTCTTGCTCACAAAGCCCGTAATCAACGCACATTTCACTGGGTAGTCCATCCTCTGCCTCCTTACCGTATCTTGCTCACCAGCGGCTTGAGGTAGTCCAGGCCCGCCTGGTACTCCTCCCGCACCTGCTCCGCCTTGCAGCCGATCTCCACGTCCAGGCTCCCCTGGTACCCCGACGCCAACAAATTCCTCAGAAACGCCGACCACTCGATCGTGCCCTTGCCCGGCGCCAGCGCCTGGTTCTCGTTGCTGTTGTTGTCCTTCAGGTGCACCCCGAACACCCTCCCCGCCAAACGCAGCGGCGCCAACGCCAGAACCTCCCGGTTCGCCCACGCGTGACCCGTGTCCAGGTTCACCCCCAACTTGCCCGAGCCGATCTGCCGACTGACCTCCTGAAACCCCGCGAACCCGCCGATCAGCGAAAACGGCAAGATCTCCACCGCCATCTGCAAGCCCGCCCCCGACACCGCCTCCACGAACCGTCCCAGCTTCTCCGCCAACCGCTGCTGCAGGTCCCCGAACCACCGCCCGTCCAGCCGACCCGCCTCCTCGTAGTTCACCTTGAACGGCCCCAGGGGCACCGTGAACACCTTGCACTCCTCGAATACCTTGGCCGCCTCCAACGCCCCCTTCAGGTCTTCCTGACCCGCCCCCGCCTGCAACCGCTCCGGCGCGCCAAACTCCTCCATCAAAAAATGCCCCATTACTTGCGTCGCCTGCACCCCCAGCTCCCGCGACCGCGCCCGCACCTTCTGCGCCCCGCCTTTCCGCCAATCCGGCAAACCCTGCTTCGTGTAAATCGCCGGCTGAAAACCTGTGAAACCCAGCTCCCGCAGCAGCGACAACGCCTGGCAATAGTGCTCCGGCGTAAAACCCGGCCCGTACTGCGACACCACAAACGCCGAACTGACCCCAAACACTAACACGCCTCCTTTCAGTATTCCTTCAACGTCTTGTCTGGTCGGATGAGATACCAGAGCAAGATGCCCAGCAGGTTCAGCCCCGCGGCGATCAGAAAGTACGGCTTCGCTGATCCCGTCCAGGCCTTCAGGTATGGGTACGCCAGGCTGGTAATAAACGACCCCACGTTGCCTGCCATGTTCATGATCCCCGAGACCGCGCCCGCGTGCTTCCGCCCGATGTCTATGCAGGTGGACCAGGAGGGTGCAATCGTCATGTCCGCCCCAAATATCGCCAGCGTCAGGAAACCCACCGCCGCATAAGGGTTCTTCATGCAAACAAAACCCACCAGACCACCCGCCGAAAGCAGAAAACCCAGCATGGCGGGCAGCCGCCGTGAGGGAACCCAGTAACCCCGCCGGTAGATGTGATCCACGAGCCAGCCGGCTAGCCAGTTCCCCGCCGCGCCCCCGATAAACGGCAGCGCCGCCAACACCCCCGTCTTCTGCACGTCGAGATTGTACGTCTCCTTGAGGTACGAAAACGCCCAGACCAGGCAAAAGTAGAAGGTAAAATTGCTGCAAAAGTATTGCCCCATCGCGAACCCGACATTGCTCGAACCCAGCAGAACGGGACCCGCCAGCTTCTCCTTCTCCTGTTCGGGCGTCACCTTCTGCCGATTTTCCGCGATATGTTTCAGCTCGGCCTCGGAAATATGCCGGTGCTGGCTGGGATCGTTGCGAAACCACCAATACCACAGCACCGCCGCCGCGAACCCCACCGCCGCCTGGAGACCGAAAGTCTGACGCCAGCCGAAATGCTTGATCAGCGTCGCCACCACCGGCAAAGCCAACGCCGCACCCAGCCGCGATCCGGAGAAGTTGATCCCGTTTACCAGACCTCGCTCCTTCATCGGAATCCAGGAAAAACTCGCCCGCGCAATCCCCGGAAACGCCCCCGCCTCCCCGCAGCCGGACAGAAATCGGAACACCATCAAACACGCGTAGTTCCACGACAACGCGGCCCCCGTGATAAACGCCGACCACATCGTCACCACCGCCGTCAACAACGCCCGCGGGCCAAACCGGTCCGCCAACGCGCCCGAAGGCACCTGGCACAGGGCGTAACCCAACGCAAACATCGCCCCGATCCACCCGAACTGCTTATCGGTCAGGTGGAACGTGTCCAGGATCGGCTGCTTCGCCGCCGAGATGCACGAACGGTCCACGTACAGCAACACCGCAAAAAGAAATGTGCACAACACCAGCCAGTACCGCTTTGGCACTCGCCCGCTCATCCCTCAGCCTCCTTCCTCTAAGCCCCCTCGTTCACCATCGTCACCGCGCCTGGCCCGACCCGCTCGCACTCCCCGCCGCAACTTGCTGCCTGCGCGGCGCCGGACCCGCGCCCCCCGGCCGGACAAAATCCCGCTCCCGCGTCATCAGCCACTTGTCGCACTCAAAACCGTCTTCCCGCATCGAAAACGAAATCACGTGCAGCCCGCGCTCCTTCACGTCCAGGTAAATCTTGTACGGCTCGCCGCAGTGCTCCTGCTCGGTCCGCTGCTTGCTCTCCCACTGCCAGGCGCCCTTCCCCTCGCACCACTGCATCCGCTGCCCGGACTCCGGCCAGGTCCCGTCGATCCCCACGTGCAGCCCGTTGTCTTCGCCCCCCGTCGAAAACGCCCGCACCCACACATAATACCTCCCCACTGTATTAAAGTGCACCGCGTATGACGCCACCGCCATCAGCCCCGGCGTCTCGCTGAAGTTCTCCCCCGCCGTCAGCTTGTCCTTCTCGCTCTGCCGCGTGTCCGGCAGAATCTCCACGTACGCCCCCCCGCTCGCCGTCTCCGCGTGACTCGGATCCGCGTCCGGCGCCACCCCCGCCGACCGCTCCCGCGTCACCACGTACCACTGCCGCTTCTCCGTCTTCTCCTGCGCTATGAAATCCTCCGCCTCCACCGCCGCCAGCCCGTCCACCTCCTCAAATATCTTCACCTCTGCCGCCGCCGCCCCCCCACGCACCAGAATCACCCAATCCTTCTCGCCCTCCCCAGGCGCCGTCCCCAGCGACACCTTCCCCGGCCCCCGCACCCGCCCCACCGACCCCGCCTGCAACGCTCCACCCCTCCGCGGATTGTACCACCCCACCTCAAACGCCCCCGTGCTCGCCCCCAGGTCCAACTCCGCCGTACCACCCTGCGTCAGGCACACCACGTACGCCTCCCCCGCCTTGGCAAAACAAAAATTCCCCGCCCCCGTCAGCCCGTCCTCGCACCGCATCTCCACGAACGCCAACCCGTTCTTCCCCCAGAACTCCAACGCCGCCCGCCCCATGTCCCAGAACTTGTCCCGGCTCCGCCAGTCCTGGCAAGTCAAATCGCTGTGCGCATGCTTGTATCCGAAGTAAAACTCGCACCCCGCCCCTCCCGCCAGCAGGCAACCCCACAGCGTCTGCACCCGCTCCACGTCGTGCGCGCCGTCCTCCGCGTCCGGCAGCAGCCCATCGTCCGCCGGACCCTGCTCGTCGTTCGCGATCACCCACCTGAATCCCGCCCCCTCCGTCTTACCCACCCACTCCCGCACCGGCCCGTGAATCCCGCTCTTGCCGTACTGCAGCGACAAACCCGTGTACTTCGACCCCGCCGCCAGCAAATCGTCAAACGCCTGCCCGTTGTGAATCACCACGTTGTGATGGTACGGATCATGATCGTAAAAATACTGCGCCATCGCCAGCCGCTGCGCCGTGCTCTGAAACTCCTTCTTGTCCGCCCAGAACCCGTTCTCCTCCCCCAGGTTCCAGTTCAACGCCAGATGATGCCCGAACCGCGCGATCAGCTCCCGGTAGTACAACCGCCGCTGTGGCCCGACCTCCCCGCCGTCCAGCAGACACTCGTTCTCCGTCTCCTGCGTCTTGAAGTGCAGATACAACCCCAACTTGTCCGCGTGCTCGAACACCGCCTCCCACTGCGCCAGCCGCGAAACGTCCAGCCGCTCCCGCTCCTCGTACGTCAGGTACGGAAACACGTTCTGGTCGTCCCCGTTGATGTTCATCGTCAAAAACGAAAACGCGTTCATCCCTTTGCTCGCCAGGTAATTCAGCGCCCCGATCATCCCCTTGCCCTTGTCCCCCTGCCACGTCGGATCCCCCGCCCGCCAGTCCTGCACGTGAGGCCCCCACGTCTTGACCAGTTCGTCCTTATGCCCGTCCTTGGCGAAATCCCCGTCAAAGTCCGCATACGCCAGAAAGTTCTCCGGCGCATCCGCCCCGCACTTCACAAAATACTCCCCCGTCCCCGCGAACTGCAGATAACGCTTGCCCACGTACCGCAGCATCCCCTTCCCCCGCCAGTCCCGCCCTCCCTTGTCCGTCGGACCCACCTCAAATGAACCCTTCTCCCCGTCCATGAACCCCCCGCTCTGCCCCGCCCCCGGCCCCTCGCTCACCGCCACCCCAGGCCCTCTCCGGAACGACGCCTCGTACTCCCACTTGCCCGGCGCATCCGGCGCAAAATGCACCCGCCACGCGTTCCCCGCCGTCGCCGACGTGTTCGCCGCGTCCCCGTCCGCCGCCCAGTACCCCGGCGCCACGTACTGCTTCTCCCCCTGCCGGAACGCCACCTCCAGCCGATAATCCATGAACGGATTGGGCGACCCCGTCTCCGACGCCGCCGGCCCCTCAAATGTCAGCGTCACCTTGTGCCACGCCTTCAGCTCCCCCGACACTCGCGCCTCAGCCCCTGCCGCCACCCCCACGCACCACAGCACCCCCGCCGCCATCCCTGTCTGCACCCAACTCCTGCGCCTCATCCTCATGCTCCTTCCAACCTGTGTCTTGTCCGGTACCCCTCGACTGCCGGCACGCCCCAGGCCCAGCCGCCTCGGTCCTGCGCGCCCCAGCGCCGCGCCAAACAATAACCGCCCACGCCCCCCCCTGCAAGCCCGCATCTTCCCTCTCACCGCCTCCAACCTGACCACGCCCCGGAGCCCGCCGCCGCCTTCCCCCAGGGGCTTCGCTCCTTCGACCCCCGCTACAGACAGCACAAGTCCAAATTCCGCGCCGCCGCCGTCTCGTCCAGCCGGCCCACCGGCGTCGTCACTGGCGCCTCCCGCAGCCGGCCCGGCTCCCGCTCCGCCAGCCCCGCTATCTCCGCCATCGCCACCACGAACTCGTCCAGCGTCTCCTTGCTCTCCGTCTCCGTCGGCTCGATCATCAACGCCTCCCGCACCGTCAGCGGGAAATACACCGTAGGAGGATGGAAACCCCGGTCAATCAACGCCTTGGCAATGTCCAGCGCCTGTACCCCCAGCGCCGCTTGCCGCGACGCGCTGAACACCACCTCGTGCTTGCACACCCCCCCATAGGGCAGGTCGTAATACGCCGCCAGCTTCCCCCGCAGGTAGTTCGCGTTCAGCACCGCGTTCTCCGCCACCCGCTCCAGCCCCTCCCGACCCAGCAGCAAAATGTACGCGTACGCCTTCAAAATCACCCCAAAGTTCCCGTAGAACGGCGCCACGTACCCGATGCTCTTGGGCCGGTCGTACTCCAGGGCGTACGTCCCGTCCGTCCGCTTCACCACCAGCGAAATCGGCAAATACTCCGTCAGCCCCTCTCTCACCCCCACCGGCCCCGCCCCCGGCCCCCCGCCCCCGTGCGGCGCCGCAAACGTCTTGTGCAAATTCAAATGCACCACGTCGAACCCCAGGTCCCCGGGTCGCACCTTCCCCACCATCCCGTTCAGATTGGCCCCGTCGTAATACACCAGCCCGTCCACCTCGTGCACCAGGTCGCAAATCTCCTTGATCTGCGGATTGAACAGCCCCAGCGTGTTCGGACACGTCAGCATCAGTCCCGCCGTCTCCTCCGTCAACGCCGCCCGCAACGCACCCATGTCCATGAAGCCGCGCTCGTTGCTCGGAATCGACGCCACCTCGTACCCCGCTATCGCCGCGCTCGCCGGGTTCGTCCCGTGCGCATTGTCCGGAATCAGCACCACCTTCTTCCGGTTGCCCCGGTCCCGGTGGTACGCCGCCATGATCATGATCCCCGTCAACTCCCCGTGCGCACCCGCCATCGGCTGCAACGTGAACGCCGCCATCCCCGTGATCTCACGCAACAAAATGTCCGTCTCGTACAGCACCTGCAACGCGCCCTGCGTCAACATACCCCCCAGCCGCAACTGCGGCAGCAGCGGGTGCAGGTTCGCAAAACCCTCGTACGCCGCCACCTCCTCCGCCATCTTCGGGTTGTACTTCATCGTGCACGAACCCAGCGGATAAAAGTGGCTGTCCACCCCGAAGTTCCGCCGACTCAACGCCGTAAAGTGCCGCACCACGTCCAGCTCGCTCAGCTCCGGCAGTCGCGCCGGCTCGCCGCGCAGATACGCCTGCTTGATGTGGATCGTCGCCGGCACGTCGCTCCGCCGCGGCCGCACGCCCCGCCGCCCCCGAACGCTCTTCTCGAACATCGTCTTCATCATCACCTCGCCGCCCGACCCTCCCGCCTCGGCCAGGACGCCTCCCCCGGCCACTCCATCATCATCATTACCTCAGCGTGCTCTCCAACGCCTCCGCCAGCATGCCGATCTCCGGCTTGCTCCGTCGCTCCGTTACCGCAATCAGCATCGAATTCTCCATCCCCTCATAGTACCGGCTCAACGGAAAACCCGCCGCAAAACCCTTCTCGATCAGCCGACCGATCACCTCCCCCGCGTCCCGCGGCAAGTCCAGCACGAACTCGTTGAAAAACCACTTCGTCTCAAAGTGCAGCCGCACCCCGGGTATCGCCGTCAACCGCTGATACGCGTAACTCGCCTTGTCCGCGCAAAGCTGCGCCACCTCCGCCAGACCCGCCGGTCCCAGCAGCGACAGGTACGCCAACGCCGTCAACGCGCACAACGCCTCATTCGAACAAATGTTGCTCGTCGCCTTCTCCCGCCGTATGTGCTGCTCCCGCGCCTGCAACGTCAGCACGTACCCCGTCCGCCCCGCCCCGTCCGTCGTCCGCCCCACGATCCGCCCCGGCATCTTCCGCACCTGTCCTCGCCGCGCCGCCATGAACCCCAGGTACGGCCCCCCGAACGACAATCCCAGCCCCAAACTCTGCCCCTCCCCAGTTACAATGTCCGCACCCATCGCACCCGGCGTCTTCAAGATCCCCAACGCCGCCGGATAGCACGACACGATCAGCAACGCCCCCCGCGCGTGCGCCGCCTCCGCCAGGTCCGTGTAATCATCCACGCACCCGAAAAAATTCGGGTTCTGTACGATCACCGCCGCCGTCTCCTCGTCCAACCGACCCAAAATCTCCCCCCGATTCGCCAACCCCTCCCGGTTCCGCGCCTCCACCAACTGTATGTGCAGGTTCCGCGTGTACGACCCTACCATCACCCGGTAAATCGGATTCACCGAATCGTCGATGATCACCTTCGCCCGCCCCGTGCACCGCAGCGCCATCATCATCGCCTCGTACAACGCCGTGCCCCCGTCGTACAGGCTCGCGTTCGCCGCCTCCATCTCCGTCAGCCGGCATACCGCCGACTGGTACTCGTAAATCGCCTGCAACGTCCCCTGCGACGCCTCCGGCTGGTACGGCGTGTACGCCGTGTAAAACTCGCTCCGCCCCGCAATCGCCCGCACCGCCGACGGTATGAAGTGATCGTAAAAACCGCCCCCCAGGAAACTGATCAGATGCGTCGCGTTCTTCCCCGCCAACTCCCCCAGGTGCTCCCGCACCTCCTGCTCGCTCAGCCCCCCCCCGATCCGCAGCGGCGCGCACCGCAACGCCGCCGGAATGTCCGCGAACAACCCCTCCATCGTCAGCCCGATCTCCGCCAGCATCTCCCGTCGCTGCTCATCCGTGTTCGCAATAAACGGCATCCGTCCCTCTGACCTCCCCCGCTTCCTTGGCCCCCCGCCTTTAACGCTGGGGGTTTGCCTCTCCGCAGCCTTTGTCTCGCTCCGCTTTACCCCGCTGCTCAGGTGCTCGGTCGCTTCCTCCTGGCCCCCGCCCTAATGCCCCTGCCCCTCCAGCGTCCGCCGGTACCCCGCCTCGTCCAGTAGGCTCTCAAACTCGCCCGGATCGGACATCTTGATCTTCACCAGCCACGCCCGCCCGAACGGCTCCTGCTTGAACCAATCCAGGTTGTCCGCCAGCGCCCCGTTCACCTCCACCACCTCCCCGCTCACCGGCGCGTAAACGTCGCTCGCCGCCTTCACCGACTCGATCACCCCCAACGCCGACCCCTTCTTCACCTTCGTCCCCGCCTTCGGCAACTCCAAAAACACAATGTCCCCCAACTGCCCCACCGCAAAATCGCTGATCCCCACCGCCGCCACGCCCCCCTCCGCCGCCGCCCACTCGTGCGTCTCCAAAAACCTCATGCTCTTGTCCTTCATCTTCTACTCCGTCTCCAGACCGACATCTGCATCCAGAACCTCATACCACTCTACCAGCCCGTTGACAAAATCGTGTCGCGCGTCTTGCCCGCGAAAAAGCCCTTGGCTGGCTCGAAAACACCGGCGTCTCACCCGCGACCAAGCCAGGCTTTTTCCACGCGCCGCCGGGCGTTTGCATCGCCCCGTTATCCGCCCAAGAGAACGCCCGCCATCTGGTCTAACTTCTCCTTGATTTCAGGATGTATCTCCTCCTTCTTCATCTGGGCCGCAACCTGATAGTATTCATTCCTTGAAATCGAGACCCCCAGCGACTCGAACAACTTGGGCAATACCTCCTTGCTCGCCGCTACGGATGTGAGAAAGGCGTTCTCACCCAGCGGCTCATTGTAGGCGTCCGGTGGAAACGTAGCTGTCAAATACTCCCGGCACGCCTTCATCCTTGCTTCCCGGTAAAGCTCCAGCTCCTTTTCGAGGCTCCCCACAAAGCGGCATAACGTCTCAGGATGCAACAGGTAGTTCTCAATCTCATAGCGCCCCCAGCGCAACACCTCTAACCCCTCCCCGCGCACTTCGTGCTCCGCAACGTCCCGGTTGTCCCGATCCAACAACAGCACCCCGCGTATCTCTCTCCGTATAGCTCTCAAGGCAAATAGGTGCTCTCTCGCCACGCGAACGTTCGAACCGCGGATTACAAAGAAAAACGGGGACTTGAAGAACCCTGTCATCTTGTCGTGCCCGAGTGCTCTCGCATACCCTTCCAGAATCTTGAAGTCCGACTCGCTTTCTACATAAAGTATGTTCTGCCCCCTCTCTGCCTCCAGGATGTCCAATGTGCCCAGCCGCTTCAACGCCTCCCGGATCTCGTTACGATGATCGTCCACCTCCAGCCGATGCGGCTGACCATAGAAGGACATGATCCGCTCTGGATGAGTCTCCTCCACAATGACCTCGGAATGCGTGGAAATAATCAACTGACACTTCCTCTCCCGCGCCACGCGGCGCAGCAGGTCATACACCTGCCTCTGCAAAACCACGTGTTCGTGTGCATCTGGCTCATCCACCAGCAGAACTGAAGCCGGGCGCGCGTATATAAAGCCCAAAAGTGTCAAAACCTGGCCAAACCCGCTTCCCCCCGCGGCCAGGTCAAGTGGCCTGCTTCCGCCCCCGCTCAGGTCCCTGTACTCAATGACTATGAAGCGATCAGCCGGAGTGTACCTCGGCTTGCAGAGCTCACAGTTGAACAGAACTTTCATGTTCGCATTGAGGTCCTCCCATTGATTATTGCCGGCCTGACATACCTCCAGCAAGAGGTTCCGCAGAATATCCCCTGGTTTCCCCTGCCCGACCAAGCCGTCCTGATACCCGCGATCGTAACGTGTCTCCTCCGCGCCGATACCGGAGAAGGGCGGCACGTGCGCGATCAAAACGCCCTTGGCCCCCTCCGGCACGTCGCTGACCTTTTGATCATTCACGTCGGTGAAGTTTACGTACACCTGCTCGCGACTTGAGTACCGCAACTGCAGGCAAAGGTTCCATTCCGTCCCCTTTTCCTCCCCCCACACCATTACCCGCAACAGCTTCGGTTCACCGCCCTTCAAATCGGGCTTCTCACCCTTGCTGTACGCCGTACTCCGCCCACACCACAACAGGTTCATCTCACGAAGCGGAATGGCCGTGAAGTCGCTCCGGACCAGAGGAATGCCCGTCCGCAGGGTTGCTCGCGACTTGGACCCGCCGTATTCGTCCAGCCAGCGTCGCAAACACATGCCCCACGTCGCCACTCCTTGGAGCAGAGTGGTCTTGCCGGAGTTGTTTGGCCCTGCCAGAACCACGCTATCATCGAGCCTGAACTCCTGACTCTCGAACTTCTTGAAGTATTCCAGTCTTACTTTCGAAAGCATCGTAGCCCCGGCTCACATGAGTTCGTGCAACCGCTGCATCGCCCCCTCGTACTCCTTCTCGTTGAAGCAGTACCGCATCTCCACGAACTGCCCCCGCAACCGCTTCACCTCCTCCACAACCGCCTTGTCCTCCAAAATCACCTCCGCCATCAGACCCGCCAGCGTCTCGAAGTCCTTCTCCACCATCCCGAACCGCGTCATCTCCTGCACCCCCAGCCGCAACGCACCCGCCGCCGAGAACCCATCCTCCTCCGGCGTCGCCTGGTAGTTGCAAATGATGTTGCTCTCCTCCAACTTCCGCGCCATCTCTGGCCCCCGCGCGTACCCCACCTTCACGATCACCTGGTGCGTCTCCGTATAACCCGCCGCCGCGTCCCCCGCCACCTTCAGACCCGCCCCAGCCAACGCCCGCGCCAACGCCTTCGCGTTCCCCACCACGTTCCTCTGATACTCGTCCTTGAACGTGTTCATCTCATACGCCGCCAGCAACAAGCCCAGCAGCGTCCCCAGATGATGGTTGCTCACGCTCCCCGGAAACGTCCGCCGCCGTACCGCCTCCGCCACGTAGCTCCGCCCCTCACCCGCCCCAAAATTCGTCGCCACCACGCCCCGCTGCGTACCGAAAAACGTCTTGTGCGTCGATCCCGTCACCACGTCCGCCCCCTCCTTGAACGGCTCCTGAAAATGCCGCCCCGCCAGCCCCAGCACGTGCGCCATGTCGTACATGATCACCGTCTCCAGCTTCAACTCATCCACGAACCGCCGCACCTCCGCCACCGGCTCCCGATGCAGCACCATGCTCTTGCCGAAAATGATCAGCTCCGGCCGGTGCTTCTCCAACAACCCCCGGCACGCCTCCACGTCGATCCGGTACGGATTGTCCGCCTGCACCGGAAAATTCACCACCGCCGCCTTCCCCGTCGCCGGGTCCCGCCCAATATAATCGTGCAACGCCCCCATCGGCTGCGCGCTCAGGTGCCCCCCCTTGATGATGTGGTTGTTCATCACCCCCTGCAACCGCCGCCGCTCCCCCTTCGTCCCCCGGTTCACGTAATCCACCATCGCGCTGAACACCGCCGCGTTCGCCATCTGCCCGCTCACCACCCGCGTCTCCACCTCGTTGCACCCCAGGTACTCCCGCAGCTCCGCCTCCAGCAGCCTCTCCGCCTCCCGAATGAAATCCGTCCCCTGATAATAATAAACCTCCGCGTCCCCCAGCTCCTTCACCCGCCGATGCTCCGCGTATCGACCCATGGGGTCCATAATCGACAAGCGCCGCACCATCGGCGACGGCGTCTGCTCCGATGGTATCAGGTTGATGCACTCCCGCTGCCGCCACTGGTGATTCTCCGCCGCCCTCTTCAGCAGCGCCAATGCCTTCCCCCCCCGGTCCGTCGGCCCCGCCTCGACCCCAGCCGCCGCCCGCTCCCCGTGCAACACCGGATGCGCATACGGCGCCATCGAACCGTCCAGGTGCCGCCGCACCACCCGCGCCCGCGCCCGCTGCCCCCGTATCTCCACCTCCACCTCCTCATCCGTCCGCAACGCACTGTCGATCAACGCCAGGCACACCGGCCGCAGCCCGCTCTCCTTCGTCAGCCGCGTCCCCAGACCCGCACCCGCCGTCTTCCAGTACGGCACCATCGTCCCGCTCGTCACGTACCCCGCCTGCCGACCACCATGAAACACCTTCGCCCCCTGACGCGCCACCACCTTCTCCAGCACCGCCAACGCCCGCACCCGCCGCGGCAACGCCCCGCTCGCGTCCCGCCCACCCGCCTGTATCTTCTCCCAAGCCTCCGCCTGACGCTGCAACGCCCCCTTGCCGATGAACTCCCCCTTCCCCGCCGAAAAACTCACCGCCCGCCGCGCCGGCCCGCACGCAAAAATCGGAATCTCCTTCCCCTCCGCGTCCTCTCCCAGCTCATGCCCGTACAGCGGCAAACCGTCCTCCAGCCGCAGCGTGTCCCGCGCCCCCAGCCCCACCGGCCGCGCCCCCTCCGCCACCAACCGGTCCCACACCCGCCCCACCTGCTCCCGCGCCACGAAAATCTCAAAGCACACCGGCTCCCCCGTGTACCCCGTCCGCGACACCCAACCCTCCACGCCGCCCATCCGCACCGCCGCCACCCCGTCCCGATTGACCGGCAGTTTCCGCTCCTCCTCCACCGCCGCCCCCAGCATCTCCCGTGCTCGCGGCCCCTGCAAACTCAGCATCGCCAGCGACTCGCTATCATCCGTCAGTCTCACTCCCGCCCACGCCTGCGCCTCCCCCGTCAAATGACCCCAGTCCTTCCCCCGGTTCCCCGCGTTCACCACCAGCAGGTACTGCCCCTCGCTCAGGTGGTACAGGTACGCATCGTCAATCGCACCCCCCTGCTCATTACCAATCATCGCGTACTGCGCCGTCCCCGCCTTCACCGCCCCGGCGTCGCACGTCAACACGTGCTGCAAGTAACCCAACGCCCCGCTCCCCGCGATCCTGAACCGCCCCATGTGCGACACGTCGAACAGCCCCGCACCCTTCCGCGTCGCCAAATGCTCCTGCACGATCCCCCCCGCATAGTGCAACGGCATCTCCCAGCCGCCGAACTCCACCATCGCCGCCCCCAACGCCACGTGCCGCTCATAAAGCGGCGTCCTGTATGCCTTTGCCATTCCTTCCCATCTTTCCTGACAGGCAACCCCGCCCCGATCTGCCCAGCGCCATTCCTCACGACCCGGCACAACCGACCTGTACGCCCTGGCCCAAGCCGACCGTACCACATATTGTAGGCCCCACCCTTATCCAAAACCTTCACCCCCGTCAACCCCAAAAACTCCCCGCCCCTCCCTCTTCTTTCTCCTGCTCTCCTGCTCTCCTGCTCCCCTGCTCAACTCTCTCGCCCACCGCCCCCGCCCTCCTGTCATTCCCGCGCAAGCATGTCATTCCCGCGTAAGCGGGAATCCATCTTCTTTCTTCTTACTCTTTCCCCTGCTCAC
>Ga0315295_10000281_pt1 | contig 43169 bp, 33 predicted proteins | sample YL17G14_0_MG_FD_204453 | JGI IMG/M metagenome (GOLD analysis project Ga0315295, IMG submission 204453) | Sediment microbial communities from Yellowstone Lake, YNP, Wyoming, USA - YL17G14_0 | ecosystem: Environmental > Aquatic > Freshwater > Lake > Sediment | place: USA: Wyoming | collected...
GTCGGGGGGCAAAGTGGATGCGGACATCGACGCGCCGGAGGGGTGGGAGTGGGGGACGGGCAGCGACGAGGTGGTGGTGGCGGTGATCGACACGGGGGTGGATTATCGGCATCCAGACTTGGCGGGGAACATGTGGGTGAACGCGGCGGAGCAGGGGGGGCAGGCAGGCGTGGACGATGACGGGAATGGGTACGTGGATGACATTTACGGGTATGATTTCGATCACAACGACGGCGACCCGATGGACGACCACTATCATGGGACACACTGCGCCGGGACGGTGGGAGCGGCAGGGAATAACGGGGAGGGGATAACGGGGGTGTGCTGGGGGGTGCGGATCATGGCGGTGAAGTTCCTGGATTCGTCGGGGAATGGTTCGACCTCGGACGCGATTGCGAGCGTGCAATACGCCACGCGGATGGGGGCGCGGGTGACGAGCAATTCGTGGGGCGGGGGTAGTTACAATCAGGGTTTGAAGGATGCGATTGACGCGGCGGGTGCGGCGGGGATTCTGTTCGTGGCGGCGGCGGGAAACAACAGCACCAACAACGACGCAGCGCCGCACTATCCGTCCAACTATACGTCGGCAAACCTGATCGCGGTGCTGGCGACGGACCGGAATGACGTGCGGGCGTCGTTTTCGAACTACGGTCGGACCTCGGTGGACCTGGGTGCGCCGGGGGTGAGCATTCTGAGCTGCAAGCCTGGGGGCAGCTACCAGACGTTGAGCGGGACGTCGATGGCGACGCCGCACGTGGCGGGCGCTTGCGCTTTGCTGTGGTCGGTGGATGCGGGGCTGAGCGCGGGGGAGGTGAAGGACATTCTGTTGCGGACGGTGGATCCGACGTTGGCGGGGGTGTGCGTGTCCGGGGGGCGGATGAACCTGGAACGGGCGCTGCAGGAGACGCGGTTGCCGTGGCTGGAAGTGGCGCCGGAGGCGGGGACACTGGGGCCGGGCGAGACCATGGCGTTGGCGGTACGGTTCCTGGCGACGGAGGGGGCGACGGGCCAGTACTCGGGCGAGATCGCGATAAAGCCCCAGAACGTCGGCTACCCGGAGGTGGTGGCGGCGGCGACGATGACGGTCCGGCCAGACGACCTGGCAGCCGAGCCGAGCACGGGTTGGCAGACAAGCGGGCCGGAGGGTGGGCCGTTCACGCCGGCGACGAAAACATACACGCTGACCAATCGCAGCGCGGCAGCGGTGAGCTGGCGAGCGGAGTTCTCGGCAGACTGGCTGGCGGTGGAGCCGATCGAGGGTGTGGTGGGTGCGGGCGGGTCGGCGGCGGCGGTGGTGCGTCTGACGCCGGCGGCCGGGGGCTTGCCGGCGGGCGTGCATGAGACGACCGTTCGGTTCGAGAATCTAGGCAGCGGGTCGGTGAAGGCACGGGCGGTCCGGCTGACGGTTACGCCGCCGGACCTGCTGACGGAGGCGTTCACGGCGTCGGACAACGATCTGACGGGCCGTGCAGTGTGGTTTGCGCCCAACGGGCTGCGGTCGTACTACACGGCGTGCACGGAGAGCGTGGCGCAGTTTGGGACAGACCCAAGCACGGGTGGGACGGCATTGCAATTGGGCGACGATGACTACCTCGAGGTAGTGTTGCAGGGGGGCGCGCAGGCGTCGTTCTTTGGGCAGCAATACGATCGGTTCTACGTGGGGAGCAACGGCTACCTCACATTTGGCCAGGGGGACACGAGTTATGCGGCGACGCTGGAGCGGCATTTTGCGTTGCCGCGGATCTCGGCGTTGTTTGCCGATTTGGCGCCGCCGGGTGGGGCGGCGGTGTCGTGGAGGCAACTGGCGGATCGGGCGGCGGTGACGTACCAGAACGTGCCGCTGTTTGGGGACAAGACGGCGACGAACAGTTTTCAGGTGGAGATATTCTTCGCGGACGGGGTGATCCGGGTGACCTGGCTGAGTGTGAAGGCGAAGAACGGGATCGTGGGGCTGTCGGCCGGTCGGCCGTTGCCGGCGGGGTTCCAGGAAAGCGACCTGAGCAGATACCTGGCGTGCTGCGGGTGCGGCGACTTTAACGGGAACGGGTCGGTCGAGCTGGCGGACCTGATGCATTGGAGCGGACACTGGTTGGCGGACGGATGTGGGACGCCCGGCTGGTGCGGGTGGACGGACCTGGATCGCAGCGGCGCGGTGGACCTGGGCGACTGGACAATGATGGCGGGACACTGGCTGACCGCGCTGCGCTACCGCTGGGGCGAGCCGGTGTTACTGCCGGAGCTGAATGACAGCGGGAACGTGGCGACTCACCCGTTCCTGTCACGGGACGGGTTGACCATGTACTCTGCGCGGTACGTGCCGAACCTGGGGCATAAGTGCATCGTGGAGGCAGGGCGGAGCGCGCCGGAGGGGCCGTTCACGTCGCAGCGGGTAGTGACGGAGTTGAGCGTCACCGGATACAACGTCGCGGCGCCGTGGGTCGTGCCGGGCGGGCAGCGGATGTACTACCATGAGATAATAGGACCGGGAAGCTTGGCGGTGTTGAAACTGGCCGAACGGGATCCGAGCGCAGGGCTGTGGCGGCTGGTGCGGACGCTCACGGAGGTGCAACGGACGGGCTACAGCGATGCCATGCCGTCGGTCAGCGACGATGAATTGGTGCTGACGTGGCACTCCATGCCCTCGAACGGGAGCGAGCAATTGAATATCTGGATGGCAAGTCGGTCGGCGGTGAGCGAGCCCTTTGCGAATGCGCGGGTGCTCGATGAGATCAGTACGCCGAATAATGAGGACCGGCCGTGCCTGATGCCGGATGGGCTGACGCTCTATTTTGGCAGAGCGGACCCCTCTTTGGGGGTGGATTTTTATCGGGCGGTGCGGGCGTCGCGGGCCGATAGATTTGGGAACGTAACGCGGGTCGAATTGCCAGCGAGTGCAGGGAAATGGAAGGACTTTCTGTTTGTCACGCCTGACGAGCAACGGGCGTACTTCAACGCGGGATCGGGGCAAGGGGTGATGGAGTCGAAGGCGGAGGTAGTCTCGACGCCGTGCCAGCCGAGATGAGGCAGCCGGGTAGTGAGGGAGCGGGCTGAGGGGGCAGGGGGCGCGCGCGCGAGGGGGGCGAGAAACTGGCTGCCCCTAATGACTACATGACTATGGGCAGGGAGCGCGTGCGCGGAGGGCGTGTCAGGCGGTTTCGCGTTTGGGGCGTTTGCGGGCGGAGGCGAGGCTGGCGCGGCCTTCGACGATGTCGTCGTCAATGAGGTACTTGGCGCCGCTGCCCTCGTCGGGCAGGTCGTACATGATGTCCAGCATGAGTTGCTCGGTGACGGCGCGTAGGGCGCGGGCGCCGGTGTCGCGTTTGAGGGCTTGGCGGGCGAGGGCGCGGAGGGCGTCGGGGGAGAATTCGAGGCGGGCATTCTGCATTTCGAAGAGTTTCTGATACTGGCGGACGAGGGCGTTGCGCGGCTCGGTAAGGATGCGGACCAGGGCGTCCTCGTCGAGGGGGTCGAGGGCGGCGACGACGGGCATGCGGCCGACGAACTCCGGGATCATGCCGAACTGGACGAGGTCCTGTGGGGTAACCTGGTGGAGGAAGTTGTCGTGTTCGGCCAGGTCGGCGGCGCCGTGCCCCTCGGCGGCGAAGCCGATCATTTTATGTCCGAGGCGTTTTTTGATGATGTTGTCCAGGCCGGTGAAGGTGCCGCCGCAGATGAAGAGGACGTGGGTGGTGTCCATCTGGATGTATTGCTGTTCGGGGTGTTTTCGGCCGCCCTGGGGCGGGATGTTGGCGATGGTGCCTTCGATGATTTTGAGGAGGGCCTGCTGGACCCCTTCGCCGCTGACGTCGCGGGTGATGCTGACGTTTTGGGTGGTTTTGCCGATTTTGTCGATTTCGTCGATGTACACGATGCCGCGTTGGGCGGTTTCGAGGTCGAATTCGGCCGCTTGGAGCAGGCGGAGCAGGACGTTTTCGACGTCTTCGCCGACATAGCCGGCCTCGGTGAGGGGTGTGGCGTCGCTGATGGCGAAGGGGACATTGAGGCACTTGGCGAGGGTGCGGGCGAGCAGGGTTTTGCCGCAGCCGGTGGGACCGAGGAGGAGGATGTTGCTTTTTTCGATTTCGACCTCGTCTTCGTCGCCGGCGGCGCTGTGGTTGAGGCGTTTGTAGTGGTTGTGGACGGCGACGGCGATGGTTTTCTTGGCTGGTTCCTGCCCGATGACGTACTGGTCGAGGACCTCCTTGATCTGGCGGGGGGTGGGGATTTTGGCAAAGAGCGGTTGATTGGTCACCCGTTTGCGTTTTTCCTGGCGCATGATGTGCGTGCAGAGGTCCACGCAGGCGGCGCAGATGTAGATGCGGTCGGGCCCTTGGACGAGGGGGCCGACCTCGCGTTCCTTCTTGCCGCAGAAGCTGCACGCGGCGGTGAGGGAGCCGCCGGCGCCGTCGCGTTTCCTGGTGGTCATGGGTTGAGCCGCCTTTCTGGTCTATGGGCGCCGGTTAGCGGGGGTTGGGCTGGTCGAGGGCCGGCGGGGCGGGGCAGACCTGGCCGACCGCCAGCTCGCGGAGGCGCTGGAACTCCTGATCGCTGATCAGGCCGGTGCGGTGCATCCGGCGGAGCTGGTCGAGGGTCAAGCCCTGCTGGAGGGTTGGCGGATTACCATTCTGGCGGCTGAACCAGCGTCGGACCAGCAGCGTGAGGGCCGCCGCCAGGACCACCAGCAGAGTAAGCACGGCTACAGCCCCCAACGGGAGCTGCCCAGCCCCGGTTGTTGCCAACATGGTATGCTCCACAACAGTCGGCACCTAATGATTTATACAGGGTGGGATGGCTGTCGTCAATGGGCGGGTAGTCGGTGGGGTGCGAGACATCTGGGCCTACCAGGGGCGACAGATGTTGGGTCGCGGCAATGAGGAGCGGTTATGGCTGCCGTGTGACATCGGGCGGCTGGCCGAGGGGGGAGGCGTCTGCCGACGGTTGTGATTAGTGGATCAGGCCCAAACGTCCAATCTCGGAGAAGAGCTTTCGCCTGGCGATGGGCTTGACCAAGTAGGCGTTGCAACCGGCGGTGAAGGCCTTCTGGCGCTGGTCGCTTTCATCAAGGGCGGTAACGATGATGACCTTGACGCCCGCGGTGAGGCCGTCGATGCCGTGCTGCTTTTCGAGGTCGCGGATGAGCTGAAGGGCCTCATGGCCGTTCATTTCAGGCATCATGATGTCGAGGCAGATGAGGTCAAAGGGCTCATTGGACTCCAGGGCTTGGCGGAAGGCGTCCACGGCGCGGCGGCCGTCGCCAGCCTGGGAGCAGGCGCCCAGGTCCGACAAATAGGACTGGTACACCTTGCTGCAAACGAGGTCGTCTTCGACAACGAGACATTTCATGGCATGATCTCCGTGTTCTAGCACTAACTCTCAGCCCCGCCGGGTGCTCGGAGGCGCCACGCCCACGTCACATTCTTCGGCAATTGGGGCGGCGGAGATGACGGGAAAGTACCCAGATAGGGTTATCGGACACTGGCCAAGGACTTAGCTTCCAGGCGGGCGGCGGCGGGGGCACGAGTCGGGCGGGCGCGCGGGGGCGGTTTTGGCGGCGGGGGAGAGGGCCGGCACGGAGAGTAGGCGCAGGGGAGGCGTGGGACGGGGAGTGTGGGCGAGGCGGAATTGCGAGGGATTGGGGGCGGGGATATACTGCGGGGGTCGGCGGCGGGCGGCGGGGGCGCGGACCGGCCGGAGGGGGGAGGCGGCCGCGAGGAAGGCGGCGGAAGAGGAAGGAGCGGCGATGGAACTGGCGTTGGTGAATGATCTGATCGTGCCGTTGGAGGAGGCGCTGGTCAGTGCGCACGACCGGGGGCTATATTTCGGGGATGGCGTTTACGAGGTGGTGGCCTGGCGAAACGGTCGGCTGTTCGCGTGGGAGCGGCACCAGCAACGGCTGCGGCGGAGCCTGCGGGAGATGCAGATGCTCGAGCGAGTGGACCTGGCCCAAATCGAGCAGCGTGTGCGTCGTGCGGTGGAGGCGTCGGGGTTGGAGGAGGCGGTGGTCTATTTTCACGTGACGCGGGGGCGGGGGCCGCGGAAACACGACTGGCCGGCGGACTGGCAGATGAGTTTCCTGTTGACGGTGCGGTCGAGGCCGGCGGCGGCGCCGGAGGCGGCAACGGCGATCACCCACCCGGATTGGCGGTGGAAGCGGTGCGACATCAAGTCGCTGAACCTGCTGGCGAACGTGCTGGCCAAGCACGCGGCTGGGGCGGCGGGCGCGTATGAAGCAGTGCTGGTGGACGAGAAGGGCCTGGTGACGGAGGGGGCGGTGACGTCGGTGCTGATGGTGGAGGAGGGCGCCCTGCGGACGGCGCCGCTGACGGCGAACATTTTGCCGGGGATCACGCGGGCGTTGCTGTTGGAGGCGGCGGGGGAGGCGGGGTTGGCCGTGCGGGAGGAGTCGTTCACGGTGGCCGAGGCGCTCAAGGGCGCCGAGCTGATGCTGACCGGCACGACGGCGGAGGTGATCGGGGTGACCCACCTGGACGGCGAGCGGATCGGGGACGGGCGCGTGGGGCGATACACGCGGCGGCTGCGGGAGATTCTCGTGGCGCGGATGGGGGTGGGGGAGTAATGGCGATGGTGCAAGCGGGTCGGGCAGGCGCGGCGCGGGTGGTGGAGGCGGCGCGGGACTATCGCGCCCGGCGGCTGGTGCTGCGGGGGCGGACGCGAGCGGGGCTGACCCTGCTGAGCGTGGCGGCGTTGACGGCGATACAGGAGCCCATCGGGTGGGGCTGGCTGGGGTGGGTGGCGCTGGCGCCGTGGGTGGTGGCGACAGTGACGGCTGCGCGCGGGGGGCGCGGGGCGTGGCTCAATTTCGCGGCGGGGTTGGCCTATTACCTGGGGAATCTGTACTGGCTGAGTTGGGTTACACCGGCCGGTTATGCGGCGTTGGTGTTTTACCTGGCGTGGTACTTTGTGCTGACGGGATGGGTGTTGCGGCGGCTGTACATCCATCGCCGGTGGCCGATGACGCTGGTGCTGCCGGTGATTTGGGTGGCGCAGGAGTTTTTGCGGGCGTGGGTCTTCACGGGGTTTCCGTGGTTGTTCCTGGCCCATAGCCAGGCGGGGAATCTGCGTTTGATGCAGATGAGCGACGCCTTGGGGGCGTATGGCGTAACGTTCTTGGTGGCGATGGTGAACGGGCTGGCGTGCGATCTTTTGTTGCGGCCGGTGGTGCGGGGCGCGGGGGCGGCGTTGGTGCGGCTGGACGCGGCGACGCTGGCGCTGCTGACGGGGTGCGGGGTGGGGGGGGCGGTGGTGTACGGGCAGTGGCGGCTGCAGCAGGGGCGCGAGCTGGCGCGAGAGGGGCCGGTGGTGTCGGTGGTGCAGGAGGCGATTCCGCAGGACGTGAAGGATTCGGGGCAGAGCGATCGGGAGATTTTCGCGCGGCATCTGGAGTTATCGGAGGCGGCGTGGGCAGGGACGGTGCGGCCGGGGCTGATCGTCTGGCCGGAGACCATGACGTGCAGCCCGCTGAACGAGGAGTTCCTGAACGTGCAGGCGCGACTGCGCCTGGAGGGGACGGGGTGGACGGAGGCGTTGGCGGGCTTCGGCCTGCTGCAGCAGAGCCGGTCGTTTGACGAGCAGTTGCGGGCGCTGGCGAGCAAGGGGGTCGCGGTACTGGTGGGGACGCCGAGCGTGGAGATGGCGGCGGTCGGGGATGAGCTGCGCGCGGCGCGGAAGTGGAACAGCGCGATTCTGTATCGGCGCGGGGGCGAGCGGTCGGCGGGGCGGTACGACAAGATGCACCTGGTGCCGTTCGGGGAGGTGGTGCCGTTTCGGTCGAGTTGGCCGTGGTTGTACCGCCAGCTCAATCGGTTGACGCCGTATGACTACGAGTACACGCTGGACGCCGGTCGGGCGGCGACGGTGTTTGAGTACCAGGACGGGGCCGGCGACCAGTGGCGGTTTGGCGTGGCGATCTGCTACGAGGACGTGATGCCGGGTGTGGTGCGGTCGGCGGTGGTCGGGGCGAGGGAGGGAGGGGGCAAGCGGGTGGATTTCCTGCTGAACATCAGCAACGACGGTTGGTTTGTGCGCGTGGACCGCCGGACGGGCCGGATTCGGCCCAGCACGGAGTTGAGGCAGCACCTGGCGATCTGCCGCTTTCGGGCGGTGGAGAACCGGATTCCGATAGCCCGGGCGGTCAACACCGGGGTGAGTGCGTTCATCGATTCGGACGGGGCGGTCCACGGAGGGGGGCTGTGCGGGAATCTGGCGGGGGACGTAGCGGGTCGGCAGGGGGCGGCTGGTTATCTGACGGACCGGTTGCGGCTGGACCCACGGGTCTCGCCGTACAGTCGGGTGAGGGACCTGTTCGGGGTAACCTGCATGGCGTTGTCGGGCGGGTTGCTGGTGGCCGCGATTGGTGCGGGCCGGGGGCGCAAGGCAGCGGCGCGGTTGACACGCGCGGCGCGAGGGAGATAATGACGGGGCAAGCGGCGCGGGGGCGGCTCGACGAACAGGAACGGCCGGGGGGAGCAGGAGCAGGTTTCATGGCGGGCAGCGCGGTAAGCAGGCGTGATTTTCTTCGAGGCGCGGCGGGCGCGGCGGCGGGCGCGCTGGGATTTCCCTATCTGGCGCCGGGCCGGGCGCTGGGCAAGGAGGGGGCCCTGGCGCCGAGCAATCGGATCGTGGTGGGATTTATCGGCGTGAACTGGATGGGCAAGAACAACCTGCACTGGTTTCTGGCGGAGAAGGACGCGCAGGTGGCGGCGGTGTGCGACGTGGACCAGAACCACCTGGGGGAGGCGGCGCGGATCGTGAACAACCAGTATGGCAACCAGGATTGCGCGACCTATCACGATTATCGGGAGTTGATCGGGCGGGCGGATATCGACGCGGTGTGCTTGTCGCTGCCGGACCATTGGCACGCGATCCCGGTGATGGAGGCGGCGCGGGCGGGGAAGGACATTTACGGGGAGAAGCCGCTTTCGCACACGTTCGCGGAGGGGTTGGCGATGTGCGCGGCGGTGCGGCGCTACGGGCGGGTGTGGCAGACGGGCAGTTGGCAGCGGTCGGAGGCGCAGTTCCGGTTGGCCTGCGAGTTGGTGCGGAACGGGCGGATCGGGAAGGTGCAGCGGGTGGAGGTGGGGCTGCCCGCGGGCTTCACGGATTTTGCCCAGACGAAAGGGCAGGAGGCGCCCGGCGCGCCGCCGGCGGAGCTGGATTATGATCGGTGGCTGGGGCCGGCGCCGTGGGCGCCGTACTGCCCGGCGCGGGTGCACATGAACTGGCGGTGGGTGCTGGACTATGGCGGAGGCCAATTGATGGACTGGGTGGGGCATCACGTGGACATTGCGCACTGGGGGCTGGATTTCGACGCCGCCGGGCCGCACGAGATCGAAGGTCATGGGGAGTATCCGCGGGAGGGGCTGTGGAACACGGCGCGGCGGTACTGGGTGGAGGCGAAGTACCCGCGGGAGATCACGATGATCATCGCGGGAGGCCATGAGGAGATTCGGGGCGGGACGAAATGGATCGGGTCGGACGGGTGGGTCTGGGTGAACCGCAACGGCATCGACGCCGAGCCGAAGCAGTTGCTGCACGAGCGGTTTGGGCCGAGCGAGGTGCACCTGTACGAGTCGGCGGGACACGTGCGGAACTTCCTGGACTGCGTCAAGAGCCGGGCGCGCACGCTGGCGCCGGTGGAGGCGGCGCATCGCTCTCAGACGCCTGGGCACCTGGGACAGATTGCCATGCAGTTGGGGCGGAAGATACGGTTTGATCCGGCGCGGCAAGAGATCATCGGCGACGCGACGGCGACGGCCCTGTTGAGCCGGTCGCAGCGGAGTCCGTGGCACTGGTGAGGAGGCGGCGGTCGCGGGCGGAGCGGAGGGGCAGCGGAGACCAAGCGGGGCGCATGAACACGGGCAGGAGAAACGCGGCCGCAGGGACGGTGCTGGCGCTGGTGGGATGGTGGGCCGGTTGCAGCCGACTGGCGGCGCCGTGGCAGGGGCACGCGAAGACGACGGGTACGATTCGGGCGTTGGTGGTGACCGGGGCGAACCTGGAGCGGGAGCGGTTTTTCGCGGTGTTCCAGCAGTATGCGGACGTGGCGTACAGGGAGGCAGGACTGAGGGGCGGAGACAAGGCGTTTGCCGACGCGAGCGAGTGGGACTGCAACGTGATCGTGTGGGCGGACGCGGGCGAGTTGCCGTCGGCGGCGCAGCGAGCCAACGTGGAGCGATTGCTCAAGAAGGGCGCAGGGCTGGTGGTGCTGAACGATGGTGTGGCGGCGTTTTCGGATTGGCCGGCGTATCGCCAGGCGGTGGGGGCGGTTTGCGCGGGGGGCCAGCGGGGAAGCAGGGGGGCGAGCCACATGGGCGCCGCGGGCGAGGGTGAGGAGGTTGTCATTCACATTGTGGACGGGCAGCAGCCGATTACGCGGGGGATGAACGATTTTTTTTTGGCGGCGGCGCCGGGCGGGGTGTGTGTGCCGGGGAAGGGAAGCCAGGTGCTCTTGGCGGCGGGGGAGGGCGTGGCGGCCCGGCCGGTGGGCTGGGTCCGATCCGGACCGGGGGGGACGCGGGTGTGCTGCCTGCAACTGGGGGCGGAGGGGCGTGTGTACGAGAACGGGTGTTTTCGCTGGTTGCTGCAAGAGGCGATTCGCTGGGCGGCCGGGGCCTTGGTGGATTGACGGCAGGGGAGCCGGAAGGGATCAGACATGAAGCGGAGGACGGGGTTGAAGAGGACGCTGGTTTGGCTGTGGGTCTGGGCGGCGCCGGCGCTGGGGGCGGCCGTACCGACGGCGGAGGAACTGGGCAAGATCGAGGCGGCGGCGCCGGCGTCAGCGCCGGCCCAACCCGTGAAGCCGCGCCGGGTGCTGGTGTGCGATCGGTGCCAGGGCTTCAAGCATACCTGTATCCCGTACTGGAACGCGGCGCTGCGGGCGCTGGGGAGGAAGAGCGGCGCGTTCGAGGCGGTCATCAGCCGGGACCCGAACGTGTTCCTGCCGGACCGGTTAGCCGCCTTCGACGCGGTGTGCTTCAACAACACGACGAAGCTGACGTTCACGGCGGCGCAGCGTGCGGGGTTGATGGACTTCGTGAAGGGTGGCAAGGGGATCATCGGGATTCACGCGGCGGCGGACAACTTTGACGACTGGCCGGAGGCGGCCGAGATGATCGGCAACCGGTTCAGCGGGCACCCCTGGACGGCCAACGGGACCTGGGCGGTCAGACTGGACGATCCGGAGCATCCGCTGCTGAAATCGTTCGAGGGGAAAGGCTTCAAGATCAACGACGAGATTTATCGCACGCGGCCGCCGTTTTACGGGCGCGACAAGCAGCGGGTGCTGGCGAGCGTGGACCTGAGCGACCCGGCGACGGGCGGCGTCAAGGGCGTGGAAGCGGCCGATGCGGACACGGGCATCTGCTGGATCAGGAGCTACGGGAAGGGGCGGGTGTTCTACTGCGGCTTTGGGCACGTGGAGGCGCTGACGTGGGACGCGAGGATGCTGGGGCACGTGTTGGCGGGGATACAGTTTGCCTTGGGCGACCTGAAGGCGGATGCGGCGCCGCTGGCGGGCGAACCGGCGGGCCCGGCGACGAGGGCGGCGAGCGCGCCGCAGCCGGCGCCGGATTTCGAGGAGCTGCTCGCACCCGTGCGGACGTATCAGTACGGGCAAAGGCGTGAACCCTTGACGAAGGTGCAGGAAGTCGCCGCGCAATCGTTGCAGTGGCCGGCGGCGTACCGGGCGCTGCTCGCGCGGGACATGGCGCAAATGCTCGAATCGGACGCGACGCTGGACGGCAAGGACTTCCTGTGCCGGCAGTTGGCCCTTATCGGTACGCCAGCGGAGGTCCCGATATTGGCAAGGCTCCTCGTTCAGCCCGAAACCTCGGACATAGCGCGGTCGGCGTTGGAGCGGATCGAGGGGGAGGCCGCGGACCAGGCGCTGACGGACGCGCTGGCGAAGACGAGCGGGTCGGTGCGCATGGGGATCATCAGCTCGCTGGGTCAGCGGGCGCGGCCGGGACCGGAGAAGGCGTTGGCGTCGTTACTGATGGACCCGGACCAGGCGACGGCGGCGGGGTCGGCGGCCGCGCTGGGGTACATCGGCACGGCGCCGGCGGCGGAGGCGCTGAGCGAGGCGCGAGGAAAGATCAGCGCGGCGGTGCGGCCGGCGGTGCTGGAGGCGCTGCTGGCGGTCGCGGAGGAACGGGCGAGGGAGGGACAAAAGGAGCGCGCGGCGGCAATCTATCGGTCGCTGTATGAGGCCGAGGGACCGGAAACGGTGCGGGCAGGTGCGTTGCGGGGTTTGGCGGGAGTGGAGGAACCGGCCCAAGCCGAGCAACGGGTTGTGCAGGCGCTGTCGGGCGGCCAGGGTCTGGTGCAGCAGCAGGCGATCACGTTGGTGCGCGGCGTGAGCACGGGGGCGGCGGCGCAGGCAGCGGGCAAACTGGGAGAATTGGGGCCGGCGCAACAGGTGCAACTGCTGACGGCGCTGGCGGACCGGGGCGAACCCGCGGCGTTGGGTGCGGTGCTGGCGGCCATGGACAGCCAAGACGAGGGCGTGTCGGTGGCGGCCCTGGAGGCGGTCGGGGCGCTGGGAGGCGCCGACGAGGTGGTGCTGCTGGCTCGTCGGGCGGCTATGGGTCCAGAGTCGCCGCGTCAGGCGGCGCGCGGGGCGTTGAGTCGGTTGCGGGGGCAGGGGGTGGATGAGCGGATCATGCAATTGCTGAGCGACGGCAGCCCGGCGCTGAAGGTGGAACTGATAGGGGCCTTGGGGCGGCGGAACTGCACATCGGCGGCGGGGCCGCTGTTGCAGGCGGCGCGAGACGCGGACGGGAAGGTGCGCGTCGAGGCGCTGCGGACGTTGGGGCTGCTGGCGGGGCCGAACCAGTCTGGTCAGTTGATAGGAATGATCGTTGCGCCGGTGGATCCGGCCGATCGTGGGGAGCTGGAGAAAACCGTGGCGGCGGCGGCCCAGCGGTCGGGCGAGCCGCACCAGCAAACCGCAGCGGTGCTGGCGGCGTTGCAGAAGGCCGGCGACGTGGAGGTGCGGTGCTCGCTGCTGCGGGTGCTGGCGGGCGTGCGGGGGCAGGAGGCCCTGGCGGCGCTGCGGGAGGCGCTCAAGAGCGGCGAGGCGGTTGAGCAGGAGACGGCCATCAAGGGGCTGGGGCAGTGGAACACGGCGGCGCCGCTCGAGGACGTGCAGCGGCTGGCCGAGGGCGGGGCGAACGAGAGACAGCGGATTCTGGCGTTGCGGGGCTATGTCCGATTGATCGGGTTGCAGAGTGATCGGCCGGCGGCCCAGTCCGTGGCGTTGTACCGCAAGGCCATGGACTGGGCACCGGACGCCCAGGAGAAAAAGGCCGTGCTCGCGGGGTTGGCGACGGTGCCGGACGCGGCGGCGCTGGAGACGGCGCTGGCCTATCTGAGCGATACGGCGTTGCAGGAAGAGGCGGCGGCGGCGGTCGTGGCGATTGCCACAGCGGTCGAGCAGAGCGATCAGGCGGCGGCGCAGGCGGCGGCGCAAAAGGTGCTGGCGGTAAGCCGGAACGACCAAACGCGACAGAAGGCCCAGCAATTGACCCGAATGTCGCGGCGCGGTGCGGACCCGGGGAGGGTTAGATAGAGGCGCGCGACGGCCGAGGGGGGCCGCAGGCATCAAGCCGGGCCGCAGCGCTTTGTGCTTGCCGGGCAGCCAGGGTGGCGCAGATAATTCGTCGTCGGACCTGGAGCAGGTCGGGATCGAGACCCAGGGATCGAGGGGCAGGCCGGAGGCAGGCCAGAGAGTTTATGCAAGGCGAGCGTGAGAACGCCGGGGGACAGCGCCGGGTCTGGTCGGCCAAGAGCGCCATTGACCGGCGGACGTTCCTACGGGGCACGGCGGCGGCGGGCGCGGGGTTGGCGCTGGCGCCGGTGGTTTTCGGGCAGGGTGGCAAGCCCGACCAAATCAACGTGGCCCTGCTGGGGGCGGGGGCGCAGGGCGGGGTGCTGATGGAGGCGGCCACCAACATCCCCGGCGTGCGGTTCCAGGCGGTGTGCGACGTTTGGGAGAGCTACAATCTCAAACGGACCGTGAACCTGCTGCAGCGCAAGGGCCACGAGGTCAAGGGGTACGTGGACTACCAGGAGATGCTCGCGGCCCAGCAGGACCTGGATGCGGTGCTGATCGCCACGCCGGACTTCTGGCACGCGGAGCACGCGGCGGCGTGCCTGGAGGCGGGGCGGCACGTTTATTGCGAGAAGGAGATGTCGAACACGCTGGCGGGGGCGCGGCGGATGGTGCGGGCGGCGCGGCAGGCGGGCAAGCTGCTGCAGATCGGGCATCAGCGGCGCAGCAATCCGCGCTACCTGTTCGCGTTCGAGAAGATCATCAAGGAGGCGAAGCTGCTGAACCGGATCACCACGGTGGAGGGGCGTTGGAATCGGAGCCGGGCCGCGTGCGAGGACCTGGGCTGGGCGGAGCGGTACACCATCGACGCGGCGACGCTCCAGAAGTACGGCTACGAGTCGATGCAGCAGTTTCGCAACTGGCGGTGGTACAAGAAGCTGGGCGGGGGTCCGATCGTGGACCTCGGTTCCCATCAGATCGACGTGTACAACTGGTTTTTGCAGTCGCGGCCGAAGGCGGTGTTGGCCTCCGGGGGCGCCGACTACTGGAAGGGGCGGGAATGGTACGACGTGGTGTTCGCGGTGTACGAGTACGAGACGGCCGACGGCGTGGTGCGGGCCCTGTACACGACGGGAACGACCACGGGCTACATGGGGTATCACGAGTCGTTCCTGGGCGATCACGGGGCGCTGGTGATTTCGGAGTCGGCGGGTTATAACGACGTGTACCGGGAGGGCTGGGTGAGCGAAACGGATTGGGAGCCGTGGGTGAGGAAGGGCTACCTCAGCCTGGTGGAGGAGCCGCCGGCGGCGGCGGCGAGCGCCGTGGGGGTGATGGACGTGCGCGAGTCGGCGAAGCCCCCGCGCTACAAGCTGAACATGGTGCTGGACAAGCTGCCGCATCAGCCGCACGTGGAGAACTTTTTCGCGGCGGTCCGCGGCCGGGCGAAGCTGACCTGTCCGGCGGCGGTGGGGTACGAAACGGCGGTGACGGTGCTGAAGGTGAACGAGGCGGTGGCGGCGGGACAACGGCTGGCGTTCCAGGCGGACGAGTTTGTGGTCTGAGCGAGCCCGGTCGGGCGGGGCGCCGGCGCTTTGCGGGAGGCGCACGATCAAGGGCAGGCGTTTTCAAATACCGGGTGGGGGATTTCGCCGGCCGGCGGCGGCGCTAGCGGCGGCCTGGGGTCTGGCGGCGGCGGGCTGGGCGCTGGGGCAGCAGTTGCTGGGCGACGGCAACGACGGCAATCGCGCCGAGCCGGTGCACCTGATCGGGCTGTTGGACGAGGAGGGAGAGCGCCTGCTGCCCGACGACCAGCCGGCGCTGCCGTTTTCGACGAAGATGACCTGTGGCCGGTGCCACACTTACGACGCCATCGGAGCGGGCTGGCACTTCAACGCGGCGTTGGGGGGATTCCCGTCGGGGCGGGCCGGGCAGCCATGGGTGCTGGTGGATCGGCCGACGCGCACGCAGGTCGCGGTGTCGGGTCGGGCTTGGCCCGGGACGTTCAAGCCGGAGGAGGTGGGTCTGACGCCGTGGCGGATGATCAAGCTGTTCGGGAGGCACATGCCCGGCGGGGGCTATGGCCAGACGTACGACAAGTCGCCGGACGGGGCGGACCGGTGGCTGGTGTCGGGGGAATGGCCGATCGACTGCCTGGCGTGCCATAACGCGGACCGGCGGCAGAACCAAAGCGAGGCCGCCTTGCAGGTGGCGCGGGAAAACTTGCGCTGGGCGTCGAGCGTGGGGTCGGGGCTGGGCAGCGTCACGGGTCTGGCATTGACGCTGCCGGGGAGCTTTGACCTGCTGAGCGGCTCGGCCGGGCCGGGCCAGCGCCCGCCGAGAGTCAGTTACGACAAGCGGTTTTTCGACGACAAGGGCCGGGTGTTTTTCGACGTGCCGCGGCAGGGACCGGCCAACCGGTGCTATTTCTGCCACTCGTATCAGCAACTCGGCGAGCACGGCGACCGGGAATGGCGGCGGGACGAGGACGTGCACCTCAAGGCCGGGCTTACCTGCACGGATTGCCACCGCAACAACCTGAATCACCTGATCAGTCGGGGCTATGAGGGGGAGGCCCAGGAGCCGGGCAAGGATGAATCGGTGGCGTCGCTGACGTGCCAGGGCTGCCACCTGGGGGAGAACTGGCCCGCGGAGCAGAACGGCCGGCGCAGCGGTCGGCTGGGGGCGCCGCGTCCCGCGCACCGGGGGATGCCGCTGGTGCACTTCGAAAGGCTGAGTTGCACGGCGTGCCACAGCGGGCCTCGGCCGGCGCCGCAGGCGGGCCTGGTGAAGACGGCCCGGATTCACGGGCTGGGGCTGCACGGCCGACACGAACTGCAGGTATCGCTGCCGCACGTGGCCTCGGGGGTGTTCGCCAAGCTGGCCGACGGGAAGATTGCCCCGGTCCGGCTGGTCTGGCCGGCGTACTGGGGCCGACTGGCGGGTCAGACAATCAAACCCCTCGCGCCCGAGGCGGTGTGGCAGGCGGCGCAGGAGGTGTTGAAGATTGACAGCGGGCCGGCAAGTCCCGGCGCCGCCGCCGCCACCACGGAGGGGGAAGAGGAGAGCGTCGCGGCGGCGGCGGTGGTCGATGAGTGGCAGCGGCTGAGCCTGGAACAGATCAAGCAGGTGCTGGAGCGGCTGCAGAAGGCCGCAGGCCAAAGCGGCGCGGGTGAACAGGCCGCGGCGGGCGAGCCGGTGTACGTCGCGGGGGGCAAGGTGTACCGGCTGAGGGCCGGCGGGCAAGTGGAGGCGCTCGAGCATGAGGCGGCACAGCCTTACGCTTGGCCGATTGCCCACGACGTCCGGCCGGCACAACAAGCGCTGGGTCTGGCCGGCTGCGACGACTGCCACACGACCGACGGGGCGTTCTTCTTCGGCAAGGTGCCGGTGGATACGACGGTGCAGGGCGAGCAAGGGCGGTGCCGGGCGATGTACGAGCTGGAAGGCGCCGACGGCACATATACGTGGGCGTTCAATGCGTCGTTTGTGTTCCGGCCGTACCTGAAGGCGGTCGGGTTCACCGCGGCGGGATTGGTAGGGTTGGTGGTGCTGGCGTTCCTGTTGGCGGGGTTGCGGCGGGCGTCGCTGCGGGCGGGAGGAATCGGGCCAACGAACACGAGGGGGGGTGAGCGGCGCTGATGTTTCGCGTGATTTCGGCGGTCGGCCTGGCAGCGGCGGTGGCGGGGGTGCTGGTGCACCGGTTGGCGGTGCGCGGACCGTCGCCATCGGCGGAAGCACCCGACGGGCGGGGACGGCTGGTCAAGCTGCTGGCGCGGCTGGGGTGGCTCAGCGCCGCGGCCAGCGCGGCGGTCCTGGCGGGCACGGGCTTCTGGGAGGTGCTGGTCAGGAATGAGTCGCTCCGCGGATACCTGCTGATGGTCCACGTGTCGGGGGGCGGGGTGTTCGCCGCCGCCCTGGCGGTAGTGGTGGTTTTGGAGGCGGGGCGGCATCGGTTTGAGCCGGGCGATGGGCAGCGGGGCCGGCGGCTTCACGGCGGACGGAAGTTTTGTTTCTGGGCGGTCGCCGTTCTGTCGATCCCCGCGATTCTCAGCCTCGTCCTGAGCATGCTGCGACTGTTTGGCAGCACGGCGCAGCAGTATCTGCTGGAGACGCATCGGTACAGCACGTTGGGGCTGACGATGGCGGGCGTCTGGCTGGCGTATCTGACGGCACGGTCGCGCGGCGGCGCGGCCTGAGGAAGCGGTCCGGCACAGGCCGGGCCCGAAAGCGGCGCCTTACGCCTTTCAGGAGGACCAGTTATGGCCAACGGGACACTACCAAGTTACCTGGCGTCGGCGAAGTCAAACCCGACGGACAAGCGCACGGCCTGGTACAAGAACATTGCACCCTCGTACGCGGGGATCTTCCTGTCGGTGCCCTTCATGGCGGGCCTGGCGGGGGCGCTGCAGTACGGCAGTCTTTGGGCGGCATTGGTGGGTCTGTTTCTGGGGGCGTTGTTCTGCTTCGGCCTGTATTACGTGCCGGCGGTGCTGGGGCTGCGCACGGGGATGCCGCTGTACGTGGTGGGGGCATCCACGTTCGGGGCGCAGGGCGGCATTCTGATGCCCGGGCTGCTGATGGGGGTGCTGCAGATCGGGTGGCACGCGGTCTTCACGTATTCGGCGGCGTCGTTCTTCATGCAGGCGATCGGCTCGCACGCCGGGGCCAACACGGGGTTTTTCTGGCTGGCGTGCGGGGTGTGGGGTCTGGCGCTGGCGCTGGTGGGGGCGGTGGGGATCGGCTGGCTGGGATGGCTGTCGAGCTGGGTGCCGGTGTTTCCGCTGGTGATCATCGTGGCGGCAGGACTGGCCAACGCGAGCGGGCTGAGCCGTTTTACGGCGGCCGTGTCGATTACGGGAGCGTCGGCGGGAATGATTCCCCTGCTGGGTCTGGGGGCGTTTGCCGCCTTGCAGGCGACGGCGGGATTTTTTGCGACGGCGGGGGCGGCGGGCGCCGACTTCGCCCTGAACAGCCGGCAGGAGAAGGACGTGGTGCTGGGGGGGCTCTGGGGGATCACGATCGCGGCGCTGGTGGCGGGGTTCTTTGCCATGTTGACGATGGCCGGGGCGATGGGCAAGAACCCGACGCTGGCGCTGCAGGCGGGGATGGGGACCGACAAGTTGAACATCTTCACCGCCTTTATCGGCTCGATTGGTGCGGTGGGAGGGCTGGTAGCGACGGCGATGTTCTGGGTGTTCGTCATCGCCTGCATCTGCCCGACGGGTTTCTGCGCGTTCCTCGCGGGTAACGCGTTTTCGACCATGTTTCCGCAGTTGCCTCGACTGGGCCTGACGCTGGCGGCAGGGGCGGTGGGCGTGGTGCTGGCGGCGACGGGGGTGTCGGAGAACCTGAAGGGGTTCTTCCTAATCATCGGGGCGTCGTTCGGTCCGATCATCGGGGCGATGACGGCGGAGTATCTGCGGCACGGCCGGTGGTGCGGGCCGCGCCAGGGCGTCAACTGGGCCGGCTACCTGGCGTGGGCCCTGGGGTTCGTGGTGGGCATTCTCGGGGTGATACCCCGCGCCGGTTTTGCCTACGGCCTGGAGACCCTGATGTCGTTCGTGGTTGGGCTGACGGCGTACCTGATCCTGGCGGCGTTGGGGCTGGAGCCGCCCGCCCTGGCGATGAGCCGCGAGCAGCAAGCAGGGCGGACAAGTTAGTTGCCCGCTGACGGTGCGCGTTGACAAGCTCGCCCGCGCTCCGCAGGATCGTCTGGGCTGGGCAGCCTTGGTGGCGCGCTTGGTGGTAAGCTCAGGAGGCTACGATGACGAAAGCTGGGCTGATTTCCCTGGCAACGGCGCTGGTCTTGGCGGCGGGGTTGGTTTCGTGCAAGAAGAAGCAACCCGCGCCGGCGCCGATGAGCGCGCAGGCTGCACCGGCCGAGACCGTCGGCGCCGCAGGACTGGCGCCGCTGATGCTGCAATTGCCCAAGCCGCTGTTCGTGGGGACGCCGACGGACATTCCCGTGCCGAACCTGGAGAAGCCGCTGGGCAAGGCCCGGCCGCCCCTGCTGGTGCCGGCAGGGGCGACGACCAACCTGGCGCTGCGCAGGCCGGTGAGCAGCAGCGATCCGTACCCCATCATCGGGGAACTGTCGTTGGCGACCGACGGCGACAAGGAAGGGACGGACGGCAGTTGGGTGGAGTTGGGGTGGGGCAGGCAGTACGTGCAGATCGACCTGGGGCAACCCCACGTGCTGTTTGCGATCGTGGTGTGGCACTATCACCGGCAGGCGCGGGCCTATCATGACGTGGTCGTGCAGGTGTCGGACGACCCGGATTTCGTCACGGGCGTAACGACGGTGTTCAACAACGACTACGATAACTCGTCGGGCCTGGGGCTGGGGCAGGATCGGCCCTACGTGGAGACGGCCGAGGGCAAGCTCATTCCCCTGAAGGGGGTGCGGGCGCGGTACGTCCGCCTCTACAGCAAGGGCAACACGAGCGACGGTCAGAATCACTACACGGAAGTGGAAGTGTACGGCAAATAAGCGAGCGACGTGGATGGCGGGGGGGGTATTGGCGCTCGTGGTGCTGGGCGGGGCGCTGGCGCTGCGGCTGGCGCGCCTGGACGCCCGGCCGATGCACACGGACGAGGCGGTGCAGGCCGTCAAGTTCGCACAGTTGCTTGAAGGCGGGGGGTATCGGTACGATCCCCGCGAGTTTCACGGGCCGACGCTCTACTATTTCACCCTGCCGGCGGCCTGGCTGCGCGGCCAGCGACACCTGGCGGCGTTGGATGAGACCACGGTGCGCCTGGCGCCGGCGGTGCTGGGCGCGGGGTGCGTGGTGCTGGTCGTGCTGCTGGCGGACGGGCTGGGCCGGGCGGCGGCGGGGTGGGCCGCGGCGTTGCTGGCCTGCTCGCCGGCGCTGGTGTTCTACAGCCGCTACTACATCCACGAGACCCTCTTGACGTTTTTCACGCTGCTGGCGCTGGGGGCGGGCTGGCGGCAGGCCCGCACCGGGCGGTGGCGCTGGGCGCTGCTGGCGGGCGGGGCGGCGGGATTGATGCACGCCACCAAGGAGACGTGCATTATCGCCTACGGCTGCGGCCTGGCGGCGTTGGCGGCCACGCTATTGTGGCGGCGCGCGGCCGGGCCGAGCAGGTGGGCCGTAAGGGTACGGCCGGGACCGATCGGCACGGCGCTGCTGGCGGCGGCGGGGGTATCCATGCTGTTGTTCTCGTCGTTCGGGACCAACGTCCAGGGCATGACCGATTCGCTGCGCACGTACGGCAACTATTTCCAGCGGGCGGGCGGCGGGCTTCACGAGCAGCCGTGGCATTACTACCTTGGCCTGCTGTTGTACCACCGCGAGGGGGGCGGGCCGATCTGGAGCGAAGGGCTGATCGTGGCATTGGCGGCGGTGGGGACGGGGGCGGCGCTGGCGGGCAGGGGGCTGGGACAAACCAGTGAGTGGCTGGCGCGGTTCTGGGCTGTTTACACGCTGCTGATGACAAGCGCCTATTCGGCCATTCCGTACAAGACGCCGTGGTCGATGCTCAGCGCGCTGCAAGGGTTGGTGGTGTTGGCGGGCGTGGGGGCGGGGGGGCTGGTGCGGGCGGCGCCCCGCCGGGCGGCGCGGGCCCTGGTGGGGGTGTTGCTCGCGGCGGGAGTGGCGCACCTGGGGTGGCAGGCGTATCGGGGGAGTTTTCGGTACGCGGCGGACGAGCGCAACCCGTACGTGTACGGGCACACGACGGCGGACACCGTGCGGCTGGGGCGGCGGGCGGAGCAGATCGCGGCGGTGGCGCCCGAGGGCCGCCGCCTGCTCATCACGGTCGTGGCGAAACCGGATGACTACTGGCCGCTGCCCTGGTACCTGCGGCGCTTCTGGCGGGTGGGCTACTGGACGGAGGCGCCGGCCGGGCTGGGCGGCGCGCTGGTTATCGCGTCGCGCGGGTTGGCCGAGCAGGTCGAGGCGCGCCTGCCGGGCCCGTATCAGATGGAGTACTTTGGCTTGCGGCCGGGCGTGCTGCTCAGCGTGTACGTCCGGCGGGACCTGTGGGACGCCTTCCTTGCCGGCCGGGGGGGGCGGTCGAGCGCGCCGGCCGGCGGGAGCGGCCATGACTGAGGCGGGCGGCATCACGTTAGCGGCAGGGGCCGGCGGGACTTCGGCGGGGGTAAGGCGGTTCGCTCATGAGGCGATGGACACGACCTTCGAGGTGGTGGCAGGGGAGCGCGCCGGCGGCGGGGCGGAGGTCGTGCGGCAGGCGGCGCGGGAGGCGTTTGCGCTGCTGGATCGGCTGGAGGGACGGTTAAGCCGGTTCATCGAGGGCAGCGACGTCTGGCAGATCAATCACCTGCGCGCGGGGCAGTGGGTGCGGGTGGGTTTGGACGTGCTGGAGTGCCTGGGGGAGGCGGCGTTGGTCTTCGAGGAGACGGGCGGGGCGTTTGACGCGGCGATCGGGCCGCTGCGGAACGCCTGGGCGGCGGCGCGGGACCAGCGCGGCCGGGGGCGGCAGCCGAGCAAAGAAGAGATTGAGACCGCGCTGACACGCTGCGGGACAGAGCTGCTGGAAATGAGCGCCGCCGAAGGCGGTGTAGGAGTGAAGGCCGACGGCGTGGAGATCGACCTGGGGGGTATCGGCAAGGGGTTCGCGGTGGACCGGATGGCGTGCCTGCTGCGCGAGTGGGACATCGGCGGCGGGCTGGTGCAAGGCGGGTACAGCACGGTCTATGCGTGGGGGTCGCCCGGGGGCGAAGGAGCGGAGAAGGGCTGGCCGGTAACACTGACGGAGCCGCGGAGCGGGCAGACCATCGCGGTGGTGAAGTTGCGAGACGAGGCGTTGTCCGCCTCGGGGTGGGCGGCGCGGGGCGGCCACGTCCTTGACCCGCGCACGGGGTCCGCGTGCGGCGGGGTGTCGGATCGGCTGCGGAGTTGGGCCCGCGCGCCGAGGGCCAGCCGGGCCGACGCCCTCTCCACGGCGTTCCTGGTAATGTCCGCGGCGGAAATAGCGGCTTTTTGCCGGCGGCACAAAGAGACGGGGGCCATGGTATTGTGGGACGAGGCAACGAGCGGGGGCTTGCTGCGGTGCGGGACTCTGGCGGAGAGGTCCGCTCGGTCGGAACGGCGAGGCAGTGAGGGCGTGCAGTGATGAATCGGCGGCGAGGCGCGGCGGAGGCCGCGACGAGAAAAGCGGCGTTGCTGGTGGCGGCACTGGGATCGTTCATGACGCCCTTCATGGCGTCGTCGATCAACATTGCCCTGCCGGCGATTGGCCGGGAGTTTGGCCTGGGGGCGGTGTCGCTGGGTTGGGTGGCGACGGCGTTTCTGTTGACGGCGGCGGCGTTCCTGCTGCCGGGGGGAAGACTCGCCGACATTTACGGGCGCAAGCGGGCGTTGGCGGCGGGAGTGGTGGTGTACACGCTGGCGTCGGTGGGCTGCGCGCTGGCGCACTCCGGGGCGATGTTGATCGGGCTGCGGGTGGTGCACGGGATAGGGGCGGCGCTGATCTTCGGGACCGGGGCGGCGATTGTAACGAGCGTGTATCCGGCGGGCCAGCGGGGTCGGCCGCTGGGGATCATCACGGCGGCGGTGTATTTGGGGTCGTCGCTGGGGCCGGCTCTGGGGGGGCTGCTGGTGGAGCGGTTTGGCTGGCGGAGCGTTTTCGTGGCCAACGTGCCGCTGGGGGTGGTGATTCTCGTGAGCGTGGGGGCGTTTTTGCGGGGCGAGTGGGCGGAGGCGCGCGGCGAGCCGTTCGATTGGGAAGGGTCGGGCTTGTATGGGACGTCCTTGGCGGCGGTGGCGTATGGGTTTTCGCGTTTGCCGGCAGGGGCGGGTTGGGCGACGCTGACGGCGGGGGCGGCCGGGCTGGCGGGGTTCGTGGCGTGGGAGCTGCACGTACGCCATCCGGTGCTGGATGTGCGGCTGTTTCACCGCCGGCCGGTGTTTGCCTTCTCGAACCTGGCGGCGTTGCTGAATTACAGCGCGGTGTTTGCGGTGGGGTTTCTGTTGAGTCTGTACTTGCAGCAGGTGGCGCAGCTAAACGCGCGGCAGGCGGGGCTGGTGTTACTGTCTCAGCCGGTGATGATGGCGGTCTGTTCGCCGTTGGCGGGCCGGTTGTCGGATCGGGTGGAGCCGCGGTGGGTGGCCTCGGCGGGGATGGCGGCTTCGGCGCTGAGCCTGGTGCTGCTGACGGGCCTGGGGGCGGGCACGCCGTTGGGCTATATCATCGCGGCGCTGGTGGTGTTGGGGTTGGGGATGGGGTTGTTTTCGTCGCCGAACACGAACGCGGTGATGAGCTGCGTGGAACAGCGGCTGCTGGGGGTGGCCTCGGCAACGCTGGGGACCATGCGGCTGACGGGGCAGATGGCCAGCATGGCGATTGCGACGGGGGTCTTCTCGGTGGTGCTGGGGCGGGCAGGAGTCAGGCCCGAGACGCAGGGGCTGTTTCTACGGGGGATGAGGATCACCCTGGGGGTTTTTGCGGGGCTGTGCGTGGTGGGGTTGCTGGCGTCGCTGGTGCGGGGTCGCGTGCGCGAGGTAACTGCGTGAGACGTTATCACCGGGCCGCCAACCGGCCCGTCAGCCGGGGTACTTCAGCGCGGTTCCCTTTTTGCGCGGGGGTGCGAGGCGGCGATGCGGGGTGAGACGTTGGGAGGGGCCGCACTGCAAGTCTTTACTGAATAGGCATTTGCGTGAGTCTAGGCTCTTATCCTGGGCCAGCTCGTCTTGCCGTTGACGTCCCTGGGCCGTTTCATATTAAACGAAAACCCGCCGCTAGAGGCGGGAACGCCGCAGCTGCTGCCGGGTGGCCCGGCGCGAGGTTCGGGGCGCCGGGCCGGTTTTTTGTTGGCTGGGAGTTGGGCAGGGGAGTTAGAATCCCCTTGGGTTTGGGCCGCGCGGACAAGATCGTCGCGTGCGCCAAGCTCGCGTGCGAATGATCCGACTCAGTTAGGAGACAAGGGCCATGTCAGCCAGGTTGTGCAAAGACGACTTTGCTCATCTCGTGGAGCGGCAGTTGAGCCAGTGGGAACGGGCCCAGGCGGCGTCGGGCAAGAAGGGCTGGCGTGCCCACTTGGCGGACGGGGCCGCGATCGACTATATCACCATCAGCCGGGAGTTGGGCAGCGGCGGGGAGGAGATCGGCCGGCTCCTGGCCGAGATGACCGGTTGGCAGTGCTACGACCGGGACATCCTCAATTGCATGGCCGAGAACATGAACGTCCACGTGCGGGCCCTGGAGAGCGTCGATGAGAAAACCATTGACGTGATTGACGACTGGCTGCTGCCGCTGCTGGGCGGCAGATCGAGCAAGCACGTGGAGCAGTTGAGCTACTACAAGCACCTGGGCAAGATGCTGATGGTGATCGCGCAGCACGGGCGGGCGATCATCGTGGGCCGGGCGGCGGGGCTGGTCCTGCCCCGCGAGCGGGGGCTGAGCGTGCGCGTGACGGCCCCCTTCGAGGTGCGCTGCAAGCGCTACGCCGCCGAGCACGACATGGAGCTGGGCCAGGCCCTGACGCTGGTGCAGAAGGCGGACGACATGAAGGGGCGGTTCGTGCAGGATTTTGTGGGCAAGGACGTGCGCGACTCCCGGCACTACGACCTGGTAATTGACACGGGGAAGCTGCCGCCGCGGGCGGTGGCCAAGCTGCTTTGGCGTGCCTTGGACGAGCGGGTCATCAGCAAACAGGCGCGGCAACAGGCGCCGGGGGAAGGTCCGGACCTGGATGCGATCGTGGAGCGGCAGATGCGGGAATGGAGCGCCGAGGGGAAGAAGGAGCGCGGCGCCGCCCGCGCGCGGCTGGTCAGCGGGGCGGAGGTCGATTACATCACCCTGACGCGCGACGAGGGCAGCGGCGGTCAGGAAGCGGCGCAGCTGCTGGGCAAATTGCTGGGCTGGCGGGTCTATGACCACGAGGTTCTGGACTACATGGCCCAGCGGATGGACGTGCACGTCCGGATGCTCGAAGGGCTGGACGAGCGGGCCCTGAGCTGGATCAACGACCGCTTGATGCCGTTCATGGCGGGCAAGTCTTTCCAACAGGTGCGCCAGTCGCGCTATTATCATCATCTGGGCGAGCAGTTGTTGATCATCGCCATGCACGGCCGGGCCATCATCCTCGGGCGGGGGGCGGCGCAACTGCTGCCGCGCGAGAAGGGTCTGAGCGTCTGGGTCACGGCGCCGCTGGAGATGCGTTATCGGCGCTACGCCGCCGAGAAGGGCCTGCGACTCGACGCGGCCACCCGGCAGGTGAAGCAGGCGGACAAGGAATATCGGCGGTTCGTCCAGAGCTTCGTGGACAAGAAGATGGACGATCCGAGCTACTATGACCTGATCTGCAACACGGAGAAGTTCACGTCGCGGTCGGTGGCCAAGCTGATCTCCCGCGCCTTCGACAAGCGGGCCTTCGGCGAGCGCGACTGAGGCGGCGCGCGGCGGCGGTCAGGCGCCGGGCTTGGGGATCATGCCGAGCATGAATACCATCGTGAAAATGCCGACCGTCTCGATGATGCCCAGGGCGATCAGGACGAAAGCAAAGCCCTTGCCTTCGTTTTCGCTGAGCGCCCGGACGCCGGCGGCGCCGATCAGGCCCTGAATCCAGGCGGAGATCATCTCGCCCAGCCCGGTGAACAGCCCGATGCCGAGCAGCAGGCCGGCGTTGGCGGCGGCGAATTCCGGGTTTTTGAGGACCTCGGCGATCTTGTTCATTACGATCATCGCGTACAGCGTCTGGCTGATCGGGGCGCCCACCATGATGATGTAGGTGAAGCTCAGGGTCCTGCCCGCTTTGCCTTCCTTGCCCCACGCGCCGGCGGCCGCGTGCCCCGCCGCCCCAATGCCCATCGAACTGCCAAACGCCGCCATCCCCAACATCAGCACGACGCCCACTTGGCCCAGATAGAGCCAGGCGCCGCCGGTCGCCGCCAAAAGGCCAAACTGACTCAGGCCCGAAATCGTCTGCCATGCGGTCATCCCAGTCATGATTCAATCTCCTGATTCACGCGCCGCGTAAAAGGTTTGTAGGTATAGCCTGCCCACTGCATGCCCAGATTGTTGGAGAACTCCAGCATGTTCAGCCTCACGCCGTGACTGAACAGCGCAATCAGCGCCAACCCCAGGTTCAACCCGTGCCCGAACACCAGCGCCGGGACGGTGATCAGCAGCGTTCCCGCGGCCAGCGCCAGTTGGTTGAAGCTCCCCGCCAGTACGCTCCCCGCCAAGCCCACGGCCATCAAGCGCACGTAGCTGATCGTGTCCGAGAACGTCGAGAGCAGCGCCAGGGGAAAGTTCGCCAGTCCCAGCAAGACCATCTTCACGACGTTGCGGCTGGGAACCGCAAACAGGATCGCCAGGGCGGCCCCGACGATCAGGCAATACGGCCAGGGGGTGCGGAAACTCAGCGGCGCGCCGAGCACGAACATCCGCACCACGCCGTACATCCCCCAGAGGAAGAGGGCCCAGCCCAGCTTGCTCAACGCCGCCGGGCTGGGAAACAGGCGTGCCGCCTGCCACAGTTGAGCCAGGCTCAGGTGCACCGACCCGATCGTGAAGCTGATATTCATCATCAAGAATCGCGATTGGTCCGTCATGTTTACCGGGATGACGGACTGATAGGGTGCGTAGCCGAAAAAGCTGGCGGACAGGCACCCCCAGACGATCGTGGCCCCCCCGATCACCATCAACAGCTTGGTGAACTGCTCGCCCAGCAAGCCCGTCACCTTCCGCCACCGCAGGAGCGGGCCCAGGAGCAAGACGGCGCCATACCCGGCGTCTCCGATCAGGATCGCCGAGAAGATCGGCAAGGCAATCATGAACGCCACGGACACGTCAAACTCGCGGTAGCCCGCCACGGTGCCCAATATCCGGAATAACCCCTCGATGGGACCGCACCAGCGGGGAGCACGAATCAGCGTCGGGGGGCGGTCCTCGTCGCTCGGCTCGCGGCAGACGACCGCTGCCGGGAGGCCCTGCTCCTGCAACGCCGGCGCGATGCCTGGGGCTTTCTCGGCCGGAACCCACCCCTGCAAGGCATACAACGGGTCCGCGGCCAAGCCGCCGCGGGTCGCCACCGTGATCTCCGCCTGGGCCTCCAGACGCGCCAGTTCTTTCTCTAGTGCCGGCGTCAGATGCGCCAATTGCGTCAGCCGCTGGGCGTCTTGCTGGAGTTGCCGATCGATCTGGGCCGCCTCGGCCAGGATCGACGCCCGGTCCCGCGGCGGCAGGGCAATCAGTTCCGCTCCGTCCGGGGTCGGCGCCGGCTCGCCGCGCGCGACCACGGCCACCAGGCGGCGTTTGTCGGCCAAGGTCCCCAACGGCTGCACGCACGGCGCCTGAAGCTCGCCCAAGCGTGCCGGCGGGACGGCATAAAACCGCACGTCCAAGCCCGCCTGGGCCAGACTCTGGAACTGCTCCAACCGCACGTTCCCCCACAGGGCGAGCCTTTGGGCCTGCTGATGCAGACTGGTCAGCCGTTCGTTCTTTTCCGCCGCCTGGCGGACGAGCCGAGCGACTTCTTCCGCCGCCTCCAGTGGCGCCAGACCGGGCGGCGCGCCCGTGGCGGTCAGCGTCCGCAGGCGGGCCAGAGCCGTCTGCAGCCGGGCGACCTCGGCCAGCGTCCGTTCCTGGGGCGCCGCCTGCTGCGGCGCCACGGGCGTCAGATGCACCACCCCCAGCGCCCCCAGCGCATCGAGCAGCCGGTCGCGCTGAGCCGCCCGTGCCACGATGAACGCCTTGTGCATCGGGACGATCATGAGTTCTCCAGGGCCTCCGCCACGTCCGGCAGTTCGAGGTCGTCGAAACTGCCGCCCTCGGCGATCTTGGCCTTGGCCATCTTGGCGCGTCCCACGGCCGCGGTCATCTCGTCGCCCAGCTTGATGCGAATGCGGCGGATGATCTCGCGGGCCTCGGGAATCTTCACCTTCTCAAACAAATTCACGCGCTGGCTGATCTTGGTCAGTTCCCGCCGCAAGAGGCGGTTCTGTTCCTCGAGGACGTCCAGTTCGACCCGGCGGCGGCTGACCTCGCGGCGGTCGGCTAGGGCCTGGTCCACCCACGCGGGCGTCGCAAACAGGCTGTAGGCGGCCGGGGGAAAGACCACCTCCGCCAGCACGGGGATGGTCACCCCGGCGACGTTGCGGGTGGCGGTTTTCACCTCGCTCGGCCGGGAAAGTTGCTCGACGTTGACGCCGGCCACGTCGCGCAGGACCGCGCGGTAGGGCGCTACCACCTGCTGCGCCGCCTCCAGGGCCGCCTGGGCCTGCCGCCGGTGTTGACTGATCTGCCGCAGCGCCATCTGCAACTGCTGCTGCTTGAGCTTGAGCATGGGCAGATACCGCTGGAGGCGCGTCAAGACGTCGCGGTAGCGCTTCAGCTCGGGTCGAGTTAGTTTGACTTTCGCGGCCATGTCGTGTCGGCGGGCCCCTGCGTGTTAGGCGGCGGCGCCCTCGGCCGCCAACGGCTGGGGCCAGTGCGCCGCGAGAATATTGCGCCGAATGCCCGTTTCCGCCGGTGCGAAACACTCGGCCAGGATCTGCCAGCACAAGTCCAACGCCGCAAAAAGCGGCACGTTCACCGAGAGATCCATGACTTTCTGCTCGAAGATTTCGCCGTACTTGAGCAGCTTCTTGTCCCAGGGCGACATTTCGAAGCCCATGTCCCGCTTCTCGCGGCTTTCGCGGCACAGGGCGTACAGTTGGATGCAGCCGTCCATGATCGCCCGGTGGTCATCGCGGGTCTTGCCGTTCACCTGCTGCTTGAGCCGGGAGAGCGAGCCGAAGGGCTCGATCCGGCCGTTGCGCAGGTAGAACTGGCCCTCGGTGATGTAACCGGTGTTGTCCGGCACGGGGTGCGTCACGTCGTCGCCGGGCATCGTCACGCACGCCAGCACCGTCACCGAGCCCGCCCCGTCGAAATCCACCGCCTTCTCGTACCGCCGCGCCAGTTGCGTGTACAAATCGCCGGGATAACCGCGGTTGGAGGGAATCTGCTCCATGATAATCGAGATTTCCTTGAGCGCGTCCGCGAATGCCGTCATGTCCGTCAGGAGCACCAGCACGCGCTTGTTCTGCAGGGCGAACTGTTCCGCCACCGCCAGGCACAGATCGGGCACCAGCAGGCACTCGACCACCGGGTCGGCGGCCGTGTGGATGAACAGGATGGTGCGGCCCAGCACGCCGCCCTGCTCGAAGGCCTCGCGGAACTTGAGATAGTCGTCGTACCGCAGCCCCATGCCGCCCAGGATGATGACGTCGGCGTTGGCCTGCAGTCCGACCCGCGCCAGCAGCTCGTTGTAGGGTTCCCCGGCCACGGAGAAGATGGGCAGCTTCTGCGATTCGACCAGCGAATTGAAGACATCGATCATCGGAATGCCGGTGTGCACCATTTTGTCGGGCATGCGGCGGCGGACGGGGTTGACGGCGGGGCTGCCGATGGCCACGTTCTCGGCCTCGACCGGCGGCCGACCGTCCCGCGGCTGACCCGCCCCGTTGAACACCCGTCCCAGCAGGTCCTCGCTGAACGGCACCTGCATCGGCCGGTGCAAAAACCGCACCCGGTCGCCCGTCGAGACGCCCTGGGTGCCCGCGAACACCTGCAGGCTCACGCGGTCCCCCTCGAGTCGAATCACCTGCGCCAGCGACGCGCCCCGGTCCGTGGCGATGACGGCCAGTTCGTCGTAGCCCACCCCCGCGGCCCGCACCGTCACCACGTTGCCCGCGATCCGCAGGATCTCGTCGTAATACTTCCTCATGACCGCCGCCTTTTTGTCGCCATGAACGTCTCGATCTGCCCCAGGATTTTCTGGTACTCCTCGCCGTCCGCGGCCGCGTAGTTCCAGTTGCGGAACAGGTCCGCCAGCGCCACGAACGTCTGCCGTGCCTCGTTCTTGTCGGCAAACTCAAACTCCAGCTCGAGCACCCGGACCACCTTCTCAAACACAAACTGCTGGCGCTCGGCGGGCGTCGCCGCGTCCACCTCGTCAAAGGCGTTCTGCTGCAAGTAGCAGTTGTCGAAGAACTCCGCCTTGAGCAGGGCGGTGAAGTCCTCGACGCTGGTGCCCTCCTCCCCGACGACGGTCATCATCTGCCTGACCTCGTTGCCGCGGCGCAGCCGCCGGCGCGCCGCCGCCATCTGCGCGGGATCGACGATGCCGGCGTACTTGCTCCAACTCTCCAGCGGGTCGATCGCGGGATACTGCCGCGCGTCGCTGCGGGCCCGCGACAGGCCGTGGAACGCCCCCACCACCTTCAACGTCGCCTGCGTGACCGGCTCCTCGAAATTGCCGCCCGCGGGACTGATCGTGCCGCCGATAGTCAAGGAGCCGATCGAGCCGTCGTTCAGCTCCAGCGCGCCCGCCCGCTCGTAAAAGGCCGCAATCCGGCTCTCCAGATAGGCCGGGAAGGCCTCCTCGCCGGGGATTTCCTCGAGCCGGCCGGACAGCTCCCGCATGGCCTGCGCCCAACGGCTGGTCGAGTCCGCCAAGAGCAGCACGTTCAAACCCATCTGCCGGTAGTACTCGCCCAGCGCCGCCGCCGTGTACACCGACGCTTCCCGCGCCGCCACCGGCATGGCCGAGGTGTTGCAGATGATGATCGTGCGCTCCATGAGGCGGCGCCCGGTGCGCGGGTCCGTGAGCTGGGGGAAGTCCCGCAGCGTCTCCACCACCTCGCCCGCCCGTTCGCCGCACGCCGCGATGATCACCACGTCCACCTCCGCGTGGCGCGAGGTGATTTGCTGCAAGACGGTCTTGCCCGCCCCGAACGGCCCGGGGATGCAATACGTGCCGCCGCGGACGACGGGAAACATCGTGTCGATGATGCGGATGCGGGTGACGAGCGGCGTCGTGGGCATCAGTCGCGCCCGCGAGACGTTGAGCGGCAGCTTGGTCGGCCACTTCTGCTGCATGCTGACGGGGCGCCGGTTGCCCGCGGCATCCGCCAGGACGGCGATCTCTTGTTGCACGTTATACTCGCCCGCCCCGGCCAGGCTTTCGACGCGCCACGCGCCCTTCAGGTGGAACGGGACCATGATGCGGTGGGTGAAGATGCCTTCGGGCACGGCGCCCAGGGTGTCGCCGGCCTGCACCGCCTCGCCCACCTTGGCCAGCGGCGTAAACGACCAGGTCCGCTCCTGCGGCAGGCTGTCGATGTAATGGCCCGGCTCGAGGAAGTAGCCCACCTCCTCCGCCAGCCGCGGCAGCGGGTTTTGCAGGCCGTCGTAGATTTGCCCCAGCAGACCCGGTCCCAGCGTCGCCGACAGCATCGCCCGCTCAAACACCACCGCGTCGCCCACCTTGAGCCCGCGGGTCTCCTCGAAGACCTGCAGGTCCGCCAGCCGACCCCGCACGCGAATGACCTCGCTCAGCAGCCGCGCCCCGTCCGACCGTAGGCAGTAGCCGATCGAGTTCTGAACCACCTGGCCGGTGGTCTCAGCGATCACCAGGCTGCCGTACACTACCATGATTCTTCCGTTCACGGCTTGGTCCCTTCCCGTCGGCGCCTTACGCATCCGCTCCGGCCGACGCGCCCGCCATCGTCGGCCGCCCCGGCGCCAGCCGCTGCCAGCGCTGCAAAATCATCAGCTTGGCGGCATAGGCGGCCAGTTCGTCGTCGGAGAAGCTGAACCACCGGTCCTGCTCCCCCAGCCATTCCCAGCGGGCCTTGTCCAGAATCTGCAGACCCGCCAGCGGATTGGCCGCCGCCCCCCACTCGCTGAGCAGCCGGCCCAGGTCTTCTTCTTCGTCCGCCAGGTGCGCGGCGACCTGGTAGCGGTCCGCTTCCAGGCCCAGGGCCTTGGCGCGGGCCGAAACCAGCGCGTTGCGCAACGTCGCCTCGTGGCGCACCCAGGCCGCCAGGAACCGGCTGCCCGACGCCGCGGCGGTCCGGGCGGCGTGGGCAAAATAAGCCTCCCACACGTCGTCCAGGGGGGCGGGCCGGCGAGTCTCCTCCTCGGCCGGGGAGAACCACCCCGGCAATGGCTGCTCGCCGCGGACCTGCGCCGCATCCAGCACGCGGGGGGCGACGTCGCGGAGCTCACCGGCCAAAAAAGCCTGATGCTGGAGCAGGTCGTCGCTCAGAAAGATCGTCTCGACCAAGGTTCGCGCTGCCGGGTGCTCGGCCAACGCCTCCTGCAAAGCCGCCGGCGTCAACGGCGGTTCACTGCCGAAGTCCCCCAGTGCCGGCAAGGCGGCCAGAGTGTAGTAGTTCTGTGCGGACATGAACAGGTCGGACTACCGGCCCTTTTCCATCGCCTCGATCAGAATCTCGCGCAACCGCGGTCCGACCATCCCGGCCAGCAATTCCACCACGGAATCCACGGTTACTTCCACCGTTCCGCCGTCCACCTTGTATTCGAATCCCGCCTGCTGGAGCGTCCCCTTGAGGTCAATGCCCAGGCCCTGATGCTCCGCCGGGTTTTGCTCGCCCCCGGCGGCCTGGGCCAGCGTCCCCTTGAGGCCCACGGAAACCGAGGGGGTCTGGGCGGCCTGGTGCAATTGCGAGATCGCCCACTCAGCCAGTTTGCCGTGCAGCTCCGGCCGAACATGGATCTCCATTTCGCCGCGGCCCTCGCCATCCGCCTGGGCATACTGGCGAACGGCTTCCGCCAGCAGCTCGCCCAGAAAACCCGCGTCATTTAGCTTCTGCTCAACTGGGCCAACCAACACTGCCCGCAGGCACTGCGTCAACACGTCCCGCAAATGGAGCACCGTGTCGCGGGTCGCCAGGTGCAACTCGGTCTGCGCTTTGGCCAGCGTGGCCTCAGCCTGACGCTGGGTGTCGGTAAGCGTTTGCTGGGCTTGGCTTTGCGCCTTCTCGACGATCTGCTGGGCCTGGCGCTGAGCTTCGGCTACGATCTTCTCGGCGTTGGCCTGACCCGCCCGCACCCCTTCCTCTTGCAGCTTCTCCACGAACGATTCAATTGTATCCACCATGTTCTTCGCTCCGCCTGGTGCTGGCTGGTTTCCCCTCTCCCTGCCGCCCCGGGGCGCACTCCAGCCCCCTGCTAGAATCGGCACTTTACTAGACCCCGCCTTGGCACGCAACGGTTTTCGCCCTGCCCAGGCGCCCTTCCACCCCTGCCGGCTTTGGCGACCGGTCGGTTGACACGCCAAGCCATCTTTCAGGGCCGATAACCAACACGACTGGGGCGGTTCTGCATCCCGCGGCCGCCGCGCTTCCCGGTCCGTTCAGGCCATCCGTAGCACGGCCGCGCCGTTCACCTGCCCCGACTTCAGACGCTGCAAGGCCTGATTGGCCTGGGCCAGCTCATACGCCTCGACCTCGGTCCGGATCCCGATCCGCCCCGCCAATTCCAGCAGCTCCCTCCCGTCCCGACGCGTGCTGGCGGTTACGCTCCGCAGCACCTTCTCATAGTAGAGGTGTTTCTCGTAGTCCAAAGGCGGAATCTGGCTCATGGTGATGCCCGCCAGGACACAGGTTCCACCCCTGTCGAGATGCTCCAGGGCCACCGGCGCCAGGTTGCCCGCCGGGGCGAAGATCACGCTGGCGTGCAGCGGCCGAGGCGGTTTCTCCTCGGCCGGGCCGGTCCAAACGGCGCCCAGCCGCTCGGCCAATCTTCGGTGTTCGCCGCTGCGGGAAAACACATAGACCTCGCACCCCCAGTGCCGGGCAATCTGGAGGGTAATATGGGCCGACGCCCCAAACCCATACAGGCCCAGCCGACCGCCCGGCTCAATGTTCGACAGCCGCAGGGCTCGATAACCGATGATCCCCGCGCACAGCAGCGGCGCCGCGGCGGCCGCCGAAACGCCCCCCGGCAGCGCATACACGTAGTCCGCCTCGGCCAGCACGTACTCTGCATAGCCCCCATCCCGGTGGTAGCCGGTAAAGCGGGCCGCGGCACAGAGGTTTTCCCGCTCGCAGCGACAGAACTCGCACCTCCCGCAGGTTCCCGCCAACCACGCCAGCCCCACCCATTGGCCCACTCGCACTCCGTTGACGCCATCGCCCAACGCCGCCACCTGACCGACTACCTGGTGCCCCGGGATCACCGGTCGCTTGGGCAGGGGTAGCTCTCCTTCCACCTCATGCAGGTCCGTGTGGCACACCCCGCACGCTTCCACCCGCACCCGCACCTCGCCCGGTGCAGGTTCCGGACAGGCCACGTCCATCAGCCGCAAGGGCGACGCCTCTATCGGGCCAACTTGGTCCAGCACCATTGCCTTCATCAGCAAATCCTCTTGCACCGGGCCATTATAAAATGGCCGGCGCGCTCCACAACCTGCCTACCCCTGGTCCACCACGGCCGGGGCGGGTTCGTTGACCGGGGCGGGGGTGCCGGCTACAATAACCCCCATGAACCGACCCGCGGCCGGAAGCAGTCACGGTGTCCTCGACTCGGCCCTGACGGGCGGCGGTGCGCTTGCCGCAAACCGACCCGCTGGCCGGTGTGCCGGGCAACTGCCCGCTAGCCAACGAGTAGCGGCTGGGGTGGTGGCTCTGGGGGCCCTCGCCTTGCTGGGGGTTGCCGCCGCGCTGCAGCCCAACCCCCGCGGCCTGGGTACCCACGAGCAGTTGGGCCTGCGGGCCTGCGGGTTCCATGAACGCACGGGCTACCCCTGCCCCACCTGCGGGATGACCACCGCCTTTGCCTATGCCGCCAGGGGCCGCCTGGTCGAGGCCTTTGTCGTCCAGCCGGCGGGCGCCCTGCTGGCCCTGGGCTGCCTGGTGGTGGCGGTGTTTGGCGGCTATGCGGCCGGGGGGGGGCAGGCGGCGACTCATTGGCTGATGCGCCTGTCGTTGGCCAAGCTAATCCTGGTCCCGGCGGGTGTGATCATGGCCTCGTGGCTGTGGCTGTGTTGGCTCACCGCACTGCGGCACGGCGGCAACTGAAGGCAGGTGCGCTCGGCATGAAACGCGCATGGCTCCTGATCCTGGGGCTGCTTCTGCTGGCTGGATGCAATATCTTGGCCTATCCGGCCTATCTGCTGTTCGGCCAGCCCAGCCGCACGATCAAAGCCGAGTACGCTCACTTGGCCGATCGGACCGTCGCGCTGGTGCTGGCTGGGCCGCCGGCCATCGACTTTGAGTATCCTTACGCCCGCAACGACCTGGGGTTGGCCGTTCGGGGGGCCCTGGGACAGCACGTCAAGAACATCCGTTTGGTACCCCAGGAGAAGGTGGACGATCTGCAACGCTCGGACCCCGCCTGGCTGAGCCTGGGCCTGGGCGAGATCGCCGCCAAGCTCGGCGCCCAGCGCGTGCTTTACCTGGAGCTGGTGCAGTTCACCATGCGGGAGCCGGAGAGCATCAATCTGTTCCGCGGCCACATCTGGGCGGAGGTCAGCGTCTATGAGGCCGATGCCTCGCAGCCCCATCGGCCGTCCTACCAAACCCAGGTGCAGGTGGTCCATCCCGAACAGGCGCCGCTGCCCGCCGGCCCGTCGGCCCAGATCGCCGTTTGGCGGCAATCCCTCAGCTTGTTCGCCCAGGAACTCACCGGCAAGTTCTACGACCACAAGGCGACCCAATGACCCGCGCCCGGACGCAACCTGCCTGCCGGTGGAAACGGAAGCTGGTCATGTTCCATTTGGCGCCAGACGCCAGCGCCGTACCGACCCGCCGCCGCCTGCGGTGGGTCTTGCTGACCTTGCTGGCGGGCGGCGCGGCCGGCTGCGGCGCAGCGGGGGCCTTCTACGGCATCTTCATCGACCCCCTGATCCCGCCGCCCACCATCAAGGCCGAGCACAAAATGGAGGGCAAAACCGTGCTGGTGTGGGTGGACGACAGCCTGCTCGCCCGCTCCAATCCGCTCTTGCGGCGCGAGGTCGTCGCGCATCTGGAAAAAGACCTCGTCGCCCGCCACGCCGTGGGGTGTATAGTTGACTATCGCGGCGTGGCTCGCTTCCGGCAGGAGCACCCGGAAGCGGCGGAATGGTCGGCGCAGAAATGGGGCCAGGAACTGCACGCCGACGAAGTGTTGCATGTCCTGATCGAGCGCTTCGACTTGCAGGATACCGCCGGCGCCGGCTACTACCGTCCCGGCCTGGCCGGACGCGCCCAAGTGATCGACGTCGCCACGGGCCGTTGTCTCTGGCCCGCCGACCAGACGCACCGCGCTTTCGCGCTGGAGCTGCCCCTGGCGCAGGGGCGGGGCAGCGCCTTTGAATACCAGCAGATTCGCGCCTTGGCCGACGCCCTCGCCGTTGAGCTCGCCCCTTGTTTCTACAAACATCAGACGCCCCGCGCCCCCTGAATCCCGTGCGTAGGATGGCTTATGACCCGTTGCGCTCACCTGCTCGACAGCTCGCGGGAGCCGCTCTGGCGGGACCATTTGGCCCCCGCTGCGGACCGGTCCCCCTGCCTGCTCGACTTGGCCGGACCCCCCCGCCGCCTATACCCCCGCCCCCATGACCTGCCCGGCTGGCGCCGCTGGTTCCGCCAACAAGAACTCGAGCGCGTCCACGCCTATGACCCCCCCGCCCGCGCCTGGGCCATCCTCCTGGCCGCCGCCCGCCGCCGCGTGCCCGTCCGGGTGTACCTCACCAACCCGCTGGACCCCTGGCTGGCGCGCCTGGCGCGGCGGTCGCTTTGGCGTGCGGAATTGTGCGTGTGTGCCACGGCCAAGCTGGCGGATCATCTCCGCCAGGTAGGGGTCGATCCCGGCCGCGTCACGGTCCGGACGCCGGTCGTCGCGCCGCCGCTTGGCCCCATCGACCGTTGGGCCTGCCGCCGGAGGCTCACCGGCCGCGAGCACGGCGCGGTCTTCCTCGCCCTGGACCCTCCCGACCACCCCGCTGAGCTGGAGATAGCCGTCTGGGCTGCCGCCATCCTGCAGCACGCCGGCCCCGAGGTTACGCTGATCGTGTCCGGCCGGTGCACCCCCGCCGCCCGGCGCCGCCTCGCTCAATGGCGCCGGAGCTACGACGCACCCCATTTGACCCGACTCGACTCTGAAACCCCCTGGGACGCCCTCGTTCCGGCGGCGGACGCCGTCGTCGCCGCCGGCCCGTCCTGCCGCGCGGTCTTGCGCCTCCTGCACGCTCGGTCGGCCCGGCAGGTAATCGTAGCGCCCGCGGGTTTCGCTCCGGAACTGCTCGAGGGATACGAACGCGTGCGCTGGGCCGGGTCCCCGCGGCCGCGGCACCTGGCCGCCGCGATGCTCCAACTGGTCGAGGAAAACCGGGCCCGCCCCGCCGGCTAACGAGGCACGCGCACCCACGTTACCCGCTGCCGCCCCGTCAAGAACCGCACCAACCCCACCAGGATAGCGACGTTCATCGTCAGAAAATACCGCGGCGCCGCCAACAGCTTGGCTGCCCCGCTCGCCTTGGACAGCACCACCCCCAACAGCCCCAGTCCATAGAATAGCCCCTGCACGAGCAGCGTGCCGCCGTAGAACAGCTCGCCGGCCAGGAACAGATTCGCCGTCAGCATCCCCGCCAGAAAGAACGGCGCCAGCCACCGCAACAGCTTGTGACTGACGAAGGCAAACCACGTCCACCCGCAGCGCGGATGCAGCACCCCCGGCGCCAGAAACAGCGATTGAAAGTTCCCCGCGCTGATCCGAACCCGCCGCTGCAGCTCGCCCCGCCACGTCGAGACGCTCTCCTGGGCCTCCGCGTCCTCGGCGAACACGCAGCGAAACCCCCGCGCCATGATCTTCATGCCCAGCACCTGGTCCTCCGTCACCGCCTGCCGCGGCGCCGGCGCGTACAACTCCCGCCGAAACGCAAAGATCGCGCCGTTGATCGTCGGCACCGCGCCCAGCACGCTTTCCAGTTTCTTCAGCCGGTTCTCGTACCGCCAGTAGAGACCCTCCGGCCGGCAGACCTGGGCGTCCCCGGCGGGGGCCGTCAGGTTGAGCTTGCCGATCGCCGCCCCCACCCGCCGGTCCGCGAACCGCCGCACCAACTGCCGTACCGCCTCCGGTGCGTACACCGTGTTCGCGTCGGAAAACACCACGATCTCGCTGCGCACCTGCTTCATCAGGCGATTGAGCATCGCCGCCTTGCCCCGCCGAACCGGACGATGCACCGTCCGAAACCGCTCGTCCCCCATCCCCGCCAACCACTGGGCCGTGCCGTCGGTCGAACCGTCCGAGCCGATCAGGAACGTGAGTTTGCCGGCCGGGTAATCCAGCGCGCGGCAGTTGGCGATCTTGTCGGGCAGCACGGCGCGCTCGTTGTAGGCGCTGATGACCATCGTCACGGCGGGCAGGTCCGCCTCGCTCCAGGGCGGCGCCCCCGTCGGCCGCCGCGCCCGCCGGGCCTGTACCCACCCGGCCGCGGCCTCCAATAACACCGGGTACAGGAAGTAAGTGTACGCCGTCGCCCCCAAACTCACCCAGAAAATCGTTCTCCACAGCACCTCTGCCGCGTTCGTCATGCTCGCACCTTGCGACAGTACGCCTCCAGATTGCCCAAGGGCCGGCCGCCGATGCCCTCAACCCCTTCCAGGATCAAATTGCCGGCCCGCTTGAGCGCGTTCAGCCCCGGACCGTCCGCATTCGGCTCCAGCGGCGTGCCCCGCACCCGCAGCACCTCCAGCCCCGCCTGCCGCGCCAACCGGCTAAACGTCTGTTCGTCGAAAAAGTACAAGTGAATCGTCGGGGCGAACACCGGCCGGTCCAACCTCAGCAGCCGGTGCAGCAACACGGCCTTCAGTCGCTGCCACGTGCTCGACGGAAACCGCAGGGCCAGGACGCCCCCTGGCCTCAGCCAAACCACGCACCGCCGCAACATCTCCCTGGGATCGGCTAAGTGCTCGATCACGTCCCACGCCGTGATCACGGCAAAGCGCTCCGCCGGGAAATCCGCCCCCGTAATGTCCCGTGGCTCCACGGGCAGCCGCAACACGTCCCGCGCGTAACGGGCCGGCACCGCCGCCGGCTCCAAACCCAACACCTCGTACCCCCGCTCCCGCGCCAACGCCAGGAAATGCCCCGTCCCACACCCCACGTCCAGCAGCCTGCCCCCGGCCGCCCGCCCCCCCCGCCGCTCAATCTCCCCCAACGCCCGCTCGAATACCTTCCTCTTGGCGCGGGCGTGCCGTTCAATCTCCCCGGCGTCAGCGCCACTGGCCAGCAAATACGGGCCGTTATGATCCCGCAGCCGCGGATCCGTGTACACCAGCCCGCACCGCCGGCAGCGCACGATCCGAAACTCCACCTGCCGCTCGAAATAGGCCAGCCGTTCCCGGTGATACAGATCGGTTTCGTCCGCCCCGCAGAGATGACACGCCCGGTGCTCCCAACGCAGCGGGGGAGCAGTCCCGCCGGCCGCCTTTGCCGTCGCCGTCGCCGTCATGTCGCCCTCGCCAAAAACCGCGCCAACCGGCGAAACGCCTTTAGATTCCGCTGGGCCTCCGACCAATTCGTCAGCGACTGCGCCAGTTTGCGCACCAGGTAGCCCCGCCGCAGGTAAAACTCCCGCCGCGCGTGATCGCAAAATCGCCGCACCTCCTCGCCCGGCAGCCCCGGCAAGTCCACCACGCTGTCGTGCAGCCCCTCCGGCGTGAGCCAATCGCCGTAATCACGGCAGCGCAAAAAGCCCTGCTCCTTCGCCCAAGCGTAAATCCGTGTGCCGGGGTATGGTATCATCGGAAAGAATTGCGCCGTGTCGGGATCCAGCCGCTTGGCGAACTCCAGCGTCGCCCGCAGACTCGCGCGGGTCTCGCCGGGATTGCCCAGCACAAAGCACCCGTGCACCAGCAGCCCCGCCCGCCGCGCCGCCGCCGTGAACTCCTGCGCCTGCGCCGCCTGCGTGCCCTTGTCGATGCGGTCCAGCACCGCCTGCGCGGCGCTCTCAAATCCCGCGATCAGCAGCCGGCACCCCGCCGCCTTCATCAGCCGCATCGTCTCGTAGTCCAAATCCACCCGCGTGTCGCACCAAAACGGCAGCCGATTGCCCTGCTCCGTCAATAACCGACAGACCTCCCGCAGCCGCCCTCGATCCCCGGTGAACAAATCATCCTCAATCCCCACTTCCCGCACCTGGGGCAGGTGCTCGGCGATCCACGCGAACTCCGCCGCCACGTTCGCCGCGCTGCGCGTGCGGTAGCGCCCCCGATGCATCACCTGTGGATACAGGCACCACGCGCACCGGTGCGGGCAGCCCCGACTGGTAATCATCATCGCCATCGGCCACTGCGCCGCCGCGAAAAAATAATCCTCCAGACGCAGAAAATCGCGATACACCTCGCTTACCCACGGGAGGTCATCGAGATTCTCCAGGAGCGGGCGGTCCGGCGTGTGGACGACCTCCGCGCCGCGGCGGAAACTGATCTGCGCCACCTCCCCCCAATCCGCGCCGCACTCCACCGCCTGCGCCAGGTCCAGCGCCGTCTGGTCGTACTCGCCCCGCGCCACGGCGTCGATGCGCCCATCGGCTTGCAGCACCTCTGCCGGCAACGCCGTCGCGTGCGTCCCCACTAGCACCACCCGCGACCGCCCCAACGCCTGCTTGATCGCCCCCGCCGTCGCCAGGTCCTCGGCGATGCTGGGCGTCGAGGTGTCGCAAAACACCAGGTCCGGCGGGGCGACCTGCAAGTAGTCGATTAGCTGCCCCCGGTCCCACCGCCGCGCCACCGCGTCAATCAGCTCCACTCCGTGCCGGGTCCGCCGCCGCGCCAGTCCGGCGGCATACGCCAGCCAGATCGGGTAATACAACGTGCCGCTCTTGGTTACCGCCGGGCTGCGACTGCTGCGGGAATACGCCAGCTTGCGGAACGGCCCGTTGAGGAAGACGATTCTCATGGCGCTTCTTTCTCTCGCCGCCTCCGCCCCTCCGCCCCAGCGACACCCTCGACGCGCACCCCCCGCTTACACCCCTCTCGTCGCCGCCGCGGCCGGCACGCCTGCCGACCACGCCGCCGTCGGCAGCACGACCGCCTGCCCCTCTGGGGCATACGCCCGGCAGCCCGCCACCAGCATCCCCATCGTAAACCAGAAGTTCAGCCCCCCGCCCGGCATCATGTACGTGTTGTTCGCCAACCACACGAACCACTGTCCTGCGAATCCCGCCAGCGCCCCGATCAGCGCCGCTTGCACCATCCCGTCGGGCACCCGCCGCGCCCGCCGCCACACGTGCCCGAACGGCGCCGCCAGCAACAACGCAAACGCCAACAAACCCGGCGCCCCCAGGCGGCAAAACAGGTTCAGCCAGAACGAGTTGAACCCCGCCCAGACCGCCCCGGCCGGCACGATCGCGAAGTTCCAACCCGATCCCTGCGCCTGCAACACCACCGTCTGGCCCAGCCCGCACCCCAGCGGCGCCACATTCAGCAACTGCCAGGCCATCCGCGGAAACAACGCCCGCACGTCCTCGCCCGTCAGCAGCCCCTGGAACTTGTCCCTCAACACCGGCTCTAACAGCAGCGGAAACGCCATCACTCCAGCCAGCCCCAGGACCGGCAGCAGCAGCAACGCCCAACGACTCCGCCAGACCAGCACCACCAGCGGCACCAGCAGCAGTCCCACCAACCCCGCCCGCGACCGCGTAAACCACAGACAGACCACGTTGGCGGCCAGAACCGCCCCCGCCGCCCACCGCCACCCTCCCGATACCCTCCGGCCCAACAAAAGCGCCAAAGCGACCCCAATGAAAACCAGCAACTGACTGGCCAACACGTTCGGGTCGCCGTAGCTGCTCAACACGCGCATCTGTCCCGGCTCCGCCGCCTCCAGATACGTCCGCGACACCAGCGAGCCGCCCGTGTTGTACGTGATCCGCGGCACGAGTATCTTCGCCCCCAGATACCGCTGGGCAATCCCGTAGACGCTCACCAGCGCCGAAATCACCAGCAACAGCAGCACAAACCGCCGAAAATGCTGCGGCTGGCGGAAGGTGTCGCTGGCGTAGAAAAACAACCCTATCGAGAACAAGTAGAAGCACAACTCCAGGAACGTGATAAGGTAACGTCCTTGGTTGATCAGCCCGACCGCCAACCCAAACCCCGCCACCGCCGCGTACAACAAGAAGTACCTTCCCAGCCGCAGCGTCCCCTCTGGCGGTCGCGGCCGCCGCAGGACCAGCCACTCGGCAATCAACGCCGCACACGCCAGATGCGCCAACGGCAACGGCAAAGACGCCTGCCGCACCACCAGCCCCGCCCGCGGCAACGCAAACAGCAGAATCGCCAGCAGCGGCAGCAGCACCCCCGCCCACCGTTGGGGCCGCAGGGCCACCACCCCCACTACCAGCGCCAGCCCCAACAACGACATCAAAATCGGGTCTTCAAAAAACTCCATCCGCCACCTCGCACCACCTCCACCCCCGCCGGCCCCTTGCCAACCGCCTGCCTCCGGCGCACCCCCGGTCCGGACCACCTTCCCGCACTCCGCCCCAGCCGCACGGGGTGCCAACCTGTTGGTCTATATCGGTTACGGGACTCCCCCGGTGAAACCTATTGGTCAAGTTGTAGCGTTTGGAAGGCCCTTGCCGGCACAGGCGCCCCCGACAGCCCCTCCCCCTGGCCGCGCCGGGGCCGGACTCAGTGGGGCCACCAAGTCCGATAACGCCCCCAGGGCAGGATACGAAGCTGAACAGTACCATGGGAAGTCCCCCTAGTAGTCCTTCACGCATTAATTTGTGGGTAAAGCCGCTTCAGCTTTATCCGGGCGTCGGCGGTGGTGAATCGCCAATCAACGCCCTTCTGCTTCTCGTTTCTCTGTCGATCCCAAGCTGAGCATT
>Ga0315295_10000282_pt1 | contig 42973 bp, 34 predicted proteins | sample YL17G14_0_MG_FD_204453 | JGI IMG/M metagenome (GOLD analysis project Ga0315295, IMG submission 204453) | Sediment microbial communities from Yellowstone Lake, YNP, Wyoming, USA - YL17G14_0 | ecosystem: Environmental > Aquatic > Freshwater > Lake > Sediment | place: USA: Wyoming | collected...
CCCTCCCATATCTTAACTTAATTTACCCGATCCACTGTCCAACGGACGGGGTCCACCTCAAACTATGAGAACGGTGTGCAAGATGATGAAAACCGTCTTAATGACCCTAATACGACTCTTTTGGAAAGACATACTAATCTAACTGATCAGCAGGTCGGCCAAGTTCAATATTACATTGGAACACAGAACGGTCTTTATGGCTATTTCAACCATTGTGGTGACACTGCCGATGATGCCCGCGATTCTGCGGGAATCACTAAAACAGTGGATGCTTCACAACGAGTTGAATACGAAACTGCGAAAAATTTCTGGAGCGATTTTGTGAATTGGTTGGGAAATCTATTTGAATAACGTAATTCTGCAAAAGCGGTCGGAAAAACATGAAGCGTAAACTCTATATTTATCTCGGGCTCATTTCCTTGGTCGCTTCTGCATCACTGGTTCTAATCATATTCAAGGATTGGCCATATCTCCCATTCGTAAGATTGCCCGCCGAGGCTAAAATTGTTTCCGGATTTGTCGATGCATCGGATTTAGGTAAGCTAGTGGCCGAGAAACGGTATGATCTGATAAGAACCGACCCGCTCCTGTTCAGACCCGACGATATGTATGTAATATTGTTAAGATATGAGGGGCCGAGTTACTTATCCTGTTCATTGAAGATTAAGTGGGAGGATAAACCAATAAGGGATGCTCGAGTGAAGCTGTCAGTATTCAGGAATAGTTGCGACTTCGTCATTTTCCGGAGTAAATCGCTACAAAAACAGGGCAACGGGCTGCACCCGCCAGCTGTCGAACTTGTGGCAGTATACAAGAAATGAGGAGGGGAGGCAGGGGTCAGGCTGCGGGGGCGTGTTGCCCCAATCGGGTTCATGATTGAACGCGGTCCCGTGCGGAGGGAGAGCAGCCAAACGGGGTCAGGTCTTGGGGCTTGGGGTTGATGGGTGCGGCTGGACCCAGGGGGAAACTGAAGTTGCAGGGAAGTTGCAGGGTGTCAGGTTGCGGAAGTTGACAATCCTCAAAGTAAAGCCCCCGGAGCAAACTTCGGGTATTATTAGACACAAAGGGAATAGAAACTACATCAAATTGAATGACCATCGAGGGCGAATTCTACTCGGGCGGGCACCTGCGCTGGAATCTCGGCTGGCCAACGCCGAATTATGCTGGGGCGTTTCTGGTCACTTTGTTGGCGCTGGTCTGGATCTTTTCCGGCTCGCGCTGGCGGTGGGCGTATTTTGCAACGGAAGCCGGCGGTCTATTCCTGCTGGCGAAATCCTATTCACGCGGCGCAGTGGTGGCTTGGGGAGCAGCTTGGCTGTTTGGGGTGATTGCCTCGCGCGGTTGGCGGCACCCGGCTGAACGATTGGTGTGGGCAGCGCGCGTTGGCGTGCTGGCAGTAATGATGGTCATTGCTGGATTTGGGTGGAGTCGGGCGGTGGAAAAGACCGCGGGACCACAGGACGACAAGACCACGGGCAAACGCATAACTGCAAGCGAAGTGCCCTCGGCGGAGGATGGATCAGTGGTGAACCGGCTGGCGCTCTGGCGAGGTGGAATGAAGATGATCGCCGCGGCTCCACTGGTCGGCTGGGGTGCGGGGGAATCGGGCCGGGCCTACATGAATTGGTATCAGGCCATGGATCGCGACGAAGGTTATACAACGATGGTCAACAGCTACCTGCATGTGGCGGTCGAACATGGGCTGCCGGCGTTAGTGGCAGTGCTTTGGGTTGGCGCGTGGCTGCTTTTGGTGGCGTGGAGTGGGGCGAGGGATGCCGCGCATACACACAACGGCGCGTTAGGGACAACGCGCCCCACCTTGATGGCGGCGGGGGCGTCGCTAGTGGCCTGGGCAATCTCCAATGTATTCACCACGCTCTGGATCGAGCCGAAACTCTGGGTTGTGCCGACGATCGCGTCTCTCTTGCTGGTCTGGGGCGCATGCAAAACCCCGGTCATCCGGCTCGTTTCGTTGACAGCCGCCAGTCTGGCCATCGCGGTTTTCGCTGCCGCCGGTCTTTACGGCGCGGGCTGGTGGCTGTTGGAGAAACAAGCCCTTGCCTTCATACCCGGAAAGAACGGCTCAGTCGTGCTGGCAGCAGACGGATCATCCTCGGCTGCCTGGCACGCCTGGCCCGATCCGGTGGTGCTGGGTCCAACCCCAGGCAAGGAGTTCCGCCGGTGGTTGGAACGCCGTTCAACATGCATACCGCTGATCGTGCATCGTGCCGCACCGCTGCAACCAGGGGAAGTCCAGGCTGGCGCTGGATGCATTCTGCTGTTCGGCCGGCAGGCCGAAAGAATCGGGGAGGATTATGCATCCGCTTGCCATGAGCTGTGGCTCATTCATCCAACGGTGCCACCACCGGCGTCGGGGAAGGGGCCGAGCCAAAGTCCGCCAATGACCACGGTCGTGTTGCCGCAGATCGATGAAGCGGGAAACGGACCGTCGTGGCGGCATTGGGCCAAGGACAACGGCGCCCGCGTGGTGGAATCACCCGCGAGCGGTCTGGATATCCGCGCTGTCTGGCCGGCGGTGATGAACCCCGGGAAGAGCATTGGGCCGACTACGAGATCCCCATGAAAATCGGACTGGTTGTTGCAAGGGACCCAGGGGGACGACGAGCAATCCAGCTGGATCGCCACGGCCGGCTGCGCCTGTCTCGCGATGACAAATCCGTCATGTCAAGCGGTCGGTGTATGTCATCCTTGCCATCCGTGAAATCCGCGGTGATTCATTCCGCAAGGTGGAAGTCGCTGGTTTGGCCGCTCATGCTCACCAGCGTGGTGTTGGCACAATCGGAGGCCAAGAGAGCTCCCGCTTGGGAATCCACGCAATGGGCACAAATTGAGGCGGCCGCCGGCCAGATGAATCTGGACGGCACCCTGCGGCTGAGTTTTCCCATGGGGACTAGTGCCGCACTCAAGCAACTGGGACTCCGTATCGAACTGGAACACCGAATCGAAACGGACGCAGCCGGCCGGGCGCGCAGCGAGTGGCGGGTGAAAGGTTTGCAGAGCAGTCTGGCGCCGACCGGCCGCACCCAGTTGCGCTGGCAGCCGCTGGCCGGCGCACCGGTGAAATTCGAACGGACCAAGATCGGCCGCAGGCTGGCCGACGCCGGTTCAGCCCGCTGGCTGATCCGGGAACTGGCTCCGGGCGAACTCGAGATCCGCTCCCTGGATGGCCGGGCCTGGCGCTACCGCCAAGGCGTGCTGGTGAGCGCGGAGCACCCGACCCTAGGCCAACTGAGTTTTTCCACTCAAGGCGCGTGGATCACGCGGATCGAGCAGACCGATGCTCCCGCCGGCGGACCGCCATTATTGCAAGCCCGCTATGATGACACGGGCCAACTCGTCTCCTGGCAAGTCGGCGCGGAAAACCCGCAACAGTTGATCTGGAATGCAAAGGGGCACCTGACCGCTTGGCTGCGGGCCGATGGCAGTGAGGTGAAGTTCAGTTATCGCGATAATCTGCTGAGTCAGCTCGCGGAACCGGACAAGCCGCTGCGCCTGCTGTCCTGGCGCGCGAATCCCGGTTTTGATCGTGGCGATTCCCGCTGGGCGGCTCCGGCGCACCTGGCCTCGGATGGAACCGACACTTATTCCTATGTGCTCACGAGCCGGGGCTTCGTGATGGGGCGAAGAGCGGGCAACTCCGGGAGTGAAATCACCACTATCTATAATCCGCTGCGTCGCCGGCTTGAGCAGCGCACCCAAGGGGAATCATTCGTGGTGACGTTTCGTGGGGGAGTTGCGGCCAGAGGGGCGCTCGAATGCATCTCGACCGGCAAAGGGGGTATCATGGAAGAGTATCGCTATGGCGAAAAAGGACAGCTCCTGGCCGTGAAGCGGAAAGGGGAACCGGAGCGCATCCTCAGCTACGACGAATCGGGTCGGCTGATAGCGTTGGAGGAGGGTGCCCCCTGAAAATGACCTTGATCCCGGTATCCCGCGACACTCAAGTCCACCGAACTTGTCGGGGCATAAAGCCCCTCCCACGGGCACACCAAATCCTTTGACGGCCGGCCGGTCGTGGCTACGGTGCGGCGCATGAAGGCACGGCCCACGCTCCTCGTCCTCCTGCTCGGCGGCGCGGTCACGCTGCGCGCCGCGGAAGCGCCGCAGGCCGGCGGTTTCGAGGCGGTGGGTTTCGACCGGCTGGCGTCGTTCACCTTCACCCCGCCGGACTACGATCCCACGGGGCCAAACGCGAAGCCACCGTCCGGCGCCGACCAGATTCCCGCCGGCATCAAGGCGCTCGACCAGAAAAAGGTCGCCGTCACCGGCTACATGCTGCCGACCAGGATGGACAAGGGCCTGGTCGTGGAATTCCTGCTGGTGAAGGACCCGATGCTGTGCTGCTACGGCGTGATGCCGAAGGTCAACGAGTGGGTCGTCGTGAAGATGACCGGCGCGGGCGTGAAGCCGCTGATGGACATCCCGATCACCTTCGATGGCACGCTGCGCGTTGGCGAGATGTATGAGAACGGCTACCTCACGGGCGTCTACCTGCTTGAGGGCGAGCGGATGGCGGCGACCAAAGGGTAGGAGCGCGCGAAGCGCCGCAAGTGAAAAGGATCAAGTAACAAGTGCCAAGAGAGGCACGTTTCTTCCTGATAGCTGGACCTTGTTACCTGACACTTCGCTGACGCGGAGCGTCAGCGCGAGATATCCCGGCAAGCTCGTGCGCAGGCATTGATTCGAATTGGGCCCGCTCGACAGGCTCAGCACATTCTGAATTGTCCGTGATCACTTCGCGAATGGGGACATGAACTCGTGCACGGGCATTGATTCCAATTTCGAACGGTCGGTGAAGATCGCCATGAGCGACGCGGCTTTTTCTTTGCCGTAGTGGGCGGCGAAGGCGGCTTCGGCTTTCTGCTGGAGGACGGGGATGCCTTCGGCGCGGCGGCGGCGGTGGCCGATGGGGAAGTGGATTTCGATCTTTTCAGTTCTTGAACCGTCCTGGAAGAAGACCTGCACGGCGTTGGGGATGGAGCGTTTCTCCGGGTCGAGGTAATCCTTCGAATACGATTTGTCCTCGGTGACGGTCATCTTCGCGCGGAGGGCGTCGATGCGCGGGTCGGCGGCGACCTGGTCCTCGTAATGGTCGGCCGTGAGCGCGCCGAAGATCAACCCGATGGCCGACATGTATTGCAGGCAGTGGTCGCGGTCGGCCGGGTTGTGCAGCGGGCCGCTTTTGTCGATGATGCGGATGGCCGACTCGTGCGTGGTGATCTCGATGCGTTCGATTTCCTCGATCCGCCGGCTGTGCACCCGCGGGTGGAGTTGCACGGCGCACTCGACGGCGGTCTGCGCGTGAAACTCGGCGGGGAAGGAAATCTTGAAGAGGATTTGCTCCATGACGTAGCTGCCGAGCGGACGGGCGAGTTTCAGGGCGTTGCTTTTGAAGGAGACGTCCTGGAAGCCCCAGGTCTTGGCGGTGAGGGCGGAGGGGTAGCCCATTTCGCCGGTCAGCGCGATGAGCGCGAGGCGGACGGCGCGGCTGGTGGCGTCGCCGGCGGCCCAGGATTTGCGCGAGCCGGTGTTGGGCGCGTGGCGGTAGGTGCGGAGCGGGGAGCCGTCGAGCCACGCGTGGGAGATGGCGTTGATGACCTGGTCGCGCGTGCCCCCAAGCATCGCCGTGGTGACAGCAGTGGACGCGACGCGGACGAGCAAAACGTGGTCGAGGCCGACGCGGTTGAAAGAGTTCTCGAGGGCGAGCACGCCTTGGATCTCGTGGGCCTTCACCATGGCGGTGAGGACGTCCTTCATGGTGATTTTCGATTTTTGATTTTCGATTTTCGATTGGAAGGCGGCGACCGGCGTGCCGGCGGCTTGATTGCGGCTCAGCCAGTCGGCGGTGCCGAGGATGGCGCCGAGGTTGTCGGAGGGGTGGCCCCACTCGGCGGCGAGCCAGGTGTCGTTGAAATCCAGCCACCGGACGATGGTGCCGATGTTGAAGGCGCCTTGGACCGGATCGAGTTCGTAGGCGGTGCCCGGGACGCGTGCGCCGTGCTTGATCGTGGTGCCGGGGACGACGGGTCCGAGGAGCTTGGTGCAGGCCGGGTAGGCGAGGGCCATGATGCCGCAGGCGAGCGTATCGGCGAGGCACCAGCGGGCGGTGTCATAGGCCTCGGCGCTGGTGATCTTGGCATTAAGCGCGTAGTCGGCGAGGGCGGTGAGGAGCTGGTCGGGGGCGGGACGGACGTTGGAGATGGGGGAAGACATCGGAGATGGTTTTTGCCACGAAGGCACGAAGGACGCGAAGGGGAAGCCCAATACAGGGGATGGGCTTCGTGAACTTCGTGCCTTCGTGGTTAGGTTCAGGTTCGTTGGGCCAGCGGCGGGAAGGGCCGCGGCTCGGGGCCGGTGTAGTTGGCGCCGGGGCGGATAATTTTGCCGTCGATGCGTTGTTCGACGATGTGCGCGGCCCAACCGGCGAGGCGGGCCATGACGAAGAGCGGCGTGAACATCGCGGTCGGCACGCCCAGCTCGTGGTAGGCCACGGCGCTGAACCAGTCGAGGTTGGGGAACATCTTTTTCTCGTTCCCCATCAGCGTCTCGATCCGCTCGGCGATGTGAAAAAGGTTCAGGTTGCCGGTCCCGGTGCAAAGCGCGCGGGCGACCTCCTTGATGATGGCGCTGCGCGGATCGGAGACGGTGTAGACGGGATGGCCGAAGCCGATGACGATCTCCTTGCGGGCGATGCGCTCGCGGAGGTCGGCCTCGGCCGCGTCGGGCGTGCGGTAGCGCTGCTGGATCTCGTAGGCGACCTCGTTGGCGCCGCCGTGCTTGGGCCCGCGCAGCGCGCCGATGGCGCCGGTGATGGCCGAGTGGAAATCCGTGGCGGTGCCAGCGATGACGCGCGCGGTGAAGGTGGAGGCGTTGAACTCGTGCTCGGCGTAGAGAATGAGCGAGCGGTCGAGCGCGTGGACGTGCGCAGCGGACGGCGAGCGCTGGTGCAGCAGATGGAGGAAGTGCGCGGCGATGGACGGATCGGCGGTCTCGACCAGGATGCGTTTGCCGTGGCGGGAGAAATGGTGCCAGTAGAGCAGCATCGACGGGGAGCAGGCGAGCAGGCGGTCGGCGATGTCGCGCGCCCCCGGCGCGGACGCGGCGCCCGCACCGGACGAGGGGAGTTTCTCGTGCTCGAGGTTGCCGAGCATCGAGCAGCCCGTGCGCAGGACATCCATCGGGTGCGCCGTGGCGGGTATTTGCTCAAGCACCGCGCGGAGGGGCACGGGGAGGCCGCGGAGCTTCTTGAGTTTCTCGCGATAAACGTGGAGTTCGGCGGCGTTGGGCAGGCGCTCGTGGATGAGCAGATGGGCGACCTCCTCGTAGGCGGCGTGGGCCGCGATGTCGGCGATGGCGTAGCCGCGGTAATGCAGGTCGTTGCCGGTGTGGCCGACGGTGCAGATGGCGGTGTTGCCCGCGATGATCCCGGACAGGGCGACGGATTTCTTGGGCTTGAACTCGGGGGCGGGCGTGGAGGCGGACATAGGGCGCGGCGGTTGGCGGTTACTGGGGCGGCGTGTAGCCGAGCGTGTCGTAGAGCTCGGCACGGGTCTGCATTTTCCCGAGGACGGACCCGGGCGTGCCGTCCCGGCGGATGGCCGAGTAAACCTCGCGCGAGGCGGCGGCGGCGGCGCGGGAAGCGGACAGCGGGTAGAGGGCCAGGGCGATGCCGGCGGCGCGGAGCTCGGCGAGGGTGAAGCCGGGCGTCCGGCCGAACTCGGTGAGGTTGGCAAGGACCGGAACCGGCACGGCGGCGGTGAACGCGCGGTAGTCGTCGAGCGAGGCCAGCGCCTCGGCGAAGATCATGTCGGCGCCAGCGGCGACGTAGGCCTGGGCGCGCGCGATGGCGGCCGGCACGCCCTCGTTGGCCGCGGCGTCGGTGCGGGCCATGACGACGAAGCCGGGGTCGGGTTTGCCCGAGACGGCGGCTTGGACGCGGGCCACCATGTCGGCGGTGGAGACGAGGTGCTTGCCGGGCAGGTGACCGCAGAGCTTGGCCGGGACTTGGTCCTCAATATGAACGGCAGCGGCACCGGCGGCCGCCATGGCGCGGACGGCGGCCGCCGGATCATCCCACCCGGTGTCGATGTCGACCAGCAGCGGAAGATCCACGCGTTGCGTGATGCGGCGGACATCGATCAGGACGTCGTCGAGTTTGGTCAGACCGGTATCGGGAAATCCGTAGGAATGGTTGGCGACGCCGGCCCCGGAGAGGTAGAGCGCGCGGAAGCCGGCGCGCTCGGCCAGCAGGGCGGAGTAGGCATTGATCGCACCGGCGATCTGGAGGGGGCTCTCGGCGGCGAGGGCGGCGCGGAATTTCTGGCCGGGAGTCATGGAGTAGGACCAAAGAGTAGGAGGGTTGGCATTGTCTGTCGAGGGTGTCCGCCTCCAACAAGGCTTTCGCCGTCGCCATAGCTATGGCGGGACAAGTCGGCGGACGGCAAGGCTGGCCAGCCGCAGCCACGGGTAATCCGCAGTCCGCTTTCGCTCTGCCGGGCTACGGCGAGGCACCTCGCCGTAGTTTTGCTTCGCAAAAGCGTAGGCGGGTGGTGCCCGGGGTGGGGCTCGAACCCACATGGCCTTGCGGCCAGGGGATTTTAAGTCCCCAGCGTCTGCCATTCCGCCACCCGGGCGAGGTTTGGGATTGCCGAATGAGGATTGCGGAATGAAGTGGGGCGCGTGGCAAGAGAGTTCCAAGCGCGTTCAAACAGGTCCGCCGCGGGCGGCGGGGCCGGGCCTTGCGCATGAAGATCGGTTTCTTGGGCGGCAGTTTCGACCCGGTGCATTTCGGGCACCTGATCGCGGCGCAGGACGTCCTCGAGCAGTTCCACCTCGACCGGTTGCTGCTCGTGCCCGCGGCGCAGGCGCCCCTGAAACCGAACGACATCCAGTCCGGCGCCGCGGACCGGTTGAACATGCTGCGGTCGGCGATCGAATGGGACCGGCGCTTGGAAATCTCCGATTACGAGCTGCAGAAGGGCGGCATCAGCTACACCATCGACTCGGTGCGGCATTTCCGCGCGCAGTTTCCCCGGGATGAACTGTTTTGGATCATGGGCGGCGACCAGCTGCCTTTGTTGCACAAGTGGAAGGATATCGGCGAGTTGGCCGGGCTGATCGAGTTCATCTTCCTCGAGCGCCCGAAGCACCCGACAAAACCGCACGAGGATATTCCCGGGCTGCGCCTGCACCGGTGCGATGGGCATTTGATCGAGATCAGCTCCAGCGAGCTGCGGCAGCGCGTGCAACAGGGCCGGTCGCTCCACTATTTTTGTCCGCAGAAAGTTATCGCCTATATCGGGACCCAAAAGCTGTATCGCTGACATTGATGAAAGCCAAGTCGCCCAAGAAGACCACCCGGACCACCAAATCCCTAAAATCCGCCGGCAAGGCGAAGCCCTCCACCCGCCTGCTCAAGCTCATTGTGGCGGCACTCGACGCGAAAAAGGCTGAGGAACTCCGCGTGCTGGATGTCAGCAAGCAGTCCAGCATCACGGATTACCTGGTGCTGGCGACCGGCGGCTCGGAGCCCCACTTGCGGGCCCTGCGCATCGAGCTGGAACGGGTGCTCGATGCGGAAAAAGCCAGGATTCTCGGGGTGGACACGACCAAAGGCAGCGGCTGGACCGTGGTGGATGCGTTCGAAATCATGATTCATCTGTTCATCCCCGAAAACAGGGACAAATATCGCATGGAATCGCTCTGGCGAGATGCGGCGGAGATCTCTCCGGCCAAGTTACTTAGCTAGAATGGCAACGTGAAATCCGGCGCGGTCTCCGAAAATTGAGGTTTGTGTTCGAAATGGAGCCGAAATGAGGATCCGGCCTTTTACGTTTATTTAATAGAAGGAAATCTTGCCGTAACCATTGGCTGGCGTTCTCATGCACATCGCTCGCAAGAGCTGAAAATAATAATAACTAAACCCAAATACTAATGAATACTCGTTCCACCAAAGGTTTCACGCTCGTTGAAATCATGATCGTCGTGGTCATCATCGGCCTTCTGGCCGCCATGGCCATTCCCGCGTTCCAGAAAGTCCGTCAGTCCTCGCAGGACAAAGCGGTGCTGAACAACGCCCGCCAGTTGTCGGCGGCCGCTGACCAGTTTTATCTGGAAAACGGTGTCTCCACGGTTGCCTCTGCCGACCTCGTCGGTGCGACCAACTATGTGAAGGTCGTCAATACGGTCGCCTCCGAGACCTATCCGGCGAACCTCACGCAGGGCGTTACCATCACCATCGATGGCATCGCGGGCATCCGCACGGTCACCTACTCGCCGTAAATCCGGTTAGGAAAAGTTTCCACAAGGCCGCCCCCCGCAAGGTGGGCGGCCTTTTCCTTGCCCGATCCGATAATCCCGCGGTTGCGCTTGGCAATACCGCGTCACGGGTGCCACGCGCGGCAGATCGGGCGCCCCGGAATACTTGAAACAGTGCTTTTGTTTTTTCTGCGGGATGTCCATCGTCCGGTCTGCGGCTTCAACCCAAGCCGGACGGTTGCCTAAACCATGGATCGACGCCTTGTTTTGCTTCTCCTGAACGCGGCATTGGCCGTGACTTTGGGCTTTTTCACGCTCACGCCCGGGCAGTCGCTGAACGCGGTCATCTATGGCGGCTACTGGTTCATGCTGCTGCTGACGGTGCTTTTCGGCTGGTCCCTGCTCAAGATCGGTCGCACGTCCTTGGCGGGAGGGATCGACTGGCGAAACAAGCCCCGCTGGCCGTCCATCCTGATCATCGGCTGCGGCGGGCTGCTGCTTGTCCACGAGACCTACGGTTTCAAGATCCTGATGGATGAAGTCATGCTCCTCGGCACGTCGATGAGCATGCACATCGAGAAGACCGCCCTCGTGCCCATGCGGGGCAATGACATCCAAGGAGCCTTCCAGCTGCTGGCGGGGCAGCTGGACAAGCGCCCGCTGTTCCAGCCCTTCCTGGTCTCGGTGCTGCACGACCTCACGGGTTACCGGCCGGAAAACGTCTTCATCCTCAACACCGCGCTGATCTTTCTATTGCTCACGCTGTCCTACCTGACGGGCTGCCGGATCAGCGGGCGCGGCGCGGGCGCCATCGCGGTGTTGTTGCTCACCAGCCTGCCCTTGCTGGCGCAGAACGCCACGGGCGGGGGCTTCGAGCTGCTCAATCTCGTCATGATCCTCGCCACGCTCCTGCTGGGCATGCGCTATTTGGCGCGGCGCGACGGGGACTCACTCGAGGCCTTCGGCTTGGCGGGCGTCCTCCTCGCCCAGACCCGCTACGAGTCGGTGCTCTTCCTCCTGCCGGTCGGCCTGACGGTGCTCTGGGTCTGGTGGCAGGACCGGCGACCGACGCTGACTTGGACGGTGGTGGCGATGCCCCTGATGCTGCTGCCGTATGCCCTGCACAACAAGGTGTTCAGCGTGCGCTCCTCCGCCTGGGAAATGGCCAGCCAGCCGGGCTACGACCGGCCGTTCGCGCTGTCCTTCATCCCCGACAACATCGCGCACGATCTGAACTTTTTCTTCAACACTACGGGCGAACATTCGAACTCGCTGGTGCTCTCCATCCTCGGTTTCCTGGCCCTGCCGTTCTTCGCCCTGTGGGCGGTCAAGACGCTCCTCCGCCTGCGCGACGCCCCGCCGGCCCGGGCGGGGCTGGCAATATTCACCCTCGGCTTCGCGACCCACGCGCTGCTCCTCCTCTGTTATTTCTGGGGCCGGTTTGACGATCCCGTGATCCGCCGCCTGAGCCTGCCGCTCAACCTGACCCTGATGATCGCCATCATCACCATCGCCCACGAATTCAACTGGCACGGCCTCATCTGGCGCATCCTCGCGGCATTGGTCGGCATCGGATTGTTCGCCCACTCGCTGCCGGCGATGGCGCGCCATGATTACTCGATCGACTACTACGTGGGCCGCGAGATGGAGTGGCGGCGCGAGTTCATGGCGGCGCACCCGGAGCGCGACTACCTCGTCATCGACAACAACTCCGTCATGTGGATCACGCACCAGGTCTCGAGCACGCCCGTGAAGCAGGCCCTCGACCACAAGGAGAACATCGTCTTCAACCTGCGCAACCACACCTTCACGGCCATCTACGTGTTCCAGCGCTTCCTGGTGGATGCCGGGACGGGCCGCCTGAACCTGCCCGTCGAGGACGACCTGGGCGCCGACTACCAGCTGGAAACCGTGTGGGAGCGGCGCTTCACCCCGCTGACCGTCAGCCGCATCAGCCGCGTCCTCACCGTCCGCGACGGCCCCACCGCCCGCCCGCTACCGCCACCCAAGGCGCTGGAAAGCCTGACCCCCGCCGAGCAGGAAAAGGCCCGCGAACAATTCCTCGAGCGGTTCATCAAGCGACTCCCCTGACCGCCCTGCGGCCGCAGGAACTTTCTCCGTGACCATCCCGGCCATCCTCCAGCGCACGGAATTCCGCCTGGCCCTGTTCGGCCTCACCGCGGTGGCGGCGGTCTATTTCGGGTTCATCGGGCTGGAAGTGGAGGCCGCCGGGATGCTCGTGAAGAGATTCGGCTATTACGTGATGCTGCTCACCTTCGTCCTCTGGGCGGCGGCCCTGTGGCGGCTCTGGCGCGAGCGCAGCCCGGAGGAGGCCCCGGGACGCCGCGAGCTGCTCGGGGCCGGCGCGATGATCGCCCTGTTCACCGCCATGGCGGTGGCCGCGGAGCCCTTTCGCAGCAAGGTCCTGTTCGACGAGTTCGTGCTGCAGTCCACCGCGTTCAACATGCACTTCTTCCGCGACACCGCGACGATGGTGCGCGGCTACGACATCCTCGGGGCCTTCCTGTCGCTCGACAACTACCTCGACAAGCGGCCCAACTTCTACCCGTTCCTGATCTCGCTCGTCCACGATCTCACGGGCTACCGTCCGGCCAACGCCTACTGGCTGAATGCCGCGCTCTATCCGGTGACCCTCGGCTTGGCGTATTACCTCGGCCGGCGGCTGGCCGGCCGGTGGGGTGCCCTGCTCACCGTGATCCTGCTGGGCTCGCTGCCCCTGCTTGGGCAGAATGCCACCGGGGCCGGCATGGAACTGCTGAATTTCTGTATGATCCTCGCGGTGGCCGCGCTGGGCGGGGCCTACCTGCGCCGGCCCGATGCCACCCGCCTCTCCGCCCTCGTGTTGGGCGCGGTGCTGCTGGCGCAGTCCCGCTATGAGTCGGCCATCTACATTCTGCCCGTCGCCCTCATCATCCTGGCGGGCTGGTGGCAGCGGAGCGGAGTGGTTCTTTCCTGGCCGACCGTCGTGGCGCCGCTGCTGCTCGTGCCCATGGGCCTGCAAAACAAGGTGCTCAGCAACACCAAATGGATGTGGGAGCTGAAGGAAAACCAGGACTCGCGGTTCAGCCTCAGCTACCTGGCGAAGAACCTCGAGGGTGCGGCGGACTTCCTGTTCAACACCTCCCAGCGCTTCGCGAATTCCCTCACGCTGACGGTGCTCGGCACCCTGGCGCTCGGTTGGCTCCTGTGGCACCTGCTGCGCCGCCGCCCGGCGCTGCGGGATATCCCCGCCGACCGCCTCGCCCTTTTCTTGCTCGGGCTCGGCGCCGTCGCCAACACCGTGCTCATCATGTTCTATTACTGGTCGAGCTTCAACGATCCCATGGCCTCGCGCTTCGCGCTGCCCCTCCACTTGGTGTTGGTCTTCGCCGTGGTCAGCGCGGGCGCCGGGCTCGGCCGCCGGTGGCCGGCCGTGCCGGTCCTGCTCGGGGGCGTGGCCCTGGTGGCGGTCATCTCCGCCACCTGCCGGTTTGCCCAGCCGCTTTATTCGCACACGGGCATCGACGAGATTGAGTGGGAAAAGCGCTTTGTCGCCACCCGGTCACCGGGGCCGCGGCTCATCATCACCAACAAGTCCACGCTGCCATGGCTGTTGCTCGAGACGCCGTCCATCCTCGTGGGCCGCGCCCGGCTTGTCGCCGACCGCGTGCAGGAAAGCCTGCAGGAATCCCTGTTCCGCGAGATTCTCGTGATGCAGTCCTTCCGGCCCACCACCGCCGACGGCGACCACGCGATGGTGCCGGAGGACAAGCTCCCGCGGGGCTTCGAGCTGGAGTTTCTGGCCGAGCGCCGCTTCGGCACCAAGCTCACCCGCATCAGCCGCCTGGTCGCGGTCACGCTACCGCCGGCCGTGGCGAAGCCGGCCGCCTCCGTGCTGCCATGATTGGTTCCCGGTTCAAACTGGCCTTGGTCGCGGCCTTGCTGGGCGTATATGGCGGGCTGGGCCTTTTCCCGGGCATCATGCGCGGATTCGGCGTGGGCGTGTCGGTGCTTTGGTTCCGCGACACGCATTCCATGCTGGCGGCGAGCGACTCGGCGCGGGAGGGCCGCGATCCTTTCGTGGACAACATCCATGATGTCGGCGGAGAGCGGCATATTTATCCCGACTGGTGGTTCGTGCTCGGCAAGGCCGGCCTCGACCGCAGCGATGCGCTTTGGTTGGGCGCGGGCATTGTCGGGTTGTTCTGGCTGGCGGCGCTCCTGCTGCTGCCGGTGGGTTCGTGGCGCGAATGGTGGTGGACCCTGGCGGTGTGTGCCTCGCCGCCGTTCTGGCTCGTGGTCAACCGCGCCAACCCGGACATGCTGGTCTTCGCGCTGCTGACGCCCGTGGTCCCGTGGCTGCTGCACCGGAAACCGTGGGTGCGCCTGTTGGCCCCGGGACCGGTGGCCCTGGGCACGGGGCTGAAATTCTTCCCCCTGCTGGCCGGGGCGGCGCTGCTGCATCCCGCCCCGACGCGTCGCGAAAACCGGCAACGATGGGCGATCATCATCGGGCTGGGACTGCTGCTCGCCTGGTCGCTGGCGGATGACGTGCAGCGCTACCTGGCCGCCGGCTGGCTCGGCCGCGGCCTCTTCACTTTCGGGGCGGCGGCGGTGGCGCTGCATGGTGGCGGCGAGCCGGATTTCTGGGTCAATCTCGGTCGGTTGGCCGGATTGATTTTGGTGGGCTGGGGCTTGGTCCGCGGTTCCGTGGGCCGGTCCGGCGACGTGCTGCCGCCGCGCGACCGGCTCTACGAATTCATGGGCACGGCCGTGCTGGCGGGCATGTTTTTCGTGACCGTCGGTTATCTCTACAAAATCATCTTTGTGGTCTGGCTGCTGCCCGGATTGCTGGCGCGGGCCGTTGCGCCGGGAGCTTCGGGCCGGCCGGCGCGGTTTGCCTTGGGCTGTCTGGCCGGGCTGGTGTGGATCGAGGGTTTGGTCTGTGCCGCCATTTCCTTCTGGCCGCACCTGGCGGATGCCCACGGCCAGGTGATGATCCGGCGCGCCGCGGGGGCAGTCAGCGGGTTGCTGGCGTGGGGTTTCATCGGGCCGCTCGCCGTGGGCTTCGGCGCACAGCTGCGGCATTTCTTGCAACAAGGGCTGCGTTCCGGGGAACTCCCGGCAACCAATCCGTCTGATCGTTCATGAATCCCCCCGCTCCCGCCCGCCAGTTCAGCCCGCGTGTCCCTCCGGTGGCGTTGCTGGTTCTGCTGACCGTGACCGGCTGGCTGGCCTGCGCCCTGTGGACGCGTCTGTTCCGGATTCTCGGGATCAATGACATGGGCCAGTGGTATCTTGATTCGTATGCCGTGCTGGCCGCCATGGATGCGGCGCGGGCCGGCCTGAATCCCAGCGAGCCCAACCCGTTTGATACCCTGATGCGCAACCACGTCTACTCCGATTGGTGGTATGGCATGCGCTGGTTGGGCCTGACGCGCGGGGCGAACTTCCTCGTCGGCACGGCGTGGGTCGGGGCGTTTGCCCTGGCGGCCTGGCACACGGTGAAGCCGCGGAACCTGCGGGAGTCCGTCTGGGTGGCCGCGCTGCTGCTCTCCCCCCCGGTCTTGCTGGCGGTCAATCGCGCGAACAACGACCTCGTCATTTTCGTCCTGCTGGCCGGCTGTGCCATGGCCGCGGCCGACACGAGATGGTGGCGGCAGATCCTGGCGGTGGCGGCGCTGGTGCTCGCGACCGGGCTGAAATTCTATCCCGTGGTGGCGGCTCTGGCCTTCCTGTGGATCCGCCCGGTGCGCCAGATGCCCGGCCGCCTGCTGGTGGCGCTGGTGGCGGCGGCGGGCGCCCTGGCCAGCGTCTGGTCGCAGCTGGGGCGCGGCCGGTTCCGGATCGAGTCCTCCCTGCATGAAATCGGTGCGCCGCTGCTGGGGCGGGAATGGGGGTGGAGCGACCCGACGTCGCAGATGGTTTTCGTGGTGGCCTGCGGGCTGGTGGCGGCGGGGCTGGCGGCGGGCCGGTTCACCGTCGGCCTGTCGACCCGGGGCCAGCCGCGCGAACGGTTCGCGGCGGCGCTCGGCGTGATCGTGTTGCTGGCCTGTTTCGTGGCCGGCGTCAGCTATGCGTATCGCTGGATTTTCGCCCTGTGGATGGCGCTTTGGTTGTGGCGGCAGGCGTCCGGTCCGGAGGAATCCCGGCGGGCGCGCTGGACGTTCCAGCTGGGCCGGGCGCTGCTGTTTTTCTGCGTCTGGTGCGATGGGCTCCTCTGCCTGGTGGTGAACGTGCTGCTGCCGCGGATGATGGTGCCGCAACTGGACGCCCTGCAAGTCACCTGGCGGCAGTGGACGCAGCCGCTGCACTGGCTGCTGCTGATGCTGCTGGCCGGCTGGCTGCTGGAAGCCGCGATGGCCACTTGGGCGGAGTGGCGGCGGCCAGTGCCGGCACCCGGATCATGATGCTCTTTCTCGAAACGTCCGGCCGGATCCTCTTCGTCGCCGCCGGCCTGCTTCTGCCGGGGGCGGGGTGGGCGCTGGCCTGGCGCTGGCCGCTGCCGTGGTTTGCGGCGGGGGTGATCTCGGCGCTGGCGATCCTGGCCGGGGTGGTGGGCTGCGCGATCCTGAGGGTGCCGATCACCGCCTGGACGCTGGCAGCGTGGCTTGGCGCCGTGACCTTGGCCGGGGGTTTTTTTTGGTGGAAGCGGCGGCCCGGCATCGCCCGGCCTGGTTCCGCGCCGGCCGAATGGTGGCTCGCCTGGCCGGTGCTGCCGCTGGCGTTGGTCGCGATCTGCCGGGCCACGACCCAACCCGTGCCGGGGGCGGATGCGGATTTCCGCTGGAATTATCTGGCCACGCTCATCGTCGAGAAGGGCCAGCTTGATTATTACCCGGCGACTTCCGCGCCGGCGTTCGCGCAGTATTTCTGGGCCGACGGCATCGCCCCGCTGGTCTCGAGCGTGTATGCGTGGACCTATTGCGCGGCGGCGAGCACGGCCAAGTCCTGGACCGCCATTTCCGTTCTCCTGCAGTTCGCCGCGCTGCTCGCGCTGTTGCACGGGTTGGGAAAATTGTGGGGCGGGGACCGGGCCGGCGGGCTGGCCTGCGCGCTGGGCGGGGCGACGATGCTGCTGCAGTTCGCCTTCGGCCTCGGCCAGGAGACCGGCCTGACGGCGCTCGGCGCGGGCGGACTCGTCTACTACCTCATGCACTGGCAGCGCGACCGCAGCGCGCATCTGCTCGTCCCGGCGGCGGCGTGCGCGGTCCTCGCCACCTGCGCGCGCGAGTATGGCGCGCTTTTCCTGGTCGTCGGGGCCGGCTGGGTCGCGCTGGCCGGCGGCGGCGGGCGGAAGACCCTGGCCTTCGCGCTGGGCGCGGGCGCGCTGCCGGCGGTCTGGCACCTGCGCAATTGGGCGATGACGGGCAACCCGCTCTACGCCCACGGCGTCGCCGGGCTTTTCCCGGTCAACCCGGTCTTCCACGCTTGGATGCAGGGCTATGTGGAAACCTACGGTCCGCAGCTCCGGCAGTTTTCCGGCTGGCGTGAAATCACGCGGCTGCTGCTGCTCGGTGCGGTGCCGGCCCTGGGCGGCCTGGCCTGCGGGGCGGTTCTGTTCCGGCACCGCCCCGGCTGGGCCGGGAGCCTCGCGGTGGCATTGGCGGCGGTCGCGGCGTGGGTGGGCTCGGTGCCGTTCACAGCGGGCGGATTGTTCTATTCCATGCGGGTGCTCAGCCCGCTGCTGGTGATCGGCTGCGCGTGGGGTGGTGCCGCGCTGGCCCGTTGGGTGCCCGGCCGCGCGCATCTGGCCGGGCTTTTGCTCGGGCTGGGCCTGTTCGGCATGGATGCGTCACTGCGCGCCTGGACGATCCCCCTCAACCCTTACACGATCCCGCCCGGAGAATGGCCGGTGGCGGGCTATCAATTGCAGCGGGACTTCGAGCGCAACGACCGGCCTTTCATCACGGCCGTGGTCCGGCAGGTGTCCGGCCGGATCCTCTCGGAATCGGCGGGCGTGCAACATGTCTTCCATGCGCAGGGCCGTGAATTCGTGCCGCTCTGGAGCCCGGAGGTGGCGTTCCTGTTTGATCGGGAGTTCAAGGGCGACGCGGTCAGCCGCCTGCGCGAACTGGGCTTCACCCACCTGCTGCTGACGCGGGTCCAGTCCAGCGTGGACTTCCTCAACCGCACCGGCGCGCTGCCCCGCCTGGCGGGCCGCGTCCATTCGGTCATGGCGAATGACACGTTTGTGCTGTTCGCGCTCGACCCCGCGCCCGGCGCCAGCGCCAGACCCTAGTTGTTGCGTCCCGCTCTCTCAATGGCCGCCCACAACTCACTGTAGGGACGGTTGAGCGCGACGTCGACCTCCGCGGTCGTCAGCCGGTAGATGAAAAGGGAGAATCCGACACCGGCGTCGGGTCGCCGGGCGCGGAGATAGTGGCAGAGCCGCGCGAAGCGCAGGGTGTCGTAGCGCTGCCAGCGTTCCTCGAATGATTCCGCCGCCCCGAGTTCGTGGACCTCGCGCCAGGTGGCGGGGTGGCGCCAGTAGGTGCGGAACAAGGGTTCGTCGGCGCGCAACTGCTGGTATTCCCGCTCCGCCGCCGGGGTCCAGGGACCGCGCGCCGCACCATAAACCTGGGAGAGCATCGTGGCGCTGACACAATAGAGGCCGGGCCCCGGTTCATACCAGGGGTGGGCGAGCTTGAAGCCGTTCACAAAGGGCAGGGACACGGCCCTGATACCGTAGTATTTCGGCTCGCCTGAGCCGAAGTAGGACAGGAAGACCGGTTGGGCCGCGGCGCCGGAGTTGTTCTCCTGCAACCACCGGGCGAGGCCCGGCAGATCCTGGCCCCAGTCGAGCGAGCTGTCCACGAGCAGCCGGTGGCCGTTCGCCGGCCCGCCGGCGAGGCTGTTGAAGAAGGCCAGGTAGTGCGGCGCGACACCCGCGTGGGCCAGCAATTGTCCCGCCACCAGCAGCGCCACCAGGGCGGCGCGCCGCCCTCCGGCCAGCAGCCCCGGGGCGGCCAGCCCGCCGACCAGGATGAACAGCACCGGGTAGAGGGGCAGGATGTGCCGGTGCCCGATATTGACATGACTGGTCAGCGAGGCCCCCGCATAGGTCACGAACAGCACCAGCAAGGGCGCCACCATCGTCAGGTCGCCCGCGATCTGTTGCCCCCGGTCTCGCCAGCGATGCAGCAACGCACCCGCGCCCACGGCCAGCGCACCCAGCAGGGCGAGGCTGGTCTTCCAGAGGAAAGCGAGCGGGAAGAAACTCACCCACCCGAGATAGCCGTATTCACCGGCGAAAAACGCGCTGCGCGCGCGCGCCCAGTGCATCACCCAGGCGTAACCGTAGAGAAACGCCTCCGGCAGCAGCTGCCAGTCCCGGCAGAATTGCACGACCTGCCCCTGCCACCCGAGGTGAGCCAGCAACTCCGGCCAGGGCAGGGTGAAGTGATCCGCCGCCGGCACGCCGGCGGCAAAGCCGCTGTAGCGGAAGCCGTAGAACAGCCAGATGATGCCGGTCGCGACGGCGCCGTGCGCGACGAGGGTGAGTGGTGCGAGTTTCAACCAGCGGGCCCGCCGCCCGGTGGGTTCGGCCAGGATGCGCCACCCGAGCAGCAGGAGCATGATCGGGAGCAGCAGCACGGCGGAATATTTCGCCAGGCACGCCAGGCCGAATACCGTCGCGCTCAGCGCCCCGGACGGCCAGTCCGGCCCGCCCAGGTGTCGCCAGAAGGCGGTGCAGGCGGCCAGCAGGAAGAACACCGCCGCGGTATCCGAGGTGGCCAGCCCGGCATGTGCCAGCACACTGGGTTCCAGCACATAGAAGGTCAGGGCGAGAAAACCGCCGGCGGGGCCGCTCAGCTTCCGCGCCCAGCCGAAAATGAGCAGCCCCGTGCCGAGCGAGAACAGGACGGTCATCGCGCGCGCGGCCATCAGCATCGGCCAGTGGTCATGGCCGGTCTCGTAGAAAAACTGGTAGGCCACCACCGAGCTGCTCGAGGTGCGCCAGTAGATGTTGTCCGCCAATATTGGCGGCGGGGCGCGCAGCAACCACGCGGGCAGCGCGACCCAGCGCTGGGCCAGGTTGCCGTTCTCGGGCTGGATGCGGTAGTCGCCGTAGCGGTTGTAACAATAGCCGCCGGTGACATGAAGGATCTCGTCGGCCGTCACGCTTTCGCCCGACGCGGACCACAACGCCAGAAACGCATGCAGCGCGAGCAGCGCGGCCACGCCCGCGGTGAGCAGCCAGCGGGGATGGCGGTCGGAAGTCGCGGTCATGGGCAAGCGATGGAATTCTTCGTTGGGAACGCAGGCTGTCGAGAGTGAACTCCCGGCTGCGCGGATAACCTTGCCGCCGTTGCGGCCGCGGGCTGACATGGGGCGCAACACTTCCCGTCCTGCTGTGAACGATCTTCTTGCCGTCGCGCTGTTGCTGGTGAATGCCCTGCTGGTGGCCGTCGCGGCCGGCCTGCTGGTGGCCGATACGGCGGCCGGGTGGCGCGGTCCCCTCGAGCCGGTGGTGGCCTGGGGCCTGGCGTGCATCGCCCTGGTGGCCGGGGCGGGGATTTTTCTCGGGGCGGTCGGCGGGCTGGGGTCCGGGGGTTTCCTGGCGATGCACGCGGCGATCCTGGTGTTCCTGGCCGCCCGGCATCGTCGGCGCGGGCCGGAAATGCGGGCGACCTGGCTCGGCGTGGCCCGGGCCTGGCGGGATTTTTTCCTCCGGCGTGACGCCGCCGCCGTGCTGGCCGGGATGCTCCTGCTCGTCGGGCTCGGGCTGGCGGCGCTGGCGGCGCTGGCCCAGCCGGTGGTCTATGATGCGCTGACCTACCGGCTGTCCCGCGTCGGCCTGTGGCTGCAGGACGGCCGCATCGCGCATTATGCGACGGATGACGCGCGGGTGAATTACATGCCGTTGGTGCCCGACCTGGTGATGGCCTGGCTGATGGATGTGTTTCCGGACGGTTATCGGCTGACCGGGCTTGCGCAGACGGCCGGTGGCGCGCTCCTGATCCTCGCGACGGCGGGGTTGGGCCGGCTGACCGGACTCAGCCGCGCCGCCTCGCTGGGGGCCGCCGGATTGCTGTTCGGGATGACGAATGTCGCGACGCAGTTCACCTCGGTGCACACCGATGTGTTCACGGCGGGCGTGCTGGCCGCCGCCATTTACCTGTGGCTGGCCGCCCTGCGGCGCGGGCAGGGGTCGCTCTGGGGCGGACTCGGTGCCGGCCTGGCGCTGGGCTCGAAGGGGACGATCTTCTATCTGGCTCCGGGCGTGCTGCTGTGGGTGGTCTGGCTGGGCTGGCAGCATCCGGTGAGCTGGCCGGCGTGGCGCCGCACACTGCTCGCCGGGTTGGCCTCGGCCGCGTTGTTTGCCGGGCCGGTTTTCTGGCGGAACTGGCGGAGCTACGGCGGGATTTTCGGTCCGGTGGACATGGTGGAATTGCACCACGGGGGAAAACTTTCCGTCCGCGGGCACGTGGACAAGCTGCTCCTGAACTCCGCCACGTTCGCGGCCCAGCTTTTTGATCCGAATGCCGAGCCGTGGTGGTGGCGCGACTCGGCCCGGGCCGCCCAGAACAGATTGGCGGACCTGCTGCCCGACGCGGATCCCTATACCTTCGAGACGTTCAAGCGGCGGGAGTGGCTCCATACCATCGCCGGACTTTCCCATCCCGATGCCGATGTGGCTTCCTGCGGGTTGCTGCTCCCGCTTTTCTTCGCCGCGGGAATCGTGACGGCGCTGATTCGCCGCCGGGATGCGACCGACCGGCTCGTGCTGCTCTGGGGTGGAGGCATCGGCCTGTTCGTGCTTTGCCTCAACGGCATGGTGCAGTGGCATCCCTTCATCTACCGCTTCCTCGCCCTGGCCGCGCCCTGGCTGGCGGTGGGCGCCGCTTGGTGGATGGAAAACCAGCCCGGATGGTTGCGGCGGGCGGCCTGGGCCCTCGCGGCCATCACCACGGCGGCCACGCTGTGGGCGGCCACCATGCAGACATTCCAGGTGGGCTGGCAGGCCGTGGTGCATCCGCAGCGGTCGATGAGTTATTTCATCTACGACCAGTGGCGGGAATGGATCGCACGCCTGCCGCCGGCCGGGACCCCGCTCACGGTGGCGCTGCCCATCAACCGGCCGCTGGCCGCCTTCTGCCGGATCAATGGCGGGGGCGTCGTGCAACTGGCGCGGGAGCTGGCCCCGGGCGGCGGGACCGCGGAGGAATTCCTGCGCGACAAATCCGGCTGGTTGGTGGTTCCGGCCAACCGCTTCGTGGGGATGGAAGGGCGGGTGCGGGCCCGGACCTACCTCTACTTCGGGCAGGATGGTCGCAGCCCATACAGTCTGGCGGCCTACCGCCGGCTGGTGCCCGGCGAGGAGCCGGAGGCAATGCTTTATCGCTCACGGCGCACCATTCAGCCGCAGGGAGTCACCGACGACCTGCTGGTGCGGAGCTGGGCGGGATTCGCGCGGCTGCGGCTGCACAATCCCTCGGCCGCGGTCTGGAAATTCTCCCTGCTGGCGCCGGACGACCGGCAGGAGGGTATCCTTGCGGCGGGCGAGACGCGGGAGGTGAGCCTGCGCGTGCCGGCGGATGCGGTCGCCCAGGTGCTGGTGATCCTGACCCGGCAGGAGGCGTCGGCGGGTGCGCCCGCGGTGGAGCTTTTGCCGTGAAGATCCGTCGCGGTGGAGTTTGCCTTGCGGAGACCGCCGGGGTCATTTCACATGGCGGGCGTCCATGAATGCCAGCGAATATGCCAACCTGGACCGCGTGGAGCGCGAGCACTGGTATTACGCCGGCAAGCGCGAACTGGTGCGCGGCTGGATCCGGCGCGCCGCCGGGTTGACGCGCTCCAGCCTCCTGCTGGATTGCGGGGCGGGCACAGGCTTGTTCGCGGCGGGCCTGCGCGGAGTCTGCGGCGTCCGGGTGCTCGACGACCATGCCGAGTCGCTCGCCATCCTCCGGACACGTTTTGCGCCTGACGAGATCATCGAGGGCACGGCGACCCGCATCCCGCTGCCGGCGGGCGCAGTGGATTGCGTCACCGTGCTGGATGTCCTCGAGCATATCCCCGACCACCAAGCGGCGGTGCGGGAAATCCACCGGGTGTTGCGGCCGGGCGGCTGCGTGGTGGCGACGGTGCCGGCGCTCATGACACTCTGGGGTTATTGGGACACGGCCCTGCACCATCAACGCCGCTACACCGCGGCGGAGTTGCGCGCGCTGTTCGCGGACGCCGACTGGGAACTCGTCCACCTCAATTACACCAATGTGGCGGTGTTCCCGGCCGTCTGGCTGGTGCGGCGCTGGCAGCGCGGGCGGGCCTCCGGGGCGCAGAGCCGGATGGAGGACAGGGTGCCCCCGCGCTGGTTGAATGGATTTCTGCAATGGCTCTTCGTCCGCCTCGGTCTGGTGCGCGGCCTCCGCTTCCCGTTCGGGGTGAGCCTGCTGCTGGTCGCGCGGAAGCGGGTCAGTCCGTGAAGCGCGCCTCGGCGAGCACCGCGCCGCCGGCATCGCGCACGTAGACGATGGCGTTTTTCCGGTCGAACACGAGCGGCTGCTCCAACGGCACGCTCAGGCGGGAGATCGGCGGCAAGGAACGGTCCCAGGCGGGGCGGAGGGGCGGGGCCACGGCCTCGCCCGTGAGATTCAGTCCGGTGGCGGTCAACGGCACACGCGCCTGGTCCCAGTGGGCGAGGATATGCGGGCTGGCGTCAAGCGTCACGAGCTCGAGCCGGGCGACCCGGGCCGCCGGCGGGAGCGTGACAATCAGCTCGAGCTTCGCCGGGGCTTCGCCGGGCTGCGGCGCCGCGAGCCGCAGCTGCCAGGCGGTCGCGAGCGGTGCGACCACCCGGCCGCGCCGGACCCAAAACTCGTATTGGTCGACGCGGAAGGCCCGGATGAAATTATTCAGCAGGTAGTCGTGCAACGGGCTCGCGACGGGGAAATTGTTCTCGGCAAGGAAATCGAGGAGGCCGCGCTGCACGATCAGCACCGGCTGCATGCTGCGGGTGAGGGCAGCGGCGACCTCCTCCTGCTGAACCGGCGTCAGCAGGGAGAACCAGTGCGTCGTGTTCGCCCGCGTGGGTGCCGGCAGCCCGGACCAGCCATGGAAACTGTTCAGGCCGGGCAGCGTGAAGAGCAGGTCGCCGTGCGCCGCGGCGTTCGCGGCCAGCACGCGCAGGGCGCTGGAAAAATTCTCGGGCAGGCGCAGGTTTTCCGCGCCAGGCAGGCGCAGGGGCCGGCTTTCCGCGTAGCGGTGCCAGCCGATATAAGCCATGCGTCCGGCGGCGCCGGCCGCCAGGCTCAGGGCCACCAGGCCCAGGATGGCGGCCATGTCGGTGCGGCCGCGCGCGGCGATGAAGCGCTGGGTGTCGTGCAGCCCCAGCGCGAGCAGCGGCACAACGAGGAAGGTGCCCCAGGCCACCTGGCTGCCCGCGACCGGGAAGGCATGCAGGTATTGGAGGACCAGCAGCAGACCGAGCCAGGTCGCGACCCCGGGCCGCTCATCCGTCTCGCCGTCCGGGGCGAGCCGCAGGGCGAAAATCCACGCCCACGGCACCACGAACGTCATCGTGAACTTGTAGGCGGAGAACGGCAGGCACTCCAGGCACGCCACGCTGTAGATGATCAGCAGGAGCAGCCGCAGGCCGACCAGCAGCCAGCCCAGCCGCGGGCCGTATCCGCCCCGGACCAGGCCGGCCAGCAGCAGCGAGACGCCGCCGGCCAGCATTGCCCCCGGCAGCCAGACCGGCGCAAAATGATATACCCCCGGATGGCGCAGCGGCCCGAGCAGGATGCCCTCGCTCATTTCGGCCAATGAAGTGCCCCGCCAGCAGACCACGCCCACGACCATCGCGCCGAGCAGGACCAAGGCCGCCGCGCCCCACAACGCGTCCCGCCCGCGCGTGAGCGGCTGGCGGTCGCGCCAGGCGACGCCCAGCATGCCGAGACTGGCCACGATCGAAAGCCCGGCGAAATTCCGGCCCCACACATCGCCGAGTTGCGCGCGCATCAGGACGACGGGTAGCAGCACCAACAGGGCAACGCCGAGCAGCGTAAGCCGGCGCGCGGGCCCGGCCGGTTTCAGGTTCGCCGCGAACCAGACGCCGGCCGCCGCGAGGAAGAACACGCCGACATTCACCTTGGTGAGCAGCAGGGCGGCTCCGGCCAGCCCGGCGGTCACGGCGAACCCGCGCATGTCGCGCCGGGCGATCTGCCGCGCGCCCAGCCACGTCGCGAAGGCGACCACGGCGACGATCAGGCCGCCCGGATGCATCGGTTCGCTCACGAGGAGCCAGAGGTGGAAAAAGGTCAGGCCGAGCGTGAAGCCCGCGAGCGCGGCGTTCCGCGTCTGCCGCCACACGAGATGTGCCGCCCCGCCCGCGGCGGTCAACCAGCACAGCAGGGTGAAGAGCCGGCCGGCGGTGTTGGTGAATTCGTAGCCGAACAGCCGGTGCAGGGCATCGTGGAACACGTAGAAGAACGGGCCGTATTGGCTGTAGACCTGCGCGTAGAGCCCGCCGTGCGCGGAATAGTTCGCCAGCGAGACGAGGACGTAGCCCTCGTCGTCATAGGTCATGAACACCGTGAACAGCAGCCAGTAGGCGGTCACCGCGAGCAGGGCGGTGGCGGCGAGCAGGACGGGGATGCGGAGCCGTCTAACCAAGGCCGGTCTTGCGTTTGACGAGGTAGGCCGGGCGCCGCTTCACCTCGTCATACACGCGCGCCAGGTATTCGCCGAGCACGCCGATGCCGATCAGCTGCACGCCGCCGAGGAAGAGCACCAGCGTGACCAGGGTGGTGAAACCCAGCTGGGCGATCTCGATGCCGAGCAGGCGGCGCACGATGAAAAAGGTCGCCAGCACGAAGCCGCAGCCGCTGACGGTGGCGCCGATGTAGGTCAGCAGGCGCAGCGGCAGGTAGGAGAAGCTGAACACGCCGTCGAAGGCGTAGCGCACCAGCCGCAGGAAGGTCTGTTGCGGCTGCCCGGCCGCGCGCTCCTGCCGGTCGTAGCCGATCTCCGCGGTGCGGAAGCCGACCCAGGCGCGCAGGCCCGGGAAGAAGCGGTTGCGCTCGGGCATGGCGTTGAGCGCGTCGACCGCCGCGCGGTCCAGCAGGCCGAACGTGCCGGTGTTCGATTCCATGGGGTGGTCCGAGATGCGGCTGAAGAAACTGTGGAAGAGATCCATGCCCATGCGGCGCACGCCGGTCTCGACCCGCGACCGCCGCACGGCGAGCACGACCTCGGCGCCGGTCCGCCACTTCGCCACCAGCTCCGGGATGCACTCGGGCGGGTCCTGCAGGTCGGCGTCCATCGTCACGACCGCGTCGCCGGCGGCATGGGCGAGGCCCGCGGCGAGCGCGGCCTGGAAGCCGAAATTGCGGCTGAACTCGATGAAGGCGAAACGGGGGTCCCGCGCGGCGTGGGCGCTGATCAGCGCCACCGATTGGTCCCGGCTGCCGTCGTCCACCAGCAGCGCGCCCCAGCGCACGCCGGGATTCGCGTCGAACATCGCGGCCAGCCGCGCGAGCAACTCGGGCAGCACCAGTTCCTCGTTGAAGATCGGAAGGACGACGGTGACGGAGGGGGCGCTCATGGAACCGCGGGATTGAACAGGGCGGAAGGGGGCGTGGCGAAGTCAAAAAACGGCTGTTTTACCTCGGCCAGTCCGCGGTGCGGCGGCGGAAGACGTAGAACTCGGCGTCGAACAGCAGCCAGTTGCGCCCGGGCAGGAAGTGGCGCGCGTCGACCGCCGCCCGCTGGTCCCAGTGGCCGACGGCCACGTAGGCGGCGAGGCTCCCGCTGTTAAGAAGGTTCTGGTGCTCGATCTCATACGGCCGCAGGACCAGCCAGTCGGGCTGCAGCGTCGTGATGAGGCGGGCGTAGCCGCCGGGGCCGCTGCGCACGAGGCGCGAGACCTCCGGCGCGCACAGCCCCGGGAAATCCAGGATCTTCAGCTGGGAGAAATAGCCGATGTAGCCGATGGGCTCGAGGAAGACGCGGTCGGCGGGCCGGGCGTGTGCCTTCAGCCAGAGGCCGATCTGCCGGCGACCGCCGTCCTCGATGAGCCGCTGCTGCTGCTGCGCGGCGTAGGCTTGAGCGGCCGTCACCAGCAGGACGCCCGCGGCCGCGACCGCGGCGGTGAGGCGCAGGAGGCTGGCGCCAGCCGGCGCCAGCCGGGCGGCCGCCGCGCGGCCCGCGCCGGCGAGCGCGAGCGCGCCGAGCAGGGTCCAGGGCGCGTAATACCACGGGTAGGGCATGATCTGGTGGAAGTAGACGCCGCCCAGCAGCACCGCGAGCGAGGCGGCGCGCGTGGCGCGCGGCAGGAAGGGCGCAAGCCAGAGGAACGCGGCGAGGCGCGCGAGCCCGCGGCCCGCCACGAGCAGCGGCAGCGGCCAGCCGCCGGTCGTCGGGTAGATCGGGGCGAACAGGCCGTCGAGCGCGGTGTTGTCCACGAGGAGGCGGAAGGGCGCGGCCAGGATGCGGCCGGCGTCGAGCCCGCCGGGCATGAGCGCCGACTTGGCGATGATCGTCTGCGGCACGGGCGAACCGTAGTAATGCCACGCCCAGAAAAACCACGGGACATAGAGCAGGCCGCCGAGGAGCAGCGCCGGCGCGAGGCCCCGCCACCAGACGCGCTCGTCCGGCGTCAGCCGGCGCGGGCCGAAGACCCACCAGGAGAACGTCATCGCCGCCGCCGGCACGCAGGCGTCGGGCCTTGTCCACATGAGCCCGGCGTAGCCGAGGGCCAGCCAGCGCACCCGCAGCCCGCCGGGGCACGTGAGTTCGCGCCAGGCGAGGGCGGTGAACAGAACGAGGAAGGCGGTCTCCATGCCGTTGGCGGAGAAGGCCACGATCTTGGCCTCCAGCACCCCGAGGCACAGCGCGAACCAGCCGGTGGCGCGCGACCAGCCCTGATCGCGCGCATGGCCGGCCACGAGCGCGGCCGTGCCGGCCAGGGCCAGCGCGCTGATGATCCGGAAGAACCACAACGCGGCGTCATCGGTCCCCGTGAGGGTGAAGCCGAGCGCCGGCAGCAGCACCCCGAGCGGGGAGGTGAAGGTATGGACCGCTTCGCCAACCTGATAGACGAGGCCGTGGCCTTCGGCGAGATGCCGGCTGCTGCGGAAGGTGATGTAGTAGTCCTCCCACACCTCGCGGCTCACGAGCGCGAACAGCAGCGGGGCGGCGAAGGCCGCCGCGGCCGCCGCCAAGGCGGTGCGGCGCCCGATGACCGGCATCGGGGCGGGCGGGGCCTCGCTCATTGCAGCAGGTTGTATTTCACGATGGCGTAGAGCGCGCGGAAGCCGTCGCGCCAGCCGATCTTCTTTCCCTCGGCGTAGGTGCGTCCGTAGTAGGAGATGCCGACCTCGTAGATGCGGCAGTCCTTCAGATGCGCGACCTTGGCCGTGATCTCCGGCTCGAAACCGAAGCGGTTCTCCTCGATCCGGATCTTCTGCAGCACCTCGCGGCGGAACAGCTTGTAGCAGGTTTCCATGTCCGTGAGGTTCAGGTTGGTGCACATGTTCGAGAGCAGCGTGAGGAAACGGTTGCCCACCATGTGCCAGAAATAGACCACGCGGTGCGCCTCGGCGCCCATGAACCGCGAGCCGAAGACCACGTCGGCCTTGCCGTCGAGCACCGGCTTGAGCAGGCGCGGATATTCCTGCGGGTCGTATTCGAGGTCGGCGTCCTGCACGATGACCACGTCGCCCGTGGCCGCGGCGAAACCCGTGCGCAGCGCGGCGCCCTTGCCCTGGTTGGCGTCGTGGTAGAGCACCCGCGCGACCAGCGGCTCGATCTCGCTTTTCAGGAGGTCGCGCGTGCCGTCGGTGGAGCAGTCGTCCACGAGGATGATCTCCTTGTCCGCCACCGGCGCGGCGCGGACGGCGTCCACGAGGGCGCGGATGGTTTTGCGCTCGTTGTAGCAGGGGATGACAATGGACAGTTTCATGCGGGATCGGCCGCCACGCTAGTGCGCCGCTCCGGCTAGGAAAGCCTTTTCAGGCCGGCGCCTCCGCCCTTGACGCGGGCAAACCGCCCCGGGCATCGTGCGCCATGGCCGATCCCGTCCCGCGCCCGTCCCGCGCGCTCCTGCTCAAGCTCGCCGCCGCCGGCGTCATCCTGCTCGCGGCCGCCTTCCTGGTGGTGCGCGGGTTCGACCTGCCGGCGCTGCTGGAGCACAGCCTCGAACTCATCCGGGGCGCGGGCCCGCTGGCCTTCTACACGGCCATGGCGCTGCTGCCGGCGGCGGGCGTGCCGTTCCTGGTGTTCCTGCTGCCGGTCGTGTCGCTTTTCGGCCTGCGCTTCGGCACGCCGGCCACCGTGGCCCTGGCCCTGGTGGCGATGACCGTGAACATCGCCTTCACCTACGCGCTGGCACGCTGGGCGTTGCGGCCGGTGCTGACGCGCCTGGTGTTCCGGCTCGGCTTCACGATCCCCGAGGTCGCCGCCGAAGATGCCGCCGATCTCGTCGTGATCCTGCGCGTCACCCCCGGCATTCCCTTCTTCGTGCAGCACTACCTGCTGGGGCTGGCCAACGTGCCGCCCGGAAAATACCTGGTGGTTTCCTGCCTGATTGCCTGGCCGATGGGCACGGCCTTCATGCTGTTCGGCGATGCCCTGCTGCACGGCCGGGGCCGGATGGCGCTCGTCGCGCTCTGCCTGATCCTGGCCCTCACGGCCGTCCTGCACCTGGTGCGGAAACATTATGGCAAGAAACGAACCTGAGCTGCCGCCGGTTGACGCGGGCCGCGTGCGGACCGTCACCGAGTTCACCCGCGAGGTGAAGGAACTGCTCGAGGGCGGCGTCCGCCCCGGCTGGGTCCGGGGCGAGGTCTCCAATTTCCGCGCGCAGGCCAGCGGCCATGTCTATTTTTCCCTCAAGGATGCCGGGGCCCAGTTGTCGTGCGTGCTGTTCCGCGGCGACGCGGCGCGGCAGAGCGTGGTGCTGCGCGACGGTCTGGCGGTGCTGGTTTACGGCGAGGTCAGTGTCTACGAGGCGCGCGGCTCGTATCAGCTCATTGTCCGCGCCCTGATCGCGCACGGGGCCGGCAAACTCCAGCAGGAGCTGGAGCAACTCAAGCAGCGCCTCGCGGCCGAGGGCCTGTTCGACCCGGCCCGGAAGAAACCGGTCCCGCTGCGACCGCGCACCCTCGGGTTCATCACCTCGCCGACCGGCGCGGCTGTGCAGGACTTCAGCCGCATCCTCGCGCGGCGCGGCTGGACGGGCCGGCTCGTCGTGCTGCCCGCCAAGGTGCAGGGGGAGGGCGCCGCCGCCGAGATGGTCGCGCAACTGGCGGCCGCCGCGGCGCTCGGGATCTTCGACCTGCTCGTCATCGGTCGCGGCGGCGGCAGCGTCGAGGACCTCTGGGCCTTCAACGCGGAGCCGCTGGTCCGCGCCGTGGCGGCGTGCCCCGTGCCCATCATCTCCGCCGTGGGCCACGAGATCGATTTCACCCTCTGCGACTTCGCGGCCGACGTGCGCGCCGAGACGCCGAGCGGCGCCGCCGAGCTCATTTCCAGCAACCATCTGGCGTGCGTCGAGCGCGTGCTCAACGCGGGCGGCAACATGGAGGACATCATGGCGACCCGGGCCGAGCGCGCCCGGCAGCGGCTCGACCACGCCCGCAGCCGGCTCCGCCTGCTGTCGCCGGTCGCGGCGATCGAGCAGAACCACCTGCGGCTCGACGACCTGGGCAACCGCCTCAGTGCCGTCCTGCGGGCCGCCGGGCAGCGGCGGCGCGAGTCGCTCGGCACCGCGCGAATGCGGCTGGCCGCGGCCTCGCCCGCCCGGCGCGTGGAACAGGAGTCGCACCGGCTGCTTGCCTTGTGGAAGCGCCTTGAGTCGGCCAGCCCGCAGTCGGTGCTCAAGCGCGGCTACGCCATCGTGCGCGACGCGGCGGGCCGGCCCGTCGCGCGGGCGAGGGGGATCAAGCACGGCCAGCCGCTGGTGAACGAATTCCACGACGGATCGGTCCCGGTGCGGGCGGAATAAATCGCTGGTCGGGGGCTCTTATGGCCGGTGCCGGCACCCGTCCGGGTTGCAAAAACCGATTTCCAGCTCCTCCTTCCTCCCATGAAAAAGTGGCTCCCGCCCGTCCTCACCCTGGTCACCGCCGCCGCGATCATCGCCACCGGGCTGCGCGCCGCCGATTCCAAAATGAAATCCGCCAAATCCCCCTCCGCCAAGGACGCCCTCAAATGCCAGCCCGGCGAAATCTCCGCCTGCGGCCTGCCCTCGAACGTCGTCATCGACATGAGCAAGGCCCGCGTGCAGCGCACCGACGGCGAGTGGAAAAAGCTGCTCACGCCGCGCCAGTTCGAGGTGGCCCGGAAGCAGGGCACCGAGCCGGCGTTCCAGAACGAATACTGGAACCACCACGCCGACGGCGTCTATTTCTCGGCCTGCAGCGACACGCCGCTGTTCGACAGCCGCGACAAGTTCGAGTCCGGCACCGGCTGGCCGAGTTTCACCAGGCCGATCGAGCAGGCCCTTGTCGGCGAAACGCGCGACACCAGCTACAGCATGGTCCGCGTCGAGGTGCACTGCAACGTGGACGGTGCCCACCTCGGGCACGTCTTCGAGGACGGCCCCGCGCCCACCGGGCTGCGCTACTGCATCAACTCGGCCTCGCTGAAGTTCATGCCCCGCGCCGACTACGCCGCGTGGGTGGCGAAGCACGGCGCCGGCACCAAATGATTTTCCGCGCGCCCTACCGGGGCAAGGTCATCTGTTGCGCCGGCGGCAGCCGGTCCCGGCGCACATAGAGCCGGACGCCGTCCAGCACCCCGATATATTCGTAGTGGGCGCGCACCCAGTCACGCAGCAGCGGGTAGATCTCATGGCTGGCCGCCCAGTTGTTGAAGCGGAAATTTCCCGGCCCGGTGGCATCGGCAAAGACCGGGGGCGCGGAGTCGACCAGGTCCTCGTAATAGCGACGCAGATAGTATTTCTGCCACGGTCCGGTGACGAGCTGGAATTCCGTGTGCGCCTGGCGGGTCGCCTGGATCAGGCCGGTTTCAACGTATAGCGAGGACCGCCAGCCCCAGATCCCGAGCGGTTCGCCGGGCCGGGAGAGTTCTTTTGTCGCGGCCACCAGCTGGCGGTGCGCCGGGCCCGGCGCCATGACGACGGTGTTATAATATTCGAACGGATCCGGGCGGTTCGAGATCCGGAGGACGAATTGCGGCAGCAGGCAGCAAAACAAAAATAGACCCATGGGCCAGGCCGGCCGGATGATTGAACCGTCGCCCATCCGCGCTTGCAGCGCGAGGCCGAGCGCGACTCCGGTCAGCAGGGTGAGGGGGACGATCAGCAGGTTGAGATAATGCTGGTAGGGCCGCCCGGGGGCGAGGATGCAGCCGGCCGCCACCAGGAGCAGCCCGGCGGCGGCCAGACCGTAGCGCGGCAGCCGCCCCCGGACGTGACGGGCGATAAGCCCGGCGCCGGTGCAAAAAACCACGGCACCGGCAAACCACAGGGCCAGGTATCCGTTGGTGAGGGTCTGTTCGCCCAGCTGGTGGACGACCTGGCCGAGAGGCTGGCGGCCGTTTTGGGCATAGAAGGTGTTCTGGAGCAGGTAGGGAATGAGCAGGTTTTCGCTTTGGCCCGTGACAGTGACCAGCGCAGCGACGAACAAGGTTGGCAAAAGGGCGCCGATGACCAGAACACCGAGGTTCCTCGGCCGGCCGGAGGCGATCTCCAGGCCCAGGAGCAGCAGCCCCAGCCCGGCGGCGGCCGGCCCTGCCTGCAGTTTGGCAAAGGGCGTGGCCCCCAGCAGCAACGCGACGGCCCAAAGATTCCGGGGCGAGGGCCAGATGGATTGCCGCACCGACAGCAGCCCGGCGAGGGCGAGCAGCAGGCCCGGAACCAGTTCGGTGGAGTAGTGCAGGAATTCGGGACTGGTGGTGAATGCGGCAAAGACCGCGGCCGGCAGGACCACGATCCGGATGAACGGGCGGTCGGCGATCAGGGCGACCGTCTCGCCGGCGGCGACCAGCATGCCCCAGACCAGCAGGGTGGCGGTAAGTCGGGCCCCCGCATAGACCGTGATCCCCGGGAAGAAGGTGGCCGGCAGCAGCGCGTAGAAATCCAACGGGCCGGCGGTGTGACCGTCCACCGAGCGCCAGAACACGGGGTCATGACGCAGGGTGAGGGCGCCCGTGAGCAGCTGGCTTTCGTCGGGATACAGTTCGTGTGGCAGCCAGATCAGGGGCCAGCGGAAGGCCACCAACGCGCCGCCCAGCAGGAGCCACCAGAACCAGAGGCTGACGCGGGAATTTTCCCGCCGCTCAGACCGGCGCAGCCACCAGGCGGCGGCCACCAGTAGCACCCAGCCGGAAACGGACGAGGCGGCGAAAAAAGCAAGGGGGAAGGACAGGAGCTGATGGTTGGCCCACATGGGATTGGACACCGGTATTTCCTCACCGGGGAGCGCCGTCCCCGTGTTGACGGCGCACCGGCCGTTTCAGGTCATTTGACGGCGGTTCTCCCCGGGCGGTCGGGCCAGCAGACGTCAGGCAGTTCCGCGAAGTGCTCGGCTTTCCAGCGCATTGACATCAGGATCCGCTGGTAGCCGCTCGGGTGGTCGAAGAAGATGATCTCCTCCCACTTGCCCGGGGCGAGCTTGCGGTATTCGGAGAGCTGCAGCGCGACGTGCGCGAAGGCATCGGGCTCCCGCGCGGCGTTGAGCCCGAAGAGGTCGGCCTCGACCTCGTTGGTGCGGATGAGCGTGTTGCGGACCGGGCTCGCCAGGAACATGAACACACTGAACCCGGCCAGGAACAGCGGCAGGCCGGCGAAGTCGTCGATGCCGCGCAGCCCCCAGCCGGCGCCCAGCCGCCGGTGGACCGCGCCGAAGAACCAGTGGGTGAACCAGAAGCCGGCGGCATAGAGCAGCGCGAAGAAGACCACGCCCTTGTAGATGTGGTTCAGCACATAGTGCCCGAGCTCGTGGCCCATCACGGCCTGCACTTCCTCCGGGGTGCAGCGGTTGAGCAGGTTGTCGTTGAGCGAGACCCGGATGGGGTGGAGCGCGCCGCTGACATTGGCGCTGATGCGCCTGGTCTGCTTCGAGGCGTCGAACTGGTAGACGTTGTCCACCGGCACGCCGTTGGCCCGGGCCATCGAGAGGATCGGGTCGCGCACCTTGGCGTCGGCCAGCGGGGTGAATTTGTTGAACAGCGGGGCCACGAACACCGGCGCGAGCACCTGGAGGAAGATGATGAAGAACGGCGTGGCGAGCGACGCCCGCACCCACCAGCGCGGCGGTGATTTCCGGATGCCCAGGTAAAGGAGCGAGCCGACCAGGCTGAAGCCGATCAGCGCGACGAGGAGACCCTTCGCCTGTTCGCCCAGCCAGCCGGCGGTCGTCAGGTTGGACAGGCCGAAGCGGTGTTCCCGGATGAAACCCACATAGTAGTCGTTGGGCAGGTCGAGCACCGTCGAGATCACCGCGAACAGCGCGATGAAGAGCACGCCCGGCAGATAGCGGCCCTTGAACCACCGCTCGGCGAGGTCGCGCAGCTTCACCGTGACGCCGCATTTCAGCAGGAGCCAGGCGATGACGAGGCCGAGCAGCAGGTTCCAGACCTGGATGATGTAGCCGCCCTCGAAGTAGGCGGCGGACTTCGCCCGGACCTCCGCCGGCAGCGTTTGGATCAGCTTTTCGGTCTCGGCGACCGGATCGAACGCCGGCGGCGCGGCGCGCGCAGCCGAAGCGACCACGGTGCAACCGAGCAGCAGCAAAAGCCAGGGCCGGGGCCGGGTGAACCAGGGGCGGGGCTGGGGAGGCATGCCCGCTTAAATCCGCCGGGCCGGCCCGGCGCAAACCCGAAGCGTTACGGATATAGCCAGAATACCTTCGTCTGGTCCTGGTAAATCCTGGCGCGCTCGCTCCAGTTTTTCAGGAAGGAGGCGACGTCGATGCGCGCGCCCTCGCGCTTGAGGGCGTCGACCCAGGCCGTGGAGCCGACGTGGATCCGGAACGTGCGCGCCTCGTCGGTCGTCAGCACGGCGAAGGGGTTGAGCCGGGTCCACTTCGCGGCCTGCTTGTGCATGTAGCAGGAAAGCTCGGTGGGGTGCCAAGCGGCCCAGTCGGTGACCTCGACATAGACGCCGGTGATGGGCTTGCCCTCGCGGTCCGTGCCGGGGCGTTTCCCCAAGGCGATGCCGGGAATCCTGTAGGATTCCATCGCCTTGATGATCTCATCCGGGGTCTTCTTGGGAAAACCGATGCCGCGAAACGGAAAGTCGCGACCGATGCCCCAGGTCCAGCCGCTGTTGGAAGGACTGTCCGTGCCGAGGCCGACCATGGCATAGCCGATGACCGCCTCGAAGCCGGGGATGTTGGGCGAGGTGGCGACCCATTTCAGACCGGTGTCGGGCCAGCGCATGGTGCGATTCCAACCGCGCATGGGAATCACGGTGAGACGGCCAGTAACGCGCACTTTTTCGGCCACGTCCATGAAGGAGAGGGCCCGGGCGCCATTCTTCGCCAGCCGCGCGATTTCGCCGATCGTGAGGCCATGCACATAGGGCATGTGCGGATAGGCACCGACTCCGCTCAGGTTGGCCTCGTCGAGCGGCGGACCGTCCACCTTCAGCCCGCCCAGCGGATTGGGCCGGTCGAGCACGACGACCTCCACGCCGTTCTGGAAACAGGCCTCCATCGCATATTTCATCACCACGTTGAACGTGTAGGAGCGCACGCCGATGTCCTGCAGGTCGATGACGAAGGCATCGAGGCCCTTGAGCTGCTTTGGCGTCGGCTTGCGGTTCGCGCCGTGCAGGGAATAGACGGGCAGGCCGGTGGCGGCGTGGACCGTGTCGCCGAAATTATCACCGGCCTTGACCTCGCCGTCGAAGCCGTGCTCGGGCGCGAAGAGGGCGGTGAGCCGGACCCCAGGGGCGCGGCGCAGGACGCTGACCGTGCTCTCGCCGCGGCGGTTGACGCCGGCCGGGTGCGTGAGCAGGCCGATGCGTTTGCCGGCGACCGCCTTGAAGCCGTCCGCCTCGAGCACGTCGATGCCGAGCATGACGGGCGGCAGTTTTTCCGGCGGGGCGGGCGCCGCCACGGCGGCGGGCTTCTCCGCGGCCGTGACGGGCTTGCTCGTGCAGCCCAGCAGCAGGGCGCAGGCGCAGGCGGCGGCGGTTCCTAGGGTTAGTTTCACAAGCGGCCGGCGGGACATGTGCCGTGATTTCTGAAAACGCCCGGAAAGGTTGGCGAGGAGAATCGAAGGAGGGGAATGGTCACAGGGTGCGGTCCACGGCGGCGGCCAACAACTCCGTCGTGCGCGGCAGCGCCGCCGCCAGCGGCAACCCGGGCGGCGTGATGGCGTGGTGCGAATGATCCTCCGGCACGCCGAGGCTGCCGGCGAAAACGTGCGCCGGCTTGCCGAGTCTCCGGGCCTGCGCGACGAGCGCGCCCGGCCCCTTGCCGCCGAGCGACGTGGCATCGAACCGGCCTTCGCCGGTGATGACCAGGTCGGCGGAGGCAATCCGCGCCGGCAGGTCGAGCCAGGCGGAGACAAGGTCAAAGCCCGGCACGAGTCTGGCGCCGGCCGCGACCATCAGCCCGAAGGCGATGCCGCCGGCCGCGCCGGCGCCGGGCGTGGCGGCGAGCGCCGGCGGCCGGTCACAGGCCGCGCACAGGAGCCCGGCCATCCGGGCCATCTCCGCCTCAAGTCGCGGCAGGTCCTCGGGCTTGAGTCCCTTTTGCGGGCCGAAGGTCGCGGTCGCGCCGCGGGGTCCAAGCAGCGGGTTGGTCACGTCGCACGCGATGAAGACGGGCGGCAGGTTCACCCGGCCTTCGAGCCGGTTGAGTTGCGACCACGTTGCGGGCACCGGCACCGAGGAAAACATGAAGCCCAGCGCGGCGAGCGCCCCGAGCCCGAGGTCGTTGGTCGCGCTGCCGCCGACGCCGAGCAGGATGGCGTCCGCGCCGGCCCGGGCAGCGGCGCGGATCTGTTCGCCCGTTCCCTGCGTGGTCGTGTGCCACGGGTCGCGGTCGCCGGGCGGCACCAGCTCGAGTCCGCTGGCCGCGGCCAGGCCGATGACCGCAAGGGGGTTTGGGGTTTTAGATTCTTGATTTTGGCTAGGCAGCAGCATGCGCGCGGCAGCGGGAATGAGGCCCCAGCCGATGTAACCGATGGGTGCGCGGACCTTGCCTCCGCGCGGGCCCGACACCTCCACATGTTCCAGCCGGCCGTTCGCCGCCGCCGTCAGCGTTTCGCAGAATCCCTCGCCGCCGTCGGTGAGCGGACAGAGGTCGAGCGTCCAGTCCGGGTGCCTCGCGCGCAGGGTGGCCGCCGCGGCCTCGCACGCGGCGCGGGCGGTCAGGGCGTCCTTGAACTTGTCGAAGGCGACGAGGACGCGCATGGCGGAATGGTGGCGGGACTATCAGTCCCGCGGTTTGCCGGCCTTCCGACGCTGGGCGGCGGCTTGCGCCAGCTGCTCCAGCACCGGCACGGTGTCGTCGAGACCGAGGCACGCATCGGTGATGCTCTGCCCGTAGGTGAGCGGCCGGCCGGGCTCGTGGTTTTGCGCGCCGGCGACGAGGTTGCTCTCGAGCATGAAGCCGATGATCGCCCGCTCGCCACCCGCGACCTGCGCGGCGAGGTCGGCCGCGACCTGCACCTGCCGGTCGTGCTGCTTGCCGCTGTTGCCGTGGCTGCAGTCCACCAGCACAACGGCCAGCGAGCCGGATTCCGTCAGCAGGGCCGCGGCCTGATGGATGGAGTCGTGGTCGTAGTTCGGGCCGGTGCGGCTGCCGCCGCGGAGCACGAGGTGCCCCTCGGGATTGCCGGTGGTGGCGAGCACCGCCGGGGCGCCCTCGCGCGTGAGCGACGGGAAGCAATGCGGATGCCGCGCGGAGACGATGGCGTCCACCGCCACCTGCAGGTCGCCGTCGGTGCGGTTCTTGAAGCCGACGGGCATGGAGAGGCCGGAGGCCAGCTCGCGGTGGATCTGGCTCTCGGTGGTGCGCGCGCCGATGGCGGCCCACGAGACGAGGTCGGCGTAATACTGGCCCAGCGTGGTGTCGAGGAACTCGGTGCCGATGGGCAGGCCGGCGGCGTTGATGTCGAGCATCAGCCGGCGGGCGAGGCGCAGGCCGTGGTTGACCTGGAAGCTGCCGTCGAGGTGCGGGTCGTTGATCAGGCCCTTCCAACCGACGGTGGTGCGGGGTTTTTCAAAATAGACGCGCATCACGACCAGCAGGTCGCGGGCGAGGCGGTCGGCCACGGGCTGGAGTCTTTTCGCGTAGTCGAGCGCCGCCGCCGGATCGTGGATGGAGCAGGGGCCCACGACAGCGAGCAGGCGGTCGTCCTGCCCGGCAAGGATGTCACCCACGGCACGCCGGGCGGCCTGGACCAGCGCGGCGCCCGCCTCGGACAGGGGCAGATCCTCCTCGAGGATCGCCGGCGAGAGGAGCGGGCGGGCGGTGCTGATGCGGAGGTCGGCGGTCGGCTGGCGCATGGTGAAGGGTCAGTGAACGCACCCGGCCGGAAAAGGCACGGAGATTTTCGTCGCACCGCGCGGCGGCCGGTGCGTAGGTTCCGCGGATGCTATTCCTCTGCCAGCAAGGCTACGAAGCACTCCTCGAGCGCGAGCTCGTCGCGGCCGGCTGGCCCGTGGCGGAAAAGGGCCCGGGCTGGGCGCTGGGGGCGGGAGCGCCGGCCGCGGGGTTGGCGGACCTGGCGTTCCCGCATCTGACCCTGCTGGCCCCGCGCGAGTTCAAGGGCGACTCGGTCAACGCGCTCGCGTTGCAGCTGGCGGATTTTTTCCTCGAAAGCCTGCGCGGCGAGCGGATCGACGCCGCCTGGCCGTGCGTGTTCGCGACCGTGGCCGAGGTGGTCGGGCTCGGTCGGCGCGCCTCCGGCGTCGAGAAGGCCTTCGCCGAACTGCTGCGCAAGAAACTCGCGCGCATCGCGAAACTCGCCACGCCGGAGTTGCCGCGCGGGGCGGGCCAAGCGCGCGGCTTGTTCGTTTTTTTCGCCGACTTCGGCCGGGTGTTCGCCGCGCGCGAGGCCTGGCTGGGCGGACAGCGGCGCATGGCCGACGACGCCGCGGCGCCGTCGCGCTCCTATTTGAAAGTGGAGGAGGCCTACATCGTGCTCGGGCGCGAGCCGGCGCCGGGCGAGACGGTCTGCGACCTCGGCGCGGCGCCCGGCGGATGGAGTTACAGCGCGGCCAAGCGCGGGGCGAAGGTCGTCGCGATTGACAACGGCCCGCTCAAGGGCGGCGCCTTCGGCCATCCGCTCATCACGCACCGGCTGGAGGACGCCTTCAAGTTCGTCCCGCCGCCAGGCGGGGTGTGCGACTGGCTCTTTTGCGATCTGGTCGAGGAGCCGCACCATGTGATGCAGAACATCGTCGCCCCGTGGCTGGCGCCCGGCTGGTGCCGTCGTTTCGTCATCAATCTCAAGTTCGGCCATGTGGATTCGCTGGCGTTGCTCCACGAGGTCCGGGCACCCGGATCGCCGTTCGCGCGCCACGCCGCCAACCTCCGCATCCGCCACTTGTATCATGATCGCGAAGAGTTCACCGTGGTCGGCGAAGCAAAGTCATGAAACCGGTCCCGAAGCTGAAGGAACTCAACGTCTGCGGCTGGCAGGCGGTCACGACGCTGTTTGCGCGGCACTCGGACGAGGTGCGGCGGCTGTTCTTCGACGCCCAGACCGGCAAGCGCGCGGGGGCCCTCTGCTCGCAACTGGCGGCACAGAAAAAGGTCTACCGCCAGGTGGACGCGACGGAATTGGAGAAAATCGCCGGCACCAAGCTGCACGGCGGCATCGTGGCCGTCATCGGCGAGCGGCCGCTGAAGAAAGTGACGCGCGAGGTGCTCGAGGAGTGGGGCCGGGCGCGCGCCCCGCTGCTGCTGCTCGACCGCGTGAGCAACGCCAACAACGTCGGCGCGATCGTGCGCACGGCGGCGTTCTTCGGCGTGCGGGCCATCATCGTGCCCGACCATCCTGCGCAGGCGCTGCCCGGCGAGGCGGCCTGGCGCGTCGCCGAGGGCGGCATGGAGTTCGTGGATTTCTACCGCGTGCCCGCGCTGCCGGTGATCTGCGCGGAGTTGAAGCGCCACCATTTCCTCATCGGCACGAGCCTGACCGGCAACCAGCTGTCGCCGGCCCAGGCAAAGGCGCGCGGCATCCCGCGTCCGCCGGCCATCATCCTCGGCAACGAGGAGCGGGGCATGGCACCCGAGGTCGCGGCGCAATGCGACCGGCTCGTGAGGATTCCCGGCGCCGGCACGGTCGAGTCGCTCAACGTCTCCGCTGCCGCCGCGGTGCTGTGCTGGGAGTTTTTCGGATCGAGGTAGGGGCGCTTGCCCCCCAGCGCCCCGGGCCGTTGGGGGCAACGGCCTCTACCGGCTGCAGAGAATTGCCCGGACGGGTGAGCCATCGCCCCCCCTGATTTTCAGCGGCAGGGCGATGAGCTCGTAGACGCCCGGTTCCACCCCGCGCAGGTCGAGGTTCTCCAGGATGATGATCCCGGCGACGTCCAGCGCATGGTGAATGGCCAGGTCCTTGCTCGCGAGATGGTCGACCGAGGGCACGTCGAGTCCGACGAGCTTGACGCCACGCGTGCCGAGCCAGGCGGGCACGTCCACGGCGAGCAGCGGCCAGGCGGCGGGGAAAACCGCGGGGTTCGTCCACGAGTCGCTCTTGAACAAGACACGCGGAGTCGCGGCGAAATCATGAGCCGACAGCAGCGCGATCGTGATGGTGGCGTGACCGCGCACATCGACCACGCGGGCCGGGCCCACGAAGGTTCCGACCGGTAACTCGTCCATCTTCGCGCCGGTGTCGTTGTAGTGGAACGGAGCGTCGGCGTGCGTGCCGGTGTGCACGCTGGCGCGCAGCCGGCCGACGTTGGCGGAGTTCCCGCCCGCCTTGGTGGCGGTCAAAGTGAACTCGGCCGGGGTGTCGCCCGGCCAGACGGGCATCCCGGTGTAGATCGGACGAGAGATGTCGATGATTTTCATGTGACGAGCGGGTCAGCCTGGTCGAGTGCGCGAGGGAAGCGCATGGGCCGGAGCGTCGCCGGAAAAGCCGGTGGCGCAAACGCGAAAGCAAATTGGCTGGCCGGGGCGGGGACGCCCCGCACAATCGCGGTCGTGAACAAGCCCGTCTGGGACGACCGTGAGTGGATCCCGCTGCCGCGCCTCGAGGGCACAGTGCGCGCCGACGTCTGTATCGTCGGGCTGGGCAGCTCGGGCCTCGCGGCGCTGGAGGAACTGGCGGCGCTGGGCGTGCGTGCCGTCGGCCTCGATGCCCGGGCGGTTGGCTCAGGCGCGGCGGGCCGCAACGGGGGCTTCGTGCTCGCGGGGCTGGCGCCCTTTTTCAACGAAGCCGTCGTGCGCTTCGGCGAGGCGGCCGCGAGCGGACTTTACGGGCTCACCGTCCGGGAAATCCGGCGGCAGGCGGAGGAACTGCCGGGAACCGTCCGGTTGACGGGCTCGCTGCGTATCGCGGCGGACGCGGCCGAGTTGGAGGATTGCCGGAAACATCTTGCCGCGCTGCACTATGGCGGGTTCGCCGCCGAGCCCTACAAGGGGCCGGAAGGCGAGGGCCTCCTGATTCCGACCGACGGCGTCATGCAGCCGCTGCACCGCGTGCGGACGATCGCGCAGCGGCTGGGCGCCGGCGGGGCGCGCCTGCATGAGAATTCGCCGGTGAGAAAACTGGTGCCCGGTTCCGTGGTGACGGACACCGGCACGGTGCTCTGCGACACGGTTGTCGTGGTGGTGGACGGCCGACTGGAAAGGATTTTCCCCGAGCTCGCCCCGCACGTGCGCACGGCGCGGCTACAGATGCTCGCGACCGCGCCGGCGCCGGAGGTGGATTTTCCGCGGCCGGTCTACTGGCGGCACGGCTACGAATACTGGCAGCAGCTGCCCGACCGCACGGTCGCGCTCGGCGGATTCCGCGACCATGCGCTGGAGGCGGAATGGACCGACGACACGGCGCCGACGGAATTCATCCAGGGTCTGCTGGAAAAATTCCTGCGCGAGCACCTGCGGGTGCGGACGCCCGTCACCCACCGCTGGGCGGCCTCGGTCGCCTACACGGCGGACGGGCTGCCGGTGCTGGAACAGGTGCGCGACAAGGTGTGGGCGGCCGGCGCCTATTGCGGCACCGGGAACATCGTCGGGGCGCTCACGGCGCGCGGCGCCGCGCGGCTGGCGTGCGGTCAGGCCTCGGAATGGGCGCAATCCCTGGCGGCCGCGCGGGCGCACGCCGCCAAGTCATAAGCGGCTCCGGAATTGACAGCGGCCCCGGGGGGCGTCACCACTGGCCTCCGATGAACCGTTTCGCCGCCTGCTTTGCTTATTTCTTCGGTTTTTTTAGCCCGCAGCACCCGGGCGGCTGCACCAACGCATAAACTGAACAACCAGATTTAAGCCAAGGAGCCGCCCACCCCCGGGCGGCTTTTTCATTTAACCCACCCCCGCCATGATCCTGCCCAAAAACAACCGTCTCGCCCCCGAGGAAGTCGCCCAACTGGCCGCCATCGTCGCCGAGTTCGGCTGCCGCATCCAGCCGATCGTCGGCGACATCCGCACGATCTACGCCATCGTAGGCGACGAGCGCCACGAGCTGATGATCAGCCGGCTCGAGGGCCTGCCGTTCGTCGACCGGGTCGACACCATCCAGTCGCCGCACAAACTCATGGACCGTCGCTCCGACCTGGCCAACGGCCGTCTCAGGATCGGCGCCGTCACCCTCGGCG
>Ga0315295_10000283_pt1 | contig 42751 bp, 36 predicted proteins | sample YL17G14_0_MG_FD_204453 | JGI IMG/M metagenome (GOLD analysis project Ga0315295, IMG submission 204453) | Sediment microbial communities from Yellowstone Lake, YNP, Wyoming, USA - YL17G14_0 | ecosystem: Environmental > Aquatic > Freshwater > Lake > Sediment | place: USA: Wyoming | collected...
GTTCTCGTGCAGGCGAAGCCTGCACGAGAACCCCCCACCTTTTTAGTAGTTATTTAAAATCTGTCTTTTCTTTATCCAACCCGTAAACGCGTTCCACAGACCCGACAGAAGCAATCATCTGGATTGGCGCGTTTACCACATTGATGACAATAAACCACTGTTTCCACTTCTGGATTGGCAAGTTCACCTGCTTCTCGGATAGCCTTGCGTCGTTTGCGTGTTGGTGAAGACATTTCTCGTCCCCGCAACCTGGAATATAATAAACCGCCACTCACGACCAGCACCAGGCCCAATACCAGGACAATAATCAAGGGCATACTCAACCAAGTCACCCTTCCAGGCGTGTTCTGGGTAACCGGAACAACAGGTTGGACCTTTAAACCCACCACACTAGGCTCATTATTGCTCTTCGTATAGTCTATTGTTAATTCATAAAGTACACCAACAGCCAAGGGGCCAAAATCGGACTCATAATATGTCAAAGCACCATCCGAAGAAGATTGGTATTTCTCCATTCCAGGTGAAATCACCAAACTTGTAGCTCCTAAGGGTTGTTGCACCTGAATCAGCAGATGATCAGTGCTGTAATCCCCCAGCCAGGTGTACTCAAAATGTCGTGAAGCACCATCCATGGTAATATGGGGATCATAATATTCTAGGCGGATAACCGGCACATAGGCTTTCAAACGGACATAGGTCCACTGGCCTTGGATATCCATTTTGTAATCAACATTGAACAGACCTTCATCGCTTTCACCCGCCGCTACTGCACTTGGTTCACCGGCATCCACCGGGATACGCAAAGCCAGATCCACCGGAAAGGTCGTGCTCGGTGATAATTCGATCTTATAAATCACTAAAACGGCTGGCTGATCATATTCAGGCCATAAATCAATCTCTAGCATGGCGAATTGAGGTTGAGCTTGCGCTTGAGCCTGCGCAGTTAATAACGCCAGTAAGAGGACAAATAATACCATAAATATCGTCAAGCGTGGCATGTAAATATAATACTCCTGATAAAAATATCAAACTTTGATGATACCACATCTCGACATAACTTGTCATTAATTTACTCAGACTATTTGAGAACTATTTGGTTTATAAAGCCTCAAAGAGTTGAAGAAAAAAATATCACTCAATTGCCGCCCTAATACGACGGGCTAACGAACCAAAAGTCGTAGTATAGAGCATATCTTCAAGACGCGGGCGAGGCAGATCAATGATCACATCCAGGCGCACCTGCCCTGGACGGGAACTGAGCACCAAAACCCGGTCAGCCATGAAAATGGCTTCTGTGATTGAATGAGTGACCATTACTATGGTTTTTCGCTGGGTTTGCCAGATGCGTAATAATTCCACACTCATGCGTTCGCGCGTGAGGGCATCCAGTCCACCAAAAGGCTCATCCAGCAGCAAAACATCAGGGTTATGGACCAATACTCGCGCAATGGCTACGCGTTGAGCCATACCACCGGAGAGGTCACGGGGTAAAACATCTTCGAAGCCCTGCAGACCCACCAGGTAAACCAACTCCATAGCCCGTTCTTGCGCTGCCCAATCCGGCATACCTTGTAGCTCCAAGGGCAAGGTAATGTTCTCGAGCACCGTTCGCCAGGGCATCAGGTTCGCTCTTTGGAACACGAAACCAACCTCGCGGCGACAGCTGGAAACCGACTGTCCCCGGTAGAAGACTATCCCTGCAGTAGGTGGAAGTAAACCTCCCAAAACACGCAACAAGGTGGTTTTACCACACCCGGATGGCCCCAAGGCGCACACAAATTCGTGCTCAAGGACCCTTAGAGATACTTTATTTAAAGCGTACAATCCCCCATTACCATTAGGGTATACAACACTTAATTCTTGTCCCACCAGGATGGGATCAGAATAAATATCAGTCATCTACTTTGCCTAAAGATCCGAGACAAATGAGTAATTGACTCACTTAACAAAATCATTGGTGAAAGCCTTGCTTAGGTCTAATTTTTGAGCCACCAGCCCCATGTTGAGTAAAACCTTTTGCATGTTTTCCCAGGCCTTAGGGTCAGACTCCCCCAAAGGACTAGCCGTCCAATACTCTATCGAAACCTTTAAAATTTCTTTTTGGACGTTTTCCAGGACAGGGTCATCTAACTTGGCCAGGTTTTCAACGTATTTCTTGCTGATCTCGTAGGCCTCATCGGGAGCATCAATGGTTCTGCGGATACCTCGCAGGGTAGCTTTCACCATCCGGTGTATCAGATCAGGATTCTCTCTCAGCACAGTTTCATTGGTGATCAAACCATTGGACGCCAACTGCACATAATCGGATACCCGGATGACATTGACATCATACCCCCGCGCCTGTAGTTGAATCGGCTCGTTGGTCACATAACCCACCACCGCCTGTTGCTGGTCAAGCGCCAGAGCTTCAACCTGGTTAAAGCCAATAGAGTTCAAACTAACCTGGCTTTCTTGTATACCGGCTGCATCTAATAATGCCCGTAAGCCTATATACGAGGCGCCAAACAGGCCGGGAATACCGATTTTTTTACCAATTAGATCCTGCGGGGTGCGGATATTGCTTTCCACCTTGGAAATCACCGCGGTCGGAAAATCTTGATACCAGGCCAACACATACACCACTGGTAGTCCTTGTGCTCGCGCCAGTAACACCTGCTCCCCAGAGACAACCGCAAAGGGGATCTCATTACTACCGGTCAGGGTCACCCCATCAGTCTCAAAACTATAATCGAAATCAATCTCCAGACCGGCTTCGCGAAAATAGCCCTTATCCATCGCCACATAAAAAGGAGCAAACTGGATACTGGGGATATAAGCCATCGGCAGGCGGATTCTTGTCAAAGGTTCGTTCGTTCCAGGCCTGGAGGAAGTGCCAGCGCAGGCTGGCATTCCTATAATAAAAACTAAAATTATCATCAACGATATTGATTTAAAATTCAACATTTACACCTTCCTTGTTCCAAGATCAAGTTCCTCGTGCCGTTGTTGCCATTTTAAAAGGCGGGCCTCTAAAACAACCACCATACTATATAAAGCCATTGCCATAATGATCAGGGCAAATACCGCTACAAACACGAGTGCAGTATCATATTGGCCGCGGGCTACATTAATCAAAAAACCCAGACCTCGATCTGACCCGACAAATTCCCCAACAACCGCTCCAATGACCGATAGCGTGGCGCCAATGCGTAAGCCTCCTAGGAACACAGGCAGTGCGGCAGGCACTTCTAAAAACCGGAAGGTCTGCCATCTACTGGCCTGTAACGAACGCATCAGGTCATACAGGTCCTCTGGTACAGAGCGGATTCCTACGATAGTATTAATCAAGACCGGAAAAAACACAATCAGGGCACTGATCAAAATTTTAGAGAAAAGACCTGGACCAAACCAAATAATCAACAGGGGCGCAATAGCGACTACCGGAATAGATTGGCTGGCAACAATATAAGGCGCCAGCAAGCGCTCAAAAACGAGCGATTTTGCCAGCAGGTATCCCAGACTGGTGGCGATACCCACACCCAGGAATAAGCCGGACAACACCTCTCCCAGGGTGATAGCGCTATGCAAAAATAAGCTTTTATCACCCAACGCCTTCCCAAAACGCAATAAGACCAATTCAGGTGTGGGTAAAACAAAGACCGGAAAATTACTAAAACGAGTAATCAGCTCCCAAACAGCGATCATTAAAACCAGCGATAATACCAACAGGAATATCTGCTGGCGACGCAATTTATTCAATACTGTCCGAGTCTGCCCTTGTGAGTGGCTCATTAATAAAAAACCCCAAAAGACAAATAATCTTCGGGGTACAGTATCTCACGCGAGTAGATGTGTTTCTACATCGCAAATTATACTGGAAAACCTTCTCCCATCCGGACTATACCGTCGGCTCCGGATTTTCACCGGATCCTGCGCTTTACAGCGCTCGCGGGCTATACCGCCGGTAGGGAATTTGGATACGCGTTCTACATATCCTTCACCCTGCCCCGAAGGTTGTTCTTATTGTTTGTTAGATCACAAAATAATTATCTATTATTTTACTCCACTTTCCAACAAGATACAAAGTGTTCCGGTGAGATTTCACGAATCTGTGGTTCCTCCCACGAGCAACGCTCCATTACCACTGGGCAACGGGGATGGAAGCGACAGCCCGAGGGCGGATTTACCGGGCTGGGCACATCACCTGTCAGGATAATCCGGTAGCGCTTCAATTCCGGGTCAGGAATCGGAATAGCTGACATCAACGCCTGTGTATAGGGATGTAACGGCTTGCGGAATAGCTCTTCACTAGAAGTAATTTCTACGATTTTACCCAGGTACATCACCGCTACCCGGTCGGAGATATGCTCCACCACGCTTAGGTTATGGGCAATGAACATATAGGTGAGGCCAAATTCTTCCTGCAGGTCTTTGAGCAGGTTCAGCACCTGTGCCTGGATGGACACATCCAAGGCCGAAACCGGTTCATCGGCTACAATGAACTTCGGTCTTAAAGCCAGTGCACGTGCAATCCCGATGCGCTGGCGTTGTCCACCCGAAAACTCATGGGGATAGCGCCGGGCATGATAATCTTCCATGCCTACTTTCTTGAGCATTTCCAGGACCAATTCAAAACGTTCTTTGGGCGTGCCTATATTATGGATTTTCAATCCCTCAGCGATTGATTCCCCAACGGGAAGGCGTGGATCCAGGGAGCCATAGGGGTCTTGAAATATGATTTGCATATTACGGCGCATATCTTTCAGCTCACGCCCGCTTAGCTCCATCATATCTGTACCTTCAAACAACATAGAACCCCTGGTCGGTTCAATCAGGCGTAACATAGACCGACCGACCGTGGTTTTGCCACAGCCCGATTCACCTACCAAGCCAAGGGTTTCACCCTTATAGACCTGGAAGTTTACATCATCAACCGCCTGCACCCAAGCCACAACTCGCTGCAAAAGTCCAGCGCGCACTGGAAAATATTTGACCAGGTTATTTACCCGGATTAATACTTCCTTGCCATTAGCATTTACCATTGTCGGCCTCATCCATCGTCATTCGCATAATGCAAGTTGTTTTATAGCTGAACTGGTGCCTCATGACCATCTGCGCTCTGGTAGAGCCAACAGCGGGTTTCGTGCAGAGGTAAAACCTCTGCCAGAGTTGGTTCAACCTCGCTGCAGATACTCAATCCCTGTTCCTCCCGGGCAAGGCAGCGCGGTACAAACTGGCAGCCCGGGGGTAAATTGATTAGGTTCGGTACGATCCCAGGGATGGTTTCCAATCGCTTAGTAACCTTGCCTAACACCGGTATTGAAGCAATCAACCCCTGTGTATAAGGATGCAGCGGTTTTGCAAACAAGCGCCTGACATCCGTCTGCTCCACGATCCGCCCGGCATACATCACCGCAACCCGGTCTGCCATTTCGGCGATCACCCCCAAGTCATGGGTGATCAGGATCACCGCTGTATCCATATTTTTGCGCAAGCCGCGCATCAAGTCCAGGATCTGAGCCTGAATAGTAACATCCAAGGCAGTGGTAGGCTCGTCAGCGATGAGCAAGCGCGGGTTGAGCGCCAGGGCCATGGCAATCATCACCCGCTGGGCCTGACCGCCAGACATCTCATGGGGGTAGGCGTGCGCTTTCTTCTCCGCATCCGGTATGCCCACTAAGTGTAATAGTTCAATCGATTTCTCCCAGGCTTTCTGCTTGCTCACATTTCTATGTATCTGGAAAACTTCTGCCACCTGGTCTCCTACTTTAAAGACCGGGTTCAGACTGGTCTGCGGCTGCTGGAAGATCATGGACATCTTTGCACCGCGCATTTCCACCATCTCGGACTCCGAGATGGTCAACAAATTGCGGCCTTCAAAGTTGATTTCACCGGAGACAATCTTACCTGGTCTGACAATCAGGCGCATGATCGAGAACGAAGTGACGCTCTTGCCACAGCCAGATTCACCTACCAGTCCTAACACTTCCCCCCGGTCTACGTGAAAATCCACACCATCTACAGCTTTGACTACGCCGTCTTCGGTGTAAAAGTAGGTCTTGAGATCGGATACTTCAAGCAGGTGTTGTCCATTTTGGTCTGACACTTCTCTCACCTTAAAAACAGTATAAGAAACCCTTCTAAGGAAACATTATAACAAGTCGTTGGAGAGAGGTCAATGATTTGTGATTTATAACACTTGGAATCATTTGACAAGTGCCCTAAGTAGCGTATAATAATAGATTAATGAACGGTTTTCCTACTTTTATACCTAAAGAAAGGAGGTGCACCGCAAAAAATATCTCCCAAATTGCTACCCAATTGATTTGATCATTACCAAAAATTTTGACACAATTCATATAGACGAATAAGGAGAAGAGAAAAGATGAAACGCAAAACATTGTTTACGTTACTAGCTTTTCTGGTTATAGCAAGCATGGTTCTAACAGCCTGCCAACCAGCGGCTACCCCAGCCCCAACTGAGGCACCCCCGGTTGAACAACCAACTGAGGCACCAACCGCCGTTCCGCCAACGGAAGCGCCTAAATACGAAGGGCTAACTCTCACCGCCCCGGACTGCGAATATGGTGGCTTCATTAAGGAAATCGCTGCGGTGGACCCCCTGACCGTTAAGTTCTCACTGTGCAAATCCGATCCCGCCTTCCTCTCGAAAGCAGCTTTTTCTCCGTTTGCTATTCAACCAAAAGAATGGATTGAGAATAATGCAGGCGGCGGCGCATTGCTCGAGTCACCCGTCGGCACTGGCGCCTATATGGTGGATAAGTGGAACCGCGGGGACAATATAACCTTCAAACGCTACGAGGATTACTGGGGAGAAAAAGCCAAGACCGCGACCCTGGTTTTCCGCTGGAGCGCTGAATCTGCTGCCCGCCTGCTGGAGCTGCAATCTGGTACGGTTGATGGCATTGATAACCCCGCTCCAGAAGATTTCGCAAAAATTGAGGCTGATACCAACCTGGTGTTAAAACCGCGCGAGGCGCTTAATATCTTTTACGTCGGCATGACCAACACCTTCCCGCCCTTTGACAATGTCAAGGTACGCCAGGCCATCGCTATAGGGATCGACCGCCAGCGCATCGTAGATACTTTCTACCCGGTTGGCTCTAGCGTTGCCACTCACTTCACACCTTGCGCCATCCCCAATGGATGCGTAGGCGATGCGTGGTATGACTTTGATCCCGTGGCTGCCAAAGCTCTGTTAGCCGAAGCCGGGTTCCCGGATGGTTTCAAGACCAAGATTACTTATCGCGATGTGGTGCGCGGCTACTTACCTAAACCCGGTGATGTGGCTACCGACATTCAGGCACAGTTACTTGAAAACCTGGGCATCAAGACAGAAATCGTAGTCATGGAGTCTGGTGCATTCCTCGAAGAATCCGCCGCCGGCCGTGTGGAAGGTCTTCATTTGCTCGGGTGGGGTGCTGACTATCCGCATGTCACCAATTTCCTGGATTACCACTTCGGTGAAGCACAAAAACAATTTGGCACCCCTTATCCTGAAATCTATGAGAGCCTGGTAAAGGGCGCTCAAATCGCAGACCCCAAAGCCGCTGAGGAATTCTACGTTGTAGCGAACAACGCCATCAAAGAACTGGTTCCCATGGTTCCGATCGCCCATGGTGGTTCTGGTGTAGCGTACCGCGCCGACGTTGAAGGTGGACATGCCAGCCCGCTCACCAACGAGGTATTTTCGGTGGTGAAACCTGGCGACCGCGACACCTTCGTCTGGATGCAGAACGCCGAACCGATCTCACTATACTGCTCTGACGAAACTGACGGCGAGAGCTTGAGGGCTTGCGAACAGGTGGTCGAAGCGCTTTATTCTTACGAGGTAGGAGGTACCGCCGTACAACCCGCTCTGGCAACCTCTTGCGAACCCAACGCTGACCTGACCGAATATATCTGCAAGCTGCGCGAGGGCGTCAAGTTCCACGATGGTTCTGACCTCGACGCTAACGATGTCGTGGTGTCCTGGACAGCAGGTTTGGATGCTGCTAGCCCATTGCACAAAGGCAACACCGGTGCGTTCGAGTATTATGCAACCCTGTGGGGTTTGATGAACGTACCCCCTGAATAAAGTTGTCCGCTGTTTTCAAAGCCTGCCTTTACCTTTGGCAACTTTGAAACCTGAGTAACTAAAGACGCGGGGAGCATTATCCCTCCAGGATTACCGCTCTCCCGCGTCTTTAATAAATTGTCAGTCAGCTCTACTTTTGTGATTGGCCAAAAGTACTTTAAATATATATCATGCTTTCTGGCCAACCATTGAAGTAATCGGCCGAAGAACCAGCACTCCTTTCTTAATAAACTTTTAGCCGATTACTTTTCTGTAAATAATTAACAACTTTCCTAAAACAGAAAGCCTTCCTTTAGGGAAATGAACGATGACCCAGTACATAGTGCGACGTATATTCCTTGCAATTCCCGTAATTTTCGGTATTTTAGTTGTCACTTTCTCCCTTTCCCGCATGATCCCCGGCGGTCCTTGCAGAGCGATCCTGGGAGAAAAGGCCACCCAAGCGGTATGTGATCGCTTCATTCACGAGTTCGGTTTCGATCGTCCAATCTATGTTCAATTTGGCAGCTATATGGTTGATGTGCTTAAAGGTAATTTTGGCGAGTCCATCCGCTACAGCCGGCCGGTAGCTTTGATCCTGATCGAACGGTTGCCCATGACGATTGAATTAGGCACTCTTGCCACAATTCTGGCAACACTTATCGGCATCCCAGCCGGCATCATCTCCGCCATACGCCGTAACTCAGCGGTAGATGTTATAACAATGGTGTTGGCAAACATGGGTGTCTCCATGCCTGTTTTTTGGTTAGGCTTAATGTTAGCTTATATCTTTGCATTATTACTTAAAGGCACACCCCTGTGGTTGCCACCCTCCGGGCGACTCTCCGCCGGCATGTCACTAACGCCATTTTACGAAGCCTATGGCTGGGGGGTTGAACCAGAATCGATAAAATTTTATGTTTTAGAATTTATCGCCAATCATTATGTTCTTAATTCCTTGCTCACGGCAAACTGGGTTGTTTTAAAGGATACCCTTACCCATTTGATCCTGCCGACCATGGCGCTCAGCACAATCCCCATGGCGGTCATCGCTCGGATGACCCGTTCCAGCATGCTTGAAGTGCTGGGACAGGATTACATCCGCACTGCAAGGGCGAAAGGGCTGCGCGAACGTCTTGTTATTCTTAAACATGCTCTGCGCAACGCCTTACTGCCTGTTGTTACCATCATCGGCATCGAGTTAGGCGTTATATTTTCGGGCGCCGTTCTCACGGAAACCATCTTTGGGTTGGCAGGTGTGGGGCGTATGTTATATGAGGCTATTACAGCGCGGGACTATCCCATCGTACAAGCTTTTACCGTAGTGATCGCGGCTGGGTACGTTATCATGAATTTATTAGTGGACATTACGTATGGATTCATCGATCCTCGGATAAAATTGGAATAAGGTGGCTTAATTTTATGACCAATACTCTTGATCATAAGCCTGAAATAATAAAAACGTCTTCTTCAAAATCCCTAATGGACTACCGCGCCAACAGCTTGTGGAGATTGACTCTCCGCCGCATCCTCAAGCAAAAATCCGCCCTAATTGGTATGACCCTGCTGGGATTATTAGTGCTGGTTGCCATTTTTGCCCCTGTCATCGCTCCTTATGATCCTATCCAGGTTCTCATTGGTACGGAGAAGATAAAGCAGCGCGAAAAACCCTGCATTCACTTACTGGGTTGTCCACAAGATAAACCTCAACATATTCTGGGGGTCGACGGCAATGTACGCGATGAATTCAGCCGGGTTATTTTTGGCTCACGAGTATCCTTGTTTATCGGGTTTTCAACCATAGGTTTTGCGATTATCGTTGGTACCTTATTTGGATCCATTTCAGGTTACGCAGGGGGATTAACCGATAATATCATGATGCGTTTCATGGATGTGTTAATGGCTTTTCCCTCCCTACTTCTTGCCATCACCATTGTGAGTTTTCTTGGTCCAGGGTTGCAAAACGCACTATTTGCTATTGCCATCATCAATATCCCTATCTATGCCCGTGTGGTAAGAGCCAGTGTGTTATCTGTGAAGGAATGTGATTATGTGGCTGCTTCGCGCGCTCTTGGAGCTAGCCCCATTCATATCTTAATCCAGCGCATTTTACCTAATTCTCTACCTCCGCTGATTGTACGAGGGTCATTGGGTATCGCAGAATCTATCATAAGTGCGGCCGCGCTTTCCTTCCTGGGGTTAGGCGCTCAACCACCCACCCCTGAATGGGGTTCCATGCTTGGCTCCGAGCGCAACCAGGTCTTTACCGCCCCCCACCTGGTTTTCTTCCCAGGTATTGCTATCATGATCACTGTCCTTGGGTTTAATTTGTTGGGAGATGGCTTGCGTGACGCCATTGACCCGCGCCTTGCCCAACGTGGGGCTGAATAAGATAGAGGCTTTCCGGACTAATCCTGAAACGTCCTTTTCTATTGGGTATTGCCTATGCCAGACCTGATGAGCAGTCTCCAAGGGCATGACCTGGGTCACCTGCGCATCATTGCTGAACATTGGGGTCTTGAATTGAAAGCCCCAGATGCCAAGGTTGGCCTTCAAAGTTTGGTGCCTCAACTTCTTCAAAAAGATTTAATCGCTGAAACGATAGAGATCTTACCAGCTCAAGCCCGCGCTGCGCTGGATGACCTGCTCATTAATGCCAACCGCCTGCCATGGGCACTCTTCAACCGCCGTTATGGGAAAATACATAAAATAGGAGCCGGGCGCCGCGACCGCCAGCGCCCCGACTTATCACCAAACATCTCCCCGGCAGAAACCCTCTGGTATCATGGCCTGGTCGCCAGCGGTATCTTCGACACACCAGATGTCCCGCAAGAGTTTGCCTATATACCGGACGACCTGGCAGCTCTGATGCCTACCCCCCACACTGATACAGCTGCTTTCCTGGGACGACCAGCCTCTCCCAGCGAATGCGCCCACATCATCTCTGCCACCGATTACATACTGGATGATGCCTGCACTATGCTGGCAGCTATCCGCATCGGGATGGACATTCAGGCTGCCTTGAAGGATCGTAACTTGACCGGCATCCATCCGGAAGCCATCCTGGCCATTATGGAAACAGCCAGTATTCTAGCACCAGATGGTAGACCACTGGCAGACGCTACACGCCAATTCCTTGAGGCATCACGCACAGAAGCACTAGCCTTGTTAGCCCAATCCTGGCTGAACAGTTCAACCTGCAATGACCTGCGCTTGATCCCCGGGCTTATCGCCGAAGGGGAATGGAAAAATGATCCCCTGCGCGCTCGCCAGGTTATTGTGGGTTATCTTTCAAACCTGCCCCAAGATAAATGGTGGAGCCTGTCCGCCTTTGTGGCTGCAGTACACCAACATCATCCTGATTTCCAACGCCCGACCGGAGAATATGAAAGTTGGTACCTGCGTTACAAAGACAGCGATGAATACCTGCGCGGCTTTGAGCATTGGCAGGAAGTGGAAGGAGCACTACTTCGCTACCTGATCACCGGGCCGCTGCACTGGTTAGGCATCATAGAGCTGGCATCGCTCTCCAAGGATGCTCAACCAGCCGCTTTTCGTTTTACAACTTGGGGAGATGCCCTTTTGCATGGTAAAATCCTACCAGAATTACAGGATAAAACTGCCTCGGTATTGGTGAATTCCGATGCTCGCCTGAGAATTGCACGCCAGGTGCCACGGGCTGTCCGCTACCAACTGGCACGTTTTTCCACCTGGGAGACCGACGATCTGCGTGATCCGCATGGAGAAATAACCTATTGCTACCGCCTGACACCATCCTCCCTGGCTCATGCCCAGGAACAAGGATTAACCATAAAACAACTTTTAGCGTACCTTCATCGGCATGCCCCAATCGTTCCACCACCCTTGGTGAAAGCGCTCGAGCAATGGGAAAAGCATGGCGCCCAAGTCCGCCTGGAACAACTATCCGTTCTCAGGGTGGCTTCCCCGGAAATATTACAGGCCTTGCGCAAGTCACGCGCTGGTCGCTTTTTAAACGATATCCTTGGACCAACAACGGTGGCCATCCAACCTCAGGCGAGTGAAAAAATCCTTTCTATACTCACGGAAATGGGATACTTGGGAGAGATGGTTGTTGACAAATAAAGGGATCATACCATGCCAATTAAAATCAAATCCATCTCCATGTTTGACCAGCCCGTTTATCAAGGGCACATGGAATTCCCTTCTGAAGCCTTCCGCCAATCAGACTGGGAAAAGGGTTTATTAGATAAACAAAGTTCACTGCTATCACCAGGCCCAATCGTCAGACTGGGGAAAGTCCGCTGGTGGAATCTGGTGAAATTGGCACATACAGAGAGAAAAACTCTTTCAGGAGAAAAAGCCAAACACCTGGGAAGTGGATCCCTGTATTTATTAGAAGCGGCTTTTTCTTTCATACCAGATGTAGATAATGAAGTGGAGTGGGCGCATTTTATTGTCTATTTGAGACCTTATAGCGGGCGTGAGAACCCTATCGTCATTCGACTTTATCCCTTCGAAACCCACTCGCCAGGACAACAGGACAGTGTGAAGGTAGCCCTGACCACGAATATCAAATTTATCGATATCCAACCTTTACCCGATTGGTCTATAGCAAATATTGACATAGACGAGTGGGGTAGTATGATTACCGGCAACATAACCGTAGATACTGCTCCCAGTTGGGATTTTCAAAAATACGGTGACCAGCCCGTTCGAGGGATGCAATGTTGCTACGCGATTATCAAAAAGCCTACCCACACCCAGGCTGTGTGGGTTACATTAGATATAACTGCCCAAGTATTTACACGCCACGGTTTACTGGGTGCCCATATCTCCAGTAAAGAGACTCCTCGTCTTTCCCAGATCATCTGTACAGATTAACACGCCTAAAGGAGTAGAAACACTATGAGTCATCCCATCGAGATATTAATCACATTGCCCTTCGACTCAGGCTTGGTTAATAAACTACGCGGCATCTCCTCTAGGCTACGCATTACTGTACATCCAGCACGCAATCCAGAGGAAATTCCTGCCGAGCTTTGGTCTAAAGTGGAGGTGTTATACACAAACCGAGCCTTACCTGATCCAAACCAAGCACCCAACTTGGGTTGGATTCAATTCCATTTGGCTGGCATTGACAGATTGATCGGTGCTCCCATTTTACGCAAACCAGACTTGATTATAACTACCCTGAGCGGCGCGGCTGTCCCGCAAATGGCTGAATATCTATTAATGGCATTATTAGCTTTGGGTCACCATATACCCGACATTGTTAATTGTCAAAGACTGGTAGAATGGCCAAGAGATCGTTGGCAGCGCTTCACCCCCAAAGAGTTAAGCACAAGCACAGTTGGCATCGTTGGCTATGGCAGTGTTGGTCGTTCTCTTGCTCGCATACTCAAGCCTTTTGGCACTACCATTCTGGCTACCAAACGCGATGCTAAGCATCCTGAAGACAATGAATACATGCCAGAAGGAATGGGCGATCATGAGGGGATTCTTATCCGACGCCTCTATCCCTGGCAAGCGGTGCGTTCCATGCTCAAAGAATGTGACTTTGTGGTAATTTCTGCTCCGCTCACACCAGAAACTTACCATCTGATCAGCACTGAGGAATTTGTAGCGATGAAATCAGGATCCTACCTTATTGATGTTTCCCGCGGGGGCATTGTTGACCAAGAGGCGTTACTCATTGCTCTTAATGAAGGAAAGCTACACGGCGCCTTCCTGGATGTCTTCCCAGAAGAACCTCTACCACCCGAAAGCCCGCTATGGCAACTACCCAATGTTATTATTACCCCTCACATCGCTGGTAACAGCTCTATGTACGATGAACGGGCGGTAAAACTATTCTCAGATAACCTGCACCACTACCTGGGAGACCTGCCGTTATTTAACCGTTTCGATTTCGACCGGGGTTATTAAAAACTAAGACTTCCGAAGTTTAGTATAAACTTCGGAAGTCTGATAATTCTATTTCACAGATACTAATAATCTATCCAACACTGCTTTGGACTTTTTAGCTACCTCATCATGTAAGCTGTTGCCATGTGCATCCATGGTTACGACAACAGGAAAGTCCTTGACCTCCACAACCCACATAGCCTCCGGAACGCCAAAGTCCAGCTTGTAGACATCCAATACTCTATGCACAGATTGGGCGATCAGGGTTGCAGCTCCACCGACTGCATGAAAATACACACCAGGTACTTCACGGCAGGCCGCCAAAGTCTTGGCACCCATACCACCTTTTCCAATTACCCCCTTTATTTTAAAGTGATGCATGACATCTGCCTGGTAAGGTTCTTCACGGCTGCTGGTGGTTGGTCCGGCAGCCACGAAGCGATATTCCCTGGTGTCAAGCCCAGATACCACCGGTCCGCAATGGTAAATAACACCTTCCTTCAAAAGTGGCATAATGGCTTGATATACTTCCAGGTCATCCCCCTGAGGCTGGCGGGTTTTCTTAATAAAGGTATCTTCCATCCACTTATGAACAGTGTCGCGTCCTGTCAGCATAACCCCACATAGGGTAACAGGATCACCGACTTTTAAACTGCGAATATCCTCATCACTGATAGGAATATTTATCTGGCGCATCTTTTTCCTCCGAATCTAACTATAGCCTACCTTGTCACCCTTTATCGTCATTGACCGGCGGCGGTAAGCCCAGCACATATAGGAGACAGAGACATAGAAGCTGGCGGGCAATCTGTGAAGACTGGTGATCTTTGTATCCAGAACGGTTGTCTCGCCGCCAAAACCCATCGGTCCGACACCAAGCTGGTTCGCCTCACGGGTCAGACGCTTCTCCAATACCGCCAACTCAGGGTCAGGATTAACATCCTTCTCATCCAACTTGCGGAACAAGGTCTCCTTGGAGGCATAATAGGAAGAACCACGATCACCCCCAATAGCCACACCTAAAATGCCGGGCGCACAACCCTGACCTTGTGCCTGGTAGACAGCATCCAATACCGACTTGCGCACTCCTTCCAGGTCACGACCAGCTCCCAGACGACTGTCTGGCAGTGTGTATTGAGCGCCTACGTTTTCGCAACCTCCTCCCTTCAACATCAGGTCAATCCGCAAGGTATCTCCCTCTACTTCCTGGAGATGAATGGTGGGGAAATATTCATCTCCCAGATTGTTACCTGTGTTTTTCCCAGTAACGGCATGCACTGCGTTAGGTCGCAAATAAGAGCGGCGGGTCGCCTCAGCCACAGCATCCCGGATCTGTTGGCGCAGTTTCCTGGCGCTCATACCGTCCAGGTAATAAACATAAAAGATAGGGGTGCCAGTATCCTGGCAGATCGGCGTGGATTTTTCTCTTGACATCTTAACATTCTTTAAGATCGCTTCCATGGCGTTATGCGCGGCTGAACCAGGCTGTTCCTTTTCCTTGGCCTGTACCAATGTTCGCTCAACATCAGTCGGTAAATCAGTTGATGTACGACGGATTAACTCGAGAATATGTTCAGTATAGTCTTGCATGGTCTCCCTCCAGGAATAAGGAATACAAAAGGGCTTTCTAAGCACACTAAACGCCTAACATCATACCATAATACCAAATCCCTTTCGTCCTTTTTTCCCTTCGTAACTAAAAGGTTTTGATACAGGGGACATACAGACCATGGATATGCTAAACTTGTAACCATGAAAACCATTGCAATTGCTAATCACAAAGGTGGCGTCGGTAAGACCGCCACAACTCATAATCTAGGCTCTATCCTAGCCTTTGAATATGGCCTGCGGGTATTGATGATTGACACAGACCCGCAATCCTCGCTAACTCAATCTTGCGGAGTGAGTGAGGCCGAAAACAACCTAGCGGGGGTATTAGGCAATACCAACCCGGCACAATTGAGTTAGCTGATATCATTCAAGACCTGGGCAGAGGTTTATATCTTGCTCCCTCGGATATCAGCCTGGCTGTTTCAGAGCTGGGATTGACCAGCCGCATGGGACGAGAAAACATTCTCCGTATAGCTCTTGCAAGTGTAGATAGGAATGTGGAATCTCAACATATGTACACTTGATGCTACTGCCAGGAGCATGCATAACAGTATGAACATCAAACAAATGGTGAGCTTCATTCGGTTCATGGTTGATTTTTTCTTAAAAACCGTATCCCATCGAGAGTGGCTTCACTCGTAGCAACAACGGTTTCACACATTTGTATATTCCTTGTTAGGGTTTTTTTTGAGTGGCTTTGTCATAAGCAATTATCCTCACCCAAAACGTGCCCTTACCATTCTCGCCTGTACCAAAGATACGACCTTGAGGAGTAACCAGCATCCAATTCGATTGGTAAGTACCGGCTTTTTTAGGTGCTTTGAAATCAACTTTTGCCTCTATATATTCATTGGGGTAAAGAGCCTTGGTAAGAAATACAATGCGGGAGCCAGCCCCCATTATCTCGCCGCTGATAAACATAAGCTCTGTTCCCGCTGGCCACTCACAAGTACCAACATTCTTAAGTCTCCAGATTTTCGTAAACTCTTTTCCAAAGCCCATCTCTGTGTCATCAGAAATATTTTCGTATTCCATAGAAACGCGCAGTTTGCAATCTGCAACATCAGCCCCGGTTGACGTTGCATTTGTAGGAAAGGTAGGAGGTTGCGGTGGTGGAGCTATAGTGGTTTCTTGTCCCGATGGCATGGCTGTCATATCTGCAGAGGAGAGAGTCGGTGGAGTGCCAAAGGTGGGGATGGCTGACGGCCCCGCGGTCGGTGGAACCGGAGTTTCTGTAGCCGCAGGGGTTTCTGTTGCTACAGGTTGGGCCGATGCAATACTGGCAGCTGTTTGCGTGAGGCCGGTACTGACATTTTGCGCCACCTGGGTCAAAGCCTGTTCAGCGCTGGAAGGACTTGAACTGCTCCCCTTTTCACCGCAAGCACTCAGAATCAGAGAAAACAACACAAGCGTGATTATTAAATTTATTCGTAAGTTAAACATGGCACTCCCTCAACTTTTCAATCTATATTACGAACTAAGGTAGTAAACATATTTTCCAATTTAGCCAATTATATCGTATTATGGCAACAGGATATGATTTCCGATCCTCAAAAATACCACTGCTCCAATAATCAATCAGACACCTCCCCGGCCTCATATCTCCCTTCAAGTTCCCGAACTCCCAATAAGGTCGCCAATACAACCGGGTCGAATTCTAATTCCATGGACTCTGCAACATAGCTCTGCGTCTGGCTGGCACGTTCCCGCAAAGCCTGCCAGAGAACCTTTCGCTCTTCAGACTGTACCACTAGGTCGTTAAGGGTTTCGGCATTGAGCAAATAGTCGCCTGTCGTATATAGGAAAGTTAACCGTTTCCAATTTTGTGCCAGGATTGGCTTTGGTAATCGCTCCAATGATCCAAGCTGTAGTTTAAAATATTCCTCATGGGCTCGGGGATGATCTGGTTCAACGCGCATCAACTCAGCGCGCGAAACCAGTTCGTGACCAAGGACAGGCGCCACAAATTCTATTTTCCACTTCAACTCTCCAAAGGCAGCCGTCTGGTAAAAAGCCAGGTAATCCACCGCGATGACCTTAGGCGCGGTACGCAGGGGAATACGGTACCATCCTAAGACACGTGCAATTTCCAGGTCACGCGGGGAAGGTAGTATAGTGACCAGGATAAGAGAAGTGGAAAGAGGTAGCGGAGACATAACCAAGCAAATTATACAGCGAAACCCGGCGGTGTACTAAATGGAAAGATCATCAACAATAACAAAAGCTTCCAAAAACCTTCATAAGACAGTAATCTAGGCAGCAGAAGATTTCCCAATATCCAACTCGATCAAATCTCCATTCTTGGGGACAAGATTCCACACTTTTTCAAAAGGTATTCTCTTAAGATGAGCGACAATGACCGCAATCGTAAATCCGTGAGAGACTATCGCGACAGCTTCGTTCGGATAATGATCAGAGATATCTTTAATAAAACTAAGGGCGCGTTCTTGAACTTGTTTGGTAGTCTCACCACCCGGTGGTGCAATAGTTAGGGGATTAGCTCGGCGGCTCCGAAATTCTTCCGAATACCGTTCCTTTATCTCTGTGACAAGCAGTCCTTGCCACTCTCCCTGATGTATCTCACGTAATCGAATATCAATGTGGACCCTCAATCCTATAACCCGTCCCAACACTTCAGCAGTCCGGCGGGCACGAGATGAATCGCTGGTATAAATGGCTTGTATTTTTCTATTACTTAATAATTGCGCTATCTGCTCTGCTTGTTTTAGTCCAATTTCGTTCAACGGCACATCAGCTTGCCCTTGCCAACGTCCCTCAACGTTCCAATCTGTCTCCCCATGGCGAATTAAGATTAATTGCGTCATTTTGCTCGACGCTCACAGTAATCTGGAACTTCTAACATCGGAGGTCTTTCCAATGCATTTATTTCTTCTACATCCAGAAAAAAGCGGCCTGGTTCATATCTGATTAATTTTAATGTGCGACTTTCAACATCAAGAAAATTACGTCCATAGCGATGTTCTAATTTATGAAATACAGTCTGCAATATTGTAAAGGACATCTTGCTCAGAGCTTCGAGCGACTGGTTATGGTGTATCCGTTCTTCCAGGTCAACCTGTGCGATTGCCCTCACACCAAAACACTCAAGAGTATCAATCAAGAGACCTATCTCAACTCCATAACCCGAAGAAAATGGTAATCGTTCTAATGCTGATCTTCGTCCACCATATTCACCAGCAAGCGGCTGGATAAGGCCTGAAAGCTCTGGGTAAAAAAGGTTAAGGAGTGGGCGTGCCATAAGTTCAGTCACTCTCCCTCCGCCACCCGCTTGTAATTTATCACCAACCCTAAGAGGTCGCTGATAAAAACCTTTTACTAATTGAATTTCTGGTCTTAGAAGAAGCGGACCAATCAAACCATATACAAAGCGAGGGTGAATATTGACAATATCCGAATCGATCCACAATATAATATCGCCTTTTGTGACTAAAAGACTCTTCCATAGTGCTTCACCTTTGCCTTGTCGGGCACCATATTGTGGCAACAGCTCCTGGTGAATAAACACTGGGATTCCTTGTTTCCGTGCAATTTCTCTTGTTCGGTCTGAGGATGTTGAGTCAATCAACACAAGCTCATCAAGCAGAGGAACATCATCCATCAACGCTTTTTTAATAGTTTGAATTACCCTACCTACAGTTTCCTCTTCATCAAGCGCAGGCAGAGCAAGGCTAATAATGATATTCTGCTTCTGTTTAAGCGTTATCAAGGCTTCAAGATCAACAAATTCATCAGCATGATATGTGTTTTCTGCAAACCATTTATCAACTAATATTGAGATAGCAGATTCTCCAACCGCTTCACTATCAAAATTGAGAGGAGATGGGCGGCGTGTTTTAACGATAATCACACCGCATTGGCCATCACTTAGTATTGCTTCTGCAACCGGACCTATTGAGGTGGGTTGGTTCTGGGGCTGGGCGGTTATTCCCATTACTATTAAGTCATGCTCCCGTGCCGATGCCAGGATAGCTCCAATAGGGTCATTTGTATCAACTACTTGACGTCGGATTTCTGGCATACGAATTAATACTTTTTCTAAACTCCGGAAAGGAGCGTCCTGCTTGGCCATGGTACCCGGGACTGTGATGTGCAGCGATGTCACTCTAGCGTGGCTATTACGCGCAATTGCATCTGAGATTCGCACAGCAAGTTCAGCATAAGGGCCGCCACGAATCGGTACTAAGATACTTTTTGGATTCTTGGGGATTGATCCCCCGATAATCGCCACATCACAAGGCGGATGGAGCAGTGCATCGGAAGGAATTTGCATGGCCTCAAAATCATAAGGCCAAACGAGGATGAGTAAATCTGGGTGCTTTTCCTGCACAATATTGATAAGTTCACCCCAAAGGTTATGTGATGCATGTACTCGTTCATCTATGCGGATACGATTTTCCTCAGAAAATGCTCTTAACCTCTGCCGGAACTCTCGAACCGGAATTGCCGCTGCACTCAAAGTGCTATCAGTTGGCACATACACCAGTCCTACTAAGGATACCTGCCCTTCACCTACCACCAAGCGAGCTGCTGATAATGCTGCTTCGCATTCTAAGCCATACACAACAGGCACAAGTACTTTACGGAAGATCGTTTTTAAGTACCGTTTTTTCATATCACACCTTTTATCTTAACAACAGAGGTTGGATCCGTTCGGTGAAGATTCTTCCCCACGTATATTCTTGCTTAACCCGCCTGCGGAGTCCAAAAACCATGCTATTGTCTAAGCTCTGTATAATCATCTCGGCTAAAGCCACAGGATCTATGTCAGGTGAAAAAAATGTTACAAAATTGCCACCCAGATCATGCAGAGGTGGAATGTTAGCACAGAAAATTGGCAACCCCGCCAAACCAGCTTCTAAAATAGGGATGCCAAAACCTTCTTCTCGGCTGGGGAAAAGGAGCACATCCGCCAATTGGTAGAAATCTGAGATCACAGAATCAGGTATATATTCTCTTACTTGCTCAGCTAGAAAATGAACTGCGTTATTCAGATCCAGTTCGGCTCTCAGACATGTTAGCATATTGAAATACGCTAGATTGGCTGGATTATGTGGTCCAAGGGGACCGGCTACCACCAGCACAGCATCTCGATAAATTCGACGAAGCGCAGCTAGAGAACGCAAAGCTAGTTCAATGTTTTTTCGAGGTGTAATCCGCACAGGCAGAAGCAGTAATGGGGTTGCAGTCAACAGATCAAGCCTGGCCACCAACTTTTGAGTTAGTTGTTCGAACTTTAAGAAATAACCAATATCGACACCATTCGGAACAACATTGATTCTTTCAGCAGATGTACCTAACAAGACCATCAGTTCTTGTCTGCGTGGTTCAGAGATCGTAACCTGAATCGTTTTCGGCCAATCTATTCTCAATAAATTCCAAGGATATACATCATGCAGTTCATCTTGATAACGCGGGGTTGTCCAGGCCAGGTCGTGATGCCAAATAACTAGTTGTGGCATATCTGAACGATTTGAAAGGTGTTTTAAGGCTACTGTGAGGGCAAGGTTTTTATTTAACGAACAGACATTATGAGCAATTAGCACATCCATCCCAACCAAGTTTTTCTCCAAATAATCGACCAATGTGTCAACTAAATTATCAAAATTGGCAGGAATGACCCCGGCGTCGAGCGAGGCCTTGGTGGCTAAAATTTCGGGGTGCCTGGAATCGGCTAATGGAATAGAGATAAATGGTATATTTTCATCTGTTTGCGCCCCACGCCCAGCGAAAATTGAAACTTCATAACCGGCGTTGGTCATCAGACGAGAATGGTGCCCAATAACACTTTCTACTCCCCCAACTACTGGAGGGGCAGTGTAATGAAGCAGAGCTATTCTCAATAAACCTCCTTTATTTTTCCGCCATCTTCTTCCTGAGAAGCCTGGATTGCTAAATCGATAAAAACAGCCGATGTCCAACCGAATATTGCTGCTGCACCAGGTGGATTTTGACCCGTTTGTGGATGGTAATATTCATAAATATCTTTATGCCCACTGATCAACTCCAGGGTTCGACGTCGAAGCTCACGAGCAATATTTGCATACCCCGATTTTTGAAGCCCTTCAATCATTAAATAATTAATGTTTACCCAGGTAGGCCCACGCCACATTTGTTCAGGATTATATTTCGGATCATTCATGGCCACAGTAGGTATTGGAAAACGCGGCCAGAATTGGTTTTCATCAGTCAGGTGAGCCACAAGACGACTTGAAATCTCCTGTGACATTCGCCCAGTAAGTAATGGAAAAAGGTTAAAGGGTGTCCGTACATTAATTCTTTGCCCTTTTTTAGTTGCCCAAAACAGTCCTGCCTTGTTGTCCCACATCCTATGTATCATACACTTTGCTAGTTCGGCTGCCCGGTTCATCCACATTTTCGACTGCTCTTCTTCACCAATAACATGGGCTATCATGGCTAGCATATCTTCTTGAATGCACAAGTATGTATTCAAATCGGGTGATTCTACTGGCATGCCGTCATCCCAAAGTGGGTTATCATCCAACCCTGAAGAAAACGGATGTCCATATCCACACAGACCATCTCCATCGATATCGTTTTTCTCAAACCACCATTGATTCCAACGTACAATCGGCTCATATATTTCATTCAAAAATTCACGATCACCATCATGTTCATATAATTTCCAGGCTGCCCATGCCACCAACGGGGGTTTGGTGACATCTGCATCAACTGGATAATCCAGATGGTTTACAATCCCTTCATCATGGACAGCATCAGGTAATAAACCATCCTCACGTTGGTGATCTAACAGAATTCGCAATTGATCTTGTGCCAGACGTTTGTCAACATAGCGATATGCAAGAGCATGGAAATAGGCATCCCACTGCCAGATTCCAACATAATGCAACTTAGATGGTGTCATTGCTTCTCGGGTTGTATAAAAGCGGGGAGAGATCAATCCTGCCCGCATCACCCACCAGGCAAAATAATATTTCTCCTTATATTGATCAAGAACCGGAGGAACCGCAGCGAACCAATCATGCCAGCGCTGAGTGATTGCATCAACAATCATTTCGGTGTCAGGAATATACCGGTTGAAACCCAGACGAGGTGTGATATTTAGCATAAAAGCCGAACCAACTTTGGCATTCAATCCAATGCTGATCCTCTGGGTATTGGATCCTAATGAACTCGCCTCATTCCTAAGGATACGGGCATTTGTTGTATATGCGACGTTACGACGGATATCTCCGGATAAACGTAATATTCCCCCGCGACGGTCTGTCTGGGCGATGTCAAGGTTGGCGTGAAAGGTAAACCCAAAATCGCCAGCTGGTAGCAGAACCATGATTGTCTCAGTATCCAGGAAAACCATGGTAAAAGTTCCGATAGGGGTAATAATTTCCAAACGATCCGGCCTGGTGGTTAAGGTAAATTCAAGGGGATTGCCTTCCTTATCAGTAAATTCCCACTCATCTATTATAGGTGGTCGATTACGATAGGCAGAAAGGTTCCTGTCACGTTTATACCAGCGCTCTGCTAACCGAATAGAAAAATGATGATTACTTCTAAAGACAAGTAAACGCGACCCTCGCTCTGTGAAAGGGATATCTCTTAAATTGATATAATTTTTTAACAACTCAAGGAAAGGAGATTCAAACCTCATTACGATTATCCTCCCCAAAGAAATCTGCTAACAAGGTTTGTAAGCGCCGTTCTAGCATCGAATAAGAATAGTGACACTGTCCCAGTTTATAATTGTGTTCTGCCATTTCTTGTGCCAGACTGGTATCTTCTAATACTTGGCGTGTATGTTCGATGGTTTGATCCGTGATAAAACCATCGAACTCAATAACGCGAAATCCTTTTGGTTTAATGTCAGTATCGAAAATTGAGTATTTATTGACCACAATGGGTCGCCGGAAATATAGCGCTTCTAGGAAAGCATTCCCAAAGCCTTCAATATCCGATGGATATGTTACCATATTGGCATGTTGGTAAACATCAGCAAGGGTATAGATCTTTCGTCCATCTATCACTCCCCTTTTCTCGCGAATAATGTCAGATTCAAAGTTTACAGCCACACCCAACAGTTGCGCATATTCTCTGAGATGTTGTTCATAAGCATGACCCTCATCCCCAGATGCGTGTGACACCACCAATCGAGCTTTCATACCCAGTCGACGAGTCAACTCGATGGCATGTTCAATTCCCTTCCGAGGCACAACACGTGTTGGTTGGAGAAAAAGTAGTTCATCTTGAACAACTCCTAATGATGAACGCACATCCTGACTGTATTCATCTGGTGCTGGTGGTGCTTTATCAAAGTCCATTACATTTGGAATCAGCATACTTGAAATGCCTGTACGAAGGCTAAGCTGGTTTGCTCCCGATGAATTAATCACCACATGACGAATTGATGGCAAATGGGGAGGAAATGCCATATTAAAATAATCCCAAACACAATTTACCAGGAAACGCTTGCGTTCCCAGAAAAAATCATGATGATGCGCTATTACTTTGAAACCAGTCTCAGCAATATATTCTGTCAACGCCAGCCCTAACGGTATATTTAATGGTATAGCCAGAGCATTTTCGATTAATAACAACTCTACCCCAAACTGCTGCACAAAATGATAAACTTGCTTTTTAAGGTATTCCTTGAGTATTTGTATATCTTGTGTGATCTCAAGTGGCCGACTGCTATTATTAAAAGCTACGTCATTGATACGTTGAATATCTGGGTGTTTAAAATTGGCTTCAGGTATTACATACGAAAGTGAACTGTCCCATTCACAAGCACCTGCTAAATAAAAACATTTACAATCTAACCTCTCAAGGACTTGTACCCATTTTCCGGTTTCAAGGGTAACACCATCTGTTCCTTCAAAACGAGTGGATATAACGCCAATGCGTCGACCTTTTAGATGAATAGAAGATGGTGACAAATCTCTTTGCTCAATCATGTTTCCTCCCGTTATCTTTTTGTTTTCCGGTTAACCAGAAGATCTGATATGGCTCAAGACGTAAGCCCGTTTTTGGATTTATCTTTAACTTATTTCCCGTTATCAAATCCACAAGTTCCTCTGATACCCAATTGAAAAGTTCTTCATGTTCAAGAGATACAAACTGGGAATTATCTGAAACATTATGCAAACATAAAACTTGGCTATAACCATCCGGTGAGGAACGTAGCAATGCAAAAATTGCCTTTCCATAACCCATGACTAACTGGCTGCCAAGCGGATGAAATGCTGTAGAACAGGTTCGTGCTCTAAGAATTTGTGCATAAAGGCTATATATTTTGTATCGCCGTGAGGTGACGTCATGCAATTCGCTTTTTAAAGTAACTAAATCAAGTTTTTGACGATTGATCGTACGGTTTTGTCCCGAGAGACTTACACCTTCAGGCCAACCACTAGAACCAAACATACTATGAAAATAGATGCCAGGCACCCCAACAAGTGACAACATTATCGCCTGAGACGCCATAAAGCGGTCTATCTGCAAATGCTCAAGCTCTCCACCCTGCAAAATGGATAAAGCATCAAAATAATTAATGTTTAGCTCATAAGGACTTTTTGTACCATCCGAATTATTTTTATAACTGACCAGCCCCCCACGCATTAACGTTCCTTCAACCAACTTCTCAATTTCCCTATCAGAAAGTATACCGCGGACCGGGTTTAGACCAATTCCATCATGTGACGCTAAAAAATTAAAAAAGGAGACCCTGTTTGATGGCAGTTCCAACCCTGCCGCCCACTTTGAAAGAACACTTGCATCTCCACAACGCATCGTATACAGGACCAGAGGGGGAAGTGCAAAATTATAGACTAATTGTGCTTCGTTTGTACTATCACCAAAATATGAGATATTCTCAATATGAGGTACATTCGTCTCTGTAATCAATAATACCTTTGGAGCAATAATATCCAGGACAGCCCGAAATAATTGGATCACCCGGTGAGTTTGTGGCAAATGAATACAGGATGTGCCAATTTCTTTCCATAAGTACGCAATTGCATCCAGTCGGATAAACTCCGCACCCTGAGATACATAAAATAGAATAGTGTCAATAATTTCCAATAACACTGCTGGATTATGATAGTTTAAATCCACCTGATCTGAACTGAAGGTTGTCCATACTGATTTACCACCAGACGGCGTTATAAAACTTGTCAATAGTGGCAAGGCGCGAGGTCGAACTACCTGAGATAGGTCAACGTCATCATTTACAACAATAAAATAATTGCGAAATTGAGGATCTTCTCTTAAAAAGGCTTGAAACCAAGCGCTTTGAGGTGAAACATGGTTGATGACTGCATCAAACATCAACCTGAAGTGTTTCCCGATTGTGACTATATCTTTCCAGCTTCCCAGATTGGGATTAACCTTCCTAAAATCAGTCACCGAAAAACCATCATCAGATGTAGATGGAAAAAATGGCAAGATATGCACACCACTAACCAGTCCATCAAGATAGGAATGACAAAAGTTTCCTAAGGTATTTAAAGGTAAAAGGGATGGTTCAATTAATTGATCCCCATAAGTGATTAGAATGGCATCGCGCTGTGACAGATTTATTTTATTTTTATTGCTTTGGCTTGAGAGTGAGCCACGATAATTACCAAGAAGTTTTTGAATCTCTGCGAAAGCGTCTTTCCCCATAGTCACGCCATAAAGATATATCAAACAATCACGGATTTTTTCTATATTTTTTCCTTTTAGGTTTCTTTCCTGATCCATTTTCTATCCCTGTTACTACTAATAGCAGGTTTATCAAATATCTCTTTCTCTCCGACGCGTTTATTCATATACTTCATATTATCTTTCCCTAAACCGTTTAAATTATCATACCATATTTATTATGGTCTTTTGATCATATAGTACAAGGGTATATGAAGAAGCATGTGGTACAAACCAAGAACATGCGCATTTCTAGGGCACAAGGGGGGGACAGGATCGTAACCAGAATAACAGAAGTAGGTAAGGGAAATACAGGCGGAATCGAGATACTTATACAGCTAAACCCGGCGGTGAACCCCAAGCAATACTAAAGCAACGATGGTAAGACCACTATACAAGCGGAATAAAAAAGCCAAGCCAAAGTGATCATATAACAAACCACTTACGACCCCTCCCAAAACAGCTGCCAGGTTAAGTGTCGCCACAAGCATTCCTTGAGCGGTCGCCTTGAGGTTTTCGGGGGCTAAATCATTTGCATAAGACACTGCTGATACCCAGTAGATGCCGAAAGTAATCCCGTGCAATAAGCTAATGGGCAGCACCCACCAGGCTGAAGGCATAATGCCATATAAGAATAAACGGACAGCGTAAAAGAAGTAAGCCAGGGCCAATGTACGGTGGGAACCAAACCGCATGATCAATGGAGCACTGAACAACATGAAGGGTAATTCGGTGATTGCTCCCAAACTCATTGCTGTTCCAATTAATACTTCATTACCACCTAACTCAGTAATATAAATTCCAAGAAAGATATACATGCCACTATTTGCCAGCCCCAGAAGCACAAGACTGGCTGAAAACACCAACCAAGTTGGGTTGTATATCAATTTCGATAAGCCCCGCCAGTCTGATGTGTTTATTCGAGGCTTAACCGCCGGTAGCCAGATTAATACAACCAGTACGAGCAGCATTAATACCGTATAACCGTAGAATAAAGAATGTAATCCACATTGCTCAAGAATGTAACCAATGATCGAGGTTGAAATTATGAAGCCAATTGACCCCCAAATACGTAACCGACCATACTGTTGGCGATATTTTCCCAGGAAATGCAAACCTATACTATCCAGGAGAGGCATAAAGGCATTATTGAAAAGGCTATAAGCTGCTGCCAGGGGCAAGATCCACATGAAAACCCTTACCGCCGAAATGCCAATAACAGCGAGGATTACTCCAGTAAGAGTCGCCATTAATATCCGCCGGTTTATACCAAAGCGATCACTTATCATCCCCCATAACGGCCCACTAAATATGCCCACAAGTGGCGATAGAGTGTTGATCAGGCCAATTTGGATCCCACTCAGACCGATTGCACGGTAATAGACATTAATATACGGTACAAGAATGCCAAAAGCAGCGAAAAACAGGAAAAACAATAGGCGCACAACATTTATCGTAGATCGACTATTGGAATCCTCGATCTCTGTTGTAGTAACAAAGTATTGAATCAATTTCACAGTACTGTCACATCTTCAATCATTAGTTGACATCAGGAAATTCAATCTTAAAGTCAAGTAAGAAAGCAATCACTGTCTCCATATCCGGCAAACCAGCCCGCGCCCCTGCTTTGGTGCAGGAAAGAGCCGCAGTTGCGGACGCAAAAACTCCCGCCGACTCTAAGTTCCAACCCAAGACAGAATGTGTATACAAAAAAGCACCATGATAAGCATCGCCAGCACCGATGTTATCTACCACAACCGGCACTCTGAGGACGGGAATTGGGATAAACGCTTGAGAAGTAGCGATCAACGAGCCTCTGAGGGAACGGGTTGTAACAAGCATAATCCCAGGATAGCGCTCCAACATTTCCTCGATGGCATCTTCGAGGTTTTCCTGACCGGTGAAATATAATATATTTTCTTCTTCTGAAAAAAAGATATCGGTGATAGTAAGCAGTTCTAATATGTTTTCGTGATGCCCAGGCAGGTTTTCATGCTGAGCAGCCATCTGCATATCGAAGGCAACGGGTACACCAAGCTGTTTTGCACGCCTGGCAACCTGTATCGTGGGTATCGCTGGTTTCATGTCGGTAAAAAATACTCTGGCAGATGCTAATAATTCATCCGAGACTTCATCAGCCCGGATCTCCATACCAGGCGTGATATCAAATACTAAGCCCGACCTATCAAGACTCGGAACGGCCAGAATTATCGTTATTGGCGAGGTGGTATTAAGCCTACGGTATACATAATTTGTATTAACACCGGCTGATTGGAGTTCCTTAATTATCGCATCTCCCCAGCTATCATCACCAATCGCCGAAACCATGGCGACTTTTCCACCCAGGCGTGCTACAGCATGAGCCAGGTTGCCGGCCATGCCTCCCCCCGACCACAGAACTTTGAAAGGATGGAGACCATCTCCGGCGACTGGGAAACGATCAACCCAGGCAACCATATCCCGGACAACATTGCCCATTGCCAGGATATCCAACATTACCGTTTGTCCCACCCTTCCAGCATACTGGTGTAAATTATTTTCTGCAGGTAATCCATGGGACCATGCCGGACAGGCCGATCAGGGTTGCGCTGTTTCCCAACCGCAACATAATAGGCAAAGAGCTGTAGTGGAATCCAGGCAATGATTGGACCAAACAATTCATTGTGGTCAGGAACCTGGCAATAGGTGACATTCAATTTCTGCCACGAATCTAGCTCCTGGGAGGGTCCAACCACAACCAGCTTGCCACCACTGGCCTCAATATGCTGGTAGACCAACCGGTTACGCTCTCCAATTGAGCCAGGGGAAGTAATTATAAAGACTGGGTCATTTTCCCTGAGAGAAAGGCAGTGCAGATGAGCATACTCTTCCAGATTGGTCGCTTCCGAGCGGCTCTGGCTAGTTTCCTTCATCTTCGCTGCAGCCAGCAGTGCGGTTACCCAATTCGGGCCTGAACCGATAAAAGCATAAATCGGTGCATCAAGGTATTTATTCGCCAATTCCTTCATCAAGGGTTCAAGCTTGAGGGCTTCCTGGACTCTCAGTGGCAGCCTCTCATATAACTCTTTTTTTAATGCCAAAATATCTTTTTCTGGCATGCTGCCCTTAATTTCCGCCAGATGCAAAGCCATGGCGTATAAAACCGCCAGCGCGGTGGTGGTCTGTTTGGTAGGGAAAGAATCTGACCAGCCTGCGTGAGTTTGGATCACATCGGATGTCTCCTCCGTTATGGGGCTGGGGACTAGATTGGTCAAAGCAAACATAGGCGCGCCTCTCTGTTTGGATAAGCGGGCTGCGTCAATCACCTTGACTGTCTTACCCGAAGAGGTAATTAGAATAACAAGCGTATGCTCATTCACCAGATCATGTCTGTACATGGAGAACTCAGCCGCCTCAACCGCTTCGGCAGGTATATGCGCCCATTGCTCAAAAGCATAAACAGCGCCTAGAGATAGCATATGAGGATCGCCGCAACCCACCAGAACAATGCGCTCGATCTTGTCTGCATATCGTCTTGCAAGGTTCTTGATTACTGGCCCAGCGGTTTCCAGGCTCTTCTTAATAGCTGCAGGCTGTTCACGGATTTCTGTAATGAAATGATATTCTTTTTCCACCATATTTCACTCCCAGAGGTGTATGATTTTATTGTTCAGATAATCTTCAATCAGGCAGAATACATTGATTATAAATGTGGTAATATCCATTGTAGAGAGTTCTTTAGTTTTGTGTTTGCTTGATTGAAATACATTTATACGCTGTTTTTTATCAATATGCTAGGAAAATTTACTCTTCGGGTTAATTAGGTACCGGACACTTTCTAGAAGTGCGTAGCACCTGGAATTTACTAAACCTTTGGGAAAATTCTTTATGGGTGAGGTTTAATCTGTGTAAAGAAATGATCATAGGTTTGGAAAGATCAGATTAGTCTCTAATTCTCCCACGATCAGGAAATCTAATCCAATTGGTATTCATGAATTTTTACCCATCATACTATAAAATCTAATACATAATATACCCAAAGGATTTTTTACTGCATAAAGTCTTTCTGTATAATAATAAGCAAGCCAGGGTGCGGTATATTGGTTTTGCGATTTGCAGTTTTGATGGGATGAGGTGCAAGCTTTTTCAAGCGAACTATTGGAGAATCCTTCTTCGGAAATGTTGTGATCCTATCGACGAGGCGGGATGTTGATTTATAGTAAGGAAAGAGATGAGACAATGGTTACTGTGGCACAAGCGCTGGAAATGAAGGCTTTTACTCCCGGTAAGGTTGTGGCTGGTGGGAGCGGGCTTAATAAGCGAATTGAATGGATTCACCAGGGAGACATTCCGGACATTGCGGAATGGTGTCAGCCAGGAGAATTGCTTTTCACAAGTGGCTTTGGACTTATGGACAATCCTAATCTACAAAACAATCTAGTTGCTCAGTTAGATGAACGGGGTGTTGTTGGACTTGTAGTGAGTCTTGGACCTTATTTACCCAGTATCCCAGACGTTATGGTTGATAGCGCCAACCAACTAAACTTTCCCCTAATAACCTTGCCCTGGGAAGTGGCAACGATAGAAGTAGTTCGGTCTCTCGCAGAATTTACTGTGCAGAGCCACTATCAATTGATGCAGCAATCACTGGAGATACATAATAGCCTTACCCAGATTGTCTTGCAGGGACTAGGCATCGATGCCCTGGCGCAAGCACTAGCAAGGCTGACCCAATGTTCGGTTACAATTGAGGATCCATACTTTCGATTGCTAGCCTACGCTTCATGGGGAAAGATTGACCCTGTGCGACTGGATACCATTCAGCAGCTCAAAACGCCAGCAAGTATCATAGATGAACTAAAGCGGCTTGGTTTGGAGCATAAGATCCAGTCAAGCAGAACTCCAATACGTCTTCCAGCAATACCGGAAAAAGGATTACTTTTCGAAAGGATTTTAGCCCCGATTGTCGCCGGAGACACGGTCTATGGATATGCCTGGTTGATTATCGGGGATAGACCTATCAGTGATTTAGACACAATTGCAATAGAGCATGCGGCTACTGTGGCTGCTCTCATCTTGCTCAAGGATAGGGCGGTGCATGAGGCAGAACAACGGCAAAAACTCTCCGTCCTGGAAGAATTGCTCGGGAGCGGGCCTGATATCAGTCCCGGTTTGAATGAAAGAGCGAAGCGGTTCTTCTCTATATTGAAAGAGGGGATTCAGGTAGTTTTAATCAGGCATAGTGGTGGTGACGTGACTTCTATACCAAGTCTTTGGTTAGAACGCGAGGTGATTAAACTCGATCCGCATGCTCTCATCGTTGAACGGGCGGGGGATGTCGTCGTGATCCTGGACAGCCGCAGATCTGAGCAAGGTGTACGTTTCGCTCGCCAGCTATGCTTTGAAGGGAACAACCAAGGGTACTCTTTCACTATGGGCGTAGGAAGAGCTTATCAGGAATGGGTGCATTTTTCTGCCAGTTTTCAAGAAGGACAAGAATCTCTCGACACAGGGATTGTCATCGCAAGCGGTTGCGTCACCACCTTTGAGGAATTAGGCGTATGGCATTGGTTGCATCATCTGCCTTTGGATATTCGCACGACAAACCGATACCAAGCGATGATTTCAAAACTGGCTGATCATGATGCCCAACGAGGCAGCGAGTTACTTAAAACCCTCGAGAGCTACCTTGATTTTGGACTAAATGTAAAAGAAACCGCCCGACGCCTATCTCTCCATCGTAATACCCTCCATCAGCGTCTGAATAAGATTGAAAATCTCCTGGAAATAGACTTTCAGCAACCCCTTACTTACCTCAATTTACATATTGCCATTAAGGATATGAGATTGAACACAAGTAAAGATTAATGTGCATTTGCATATTAATTATCGAGTATTTGTGTTCATCAAGGCTATAGACATCACACTCCGGATATATTAAGATAGATTGTGCATGCAGTCATCCATCTTGAGTATGGAGAAGCATGCAATGTGCTCTAAGTCCCCGGTCTCTATCCAAGAGGTGATAAGTGGCAAAAGCTGCTAACCTCTTTTTTCGGAATAGCTGAGTTGGTGTTTGGGTTCAAATCCAATCATGGGATACGTCGGGCAGGCTTCTCAGAACTGAGAATAGAGTCCTTGTCAAGATTTAGGTGGTCTGAAATCTCCGACCAATAAGTAGCGAAACACAGTGAATGTCTAATAATTGTTTGGTGAGTATGCCAACAGGATGATGCAGTACACACTATGGAAACATGTTTGTTTATAAATAATAAATCATGAATATTTCTTTAATTAAAGGAGGAAGCTTATGACTCAATCGGTGCCTACTGACGAGACAATCCTCAAATCCAAGGATTATTTTCTTCCTTGTGTGCGGCGCTGGTTTCCAGACGAACCAATCTTATTCGTCGAAGGTAGAGGTGCTGTGCTCAAGGATTCAAAAGGAAAAGAATATCTGGATTTGCACGGTTCCCATGGCTGTGCCACCTTACTAGGTTATGGCCATCCCGCTGTAATTGAGGCAATCAAGGAACAAGTAGAGCGGCTGTATGCTTTATCGTCCGAGTTTCCAACCTTACCGGCTATCGAACTGGCTCAGACACTCATAGCAGCCACACCCGAACCGCTTAACCGGGTTTATTTCGCCAACGCGGGCGCCGAGGCGATCGAAACGGCCTTATTTCTGGCTAAAAAATATTCCGGTCGATCTGAATTAATCGCTCTTTATGGGGCATTCCACGGCCGGACCCATGGAACCAGGAGCCTACTGGGTTTTGCCAGTTTGAAGAAGGGTATGGGACCTTATCTTTCTGGGGTCGTGCGTGTACCCTCCTATTATTGCTATCGCTGCCAACTCGGCTTGGAATACCCGGCATGCGAGCTGCAATGTGCCAAAATGGTAGAGGATGTATTGTTTTACGCAACGGACGGCGAACCAGCCGTTTTTATCGCTGAACCTATCCAAGGCACAGCCGGCAACATTCCTGCGCCTGATGGCTATTTTCAGAAAGTGAAAAAGATTCTAGATAAGCACGGTGTTCTGTTGCTAATGGACGAGATTTATACCTCTTGGGGAAGTACAGGAAAGAAGTTCTGCTTCGAACATTTCGACATAGTGCCTGATATGCTTACAATGTCTAAGACTCTTGGGAATGGTTTGCCCATCTCTGCCCTCTTAACGAGGGAGGAGATTGCGCAGAGCTTTGCACCACCGGAGCCGACACTCTACTTCACTACTTTTGGTAGTAATCCATTGATGGCCGCTGGTGCACTCGCATCCATCAAGACCATCTTGAAAGAGAAGCCTTGGGAACGTGCAGCTCCGTTGGGTGAATACTGGATGGCTGGCCTGCACAAGCTCCAGGATAAATACGAGGTCATCGGCGACGTGCGCGGGAAAGGTGTGATGTTAGGTGTGGAACTGGTCAAAGACCGAAAAACGAAGGAACCTGCTCGCGAATTATCGGCCAAGTTGGCTAAGGAGGCTGGTAAGCGAGGGCTGATCCTGCCAGCCGGTATGGGATGGTTTGGTAGCACGATCCGCATGAACCCATCCGTGGTGATGACTATAGAGCAGATCAACCAAGCATTAAACATTCTGGATGAGTCTCTGGCTGCTGTGATCTAGATCATAGAGGGTATATGGGTACTATCTCTGAAACCAATCTTAAGGAATTGGAAAGTATCGCACTGCAATTGCGGGTTGAAAGCCTAAAGATGATACATCGGCGCCAAGCGGGACATCCTGGTGGCTCGCTCTCGGCTGCAGATATTGTCACCGCGCTATTTTTTTATAAGCTAAGAATTGACCCATCTAATCCCAATTGGCCCGAGCGCGACCGCTTTTTACTGAGCAAAGGTCATGCCTCGGCTTTATTGTATACTGCCCTGGCTCGCCGGGGATATTTCCCAATGGAGGATCTGCTTCACTGGGGTGCTCTTGATTGTCATTTGCAGGGTCATCCCGATAGGCTTAAAACGCCAGGTATTGACATGACTAGCGGCATACTTGGGCATGGGATTCCCATCGGTGCTGGTCTGGCTTTGGCTGCACGTTTGCAGGAGAAGGCTTATCGAGTATATGTGCTGCTGGGAGATGGTGAAATGCAAGCAGGAGTGGTCTGGGAAGGAGCGCTGACCGCCGCCAAATATCGCTTATCCAAGATAACCGCTATCTTAGACTACAACGATGTCCAGTTAGACGGCTGCGTCCACGAAATTATGCCTCTGGAACCATTGGTTGAAAAGTGGCGTGCCTTTAATTGGCATGTCTTGGAAATTAATGGACACAATATGCGCCAGATTGTGGAGGCGTTGGATTTGGCAGAAGAGGTACACGACCGACCCAGCATCATTATCGCTCACACCACGAAGGGCAAGGGTGTTTCCTATATGGAGAATCTCTCCTACTGGCATGGGATTCCTCCATCAGATGATCAACTCCAACAAGCGCTTATCGAACTCGGACAGGAGGCTTAATCTAAATGGCTGAACTTGCACAACGTCAGGCTTTAGGTCAAGCTCTAGCTGAATATGGGTCTGTTAATCCAAGAGTGGTTGTATTGGATGCGGATACTGCTTTTTCCACGATGTCGATACTGTTCAAGGAGCGGTTTCCAGACAGGTTCTTTAACGTCGGCATATCTGAGCCCTGCATGGTCGACGTCGCTGTGGGTCTTGCATTAGGAGGCCTGATCCCCTTTGCTAATGCATTTGCTGCCCTGCTTTCACTACGTACCCTGGAACAGATCCGCTCCTGCGTCTGCTATGCGCGTACCAATGTCAAGCTAATGGCGAGTTACGCAGGCCTCTCAGATTATAAAGACGGGCCAACTCACCATAGCATCACAGATATTGCCCTCTTGCGCTCATTACCGGAAATGACTGTAATCGTCCCAGCCGATGCTAATGAAATCAACCAATGGGTCCCGGTAATCGCTGAATATGATGGGCCAGTCTACATGCGCCTGAACCGCTCAGCGACCTTGCATGTCCATCCACCCGAAGTTGAGGTCCAGATTGGTAAGGGGATCACGCTAAGAGCTGGCGATGATTTGACAATCATCGCGGCTGGGTCTATGGTGGGCCGCAGCTTGGTTGCAGCCGACAAACTAGCCGAGATAGGTGTCTCAGCACGAGTCATCGAGATTCACACTATCAAGCCGCTGGATAAAGAACTGATTATTCAAGCAGCAGCTGAGACAGGAGCAGTGATCACTACAGAGGAGCACTCAATCCTGGGTGGGCTGGGCAGCGCAGTAGCTGAAGTACTCAGCGAACATATTCCTACGCCACTAGTGCGTGTTGGAATCAACGATACCTTCACCCGTACAGCACCAGATCCTGACACCTTGATGGATGCCTATGGTATGAGTGTGGGAGATGTGGTCCGTGCAGCAGAGAAAGTATTAGAAAGAAAAAACGTTTAATCCTGAATATTATCTTGAGAATAGCACTATACAGAGACGACCGAAACTCGAAACTACATCGATTGGTAGGTTCTTTTTCAGAAAGGAGATGTAGGATGAAGATTGCACTAATCAACGAAACTAGCGCTGCCGACCGCAACGCAGATATTTTCGCCGCTCTAGAGGGGCACGGAAATTTGATTATTAATGCCGGTATGACCCGCAACGGAGCCAAGCCGGAGCTACAGTATATTCATACTGGCCTGATTGCTGCCATCTTGCTCAATTTGCAGAGGGTAGATTTCGTCGTGGGTGGCTGTGGCACAGGACAGGGTTTTCTCAACGCCGTAATGCAGTACCCGGGTGTGTTCTGTGGCCATATCCTGACCCCGCTGGATGCCTGGCTCTTTGCCCAGATCAATGGTGGTAACTGCATCTCGCTGGCATTGAACCAGGGTTACGGGTGGGCTAGCGATGTGAATTTGAAACTCATCTTTGATCAGCTCTTTGGAGTCGAATTCGGTGTAGGTTATCCTCCCCATCGACAAGAACCACAACGACAATCCAGGGAAACCTTGGTAAGGATTTCGACCATAACTCATCGGCCGTGGGCCGAAATTATCGCTTCGCTGCCGTATGATGTACTAATGCCAGCAATTGAATATCCTGGCATTATGGAAATGATTGATGTGGATTCAATCCCTGATAAAGATCTACAAGCCATGTTTAGAAAGCGACCCCCATAGTTATTATTTACCACAGAGATAGGGTGTCGCTGCATTCCTTCTGGCGAATTTTCGCTTGATAAATGTCCAACCCGATATTGTAACGGATTATGGAAACTGGACACATCATGGTGTTGGGCATCGAGATAGGAACAATAAGGAGGTTTAAACTCAGGATGGTAATCAATCTGTATTTAAAAGGACTGTTTTTCTAAGATGAAACTGTAGATAGAAGGAGGAACGGCAAAGATGCTTGAAGAAAAGTTCTTGGGCACATGGAAACTCGTGTCATGGGTAATGAAAACTCAAGATAGTCGCATCTCATTCCCTTTCGGCGCACAGGCAGTCGGCCGTATCCTTTATACCCAAGATGGATACATGGCCGCAACATTGATGGCTTCTAATCGACCTTGCCTTGATGTAAGTTTGGATGAACTCGCTCTTAAACCGAAGTATGCGAGGGCAATCTTCAGGTTCATAAAGGCTGCTTGGACCTACATGAGCTATTCTGGTTCTTACGATGTCATTGGAGACACGGTTATTCATCATGTTGAGGCAAGTCTCTATCCTGATTGGATCGGCACCGATTTGGTGCGGCCATACGCATTTACCGGTGACCAACTGGTACTCAAAGCTGAGGATACACCAGGAGTAATCCACGAGTTGGTTTGGGAGCATGCAAAAAAGGAATGAAGCACTTACCCACGAGCTGAAACTACTTCTCGTGGCAACGGTCTGGTTGATACTCGTTACCCAACCCCTACTACACCTGACTTGGCTCATCAACAGTGATTTCGACTGCTCTAAGCCTGAGAAGGTGACGAACGGCAACGGTCACACACCAGATCCGCCTAGCAGGTGAGCTTTTTCGATAGGTAAAAAAAGATGAATACAAAAGAGAGAAAAACTATTGTCAGTTCGTGGAATGAATGGGACCCGCTTAAACATGTTATTGTCGGTCGTGCGGATGGCACAATGATCCAAGCACCGGAACCAGCTATGATACGCCACTACCCCAATAATGGTTTCCCGGCAGGGACCTATGGGCTATTACCCCAGGAAATGGTGGATAAGGCTAATGAACAATTGAGTAATTTTGTTAGCATTTTGGAAAAGCAGGGCATCCGTGTTGATCGGCCGACGCCACTTGATTTCAACCAGGTAGTGCGGACTCCCGATTGGGAGCAGAAATCAATGTTCGGCTGCATGCCACCAAGGGATTTATTGCTCACTGTAGGTAATGAAATCCTAGAAGCAACAATGTCTCAGCGTAGCCGTTGGTTTGAATTCTTATGTTACAGGCCACTATTGGAGCAGTATTACAAGGAGGATCCCTTCTTTCGCTGGGAAGCGGCTCCCAAACCCCGTCTAACCGACCGTAGTTACAAGCCGAACTTTTGGGAAACATGGCGGTCGTTAAGCAAAGCGGAGAAGCTTGAACGCGCTCTAAAAAAGGACTGGGTTCTGACGGAAGAGGAACCGCTCTTTGATGCGGCTGATGTTGGGCGCTTTGGAAGAGATTTGTTTGTGCAAGCGTCGCGGATGACCAACTATGCTGGCTTTGAATGGTTGCGCCGACACTTCCCTAACCACCGGGTTCATTCTGCGCACTTTCGGGAAGCCGAACCTGTGCACATTGATGCGACGTTTTGTCCGCTCCGACCAGGATTAGCGCTAATAAATCCTGTACGCCCTATCCTAACGGAGAAGCTTAATGAGCTATTCGTAAAAAACAACTGGCAGATCGTTGAGGCAGCGCCACCGGCACAAACTGACTACGCACCACTCTCGTCCTGCAGCCCTTGGCTAACTATGAACTTTCTCATACTCGATCCGCACACAGTATGTGTCGAAGCAGAAGAGAAGGTGCAAATGGACCTGCTTAACAATCTGGGTTTTAACGTTATACCTGTACCGTTTTGGGACGTTTCACCTTTTGGCGGTGGTCTACACTGCGCAACGGCCGACGTTTATCGTGAAGGAACGTGTGAAGATTATTTTCCTAAACAAGTCAGCGAGTTCTGATATGGATTTAGAGGTGTAATCATGAGCATAAAATTTATAATCAGGAAGAAACGATTTGATATCATCTTCATACTCAAAAACACCGTATGTGTTTTCAGTCATTCCTTTGATATACACTTTCTAACTCATCTTGATGGCGTGTATACAAATATTCGATAGTTAGCTTTTTCAGGCCATCTAAGGAGAGAGATGAATCCTTTTTATCTTTGACAATGATACCCCTATGCCAGTGATTAATCGTGAATCCGAGATTATACATAAACTCTATCTGCACCATGTGAGTATTTTCACACCGGACGTAGAAGACAGTATTGCTTTTTACCAAAAAGTGCTGGGCATGCAATTGACGACACGCTTTTATCAGAGGAGTGTATTTGACATTGCTTTTTTACGGGATGGCAGGAGCAGCAACGGATTGAGTCTCGAATTGATTGGGCTACCTTTATCCGGTTGGAGGGAGAAATTTTTTCGCCAGCACAGACCTTCACTTAGTCATTTCTCCTTTGTTGTGGACGACGTGGACGCCTGGTATGAAAGGTTTCAAGCACAGGAAGTCGAGATTCTCATACCGCCCAATGATTTCTTGGGAATAAGGGAAATGATCTTTCGCGATCCCGCCGGGCTGATCGTCAGGATAATGGCTTTTCTCCAACCGGAGGCGACCTCGCTTAGGGTACAGGATATCATCGGCAGCGGAGGGGTTACATATTATCTCCATCACCTTTCCATTACCTGTGAAGATATTAACACTGTTGAGCAGTTCTATAGAGGGCAATTGGGATTAAAAACGGTTATTGACCGGCGACCGGGGGGCAACATCTTTATGGTTGATCCCGCGGTGGCAGTTGATGGATCCCGTTGTGGACCGATGATCGAAGTTATCGACCAGACCTGCTGGTGGGATCGGGAGGCAGCGTTATTCAAAAATATTGGCCCATGCATAGATCACATCTCCTTTCTTGTGGATGATGTGGACACTGTCTATAATGAACTGATGTCGCAGGGTATCGAGAGCACTACAGAACCGGTAGATTATGGTCCCAATCGCATTTTCTTCTTCCGAGACCCTAACGGCGTGGAGATTGAGATCCAGCGACCTATTCTGCCCCAACTCCTGACAGAGTGGAGGCAAAATGAGCGTTAAAAAAAGAAGGATCGACCATGACAGCATCGGTATTAAAAGACGCCAAACATCTTGTGGTCGAAGAGATACTTATCCCTCGGCTGGGTTAGGTGTAAATCTTGGTTAAGATTAATGATAGCGGTATTTGAGATAGCGAGGTACATTAGTGCGAGTCTCCACTAACCAGGCGATCAATGTATAAGATGGAATTCTATTTCACTGAATAGGAGGAGTGGACAATGAGACTCAAGGAAAGAGTAGCGATTGTTACGGGGGGTAATACTGGTATAGGAAAGGCGATTGCTTTGGCTTTTGCGAGGGAGGGTGCTCATATCGTCTTGGCGGATTGCAATCCAATGACGTTCGAAGTTACTGCCGGGGAAATCCGATCGCTGGGGAGAAAACCTCTTACTGTGGTCACCGACGTGGCCAGGGAAGCTCAGGTCAAGGTTATGGTCGAACAAACTGTGGAAACATTCGGCCGAATAGACATTCTAGTCAATAACGCTGGGATCGCCGGCCCCACTGCAAACCTGATAGATCTGTCGCTGGTGGACTGGGACAACGTGATGATGATAAACCTAACCGGACCCATGCTTTGCTCCCGCGAAGTATTACGCTTCATGATCCCGCAACACAACGGTAACATTATTAACATCTCCTCGGTTGCTGCAAAGCTTGCTATGCCGATGAGGAGTCCTTATTGTGCCTCGAAATTAGGACTCCTTGGCCTTACTCAATCTCTGGCTCTCGAGGTTGGAAAATATAACATCCGCGTCAATGCCATTTGCCCAGGCTCGGTTACTGGTGGGCGCATGGAGCGCGTATGGCAAGAACGTGCAGCCGCCACTGGGACAACTTATGAAGAACAGGTGCAGGAGGAAAAGAGTGTATCCCCACTCGGGAGACTGATTACGGGCGAGGATGTAGCGAAAACCGCTGTGTTCCTAGCGTCCGACGAGTGCAGCGAAACCGGACAAGTACTCAATGTCTCGGTTGGGGTAGCAATGCATTAATAGAAGATTTTATATCTAGTCACAAGGTCATTCAGCGGTTGTGTGGTGAGTGTTAGAGGATAGTATAAAAAACCAAGGAGTGTAATAGGGTTGATCAAGTCTGGCTAAAATCGTTTGTTATTTGTTTATGTGAAGAGGTATCAGCAGCAGTACTGGCGATGTTAACTCTAGTTACAATTGCGAAAGTCAATAGAAATTACATGTTATGAATTATATACTTGTATATAAAGCGGACACAACCGAATCACACCTGACCTCTGAGAGACTCTTTGGCGGAATATCTTTTCTACTCAAAGGACTGAGGTCAATAAAAATAGTAAACAGAAGAAAGGAGGTAAAATTGACCTAAAATTTTCTAATAGACATAGTTGAATCACTCCAAACCTAATATTCTCAATTATGGAAAGGAAATGAACGATGAAAACCAAAATCTGTTACTTGCTAATTACCTTCAGCATTGTTTTGGCTATGGTCTTATCAGCCTGTGGAGGTGGAGCCACTCCCACACCCGAACCCACTGCCGTTCCGCCAACAGAAATCCCGACGACACCACCTCAACAGCCTACCTCTGAACCGACGAAGGAACCGATAAAAACTCCTGAGGTAGAAGAAATAATCGGCTCGGAAACTATGTTCAACGCCCCGAGTGACCTAGACCCCAGTCAGGTCTTTGATTACAGCTTCCATTTTTTACTCAACGTCTATGAGACCCTGACCTGGTTCAATCCCCCAGGGAGTAGTGAGATGCTCAGTCCGAAATTGGCCACCTCCTGGGAATCCAATAAGGATGCCACGGAATGGACTTTCAATCTGCGTAAAGGGGTCAAATTCCACGATGGGACGGATTTCAACGCTCAGGCAGTCAAGTTCTCCTTTGAGCGCAGCAGCAAACCGGGAATGAACAATGCCTTCATCTTTGACGCGATCCAGGAGATGGAGATTGTGGATGACTATACGATCAAATTCCACTGCAAGTATTCCGCTCCGCTAGCCCTGATATTCTCGGCGGGTTTTGGTGCATGGATCATGAGCCCTACTGCTGTGGGAGACAAAGATTCCGCTTGGTTTAATCAGGGGAATGATGCCGGCACTGGTCCCTACACCTTCGAAAGTTATGAGCCCGGACAGCGTCTTTTATTGAAGCGCTTTGAGGATTATTGGGGAGGATGGGAAAACGGTCAATTTACCAAGGTAATCTATGAAACGGTCCCAGACGCAGCCACAAGAGAGCAGATGCTCCGAAATGGGGATATTGACATTGCGGAGGATATTGATGAAGAAAGCTATGCAGCACTTGCGAAGGAATCGGGTATTGCTGTGAACATCACCCCCTCATTTGCAATGCTCTTTGGCTTTTTCAACGAAACTAAGCCACCCCTAGATAACATGAAGGTGCGTCAAGCTCTTGCTTATAGCTTTCCGTACGATGATGCACTCAAGATTGTACAAGGAGGTCATGGAAAACCCGGGAGAGGGACAGTCCCAGAATTGATTTGGGGGCATGACCCGAACCTAGTTGTACCATTCGACCAGGAGAAAGCAGCCCAGCTTCTGGAGGAAGCTGGTTACCCGAAAGGGGCTGGCTTAAGAGAGCTGGTGATATGGACATACGCTGGTGGAGCACCGGTTTTCCAAAAATTGGCAGAACTGTGGCAGGCAAAACTTGCAGAAATTGGGGTTACTCTCAAGATCGTACCCATGGAAATGGGTTCGATTTGGGATGCCGCATTCCATAATCCAAAGAACGCGTACGATATGCTCCTCCGATACTGGACTCCGACTTTTCCAACACCATACGACCTCATGTTTATGAACTTCGACACCGCGATGAAGGGAACATGCTGCAACTTGGGTTACTACAGCAATCCCAAATTTGATGAACTCATCAAAGAGGCGAACATTGTGAGTGGCTACGATTTGGACAAGGCTTCACAAATGTTCCAAGAAGCGCAACAGATGCTGGTTGATGATGCAGCCGGCATTTTCATTGCAAATCCAGACCTAGTATTCTTCTATCGCGCTAACATCACAGGTCTAGTTAATAACCCTTCGTATGGTGGCCATCCACTGTGGTACGGTATTAGAAGGAGCGAATAACTTTTCATACTCGTGCGGGTGGAGTGACTCCACCCGCACGAGTATCCTTTGGTCATTAAAGAGGGTATTTCTATGAGAATGGCTCAGTACTTGTTTCGTCGGCTCGGTTTAGCTCTTATGGTGGTGACCGGCGTACTGATAGTAACAATTGT
>Ga0315295_10000284_pt1 | contig 42750 bp, 37 predicted proteins | sample YL17G14_0_MG_FD_204453 | JGI IMG/M metagenome (GOLD analysis project Ga0315295, IMG submission 204453) | Sediment microbial communities from Yellowstone Lake, YNP, Wyoming, USA - YL17G14_0 | ecosystem: Environmental > Aquatic > Freshwater > Lake > Sediment | place: USA: Wyoming | collected...
CTGTTCCAGCCTGCGAAATCCAAGAAAGGACAGCCCGTCCCGGTAACATTATCTTTTGATAGAACCATGAGCCCCCGGTAACATTATCAGTTGACTTGACACGCGACGCCCCTACCCGGGGCGTCGGCTTAATTCCGGGTCCCCCACCCCGGGACGGATGGCGAATTGACGCCCCGCGAGGCAGCCGCTATCATTCCGTCGGTCGTGCCCGTATCGAGGTGAAGCATGGAGATTGGAATGGTGCGCCGCATCGACATCGATGCGGAGATGCAACAGTCGTACCTGGACTACGCCATGAGCGTCATCGTGGCGCGGGCGCTGCCCGACTCGCGTGACGGGCTCAAGCCGGTGCACCGGCGGATTCTGTACGCCATGCACGCCATGGGCATCCGCCCCGGATCGGACTTCAAGAAGTCTGCGCGCATCGTCGGCGAAGTGCTCGGGAAGTTCCATCCCCACGGCGACATGGCCGTCTACGAGGCCATGGCGCGCATGGCCCAGACGTTCTCGATGCGCTACCCGCTGGTCGACGGCCAGGGCAACTTCGGCTCCATCGACGGCGATCCGCCGGCCGCCATGCGCTACACCGAGGCCCGTCTCGAGCGCCTGGCCATGGAGATGCTCGAGGGGATCGACAAGGACACCGTCGACTTCATCGACAACTTCGACGGCTCGCTGATGGAACCGACCGTCCTTCCGACGGCCGTGCCCAATCTTCTGGTCAACGGTGCCACGGGCATCGCCGTGGGCATGGCGACGAGTATCCCGCCGCACAACATGGGCGAAGTGTGCGACGCCCTGACCTTCATGCTCGAGAACTGGTCGCGCCTGGAGAAGATCGGCGTCGAGGACCTGATGGCCCACATCCAGGGCCCCGACTTCCCGACGGGCGGGATCATCCTGCGCGACAAGGGCGACGCTGACGGCCTGACGTCGGCCTATGGCACCGGCCGGGGCAAGGTCGTCGTGCAGGCGCGCACGCACATCGAGGACATGGGCCGCGGGCGCTCGCGCATCCTGGTCACTGAACTCCCCTACCTGACCAACAAGTCGGCGCTGGTGGAACGTATCGCCGAATTGGCGCGCCATGGCGACATGGAAGGCCTGGCCGACCTGCGCGACGAGTCCGATCGCCAGGGCCTGCGCATCGTCCTCGAGCTGAACAAGACCGCTACGCCCGAGAAGGTGCTGGCCGAGCTCTACCGGCGCACGCCGATGCAGGTCAGCTTCGGGATCACACTGCTGGCGCTGGTCGATGGAGAGCCCCGGCTGCTGACACTCAAGCAGGCCCTCCGGGTCTACCTTGAGCACCGGCTGGAGATCGTCCGCCGACGAAGCGCGTTCGAGCTGGCGCGGGCGCGCGAGCGGGCGCACATCCTCGAAGGCCTGCGCACCGCCCTGCAGCATCTGGATGAGGTCGTCCAGCTGATCCGCGCCTCGGCCGACTCCGACCAGGCGCACGAGCGGCTGCGCAAGCGCTACAAGCTGAGCGACATGCAGGCACGGGCGATCCTCGACATGCCGCTGCGCCGCCTGGCCAGCCTGGAGCGCAAGAAGATCGACCAGGAGCACAAGGAGACCGTGGCGCGCACCAAGGAGCTCGAGGGACTGCTCGGCTCCGAGAAGAGGCTCCGGGACGTGCTGGTCGAGGAGCTGGTGAAGGTGAAAGGCACGTACGGGGACCGGCGGAGGACGTTGATCGTCGAGGCTCGCAAGGGAAGGGGAAAGAAGGCTGCGCCGCTCCTCACCGCCGGCGACCTGACGCCTGAGAAGGAGACCTGGGTAGTGGTCACCGACGACGGGCTGATCTCGCGCACGCCAACGGCGCGCCAGCCGCGACTCACCGGACGTTCGGCCCCGGTGCTCCTGATCAGCGCCGGCGGGCGTGACACACTCTACCTGTTTGAAGCGCGAGGCACCGGTGCCGCCGTGGCCGTTCACACGCTGCCGGAATGCGACGATCCCAAGGACGGGATCCCCGTGGCCCGCGGCACGTCGTTCACCTCTGGAGAGCAGGTCGTCGCGGGAGTAGCGATTCCCCCCGAGCGCAGCCAGCTTTCACCCGACGCCTGCCTGGTCTTCGCCACGTTCGGCGGAATGATCAAGAAGACCCCCCTTGAGGCACTGCCCGGTCCCTCGGCCAGGCCCTTCGTCGCCATGAATATCGCCGAGGGCGACGTCCTGGGATGGACGCGGATCACGCAAGGCGAGGACGAGCTCTTGCTAGTCAGCAGCGGCGGCCAGGCGATTCGCTTCGACGAGCAGCAGGTGCGGCCGATGGGGTTGGCTGCCAGCGGCGTGATGGGAGTCAAGCTCGAGGGCGGCGCGGGGGACCGGGTGGTGGGCATGGACACGGTCCGCGCCGATGCCGAGCTCTTGCTGGTACGCGACGACGGCCATGTGAAGCGCGTCGCCCTGAGCCAATTCCCGGTGCAGGGCCGCTACGGCAAGGGCGTGATGGCGTGGAAGGCCTCCGGAAGTGCGCGCCTGGCCGGCGCGGCCGTCGGCCAGGAGGATGATCGCGTGGCGGTGCACCAGGCACGCGCCGGCGCGCGCTCGCTGCGCCTGGGGGACGCGCCGCGCCGCACGCGCGCCGGCGCCGGCAAGATGCTGCTGGAGGTCAAGGATACCGACCGGATTACCCGCATCGCCGCCGGGCTGGCGCACCTCGAGCTCAAGCCGGCCCCCGAGCCCGAGCCGGCACCGCGGAAGAAGCCGGCCAGGCCCGGGAAGAGAGGCAAGTGGCAGGCAAAGGGAGCATCGCCCAAGCCGTCACGCTCCTCGTCAGCCGCCACGAAGAAGCGCCCAGCAGAGTCTCGGAAGCCGCCGAAAGCGAAAGCCAAGAAGCGCCGGGGAGGTCGTTGATGCCGGCCATCATGGACCCGGAGACGATCCACGTCGATGACCTGCCGACCGTCTGGTCCCCGGTGCAGGCACCGCTGAGCGAAGATGAGCGCGCCGACGAGGTCGAGGCGCAGGCGACGGCGAGCCTCTTGTGGTCCGCCGACGCGCCAGAGTCCATCCTGCGCCTGCTGCTGGGTGAGACCGCCATTGCCCGCATCTTCGATCCGCCCGAACGCTTTGATGCCGCCCACCAGGGGGAGTGGGATCCTGATCTGGTGACCTTCGCCTTCGCGCGGCCGATCCGTCTGATGTCTGAAGAGCGAGCGCGCGATCACCTGGCCCTTGAGTACAAGCTCGAGGGCGCCGGCTACTGGCGCATGGAGTTCACGCCTGAGTCGCTGACCATCACGAAGGTGTGAATCCCCACCACCCGAATCGAGGTCGGCGGGAGGGGGACACCATCGCCGGAAGGGCAACCGCCCTCCGGGCACAAGGAGGGCCACGATGACCAGCCCCAGCCGCGTAAGGTTCTCGAGCCTCGGGGATGTCCAGGCCTACCTGCGCCAGCACAACGTCCAAATGGTCGACATGAAGTTCAGCGACCTGTGGGGGCGCTGGCATCACGTGACCATCCCGGCACACGAGTTCGGTGGACCCACAATGCGCGACGGCATCGGATTCGACGGCTCGTCGGTGGGGCTCAAGTCGGTCAAGTCCGGTGACATGGTCCTGCTGCCCGATCTGGATACCGCTTTCCTGGATCCATTCTGGGACGTGCCGACCCTGAGCCTGATCTGCTCGGCGTTCGAAGCGGATACGAAGAAGCCCTTCGCACGCGATCCGCGCAACATCGCTCTGCGAGCGGAGCAGGTGATGCTCGAGACGGGCGTCGCCGACGAAAGCCGCTGGGGGCTGGAGTATGAGTTCTACGTCTTCGACGAGGTGGCGTTCGAGAACGATGTCAACCGTGCCTCCTACCGGGTTGACAGCCGCGAGGCCGTCTGGCGTTCGGCCACCGGGGGACATGGCCACCTGATCCCCCTCCACGGCGGCTACCACGCCCTTGCCCCCCAAGGACCAGCTCTACAACCTGCGCAGCGAGATGGTGATGCACCTGGAGGCCATGGGAGTCGAGGTCAAGTACCACCACCATGAGGTCGGCGGGCCGGGGCAGTGCGAGATCGAGACGCCGATGATGGGGCTGGTGCGCTCCGGGGATGTCACGCAGATGGTCAAGTACGTCGCCAAGATGACCGCTCACCGGCGGGGTCAGACGGCGACCTTCATGCCGAAGCCGTTGTACGGTGAGGCCGGCAGCGGCATGCACTTCCACCAGCATTTGTTCCTGCGCGGGGCGAACGTGTTCTACGACGCCGGCGGCTACGGCAAGCTGAGCCGGACCGCGCTGCACTACATCGGCGGCATCCTCACGCACTGCCCGGCGCTGCTCGCCCTGACCAACCCCAGCACCAACTCCTATCGCCGGCTGGTCCCAGGCTTCGAGGCGCCGGTGAATGCCTTCTTCTCGCTCGGCAACCGCAGCGCCGCCATTCGCGTGCCGAAATACGCCGATCAGTCGGATACGGCGCGCTTCGAGTTTCGTCCTCCGGACGCGACGTGCAATGTCTACCTGGCACTCGCGGCGCAGCTCCTGGCCGGTTTGGACGGCATCGCCCGCCAGATCGATCCGCAGGCGAGTGGCTTCGGACCCATCGACGCCAACATCTTCGCCTGGACCGAGGAGCAGCGCCGGCAGATCAAGCCACTCCCGGCCAGCCTGCTGGAGGCCTGCCAGGCGCTCGAGAACGACCACGCGTTCCTGCTTGCCGGGGGCGTGTTCGATGAAGGGCTGATCGCCGACTGGATCGCGCACAAGCTGAACGAGGAGTACTACCAGGTGCGTAACCGGCCGCACCCGTACGAGATGGCGCTGTACTTCGACGTGTGATGGGGGCGGGCGAAGGCCAAGACACGCATGAGCGCCCGGCATATGCCGGGCGCCTTTGCTTCGTGTCATGTCCTATGCGCCGTGGAGGGTCGCGGGTCTGATGTCCCCGCTGGGGTCACTCTAAGGTGTGGTTTGGCCCGGCAGCGCATACAGGATTCGGTTGGCGGCCGTCGAGGTCGTCGAGGCCGAAACGACCTTCGAGCCCTTAGTAAGGGCCCCCTCATACGGCTGCTCCCCGGAGGCCGCCACCCAACCATCGAGGACGAAGGGCAGCGGGCCGGCGGCAGGCATCCACTCGCCGTTGTACTTGCGGGCGATGTGGAAGTGGGTGCCCGTAGACCGGCCGCCCTCGCAGGAGGGATGGCCGATCTGACCCCCCTGTTCCAGCACGGTCCCGGCGGCGACGCGCCCCTCGGTGCCGACATGGAAGAACAGCAGCGCCCAGCCCGTTCGCTCGTCACCATCGTCCCCCAGATCCAGCACCACGGCTGCCTCTTCGCTGCGTGCGATGATCCCGGCCGCCGGCGCGGCGATCCACTCGCCAGAGAGCGCGCAGCCACCCTCCATCGCCGGCGGGGCGAAGTCGAGGGCGCCGAGCGGCAGCGCCGTTCCCCAGGTGTCGTGCGGGCCCCCGCTGAAATCCCAGACGCGGTTGGGAAGGAACGGAAGCGCCAGTTCGGCCTGCTGCAGGTTTCCGGGGATGAGGTCGACCTGACGCTCGAACGGGTCGCCCCACAACGAGCGGTACAGTTGCTGCAGGCCCTCCAGACCCGTCTGACGGTCAAAATCCGCCTGAGGATACATGCCGGCAAGCAGGTTGTGAAGCGCGGCAGTGCCTGCGTTCTGCCAGGGATCGAGGCGAACCGCTCGGCCGTCGGCGAGTTCGAGTTCCGTCAGCGTTCCACCCCGCCATCCGTAGTAGCCGTTGTTCAACTGCTCGGCCGCCCACAGGAGCTGGCGGTACAGGCCGCGGTAGCGCGCGCTTGGGTAGCCCAGCGGATACGTCGTTGCCTCGCCCACCGGCTCCGGCCGGGTCAGCGCGCCGGAACCATTCTCGAGCAAGGTCAGCAGAAGCCGTGGGTGGATCGAGTACTCCCGCGCGACGATGTCGACGATCTCCCATCCCGGCCGCTGCCGGGCATTGGCGTAGTCGCTCAGGCCGGCCAGGAATCCCGGGTGTGCGGCGATCTCCGCCTGCGTGTCGAAGCTCACAGCGCCAGGCCCGTTGATCACCTCGCTGTCAGGGAGAATGTGCAAGGGCGAGCCGCCCAGCGGCAGGTAGTATGCCGGTACGTGGATCGGATACCCTTGTGGAAGCGTCGTGATGCCGGCCGGCAGGTTCGGATTGGCGGCCAGCACCTCACGCAAGCTCGAACGAAAGTGAGCCGCCACAGCCGGGAGCGTGTCACCTTGTTGCGCCTCGTAGATGAAGACCTCGCCAGGGGGATGCGGGGTGCGGACGGGCAACGGCGTCGGACCGCCGACCTCGACGGTGAGGGCGGGCGAGACCGCCGGTGCTGTGGCGAGCGGTACGGGAGCGCACGCGGCCGCAGCCGCCGCCAGCGCGAGCAGGACGATCCTGGAAGCAGGTCTCATCGGGAGAGCAGCGTTTCCTTCGAGGCACACGGGCAGGCCAACACCGTTTGCCCGTCCTTGAGCAGCGCGCCTTCGTAGGGCTTCGTGCCAGCGCGTGCTTGCCAGCCGCTCAGCGTGAAGGGCAGCGCACCGTCGGCCAGCATCCACTCCCCATTGTACTTGCGCGCCAGGTGGATGTGCGTTCCGGTCGCGGTGCCGCCTTCGCATGACGGGTGGCCAACCAGATCGCCCTCGAGCAAGAAAGCTCCGGCGGCGACGCGCGACTTGGAGGCGATGTGCAGGTAGAGCAGCGACCAGCCGGTCTGCTCGCGGCCGTCACCGTCGAGATCGAGGACGACGACGCCGTTCTCGCTGCGCAGCACGAGCCCCGCCGCGGCGGCCACCGCCCAGTCATCCGAGACGCTGCAACCTGAGATGGTCGTGGACGGGGCGAAGTCGAGCGCCGCCCAGGCCGCCTCACGCTCCCAGGCACCGTGCGGGCCGCCCGTGTAGGACCAGATGTGCCCGGGCAGGAAGGGCAGGATCAATGCCGGCTGTTCGATCCCCGGTTCGTACAGCGGGTGAAAGTAGGAGTCGGGATCGCCGAACAGGCGCTCGTAGGTCGCCAGGAATCCGTCCGGACCGATATCGGTTGCCCACTTTTGGGTGCTATCATGCAGCGCCAGGTAATACTGCAACGCAGCCGTCCCAGCGTTTAGATCCGGCGCCAGGCGGATCTTAACCCCGTCGCGGGTGCGGATCTCCGTGATCGTGCCGGCGCGCCAGCCATAGTAGCCGTTGCCCAGCTCGTTGGCCGCCCAGGTGAGCTGGCGATAGAGCCCGGCGTCGCCCGGCTCGATCCAGCCCATCGGGTACTTCCATTGGTCGCCGGCAGGGCGCGTGGGATTCGTGACCCACCCGGCCTGGTGCTCGAGCAGCGCCAGCAACAACCGCGGGTTGACCGAGTTGTCGCGCGCCGCCAACGCCAGGACCTCTGGTCCGGTTCGCATCTCTCCGGCCACGAATTCCTGATAGCGCGTGAGATAACCAGCCTTGCCCTGTGCGAATCCGCTCACGTCGAAGTCCGCGGCGTTGGGCGAGAAGACCATCTCGCTGTCGGGGATCAGGTGCTCGGAGGGGCCGGTGGAGTCGAGCCGGCGAGGGATGATCAGCCGGGTCCCGGCATTGATCAGGGCCCCCTCGTCGGGCAATGGGCCGCCGGGCGAGGAGAGGTCAGACGGCAAGACGCCAAAGCGGACGGCAACAGCCCGCGGCGTATCGCCGGCCTGGGACTCATACAGCACCGTCTCCCCTGCGGAGCCGGGATCGACGACCGCCGTCGGTGGGAACGTCGGAGAAACCAGAGGCGCCGGCGACTGGATCGTCGGCGTCGGGGCGAGGGTTGGCACCACAACGGCTGTCTCGAGCGGAGGCAACGCGCTGGTCGCCGTCGGCGGCACGGCGACGGGCAGGCTGCTGGAGCCGTTAGGCGATGGGACGTCGGCGCGAGCGCAGGCCAGGAGAGAGCCCAGCAGACTCAGCGCAACTGCGGCGGTTGGGAGCAGGGGAACAGGTCGGCGGGGTTGCACGCGCGCCTCAGCGAGCGACCTGATTGCCGTCGTTGCGGCAATCGCAGGCTTCAAGGATCACGCCGCCGCGTTCCAGCGTGCCATCGTACTCACGCCCTGCCCCTTGCGACACCCATCCATCCAGGATGAAGGGCAGCGATCCGTCGGCGGCGATCCACTCGCCATTATACTTGCGCGCCAGGTGCAGATGCGTCCCGTTCGAGAGGCCACCCTCACAAGACGGGTGGCCGAGGCGATCACCAGCCCGCACCTGCGTCCCCGGCTGCGCCCGATCGCGGCTCTCCACATGCATGTAGAGCAGCACCCATCCGGTCTGCTCGATCCCGTCCTGATCCAGATCGAGGATCAACTCGCCCTCACCGGCGCGCAGCACCAGCCCGTCGGCGGCCGCCGCAACCCAGGCATCGGACCAAACGCATCCAAGCGCGTCGCCCGGAGGGGCGAAGTCCATTGCGGCCCAGGCGGCACCGGTATCCCAGCCGCTGTGCGGACCACTGGTGAACGACCAGGCAACCCCGTTCTCGAAGGGAAGGTGCAGATCCGGCTGTGCCAGGCCAGTCGGAAGCATCGGCTCGACGCCGCGGTGAAACGGGTTCCCATAGAGGGCGGTCCAGGTGGCGTAGAACCCATCTGCGCCGACGACACGCCTCCACTCCTTGGAGGCGTACAGTTGTGAGAACAGATACTGAACGCCCGCCGTCCCGGCATTGATGCCTTCGCCAGGCGGGATGGCGGCGCCGTCGGGTGTGACAAAGGGACCGGCCCAGCCGGCGCGCCACAGGTAGTAGCCCTTGTTCAGCATATCGGCCGCCAGCGAGAGCTGGCTGAACAATCCCTCGCGGCGCAAGCGGATGAAGCCCATTGGGTATGCGCGGGTCGAGGCGTCCGGGTTGGAGGCGCGCAACCATCCGCTCTGGAACTCAAGGACGGCCAGCAGCAGGCGCGGGTTGACCGAGTAGCGGCGCGCGACCAGCTCGACGATCTCCGCGCCGGAAAGCACGCGCTCCTCGATTTCCTCCGAATAACCGGAGAGGTAGCCGCCCTGGCGGACCACCTCGGCGGTCACATCGAAGAACGCGGCCGCCGGACCGAAGACGAGCTCGGAGTCCGAAAGCTGCTTGTACCCCGGGCCGGCCGACTGCGGCAGCGGCGCTGGAATGACGAGAGCCATCCACACCGGGAGGACGTCCGCGTTGGCCAACCGATTGGCGCGCAGGATGCTCTCGGCGCTGACACCGAATTGCCCGGCGATCCGGTTGAGGCTGTCGCCCGGCTGGACGACGTAGGTATCCGCCGATGTTCGGAGCGTCGGCGGCTCCCGAATCGCGTCGGGCGTCGGCTCCAGCTCGGGCATCCCGACGGGCCGCGCCGTCGCGATCAGGCTGAAGATGGGATGGGGTGTCGCGGATGGGGGCGGCGCTTCGGATTCGATTCTGGGCAAGGGGATCTCGCCGCTCCATGGCACCGGCAGCCTGCCTTGCCTCGCGGGCTGCGGGACACACCCGGCAATCAGCCCGAAGCACGCAGCCAGAATGGCTGCGGCCTCAAGGGCGGCACGCGCCGGCGGATGAAGGTCCTTCATCTCGGGGCAGAGGCGTTCGTGTCGTATGCGCATGCTGGCGGCGGAGGGACACACCGCGTCCCATCAACCTGTCCGAGGTAGCTGAGCAAGATGCGTGCCATGCTATGCGGCCGGACGGCCGGTGGATACCGGGAGACGGCGCGGTCGGGCCCCGACACGTGGGCTTCACGTGCGCGAGGAGCGCGCGCGTGCTGGCCGGAAAGGACGCAGGCTTTCGAATGGGTTGGAGGAACCACGACGGCGCGGGCCTAGAGCAGCTTCTCGAGCAAGAAGGCCGGCTCGTGGACTTCCTGGACCTGGCCCTTGTCGTCGAAGTACGACCAGTTCCCCGCGTCCTCGCCGAAGACCTCGTACCCGAGTCGCTCGTACAACCGCCGGGCGGGGTGATTGTCCTGAGCCACCGAGATCAAGGCGCGGACGAAACCCCGCTGCCGCAGGATGGACTCGGCCTCGCGCACCAATTCGCCGCCGATGCCGCGGTTGCGGTACTCCGGCCGGACGCGCAGTGCGTACAGGTAGGCCGCCCGGTTATTGCCACCGCTGAGAGTCGAGTCAACCTGGACGAAGACCTGCCCGATGACCCGGCCCTCGGCCTCGGCGACCAGCAGGACGCGCCGCCCGCGCAACGACTCGGCGTAGGCGCGCTGGTAGACCAGCCGGTAACGCCGGTACTCGCCGTCCCACTCGATGGCCTCCAGGTCGTCGGCGCGGGCCAGCCGGATGACGACGGGGGGCGCTTCAGCCACGCGCGCCTCCACGGGAGACCAGGGTGCGCAGCAACTCATGCTCCTGCTCCGCATTCTCCAACTGACCGTCGAGCCAGGCGGCGCGCAGCGTGGTGAGGATCTGGCGGTATGCCGGCCCTGGAGGTAGCCCCAGGCGGCGGAGCGCCCGGCCGTCGGTGAGTGGGGTAACGCGTCTCCACACAGCCAGGTAGGACGCCAGCGCGGCACGTGCCTCGGGCGCATCGGCGAGCGCAAGCCAGGCGGCCACCAGGCTCTCCTCGCCGGCATCATCGAGCCGCGCGGCTACTTCGCTGGGGGAGACACCGGCCGGCCAGCGGGGGAGCGCCGCCGTCAACCGGTTGGCGTCAACCACGACGGAGCGCGAGGCGAGCGAGAAGTGCAGACGATCGCAGACGGCGGCCACCTGGTTGGCGTCCAGGCGGGCCAGCCACAGGGCATAGATCAGCCGTTCGGCATCCGGCGGCTCACGCAGTTTCCAGGCCTCGGGCGGCTGGAAGGTACGCGCCGCCTCCAGACGCGACTGCATCCACGGATCCCACGTTAGAGCCGGATGTACGGCAGCCAGCAGCCCAAGAGCATGCAGGCGCGCCAGCGCCTGCCCGGCGCACGGCTCGGCGAAGATCAGCCCGAGCTCATCGCGCAGCCGCTCTCCGCTGACGCGAGTGAGCAGCGGCATCGCCTGGTGCATCAGCTCGAGCGTGCGCGCCTCCAGCATGAAGCCCAGCCGCTGTTCGAGCCGGACGGCGCGCAGCATGCGCGTGGGATCATCGATGAAACTGATCGAGTGCAGGACCCGGATCAGCCGGTGCTCGAGGTCGCGCCCCCCGCCCCACGGGTCGAGCAGCTCGCCGTAGCGGCGGCCGTCCAGCCGCAGGGCGAGGGTGTTGATGGTGAAGTCCCTGCGGTGCAGATCGAGCTTGATGCTGCCGCGCTGGACCGAAGGCAACGCCGTCGGGTGAGCGTAGAACTCCGTGCGGGCGCTGACCAGGTCAAGCGATGTCGGGATATCGAGGCGTTCGGCGCGGCGCCCGTCGAGGGCGCGCAGCAGCTCCGCGTGGCGGGCATCGATGTGCCACTTGGCCGTCCCGAAGCGCGTGTGGCTGCTGACGCGGCCGCCATACGCCGCGGCCAGCCCGTGTGCCAGTGCAATCGCATCACCCTCGACCACCAGATCGAAGTCAAGGCTAGGAAGCCCTAGAGCCAGATCGCGCACGAATCCGCCCACGATGTAGATCGCGCTGCCCTGGGTCTCCGCCTGCCGGGCGACCAGGCGCAGGAGTGCCAGCCGCTCGGGGGCCAGGGTCGATTCCAGCCGCAGCGCCAGGCTGGCGGGGCGCGCGCCGCTTGCCTCAGCGGCCAGCGTGCGCAACAGGTCGGTGCGGGTGACGATGCCGATGATCTCGCCAGTGACCGGGTCGGCGACCGGAACCTGGCCCCAGTCGTGCTGAATCATTACGCGCTGGAGATGCTGTACGGAATCCGCCGGCGAGACGACGAGGCTGCCGGCCTCCATGACGCTGGACACCGGCCGGGCACCGAGCCCGTGGGCCATGGCCCGGTCGACGGCTCGACGCGTGAGCAGGCCAACGACGCGGCTTGCCTCCACCACGGGGTAGCCCTCGTGCCCGAAGCGCTGCATGCGTTCGGCGGCATCTGAGACGCGCACGGCAGGGCTGAGCAGCTGCGGCTCGAGCGACATGATCTCGCCCACGGTGCGCGTCGGCCGGATGGCCGACTCGAGCAGCTTGAGCAGTTCGTCGCGGACGTCCTCCGGCCGGCGGTCGCGGATGAGCGCCGCCGCCGCGCGGCTGTGCCCGCCGCCGCCGAAGTGCTCGGCCAGCCGGGCGACGTCGACGGCATCGGTTGTGGCGCGGGCCACGAGCTGGACGGTGCCATTGAGAGCGACCAGGACAAACAGCCCGGCGGGATCGAACAGGTCGCGCAGCTTGTGTGCCAGGGTGGAGATCTCGTCCATCATACCTTCGGCGGACCCGCAGGCAATGACGATCGACAGTCCGTGAAAGGTGTGAGTCTCGGCCGAGGCAAGCAGCCGATCGTACAGGCGCCGCTGGTCGGTCGAGAGCGGATGATTGAGGAAGTCATCGGCGATCGCCAGGCTGGCGCCCTGCTCGAGGAGCCAGGCGCAGGCGAGCAGGTCGCGATGGGTCGTCCCGGCGTAGCTCAGCGAACCCGTGTCTTCGTAGATGCCCATCAGCAGCAGCGTGGCACCGGCAAGGTCGAGCGGCGGCGTCGCCTCCTGGAGCTCCTCCACCAGGAGGGTGGTCGTCGAGCCCAGCGGCTCCACGTCGGCGATCCAGCCGGGGTCGCGCGGGGAGGCCGGAGGATGATGGTCGACGACATGGACCTGAGTGCGCGGCGAGAGGCCCTTGAACGACGGCAGCGCCTGGGTGTCCACCAGGGTCACGCGTTCAATGGCCTGGCGCGGGACATCGTCCGCCTCGGTGAACGGCAGCGAGTCGCCGTACAGCGTGAGGAACGCGCGCACGTTGCGGTTGATCCGGCGCGGCAGGACGGCCAGCGCCTCCGGCTGCAGCAGCCGGGCCGCCAGCAGTGCGGCGGTGGCATCGAAGTCTGCCTGCTCGTGCGTCAGGATCAGGTGCATGACCGACCCCGCAGCCCCCACGTGCGGTAGGTGCTGCGGCGCGCATTATACATCTGCGTCGCAGAGGGCACGTCGGTCGCCGATGGAGCCCTGGGGGCGCGCAGCCCGGGGGCGTCTCAGCTGCGCGAGGGGGTCAACAGCAGCTCGCCGCTCAACGGTGGGAGTGTGAGCTGCAGGGCACCGCCATCGACCGTCCGCACCGCGCCGGTCACCGCGCTGGTCAGGCTCTGGAGTTCGCTCAGGCCGACGGTTGCGGTTGGAATTCGTATGAGCTGGGCGGAGTCCGAGGCGTTCAGGAAGAGCACGGCCGTATCCTCGCCCAGCCTCCTGGTGAAGGCTGCCGTCTGGGCTGCATCGTCAGCCGCCAGGAAGCGGAACTCGCCCCGGCGCAAGACCGCCTGCGAGCGGCGCAGGTGCGCGAGCGTACGGACCCAGGCATGCAGGCCAGCATCCCAGCGGGCCGGGTCCCAGGGGAAGGCGCGCCGGGAGTCGGGGTCCTTGCCGCCTTCGAGCCCGATCTCGTCTCCATAGTAGATCCCCGGCGCACCCGGGTAGAAGAACTGGAACAGGAAGGCCAGGCGGACGCGTCGCAGGTCGCCTCGGCACATGGTCCGCAGGCGCTCGGTGTCGTGTGAACCAAGCGACAGGTAGTGCGCGAACGCGTTCTCGGGCGCGTAGCGGGCGAGCAGGTCCACCGTGCGCCGTCCAAACTCCGCCGCCTTGATGCCCTTGCCACCCAGGAAGCCAAGGATCATGTCGCGCAGCGGGTAGTTGAGCAGGCCGTCGAAGTGGTTGGGGCTGACCCAACGCGGATCGCCGTCCCAGATCTCGCCGACTAAGTAGGCGTCCGGGTTGACGTCCTTGACGGTCTGCCGGAACTCCGCCCAGAACGGATCGTCGTCGATCTCGTTGGGAACGTCCAGCCGCCAGCCGTCAATCCCCTGCTCTACCCAGTGCCGCGCCACGCCCAGGATGAAGCGACGGACCGCGGGGGTGCTGGTGTTGAACTTCGGGAGGCTCTTGAACTTCCACCAGGCGAGGTAGTTCTCTGCCTCGCCAGGCGTAAAGGCGTTGAGCGGAAACTTCTTGACATGGAACCAATGGACGTAGGGAGAATGCGATTCGTTCTCCAGGAGATCGGCAAAGGCGAAAAAGCCGCGACCGCAGTGGTTGAATACGCCATCCAGCACGACCCGCATACCGCGGCCGTGCGCAGCATCGAGGAGAGCTCGGAAGTCGTCGTGCGTCCCAAGCCTGGGATCGATCCGGTAGTAGTCCATAGCGTTGTAGCGGTGGTTCGACGTGGCCTGGAAGATCGGATTGAACAGCAGCGCGGTGACGCCCAGGTCGGAGAGGTAGTCGAGGTGATCCCGCACGCCGCGCAGGTCGCCGCCCTGGAAACCCCAGATGGTCGGCGGCGCGCCCCAGGGCTGGACGCCGGGCGGATCGTTCGACGGGTCGCCGTTGGCGAAGCGATCGGGAAAGATCTGGTAGAAGACGGCGTCGGCGATCCAGCCGGGTACGGTCATGCAGCCTCCGCGAGGGATGTTATCCGCCGGGCGGGCTCTGCGTGAGCTCGTTGCGGATGAGTTCGGTGGCGCGTCGCAGGGCAACGGCTGGGTCTTCTGCCCTGGCGACCACCGCGACGACGGCGCGTTCGAGAGGCAGGATGTAGGTGTCGATGTTGGCGGCCAACGGCATGGCGGTCGCCTCCGTCAGAACCGAGGCGGCCTGGATACCGAGCGGGTCCAGGGGCTGGACGGTGCGGGCAACCGGCAGGAACCACGAGCCATCCGCCTGCGCCAGACGTTCCTGGCCTTCCGGGCTGATCATCAGGTTGACGAGTGCCCAGCTCGCTTCCAGGTCGCTGGCTAGCGTGCCGACGGCGAAGTAGGCGTTGTCGGTCCACACCGTGCCTGACAACGGGATGCCCGCCTCATCCAGCGCCGGCCAGGCATCGATGCTGAGATTGTCCGCCCCGAGCGCGGCAACGATCACGGGCAGCGCGTCGGTGGTGTCAATCAGCCAGGACGAGTGACCCGTCATGAACGTCACGCGGTCGAGGCTCGAGTTGAACACCAGCGGGCCTGCCTGCCGGAAGCGGGCCATCAGCGCCAACCAGCACACGCCGGCTGCCTGGTCAAAGCCGAGTCCGCCGCCGGCGCGCAGCACGGTGCCGCCGCAAGGCGTGAGTTGCGCACCGGAGAACTCGAAGCCGAGGTCGAAGACCGGCTCGGCGGCGAAGCGGCTCGAGGTCTCTGCCGCCCGGGCCAGCAGGTCCTGCAGTGTCGCGGCGGGCTGCGCCGCCAGGTTTCGGTTGCGGTACAGGACGGTCCCGCGCGTCCGCACCGGCAGCCCCACTACCGCTCCGGCATCGGAGACCTGGCTCCACAACAGCGTGTGAACGGCATCACGCTGCGCCGGCAAGACGCGTGAGGCGATGTCGACAATCAGACCCTGGCGCAGGAGAGAAGGTCCCCAGGCCGATGGGCCGATGAGGACGGTGGGGCCGACCCCGTCGCGCACGGCGGGGCCGTAGGCTTCGAGCAGCTCCTCGGGGCGGAAGTAGCTCAGGCTGATCTGTACGCGTGGGTGCTGCCGATGAAAGCTCTCCAGCAGATCCGAGAGATCAGCCACGCGATCCGCTTCCCAGGCGGTCCAGACGGACACCGTACCCTGAAGCGGGGAAAGCGGCTCGGCGGTCTGGCTCGGCGCAGGCGTAACGGGCCGAGCGGTGGGAACGGGGAGCGTGGTCGTCGGGGTAGCGAGGGCACCGACCGCGTCGGGTGAACATGCGCTCAACACGGCCGCAACAAGCACAAGCATCGCAACCCCGCGCGGGGAGCGTCGCCTGGTGGATGATCGACCATAGTCCGCAGTCAGGCCCACGGGAAAGATCCCCGTCGAAATCGATACGTGTGCGAGCGCCGAAGTCTACCATACGGTATCTCCGCGCGGCGTGCCCGTGGAATTCGGTTGGGACCGGCAGGCGTTGAGCCTCGAATGGACTCGTCGCGCATCGGGGCACATGGCCGGCCCCGATGCCCTCTGGTCCTCCCTCCTCGCGAGATCGGATGGCATCTGCGTCCGGAACGGACGTCCATGCCCGATATAATCGGCGCATGGATGCGGACACCTGGCGGCTTGTGCTCTCTCCGGCCCTCCCGGGCGCCGACAATATGGCGCTGGACGAAGCGCTGCTGGAAGCGGTCTCGGCGCGCCGAGCGCCTCCGACACTCCGTTTGTACCGCTGGATGCCCGCCTGCCTATCGCTCGGGCATGCACAGCCTGCGGACCAGGCGGATTCGGACCGGCTGGCGGCGTTGGGCTGGGACCTGGTCCGGCGTGCGACGGGGGGCCGGGCGATTCTGCACACCGACGAGCTGACCTACTCGATCACGGCGCCGATCGATCACCCCCTAGTCACCGGCGGCGTCCTGGGGAGCTACCGGCTTCTCAGCCAGGGACTGCTGGCGGGGCTGACGGCGCTTGGCATCACCGCCGACACAGCGCCGGAGCAGGCCCTGTCGGAGACGGACCGATCGAATCCGGTGTGCTTCGAGGTGCCCAGCGCCCACGAGATCACCGCCGGTGGGCGGAAGCTGATCGGCAGCGCGCAGCTGCGCCGGGTGGCCGGCGTGCTGCAGCACGGCTCCCTCCCCTTGCAGGGCGACCTCGGCCGGATCTGCCTCGGCCTGGCGTACGCGCACGAGGCGGATCGCGAGGCGGCCGCCGAGCGCGTCCGCCGGCGGGCGGCGACGCTCGAGGAGCTGCTGGCCCGGCCGGTTGCGTGGGATCAGGCGGCGGAGGCGATCGCCGATGGCTTCCGCCACGCGCTCGGGATGCGCCTGGTCGAAGCCACCCCGAGCGAGGACGAGACCGCCCGGGCCGCGCAGCTGCGCCGGGAGCGCTATGCTGCCAAATCGTGGACGCGGCGCGGCGGTCCCCGCGGCCCCGCGGCAATCAGGCCGGGGTCCGGCTGAAGTCGGCCCCGGCGGCCCTCCATGGGCACCCTTGTCACGACTGAGATCGATTGCCGTGCCTCGACCCCGTTCCCACCGATGGGCTTGCCAGCCTCCCGCCCGGCGGCTAGACTTACCGGATGCATGTTGCTGTGCTGACGGTCGAACTTCGGCTCCCTGGGTGCGCGTCGCTCAAAGAGAAGCGCGGCCGCCTCAAGCCGCTGCTGGCGGGTCTGCACCGCGAGTTCAACGTATCCGCGGCGGAGATCGAACGCCAGGACAGCCACACGGCGGCCGTGATCGCCTGTGCCGTCGTGAGCAGTGACGGGCCCCACACACAGCAGGTGCTGGACGGTGTCCCCGGTTGGATCGAGTCGCGGCGGCCTGACCTGCAGGTCATCGACCAGAAGCTCCTGACGTGGTAGCCTCGGCGCGGCCCAGGTCCCGGCATTCGACCGGACGGTCACCCATCGCATGATGAGCGCATCGCCTCCCGACCATCTCGCTACGCTCTACCGCATCTCGCAGGCCTTCAGCTCGTCGCTCGATCTGGACGAAGTGCTGGACCGGGTCTTGGACGAGGTGATCGCGACCACGCGTGCCGAGCGTGGCTTCCTGATGCTGCGCGAGCCGAGCGGCGCGTTGGGGTTCCGCGTCGCTCGCGGCATGGATCAGCAGGGCATCGACGCACCGGAATTCCAGGTGTCACGTTCGGTCGTCGAGCGGGTGGCGGCCAACGGCCAGCCGACGCTGACCAGCGATGCGCAATCGGACTCCTGGCTAGGTGGGCGGACCAGCGTGCGCATCCTCGGGCTGCGGGCCATCCTGTGCGTCCCCCTCCAGCTCAAAGGCAACACGATCGGCGTCATCTACGTCGACAACCGGCTGCAGGTCGGCATCTTCTCGCCTCAAGATCTCGAGTTGCTGGCGGGCATCGCCTCGAGCGCGGCGATCGCCATCGAGAATGCTCGGCTGTACGCCATCGCCGTCGACCGCGGCCGGCTGGACCGGGAGCTGCAGATGGCGCGCGAGGTGCAGAACAACCTGATCCCGCGTCAGACACCCGGACTGCCGGGGTGGGACTTCGCCGCGGCGTGGCGCCCGGCGCGCGAGGTGTCGGGCGACTTCTACGATTTCGTCCCGCTGGACGGCGGCCGGCTCGGTATCGTCATCGCCGACGTCACCGACAAAGGCATGCCGGCGGCGCTGTTCATGGCGCATACGCGCAGTGTCCTGCGCGCCAGCATCACCAGCCGGCCGACGGCGGCTGACGCCTTGACGGCAGCCAACCGCCTGGTGACCGCCGACTCAGCCAATGGGATGTTCGTCACGCTGTGCTATGCCGAGATTGGATCCGGAAGCGGCCAGGTCACCTGGGTGAACGCCGGACACAACCCACCCTTACTCTACCGTGCCCGCCAACGAGGATTCACCGAGCTCGGGCGTCACGGGCTGCCGCTTGGGATCGACGGCGAGGCGCGCTACGGTCAGGGAACCGAGTCGCTGGAGGCCGGCGACTTCATTGTCCTGTACACGGACGGCCTGACCGAGGGGTCGGACTCGGCCGGGGACGAGTTCGGGGTCGAACGCACCCGCCAGGCTGTCCTGTCGCTGGCCGACGCAACCGCCGGCGAGATCCTGACCGGGCTGCTCGAGTCTCACGCCGCGTTCCTAGGGACCACGGCCCCGTCGGATGATGTGACCGTCGTCGTCCTGCGTCGCGACGCCTTGGCGTGACCTACCTCAGCCGCTCGCAAGTAACCGACCATGCCCACTGAAATCCTCGGCCGCTATCGTCTGCTGACCGAGCTCGGCCGCGGCGGGTCGGGGGTTGTCTACCGCGCTCACGACTCACTCCTCAAGCGAGACGTCGCCGTCAAGGTGCTGGGCGGCTCGTCGCTGACCGGCGAGGCTCAGGCCCGCCTCCTGGAGGAAGCGCGCGCCGCGGCGGGCATCAATCATCCCGGGATCGTCGGCATCTACGACGCGGCGCTGGCGGGCGACACGGCCTTCGTGGTGATGGAGCTGGTGGAAGGGCCGTCGCTCCACGACCTGACGATCGACGGCTGGGCGCAGGCCGCCCGCGTGGGCGGCGAGATCTGCGCCGCGCTCGAGCACGCGCATCGCAACGGGATCGTCCACCGCGACCTGAAGCCGGAGAACATCCTGTTCACGCCGGAGGGCCGGGTCAAGCTGGTGGACTTCGGGCTTGCGCGCCCGATCGCCTCGCGTCTGACCGCCGAGGGATCGCTCGTCGGCTCGCTGCACTACATCGCGCCCGAGCAGGCACTCGGGCAGCCCGCGGATGCCCGCACCGACCTGTATGCGCTCGGGGTGATCCTGTACGAGTTGGTCGCCGGACGTCTGCCCTTCACGGCCGAAGATCCATTGGCGCTGGTGGCGCAGCACATCTACGCGCCCGTGGTTCCACCACGCGCCTACCGCGACGACCTGCCCCCGGGCTTCAACGATCTGATCGTGCAGCTCCTGGCCAAGCAGGTGATCGACCGGCCGGCATCGGCGGCCGAAGTTGAACGACGGCTGGCAGCGATCGAGCTGGGCGCAACGGGCGGTGGGATCCAGGGTGAACTGCCGCTGTTGGACCGGATCGCCCGCGGCCGGCTCGTCGGCCGGCAGGCGGAGCTGGCGACCGCGACGGCCCTCTGGCGGCAGGCAGTGACTGGGATGGGCCAGGTCCTCCTGGTCAGCGGCGAACCCGGCGTGGGCAAGACGCGCCTGGTTCGCGAGCTGTTGGCTCAGGCTCAGGTCTCGGGCGGGCGAGTGCTGTTCGCCGAGGCGCATCCGGAAGGCGGCGCACCCTATGCGCCGATCATCCGGCTCGTCCGCCAGGCAGGTGCCGACGCGGCCTCACTGCCGCTGGCCCCCGAGACGGTCGCCGAGCTGGTGGTGCTGGCACCCGAACTGCGCGCACGCTTCCCAGCCGTGGCGGTGAATCCGATTCTCGAACCTCTGGCGGAGCGCGAGCGTTTGTGCGAGAGCCTTGCGGCGTTGTGCTCGGCGCTGGCCGCCTCGGCTCCGCTGCTCCTGTTCCTGGATGACCTGCACTGGGCCGACAGCGGCACGCTGTATGTCGTGCGACAACTGGCGCGGGTGGCGGCGCGCCAGCGTATCCTGCTCGTGCTCACCTACCGCGAGATCGAGCTGGAAGAATCCGGCGCGCTCAACGAGCTGCTGTACAACTTGACCCGCGAGCACCTGGCGACGCGCATCAAGCTCTCGCGCCTGACGCGCGAGGAGACGCGTCAGATGCTCGAGACACTGCTCAGCAGTCCGGTGGCCGACGAGTTGGCCGATGGGATCTTCCAGGAGACCGAAGGCAACCCCTTCTTCGTTGAGGAGGTCTGCCGGGCATTGCTGCAGGACGACCGGCTCTCGCTGCAGGATGGGCGCTGGCAGGCCCAGGTCGCGATCCAGGAACTGCGCATCCCGCAAAGCGTGCGGCTGGCCATCCAGATCCGGGTGGCCAAGCTCCCGGAGCATGCGCAGGACATCCTGCGCATGGCGGCCGTGCTCGGACGCGAGTTTCCGTTTGACATCCTGCACTCCGCGCTGGCGATCGATGAGGACCAGGTCATCGAAGCCCTGGAGCTGGCCAGCCGCGCGCAGCTGATCAGCGAGCACAGGCCGTCCAACCCCGCCGAACGCGGCCGGCCGGGCGAGCTGAGCTTCGTCTTCGAGCACGCGCTGATCCCGGCGACTCTGCGCGACGGCGTGAGCAGCCTGCGCCTGCAGCGGATGCATCGCCGCGCGGCGTCTGCCTACGAGAGCCGCCGGCCAAACGACCTGGAGAGCATCGGCTTTCACGCCGCCGGCGCCGGCGACGAAGAGAAAGCGCGCGCCTGCTACCTGCGCGCGGCAGAGCATGCCCAGCAGGTGGGGGCGCTGGAAGACGCCATGCGATTCTTCGAGGCGGCGCTCGAGGTGTGGCCGGCGGAGGATCGGCGCGGCCGGGCCGACTTGCTCTCGCGGCTCGGCACCTGCCGTTGGCTGGCGGTCCATCCTGGCGCCCGCCCGGCCTTCGAGGAGGCGCGCGACCTCTACACGGCGCTTGAGGACCGCCTTAGGAGCGGCGACCTCGAGCGGATGATTGGCCGCCTCTTCTGGGAGGGTGGGGATCGCCAGACGGCCTTGCTCCACTACCGTGAGGCTCTCCACGTCCTCGAGCAGGAACCGACTTCGCCCGAACTGGCGCGCGCCGTCAGCTCGATGTGCCAGATGCACATGCTGGCCTCGGAGTATGACGACTGCCTGGCCTGGGGCGAACGCGCGCTGGCGCTTGCGGCGCAGCTTGGCGCCGACGATGTGCGCGTCCACACACTCAACAGCCTCGGCACGGTCCGCGTGATGACGGGAGACCCTCAGCGCGGCCTGAGCATGCTTCAGGAGAGCTTGGACAGTGCCCTCGAGCTTGGCCTGACCCACGACGCCGCCCGCGGGTACATCAACCTGGTCGAATGCCTGATCACCGTCGCCCGGTACCCGGATGCGCTCGAGCTGCTGAAGGCGATGATCGCCTTCGCCACGCGCATGTATATCCGGGGCTTCACGATAACCGCCTACGTGCGCCAGGCGGAGGTGCTGTGGCTCCTTGGGCAGTGGCGGGACGCCCTGCACATCCTGACGGTGCAGGTGGAAGAGCCGGGGTTCCTCGGCGGCGTCAGCGGCCTGTGGGCCCGCACGCTCCGCGCGAAGATGCTGAACGATCTCGGTCTTGTGGAGCAGGCGCGCGACATCCTGCTCGAGCAGCTCCCTGCTGTCATGGCCACACACGAGATCCAGACCATCGCCCCCCACCTCGGGCAATTGGCGCGCGCCCAGGCAACTCTGGGAGACGCCGACGGGCTGAAGACGACGACGGAGAGCCTGATGAAGGCCGTCGACGAAAACCCGTATCTCGAACGCGACAGCATCCCGGGATTGCTGGCCGCCTGTCGGGCGTGGGTCTTTTTCGAAGCCTCCCTATCGCCCGCCAATACTAACAACTGGCTGCCCCGCATTGAGCGCGCCCACCAGCAGCTCCGCTCCGCCGAGACGGAGGCATCGTTGAACGAAGCCGTGGGTCTCCTGGCACTGGCTTCGGGCGAGCCGGAGCGGGCGAGGTCGCCGCTCGAGACCGCGGCGGCCGCGTGGGAATCCATCGGGCGGCCTTTCGATGCCGCCCGGGCGCTGACCGACCTCGGGCTGGCCCTGCAGGGTAGCGGGCAATCCGCACGGGGCCTGCAGATCCTCGACCGGGCCCTGCAGACCCTGGCAGATCTTGGCCAGAGGTTGCCGGACCAGGACATGCGGACCGCATTCGCGGCCTCGGCGGCCGTTCAGCGGGCACGCAAGGCGCGCAGCGCGTAACGCCCGCAGCGGTCCTGTCTCACGGCATTCTGCGCCGACGAGCGCCTTTGCCCGACTCCGGGGAGGCAACACGCCATGCGGATCTCCGATGTCCTCATGCTTGCCGAATATAACCACTGGGCCAACGAGCGCGTGATGCGCCGCGTCGTCCACCTGGCGCCATCCGAACTGCATGCCTCCTGCTCCCTCAGCCACGGGTCTCTCTTCCAAACACTCCTGCACGTGGTAGATGCGCAGTGGTACTGGCGCCTGGCGTGTGAGACTGGCGAGGCCCCGGCTCGGTCACTGTCGGTGAGCGATGTTTCCGGCGCTTCCGAACTACGGGAGTTGATGCGTCAGGAGGATGCGCGCTGGATCGAGTTCATCCGATCGATCCCCGAGGACAAGCTTGTGCGTCCACACACCTTCCAGTGGGCACATGCAAAGCCTCGGACCCAGGTGCTGTGGGTGCTTCTTATGCACGCTTTCAACCACGGGACGCACCATCGGGCCGAAGCCGGCCTGCGGCTGGGAGAGCTCGGCCGGTCGCCCGGGGACATCGATTTCCTGATCTATGCTTCGCGCAGCCGATCCTGAGCGCCGGGCGCACCGGCGGGGAGGCAGTTGACATGGTCCCGTGGGTCGTGTGGCTGGCAGGAGGCCTGCTTGTCCTCATCGCAGGAGTGGTCGCCGGCTGGCGTGTGCTTGCCCGCCGGCATGCACTCCCTTGCCCAACCGCGTGTCTGTGGCTTCTGGAGAACCGGATGATGGACCGTGTGGCGGGAAGCCGCGCGCTGCTCGACCGCGCCGGTGTTCAGCCGGGGATGACGGTGTTGGATGCCGGCTGCGGCCCGGGACGGCTGACACTGCCCCTTGCCGAGCGAGTGGGCCCACAGGGTCGTGTAGTAGCCCTGGACCTGCAGGAGGCGATGCTCAGCCGGCTGAAGGCGCGCCTGCAGGCAAGCGCCGTCAAGAACGTCGAGATGCTGCACGCCGGGCTCGGCAGCGGCAAGCTCCCCGCCGGCGAGTTCGATCGCGCATTCCTGGTCACTGTCCTGGGCGAGATCCCCGACCGATTGGCCGCGCTGCGCGAGATTCTGGGCAGTCTCAAGCCTGGCGGGGTCCTGTCGGTCACGGAGGTGTTCCCCGACCCGCACTTCCAGGGGCGCGGCACCGTCCAACGGCTTGGGGAGCAGGCGGGCTTCCGAGTGGTTGAAATCAAGGGGACTTGGCGCGCGTTCACGGTCAATCTCAGCCCGCCAGGCGGCGCGGCCAGCGGACTTCCAGCGGAGTAGATCCGACGCCGTCGAGCCGATGGCGAGAGGGAGGCAAGCGATGGATCTGGGACTGACGGGCAAGACGGCTCTGGTCACAGCGGCATCGAAAGGTCTGGGCAAAGCGGCTGCCATGGAACTCGCCCGACAGGGCGCGCACGTCGCCCTATGCGCCCGCAGCGACCGGGCAGAGACTACGGCGGCCGAGATTCGCGCGGCCACCGGCGCGACGGTACACTCCTTGCGCGCCGACGTCACGCGCCGGGAGGACGTGGACCGGGTTGTGAGCCAGGCGATCGAGCGCCTTGGCCACCTGGACATCCTCATCTTGAATGCCGGCGGCCCACCTCCGGGGAGCTTCCTGGCGCTCGGCCCAGAGGACTGGGAGGCAGCGGTTCGCCTCACCCTGATGAGCACCGTCTACCTCTGCTATGCCGCCGTGCCAGGCATGGTGGCGCGCGGCGAAGGCAGCATCGTCGCCACGCAATCCTTGACGGTGAAGCAGCCACTCGACAACCTGGTGCTCTCGAACGCGTTGCGCATGGCTGTCATCGGGCTGGTCAAGTCGCTGGCCAACGAGTTGGGACCCAAGGGCATCCGCGTCAACTCGATCAATCCGGGTTGGACCTGGACCGAGCGCGTCCAGCAGTTGATGGCCGATCGTTCAACTCGCAACAAGACCTCGATCGCCGAAGAGACCTCGAGAATCACGCGCGAGATCCCGCTGGGCCGCATGGGAACGGTGGAGGAGTATGGCCGGGCGATCGCCTGGCTGGCGTCCCCGGCGGCGTCCTACATCCACGGGCACGCGCTGTTGTTCGACGGAGGCGCGGTGCGGACGGCGCTGTGAGGCCCTTGTGAGGATCGTCGTCGCCGGGACGGGCGGGGTCGGAGGCTACTTCGGAGGCCTGCTGGCACAGGCCGGGCACGCCGTCACCTTCCTGGCCCGCGGACGCCATCTGGAGGCCATCCGGCGCCAGGGTCTGATGATCCACAGCGTGCACGGCGACTTCACCCTGCACCCAGCCGACGCCCGGGAGGATGCCGCGTCGCTGGCGCCGCCGGAGATCGTCCTGGTGGCTGTCAAGTACTGCGATCTGGAGGCGGTCGCCCGTCCGCTGGCGCCGATCGTCAACGAGCAAACGGTCGTCGTACCGCTGCTCAATGGCATCGACGCCCATCGCGTGCTGTCCGACATCCTGGCACGAGGCTGCATCGTCGGCGGGACCTGCAGCATCGCGGCGCGCATCGAAGCCCCCGGGGTCATTCGCCAGGAGAGCCAGCTGCGGCGCGTCGTCGTCGGTGCCCTGGATAGCCATCCCCACGCGGTGCTCGAGGAGCTGGTCACGGCCTGGCGCGCCTGCGGCGTGGAGGCGCGCCAGTCTGCTGACATCCTGGCGGACTTGTGGTCGAAGTTCATCTTCATTGCATCCTTCGGCGGCGTCACGGCGCTGGCGCGCGCCACGGCGGGCGAAGTACGCGCCGATCCGGCGACCCGCGCGCTGCTGGTCGAGGCAATGCGGGAAGTGGAGGCCGTGAGCCGCGCCTCCGGCGCCAGGGTGGCGGAAGACGTCGTGGCGCGCTCAATCGCCCTGGTCGACGGCTTTGAGCCCGGTGTGACCTCCTCGCTGCAGCGCGACGTGGCCGACGGCCGGCGTTTCGAACTGGAGGCATTCAGCGGCACCGTCGTCCGTCTGGCTCAGGAGCTTGGCATCGACGTCCCCGTGCACGCCGCCATCTACGCCCTGCTCAAGCCGATGCTGGCGCGCGCCGAGAAGCACGGGAACCCGGCGTAGCTCAGCACCGCCCCGGGATCCCTGCCCCGCCTGCCAGCGACGGGCCGGTTGAGCCCGGACTGCGGCGGCACCAGCGAGCACGACCGCACTTATCCCGTCGAGACGCTGCAATGGCAAAGGTGGTTGACGCCCAAGAACCGCCTTGGTTCGCCTCTGCCGATGTCGAGCGCCGAGGTGATCTGTCGGCTTGTGTGGGACTGGACAAGCACAACGCCCCAGGCTAGAGTCCTGATCCACGTTTCCGCGTACCCCTCCGGGGGCCATCCAGAGCTGAGAAGCATGACAACAATCACTGACTTCACACCGGAGGAGCAGGCGCAGGTGAGCACGGCACCCTTCAACCTGGGGATGGCGATGGCGATGAGCAGCGGCAGCGGCCTGGGCACCATCAAGGAGGCGGTGAAGGTTGCCCAGGCGACGATCGCGGGCCGCGCCGCGTTCCCCAACAGCACCTTGATCGGATCGCTGATCTCCGCCCTGGAGACCAGGGTCAAGGAGAACCGCGACAACGTGCAGGAAATGCTCAAGCCCGATCCAAGCGTGAAGAGCCCCGAGGATCTGGCCAACCTGGTTCTGGATGGTGTGGGCAAGGCCGTCGCCGCGGTGACCGCCAAGGCCAGCGCGGAGGAGACCGGCGAGTACAAGCAGTGGCTGATGCAGATTGCCCAGATGGTGGCCGGAGCTGCCACTGAAGGCGGCTTCCTGGGCATCGGCGGCCAGCAATTCAGCGATCCCGAGAAGGCCATGTTGCAGCGCGTGGCCACAGCCCTCGGGGTTACCTACACGCCGCCGGCCTAGGCTCCATAACCCGTTGCACCAGCCTCGACTGCCGCAGCACACTGCGGCGGTCTTGTTTCTGGCGGAGGGAACGATGGTTCGGGCACCCGACGATCACACGATGGTCGAGAGGCTGCAGCCGGCCGTCGAGGCCAGGCAAGTGAGCTTGATGTCGGGACTGCCATCCTCGATCTCCAGGCGCTTGCGCCCGGATGTCCTTGGGGGGCGCGTTGAAGACCGCGGTCACCTGGCTCCTTGGCGACGATGGAGCCACACCACCGTCGACTGACGACGAGTGGTTCCGACGTGCCGGTCCAGGGCGCACAACCGTGTGGGCTACTTCGTGTGGCTAGACTGCGATACACACCCGCGCTTCTCCTCCCGTCCCTTCGCGACGCCTCGGGGACCCTCGTCCAGAGGAGAATAGGGAAGACCGCGGCCGAGGTATCATCCGACCGTATTGCGCACCAGCCCCACTTGCGGAGCGTGAGCCATGTCCCTGGACCATCTCGTCGCCCAGTCGATCATGCACCTGAGTGCGCTTTGTGTCGAAATCCCCAACCGCCGGGTGGGCAGTGACGGGAATCGGGCGGCGACGCTCTACGCCACCGAACGGTTGCGTGCCTGCGGCTTCCAGGTGTCGACCCCGGCCTTCGACTGCATCGACTGGAAGGAGTCTGGCGCACGTGTGTCTGCCGGAGGCGGGACCTTCGAAGCCTTCCCCAGCCCCTACTCTCTCGGCTGCACGGTCGAGGCGTTATTGGCGACCGCCCGGAGCCTTTCGGAACTGGAATCGATACAGGGCCGGGGAAAGGTCCTGTTCCTGCATGGGGAGCTGGCACGCGAGCCGCTGATGCCAAAGCACTTTCCGTTCTACAACCCGGATGAGCACCGACGGATCATCCAACTCGTGGAGGAGATGCAGCCGGCGGCCCTCCTGACGGCGACGGCGCGCAATCCCGGAATGGCAGGGGCGCTCTACCCGCTGCCGATGTTCGAGGATGGCGACTTCGATCTGCCTTCGGTGTTCATGACCGTGGAAGAGGGCGCCCGGCTGGCGGCGCACGAGGCCCAATCCGTGCGGGTGGAGTCTCGCGCCGAGCGGGTTGCGTCCACGGGCTGCAACGTCATCGCCTCGAAGGGATCATCGGAGCGGCGCCTCGTCGTCTTCGCCCACATCGACAGCCGGATCGGGACACCGGGCGCCAACGACAACGCCAGCGGTGTGGCCGCCCTGCTGTTGTTGGGGGAGCTCCTGGAGGCGTACGCAGGTCATCTGGGGGTCGAATTGGTGGCCATGAACGGCGAGGACTACTACTCAAATCCGGGAGAGCGGCAGTTCCTGGAGGCCAACGCCGGCCGCTTCGAAGAGATCGTCCTGGGTGTCAATCTGGACGACGTCGGCTACCGGCGCGGACAAGTGGCCTACTCGCTGTACAACGTCCCGGATCCATTGGCGGGCATCCTCCGGACGCGGCTGGCGGCCCACCCCGGCCTGGTGGAAGGCGATCCGTGGTACCAGGGAGATCATGGGCTGTTCTTGATTCACGAGCGCCCCGCAATGGCCATGACCACCGACTGCCTTGCGGAGGTGATGGCCCAGATCACGCACTCGCCCCAGGACACCATCGACCAGGTCGACCCGGTCAAGCCGGCGCGGGTAGCCGAAGCGCTGCGCGACGTGATCGGCGAAATCGCCGGGGGCTGAGCCCGGGCAGCGAACGCCGGGCACTTTGCTCGGCCGGGAACGGGGCTCACCATCCCGTCAGAATGCGTGGAGGATGCGCCGCGCCCGAAAGCGTTGCGGCTCGCCGATCCCTTGTCGGCTGCGAGGCTGTCCCGGGTGGCGGGGCTGGCGAGGCCGAGGAGGCCTCGCCGGCCCCGCTGCCCGCCAACGCATGAGGCTTGAATCCAAACTGCGCAGCGGTTGCTGCGCAGCTTGAAGAGTGGAACCGCGGGTGCCAGCCAGCGATCCGAAACGAAGGTTGGGGCTACGCCGCCTGGAAGCGTGGCGCCAGGGAGCGTCTCCGGACGAGAGTCCTCAGGCGCGACGCCAGCAGGCTGGCGTGGACCGGCTTGATCACGTAGTCGTCGGCGCCGGCGTCCAGGGCGCGGGCGACGCTACCCGGCGCGCCAAGCGCTGAGAGGATCAGAATGGGAACGTCTGAGAACGACCGAATGCGCTCGCATACCTGCCAGCCGTCCATTTCCGGCATCAGCAGGTCGAGGATGACGACGTCCGGCGGGTTCTCCTGGCAGGAGCGGATACCCTCCTGGCCGGTGCGCACGGACCGGATCTGGAAATCCTGGCCGCGCAGCAGGGTTCGGAGCATCATCGCCAGATCGACATCGTCATCGACCAACAGGACTTCGATTGCCATGCCTGTGCCTCAAGCGAGCATGCTCATTATCCGGCAGAAGGCCGGGAGCGGACCTTACAGGCCCCTTTCAATGGCCTGCCCTTGCCCAGAGCCTGCACTCGGGCTATAGTTGCCGGAACAGCTTCATCCGCCGAGACGAGCCCCATGCCTGATGCGGTCCATCCGCCCTCCTCCAGCCCCGGGATGCCCTGCCCCCAGTGCGCCTCGCTTCTTCCCCGAGACGCGCGGACGTGCCCCAATTGTGGTGTAGACCTGGCCCTGATCGCTCTGCTGGCAGAGCGTGCCTATCTGGAGGGGGTTCCCCAGTTGGCCCCTTTCCCCACCACCCCCGAAGCGGTCGTTCCGAGGATCGGCGAGTACCTGCTGGAGCAGGGCCTGTTGACGGGCGATCAGCTGGACAGCGCGCTGGTTCGCCAGCGGGAGATGGCGGACCGCGGCCAGCGGCGCCTGCTCGGCCAGACGCTGCTCGAGATGAAACTGGTCGACCGCGAAACGCTGGACCGCGCGGTCACGCGCCAGATCATCGAGCTGCACGCCGCGCTGCAGGAGTCCAACCGCACGCTGGAACGCCGGGTGGCCGAGCGCACGGCCGAGCTACGCCGGGCGCTGGAGCGGCTGACCGAGCTGAACCAGATCAAGGCCAACTTGATCTCGAACGTCAGCCACGAGCTGCGCACTCCACTGGCGCACATCCTGGGCTACGTTGAACTGCTGGAGGAAGGGCAGCTCGGACCGCTGAGCGACGAACAGCGCAAGGCCATGGGGGTGATCCACCGCGGCAGCGATCGCCTGGGGCGGCTGATCGAGGATCTGATCGAATTCTCCACTGCCTCCCGCTCCGGGGTGGTGTTGAAGCTGCAGCCGGTGGACCTGCCGGCCCTGATGCGAGGCGTGATCGAACGCTCAAGTGCGAAAGCCGAGAAGGCGGGCGTGCGTCTTGCCCTGCACGCGCCGCCGGAGCTGAGGTCCGCCCAGGCCGACATGGAGAAGCTAGGCTGGGTCCTGTTCCAGCTGGTCGACAACGGCATCAAGTTCACCCCGACCGGGGGCGAGGTTGCCCTCCGCGGGGCCAAGGAAGGCACGTTGGTCCGGCTGTCGGTCGCCGATACCGGGATTGGGATCCCGAGCGAGCGGCTGGAGGAGATCTTCGAGCCCCTGCATCAACTCGACGGCTCACCGACACGACGCTATGGCGGGACCGGCCTCGGGCTGGCGCTCGTGAAGCTGATCGTCGGTGCCCACGGTTCGCAGGTACACGTGGAGAGCGAGCCCGGCAAGGGCACCTTGCTGAGCTTCCTTCTCCCGGCGGCAGAACCGGCGGCATGACCGGCCCGCTGATCCCTCCCGGCCCTCTCGCCCACGGCTCCGAACTCAACGCCGTCTATGCCATCGCCCGAATCGTGGCCGAGACCTTCGACACCGAGGCGGGCCTCGACGCCATCTTCCGGCTGGCGCACACGATCTTCATCTTCGACACCGTCGCCCTGTACCTGCAGAATGAAGAGACGGGCGAGATCGAGCCGTCGTACGCCCGGGCGCTCGGCCGCGGCCGATCGCGTGAGGCGGATATGACGTGGGGCGAGCCGGCGGCGCGCGAGGCGTTCCGCACCGGCCAGACGGTGCTCCGTCAGGAGGACGCCGGCCCGACGGTGGAGGGCCGCGAGCGCCGGCGGGACTACCTTGGGCTGCCGCTGGTTGCCAGCGGACGCGACGTCGGCGGCGTGGTATTCGGTCGGTTCGGCGGGCCGGCCTATCCGTCGGAGCACATCCGCCTGGCGGAGTTCGTCGCCTGGCACGTCGGCCAGCTTCTGGAGAACCGGCGCATGGCGCGCCGCATCGCCACGCTGGAGGCGCAGCGCGAACTGGCCCGCATGCAGGACGAGTTCGTCTCGACCGTTTCGCATGAGCTGCGCACGCCGCTGGGCTTCATCAAGGGCTACACCACGACTCTGCTGCGCAGCGACGCCGAGTGGGACAGCGCCAATCGCACGGAATTCCTCAAGATCATCGACGAGGAGGCGGATCGGCTGCGGGAGCTGATCGACAATCTGCTCGACTCGTCGCGCCTGGAGAGCGGCACGCTGAGCATGACGCTGGAGCCCGTCCGGCTGGCCACGCTGGTGAAGGATACCGCCAGTCGGGCGCGCGCCTTGTACCCCGAGATGCCGCTCGAGCTCGATGTCCCGGACGATTTCCCGATCCTGCAGGGCGATGCCACCCGACTGGCGCAGGTGTTCGACAACCTGCTATCCAACGCCGAGAAGTACGCCGGAGGTGCGGGGGTCTCCATCAGCGCTCGGGTCGCAGGACCGGCGATCCTCGTCCGCGTGTGCGATCATGGGCCGGGAATTCCACCCGAACACCAATCGCGCCTGTTCGAGCGCTTCTACCGCGTGCCGGGATCGAAGAGCATGATCCGGGGCACCGGATTGGGCCTGTACATCTGCCGCAAGATCATTGAGGCTCACGGCGGCGAGATCAACGTGGACTGCCCTCCGGGGGGCGGGACCTGCTTCACGTTCACTCTTCCGCTTGAGCCCTTGGGAACCCCGGTGTAGGGAGGATCATGATGGCAACCAAGAAAACCATCCTGGTGGTCGACGACGAACCGCGCTATGTCCGACTGATCGAAGTCAACCTGATGAGCGAGGGCTACACGATCGTGACCGCCGCCAACGGCCAGCTGGCGGTCGAGGCGGCGGCCGCCCATCAGCCGGACCTGGTCCTCCTGGATGTGATGATGCCGGTGATGGACGGTTTCACCGCATGTGAACGCATCCGCGAGTTCTCGAATGTGCCGATCATTATGGTGACGGCCAAGGGCGAGGAACGCGACCGGGTTCGCGGACTCGATGTCGGGGCCGACGACTACATCATCAAGCCATTCTCAGCCCAGGAGCTCCTGGCCCGCGTGCGCGCCGTCCTGCGCCGGGCGGAACGCCAGACAACCGAGGCCTTCCACGAGCCCATCTTCCGGCATCACGAGTTGGAGATCGACCTGGCACGTGCGCAGGTCACGGTCGCCGGCAAGGAGGTCTCACTGACGGCCACCGAGTACCGCGTGCTCCAGACGCTGGCCGGTGCCGTGGGGCGGGTGCTGACGCCGGAGGAACTGCTCACCGGCGTGTGGGGACCGGAGTACCGCGAGGACAAGGAGATCCTGTGGGTCTGCCTGAGCCGGCTGCGGCAGAAGATCGAGCCGGATCCGAAGAACCCCACCCACATCCTGACCCGCCAGGGGATCGGGTACCTGATGCCGCCGGTGGGCGGCAGCAGCTAGCGGACACCGGAGGCCGGCGTGTCATCGAGTCTAGTCCTTCTCATCGAACCGGATACCAAGACGGCAACCTTCCTGTCGCGCGCCATGGGGGAACGCGGATACGAGGTGACGGTAGCCGCCTCGGGCAAGGAGGGGCTGATCGCCGCCTGGCGGGATCAACCCGACATCATCGTCCTCGAGCTTGAGCTGCCGGACCTGGACGGGCTGGAGGTTGTCCGGCGCCTGCGCAAGGAGTCGCGCACCGAACGCAAGACGATCATCGCCATGACGCAGCGCAGCAAGCCGGAGGAGACGCTGGCCGGCCTGGACGTCGGGTTGGATTACTACGTCGTCAAGCAGGCCGACGCTGTGGAGGTGCTCCTGCGCCTGATGGCGCGAGCGGCGCTGCCCGAGGTGGTACACCACGGCGAGCCGGAGAAACCGCTCGGCACCTTGATCCCGTTCGTCAGCGCCAAGGGCGGCGTGGGGACGACCTCGGTGTGCCTGAACGTGGCCTGCCACATGGCCCGCGCCGAAGCCGAGAAATCGTGTGTGGTCGTCGATCTGGTCCTGCCCATCGGCAACGTGGCGCAGATCACCGGCGTCAAGACGCAGACCGACATTGTCTCGCTTACTGAACTCGAGCCGATGGAGCTCTCGACCCAGTTGCTGCAGCGCGAGCTCCCCATCGCACCCGCCTGGGGGTTCACCGTCGTCCCAGGCTGCAAGGACCCGGCGCAGGCGGCGCGGCTGCAGGCCCAGCGCCTCGGTCCGGCAATCCAGACGCTGCGGGCCGCGTACGACACGGTGGTCATCGATGTCGGCCGCAACCTGTCCCGTCTGGCGATGCTGGTGCTCTCGCAGGCCAGCGCCGTGGCTGTGGTGATGAGCCCCGATCCGACTTCGGCCGCCAACACCCGTGCCATGCTCCAGTACATGCAGCACGAGGCCATCCTGGCCGAACGCATCTTCGTCATCAGCAACCGTGCTCTTGGGGTGGAGGACCTGACGGGTGTGCCGCTCGAGGCGGTGCTGGGACGGCCGGTGGACCGGGGCATTCCGAATCTCGGCAAGAACTTCAGCCTGGCCAACAACCTGCACGCCCCGCTGCACATGCGCTTTCCAGAGGACGCAGCCGTGGACGCGCTGCGGGACATTGCTGCGGGGCTGGTCGAGAAGTCGAAACCGCGTGCCGGCGGCGCGCCGCGCGGCTAGCCCGTCTGCTATAATCCGGCCGGCTGTTCGGCAACGGGAGGCAACCATGAGCAACCCACAGGCTGAATCGCTGCGGGCCAAGATCCTCGGAGCGATGTTGCGCGAAGTGCGGATGACGGCAGGCCGCACGCTGCGCGAAACCGCCGACGCGATCGGCGTGACGCCCGGGGCTCTGAACGCCTACGAAAGCGGCCGCAAGGCCATCTCCTTGCCAGAGCTTGAACTGCTGGCCTATTTCCTGAACGCGCCGCTGCGGCAGTTCTGGTCGGAGACGCCCGGCCGCCGCAAGATGCGGCTCGACGCCAACCCCCCGGCGTTGATCGCCCTGCGCCAGCGCCTGATCGCCGCCCAGCTGCGCATGCACCGCGAGGCCTCCGGACTCAGCGTGCGTCAGGTGGCCGAGCAGGCAGGGATCACCGTGGCGCGCCTGCGCGCCTACGAGGAAGGTGACCGGCCGCTTCCTCTGCCCGACCTGGAGGCGTTGCTTGGCGTTCTCGGGCACACGGTCAACGAGTACCTGGACCGCGAAGGCCCGGTCGCCGATTGGGACACCCTGCAGCAGGCGCTGGGAACGGTTATCAGTCTGCCGCCGGAGCTGCGCGAGTTCCTGGCCTCGCCGGAAAGCGTCCCATACCTGCGCATGGCGCATCGGCTCAGCACGATGCCGGTCGATCAACTGCGCAACGTGGCCGAGCTTCTGCTCGACATCACCTTGTGACCGTTCCCGCGCCCACCCCCACGTCGCTGTCCCAGCGCGCCCTGCAGGATTTCCGGCAGGGCCGCTTTTCGGATGCCGCCGAAGGCTTCCGAGCTGCGCGGGAGGCATATGCCCAGGCCGGGGATCTACCGGCGGCTGCCGAGGCTGCCAACAACCAGGGTGTTGCGCTGCTCCAGGCGGGACGTCCTCAGGAGGCGCGGCGTGCCGTCGAAGGTACGCTTGACGTCTTCGAACGCGCTGGCGATCCCGCGCGCGCGGCTCAGGCCGTCGGCAACCTCGCTTCGGCCGCTGATGCCTGTGGCGATCCCGAGGTGGCTGAACGGCTCTACCAGGCGGCGGTGGAGCGATTCGCCGCCCTGGGCGACGGCGCAGCCCAGGCGATCGTCCTCAACAGCCTTTCGCAACTTCAGCTCAAGCGCGGCCGGCCGCTGGAAGCCCTGACGACCATGCAGACCGGACTGGAGCACAAACCCCGCCGCAGCCTGCGCGACCGCTGGCTTCAACGCCTGCTTCGCCTCCCGTCGCGGCTGCTGCGCGGCTGACCGTTCCCCGTATCCATGCCCACCCCGCGAACCTGGACCACGCGCGATGCCGGCCCCGATGACCGGCACCTGATCGACGGGTTGCTGGCCGCCGCTCGCTGGCGGCACGCTCACCTCGATTGGCTCGAAGCGAGTGACCTGCTGTGCCTGTCGCCGTTCCTTGTGACCATGAACCAGGCAGGGCATGCCGCGTGCCTCGCTTGCCCACCGGATCCCCCGGGATTCGCGTGGATCCGCGTGTTTGCCTCTGCGTCCGGCCTGCCGCCGGCGGATGCCTGGGCCATGCTGTGGCCCCTCGCCGCGCAGGCGGCGACCCGGTTGGGCGCCACGACCGCGGCCGCCCTCTCGGCGGACGCGTGGATGGCGGCGTTGTTGCGCCGATCGGGCTTCGCCGAGACGAACCGCGTCGTCTTCCTCGAGCACCAGGGGCGGCCTGCCGCGCCGGCAATGCCTGCGGCCGTCCGGCTGCGGCCGTATCAGGCGAGCGATCTGGCGGATCTGCTGGCGCTGGACCAGGAGGCATTTGCCGGTCTGTGGGCGTACTCGTTGCCCGTGCTCTCCGCGGCGCTGGATCAGGCCGCGGTCGTGACGGTCCTGGAAGCCGACGGCGTGCTGGCCGGCTATCAGCTCTCGACCGCTTCGGCATTGGGTGCTCATCTGGCAAGACTTGCCGTCCACCCGCGGCTGCAGGGCAGAGGCTACGGCGGGGTGCTTGTGCAGCATCTGCTGCATGAGTTCAGTCTGCGCGGCTTTGACCGGATGTCGGTGAACACCCAGTCCGACAATGCCGCCAGCCTGCGTCTGTACCGCCGGCTTGGATTCCACGATATCGGCCAGGCCTATCCGGTGTACACGGTGCCGCTGCCTGATTCTGGGCTCCGGGGCTCGCAGGCGAGAGGCCCAGGATGAGCGCTCGATTTCGGCTCGTCTCGGCCGTGCACCTGTTCTTGTTCAACGGAGGGCGCCTTATGCTCTTGCGCCGCTTCCAGACCGGGTACGAGGACGGCATGTACAGCGTGGTCGCCGGGCACCTCGAGGGCGATGAGACCGTGGTGGCGGCCGCCATCCGGGAGGCGCGCGAGGAGGTCGAAGTGGACCTCGCGCCGGACGACGTTCAAGTGGTGGGCGTCATGCACCGCCGCTCGAACGACGAGCGCATCGACTGGTTTGTGACCTGCACCCGTTGGACAGGCACGCCGCGCAATGCGGAGCCGGACAAGTGCGACGATCTTCGTTGGGCCGATCCCAGGGCGCTACCGGAGAATGTCATACCGTACGTCCGCCGGGCGATCGAGAACTACCTGGCGGGCCGATGGTTCGACAGCTACGGCTTCCCATGACCAGAACTGGTGGCAGAGAACGCTCAGGGAGCTCTCACCCGGCGAAGGTAGACAAACCCACCTCGGTATGGCAGAATGTTGCAGTCCTAGCCTGAGCCTGTGGAGGAGAGATGAGTCGCCGGACCGAGATACGTGATCAGCGCCTTCGCCGCCGCCGGCGCACCACGACGATTCTGACGCTGGCCATCGTCGGCGTCGCGCTGATCATCACCGCTTTCATGATCGCGCAGAACAACCGACCGATCGGTGCCATCCTCACGCCCGAACCGCGTGCCTATGCCCAAGCCAACGGGCAATCGATCGGCGATCCGAATGCGCCGGTGAAGATCGAGGAGTTTGCAGATTTCCAGTGCCCGGCCTGCCGCGCGTTCCATGATGAGACCTTCGCCCAGCTCGTCCGCGACTATGTTGAGACGGGGAAAGTGTACTTCACCTACCGCAATTTCACAGTTGTCGACGGTGGGAGCGAGACGAAGGAATCGACCCACGCCGCTATCGCCAGTGTGTGCGCTGGGCAACAGGGGAAGTTCATCGAGTTCCACGACCTGCTGTTCGCCAACCAGACTGCTGAGAACGCCGGCGATTTCACCGAACGGCGCCTGTACGCCATGGCAGGGATCGCCGGGCTGGAAGCGGATGCCTTCGACCAGTGCTACAAGAGCAGCGCCACCGCCGGCATTGTGGACGGCGACAAGGCCGTCGGCCTCCAGGCCGGGGTCGAGGCCACACCGAGCTTTCTTGTCAACGGTACGCTGCTGCGTGGCGCCTATCCGTTCGCCGAGTTTCAGAGGGTGATCGATGCCTTGTTGGCAGGGGCCGCGTAGGCGCACGCCGGCTCGAGTTCCCTTGTGCCTGACGAGACCCACCGCATGGTGGGTCTCGCTCTTCTCTCCGGGCATGCCGGGGGATGGCAGGCTTCTCGTCGTTTCGCACTGACCGGGGTTCGTGCTTCCGGGAGGCGGGACGCGGGGCACACGGCATGTCCTTCCTTCGCCGGCCGTGCTCCACGTAACGCCGACCGCGACCCGAGTTACGGCTCGGCCGGCAAGGCGCACCGTTCTGTGTCTTGAGGCAGGTTCCCTCCAACGGATCGCCGGGCTAACCGCGGGGATACCCGCGGTGCACTTGATCCGCCATCTCGACTCCCTCATTCCCATCCTTGAGCATCCTACGCAGCGGCGTACACCATTCGTCGACGAGGAATCAATTCGGCCAGGGGTCCCTGGCCGATAATCATCTGCTTCGTGGGGGCGCAGCCTGCCTGCGACGCTGACTCAGGCAGTCCTCATGGTCCAGTCGCTCCCAACACGGTCATTAGGAGCTGGCCCGCCGGCCCCTGCAGCGCGACCAGCAAGGGCGCCAGCACCAGTCCCGGCAGCAGGTTGCCAACCCGGATGCGTTTGATCTCCAGAAGGCTACTGATGGCCAGGCCGAGCAACAGCAAGCCCCCGACTGCGGTCATCTCGGCGGTCATCGCCCCCGTCAGGATCGCTTGAGCCTGCGCCGCAAGCAGTGTCAGGCCTCCCTGGTAGACGAAGACGACGAGGACGGAGAACAGGACACCGACACCCAGCGTGGAGGCGAACGCCATGGCGGCGAAGCCGTCCAGCACCGACTTGATCGCCAGCAGGCTGTAGTCCCCGGTGAGCCCATTCTGGATCGAGCCCAGGATGGTCATCGGCCCGACGCAGAATAGAAGGCTGGCGGTCAGGAAGCCCCGGACGAAGCGGCCGCCTTCGGACGGACCATCGCCTTCACGCGTGAATCGCTCCTCAAGCCAGGCGCCAAGTGACACCAGGCCATCTTCAATCTTCCACCACTCGCCCAGGACGGCGCCGAGCGCCAGGCCCCCCAGAGCCAGGATTGGATTCTGTGTCTGCAGGAACATGCGCAGGCCGAGCCCGGCGGTGAACAATCCCAGCGCGGCGATCACGGTCTGGCGAAGCCGGGCCGGGAGGCGGGCGCCGAAGGCCAGCCCGGCGGCGCCACCGATGATCACGGAAGCGATGTTGATCCAGGTCCCGATCATGAGGGCGAGGGGCGCGCCAGGCTCGGAGAGTTGACCCCGGCAGCCTGATTCTCGAGCAGCTCAAGCACGAAGCATAGCGAGGAGAGGCGGTTGAGGTAGCGCAGGAGTTCCGGGTTCTCCAAATCGCCGGACAGCGTCAGGTCCGCCACATCTCGTTCGGCACGCCGCACGATGGTCCGAGCAAGCGCCGCCGCCGCACCCCCGAGTGAGTCACCCGGCAGGATGAATCCTGATGGCATCGCTACCTGCGCTTCCCAGCGGCGGATCGTCTCCTCCAGCCAGGTCACCCGGCCCCCGTCGATCGTCCTGAAGCGCGCGGCGTTCTCCGGGAGAGAAGAAACCTCGGCCATCAGCGCGTACAGGTCACGCTGAATGGTCGTCAGGGTCGAGCGGGCATCTTGCGATTGGGCAAGGGCGCGTGCCAGTCCCAGGGCGGCGGAGGCCTCATCAAGGTCGCCGCTGGCAGCGATCCGGGGATGGTGCTTGGGGACACGGCCTTCGCCAAGCAGCCCCGTCGTGCCGTCGTCGCCAGAGCCGGTGAACGTGGGCGGCATGTCCGGCATTATAGCCGCTTTGGGCTGAGGACAATCTGTTCTATACTGCCCAAGATGACCGGTCCCATAGCAGAGGAATCCGTGCGTGTGTCACCTGCGGCCAGGCCGCAGGCAGGGGGATGCAGGCATGCGTGCGCGCGTCGTCCCATACCTCTTCGGTCTGCTCAGTGGCTTGCTCACCGGCGGCGTCGTGTGGCTGCTCTTGAGCCCGCCGCGTGGCGCACCGGTCACACTCCTCCCCCCGCCCTCCCCGGTCCCGCTGCGCGTCCACGTGAGCGGTGCGGTCCAACAGCCAGGCGTGGTCGAGCTGCCTCCCGGCGCGCTTGTCGAGCAGGCAGTCCAGGCGGCGGGAGGCCCGGCAGAAGAGGCCAACCTGGACGCGGTGAACCTGGCTGCCCGCCTGGAGGACGGCGATCAAGTTCGGGTTCCCCTGGCGGCACCGACGGCACTCACCCCAGACCCGTCTACCACGCCGGCAGCCGCGTCGATCGCGGTCCCACCGAGCTCGCCGGTCAATCTGAACACCGCCACGGAGCCTGAGCTGGACCGTCTTCCGGGAATCGGCCCCAGCCTGGCAAAGGAGATCATCGCCTATCGCGAAGCGCATGGCGCCTTTGCCCGTGTGGAGGACCTCCTGCTTGTGCCCGGCATCGGCCCGGCGAAACTGGCCTCTCTGCAGGACCTGGTGTCCGTTGACTGAGGTACGGCGCGAGTCCAGGTCGTTGCCGCCTGCGGCGCGACGGGTATAATGCCGGCGATGCCGGAGCTTCCCGAGGTCGAGACGATCGCGCGCCACTTGCGGGACGGGTGGGACGGCGCGCCGCCGCTGCCCGGTAGGCGGATTGCATCGGTAACAATCCGCTGGCCGCGGCATATCGCCATGCCGTCGGCATCCCGCTTCCGCCGTGACCTGCCCGGTCAACGCGTGCTCGACGTGCAGCGGCGGGGCAAGTACCTGGTCTTCCCGCTCGATCGCGGCACGCTGCTCATCCACCTGAAGATGAGCGGAGACCTGCTGATCGCCTCTCAGGCCACTCCCGCAGAGCCGTTTGACCGCACCGTTTTCCACCTGGACAACGGCTGGGAGCTACGTTTCAGCGACGCACGCAAGTTCGGCAAGGCCTACCTGCTGGACGACCCGGAGCGTCTGCTGGCGCCGCTGGGCCCCGAGCCCCTTGAGCGCGGGTTCACGCCGCGGCTGCTCGGCGAGCGCCTGCACCGGCGACACCGGGTGCTGAAACCACTGTTGCTCGACCAGACCTTCCTCGCCGGTCTTGGCAACATCTACGTCGATGAAGCGCTGCACCGCGCCCGGCTGCACCCGCTGCGGCGCAGCGATACACTGTCGCCGGCCGAGGTGCACGCGCTGTGGCACGGGATCCGCCAGTCGCTGCAGCGCGGCCTCCGGCATCATGGCGCCAGCATTGACTGGGTGTATCGCGGCGGGGAGTTCCAGAACCATTTCCGCGTCTACCAGCGCACCGGCGAGCCGTGCCCTTCGTGTGGCACGCCGATTGCACGGCTGGTGGTCGGGCAGCGGGGGACGCACATCTGCCCCGCCTGCCAGCGGGTCTAGGGGTCAAGCATGGACAACCAGTTGGTCCTCGGCGTCATCCTGATCGTGGTCGGCATCGCTCTTGCGCTCCTGGCGTATGCGTTCATCCTGAACCGGCGCGAGCAGGAGAAGGGACCCGGCGGGGCCACGCCGGAGCCAAGCGAGGCTCTGGCGGCCGCTGAGGTGGAGAGCACTCCGGCGCCAAGGTTGCCACCGGCACCGGCTGTGGAGCCACCCGCCGCACCCGCGCCCATTGCCATTCCGGCGGCCCCCCCGAAACAAGCCGCCGCCACAGCGGTCCCGCCGTCGCCGGCGTCGGCCCCCGTTCCCTCGCGCCGGACGCTTGCGGTGGCTACGCTGTTGCGGGACGAGGTGACCGGCAAACTCTCGGTCCTGGTGGGCGGGCGCGAGTATGCCAACGCAGAGGATCTGCGTGCCTCGCGCGACTACGCGCGGGTTGAGTACGCCACAGCCGATCTGGTGCAGTGGCTGGGTGCAACTGCCGTGCGTGAACGGACCGCCGAACGCGTCAAGGAAGAGACGAAGAAGCCCCTCAGCATGATCGAGCAGATCGACGAGATCCTGCAGCGCAAGATGACGGAATTGGCCGGAGCTCCCCGGGGAGTCCGTCTGGTCGAGGGCGCCGGAGGATCGCTGCGGGTGTTCATCGGCGTGCAGAGCTACGCCTTCGAGGACGTGCCCGACGCGGAAGTCAAGAGCATCATCCGCGAAGCCGTGGCCGAGTGGGAGTCGAAGAAGTAGTCCCCTCTTCAGACAAGCGAATCCATCGGGATCCGGCGGAGGTTCTCCTCCGCCGGATCCCTTGCCCTCCCCAGAGCCATCGGCCGTCCCGGGTAGCGGCGATCCCATGCCCTCCACCGGGCCCGACCCATCCTTCTCCTCAGCCCGCCAGCCCGCCGTCTAGCCCGGCGTGATCCGTCGGCGGGCGCGGAAGGACCTCGGGCATGGATCAGTGAAGTCTGCGGGAGCAAGCGAGACGGAGTGCGAGGGGGGTGTCGACGCGGGTTGCTGTCAGGTCGTAGCAGAGAGCCCGTCCGGCACGGCGAACAGATCCGCCTGCAGCCGGGCCTCGAGCTGGTTCCTCTCCCGGTCGGGCAGGAACGCCGCCTGCGCCGCCGTCAGGATCATCCCGCGCAGACTGTCGAGCGAGAGCGCATAGTGCTGGACGGCTGCCCGGTACTCATCGCTCAACCGGATGCCGCAGATCGACGGGTCGTCGCTGTTCAGCGTCACCGGGATCCCGGCCTGGATCAGCCGTGGAAGCGGGTGTTCGGCATAGCTGCGGACAGCACCCGAGGCGATGTTGCTGGTCAGGCAGACCTCAAAGGCGACGCGCCGCTCGCGGGCCAGATCGAGGGCGCGCGGGTCCTCGACCGCACGCACGCCGTGCGCGATCCTTCGGGCGCCCATCACCTCCATGGCGTGGAAGACGCTGCCTCCATCCGCCCATTCCCCGGCATGCAGCGTGATCCCCAATCCGCCCTCGGCGGCTGCGCGGAACAACGGCTCGAATGGAGCCGTAGAGTAATCCACTTCGTTCCCCGCCAGGTCGAGGCCGACGACTCCACGCGCGAGCCGATCGGCTGCCGCCTGGGCAACGCGTTCGGCCACCGAGACCGGCTCGTGGCGGTTGACACTGGCGATCCACCCGACGTGGACTCCCGTGGCCTGCATCGCTTCGCGCCCGGCGTCAACGACCCAGTCAATGACCTCCTCGACCTGAAAGCCGCGTGACGCCGCCAGCGCCGCCGGGGTGAAGCGCAGCTCGGCATACACAACGTGGTCGGCAGCCAGATCCTCGATCGCTTCACGAACGAGGCGCTGGATCACTTTGGGGGAACTGAAGAACAACCGCAGCGTCTCGAACTTCGAGAGGAAGTTCTCCCAGGTGAGAGGGTCCTGCGGCAGGACCTGGACCTGCGCGCGCAGTGACTGCTCGTCGCGCGGGACCGCCAGACCGTTCCCGCGCGCCAGCTCGAGCAGTGTCGAGATACGCAGGGCGCCCTCCAGGTGGCGGTGCAGCTCCACCTTGGGGAGCGACTCGATCAGCGGCGGGCCGGAGGCGTTGGATGGGTTTGCCAGCATCTCGGGACCAATGGATCGCGCCCCGCCCAGGCTGTGTTCCCCGCTGCCTGACCGACTTCCCCAGTTTTCGGGGCACGGAGGCGCCCATCCGTTCGACGGACAGGCGGCGACCCACCTGAGCCTAGCACGCTTCGGGCGCTCTCGGCCTGGGAGGATGGTCCTTGCGCAGGGGGACTTCAGGGGGGGAAACCCCGCAGGAGCACCGCGTCAGGAGCATCAGGAACCGGGGGTGTCCCGCGGCCTCATACGGGACGAGGCGTGGGAGGAGGCGGCTAGTGTAGTGTCTCACGCAGTTATTGACTTAAGCCTGATCCGCGCGCGGCCGACCTTGTCGGCGATTTCCTCGGCCGCAGCCGTCCACTGGAAGGGCTTGGGGGCGGCGTTGTGCGCATCGATGTAGGCCATGATTGCCTCGACCAGTGCCTTGACACTTGGAAACGCGCCGCGCCGGATGCGCTTGTCCGTGATCTCCCGGAAGAATCGCTCGACCACGTTCAGCCACGAACTGCTCGTCGGGATGAAGTGCAGATGGAACCGGGGGTGTCGGCGCAGCCAGCGTTCCACCTTTGGATGTTTGTGGGTGGCGTAGTTGTCGGCGATGATGTGAACGTCGAGTTCCGCCGTCGTCTGATCCTCGATGAGGCGCAGGAACTTGATCCACTCCTGATGGCGGTGCCGCGGCATGCATGTCGCAATGATGTTCCCTTCGGCCATTTCGATCGCGGCGAAGAGCGTCGTCGTACCGTTGCGCTTGTAGTCGTGCGTCATGGTCCCGGCGCGTCCCCGGCGCAACGGAAGGCCGGGCTGGGTCCGATCCAGCGCTTGAATCTGGCTCTTCTCATCCGCGCTGAACACCAGCGCGTGCTCGGGAGGGTTCAGATACAGACCGACGACGTCCTCCAGTTTCTCCAGGAACAGTGGATCGTTGCTGACCTTGAACGTCCGCACCAGGTGAGGTTTCAGCCCGTTGGCGCGCCAGACGCGGTGAA
>Ga0315295_10000285_pt1 | contig 42667 bp, 30 predicted proteins | sample YL17G14_0_MG_FD_204453 | JGI IMG/M metagenome (GOLD analysis project Ga0315295, IMG submission 204453) | Sediment microbial communities from Yellowstone Lake, YNP, Wyoming, USA - YL17G14_0 | ecosystem: Environmental > Aquatic > Freshwater > Lake > Sediment | place: USA: Wyoming | collected...
GGGACTCGTCCAACGCCGAAGCGATGATGGCCTTGGCCAGCCTCTATCATAGCGGCCTGTGGGGTACGTACTGGAAATCCGAGCGGACCGCCGCGTGAGGCCGCCAGGATTTCTCCTCGCACACTTTCATTCTTTGCGAATTTGTTTCATTAGGTATTTGTGAGGATAGAGTATGAATGTTGCCGACCGCCGCCGCTTTCTCGGATTAGCTTCAGCGACCTTGCTCAGCCCGACCGCATTCGGCCGCGTCTTTGCCCGCCAGGCCCCGGTCGAGTCCCGCCGGGACAAACCGAACATCCTTTTCATTCTTTCGGACGACCACAGTGTGCCCCATTTGGGCTGCTACGGCGATCCGAATCTCAAGACGCCGAATCTGGACAAACTGGCCGCGGAAGGAATGCGTTTCGATCGTGTCTACACAACCGCCCCACAGTGTGTTCCGTCTCGTGCCTCCCTGATGACGGGGCGGTCTGCAGTGGATATTCGAATGACACGCTTTTCGGCCCCACTGCCGAGAAACATTGTGGCCTTTCCGGAGCTGTTGCGCCACGGGGGCTACTATACCGGCTTGTGCGGTCGCACCTACCATCTTGACGGCTCCGGCGGAATGCCCGATGTTTCGCAAAAAGTTTTTGACAAGCACAAGCTGCGAACCTTTTCTGACCGGGTGGACTGGATTGGGCCCGGCGACTTCGCTAATAATCCCGCAAACCTCAAAGCCTTTCTCAAGCAGGTCCCCAGCGGCAGGCCCTTCTTCCTGCAGGTCGGATACAGCGACCCCCATCGAACCTACACGGCCAGGCAATACGAGCCGAATCCTGAGTCGCTCAAGATTCCGCCCAATATACCCGATGTACCGTCCGTGCGAAAAGACCTGGCGGGCTACTACGGGGAGATTCAGCGTCTGGATGAGCAAGTCGGCAAATTGCTCGGAGTGCTTGGCGAGTACGGCCTCGCGAACAATACCCTCGTTGCATTCATGGGGGACAATGGCGCAGCATTGCTTCGCGGCAAAGGCACGTTGTACGAGTGGGGCTTGAAGGTGCCGCTGATCATTCGCTGGCCGGGACATATCAAGCCCGGAACCGCCGGCGGCGTTCTGATCTCAGGCGAGGATTTGGCTCCGACGTTCCTTGAGGCTGCCGGCGTTGAAGCGCCCGGAGAAATGACCGGCAAGAGCTTTTTGAGCGTGCTTCTGGGCCAGTCAGGTAAGCATCGCGAATATGCCTTTGCCGAGCGAGGGGCCCATGGCTCGGGCTTACCGACGGGCACGGGACCCTTTGACCTGGGCCGTTGTGTCATCGCGTCACGCTATAAACTCATATACAATGCTTTATGGCAGCTACCGTACTCGCCGGTGGATTTTGCCGGAGGGGAGATGTGGAAGGACCTGCGAGCCCGGCACGAGGCGGGAACGCTGGACGCGAAGTTTTCACGGATGTTTTTCGCTGAGCATCGTCCGATGTTCGAGCTGTACGATTTGCAGGCAGACCCGTATGAATTCAACAATCTGGCCGGCAAAGCGGAGGCGGCTGGTATCGAGAAGCAGCTCAAAGAGGTTCTGCAGGAATGGATGATTCTCAGTCAGGATTACCTGCCTTTGCCGATCCCGTCGCCGCCGAAGGCATCGAAGCGCTAGGGTTTCTCTGCCGAGGCCGGTGCACTCCAGTTTCCCGTGTTCCGGCGTGAAAGGCTTGCATCTTCATCGCTGGGCCGGAAGCCGGCCTGGTGGATTCCGGCCTGGATGTGCTCGTTCGACATGAACAGCTTCCAGACCAGGCCGGTTCGGGCGTTTTCAATCATGAGCACCATGGGGCCGTGAGCGATGCCGAAAACCTGGTCCGAGATCCAGTTTTCGTCGATATTGAATGCGTCGGGAAGACCATATCCTCCCTGTCCGGGATCTTGCCATATCGGCCGGCCGTCGATCTGAAGATACCGTATATGGCGCAGCGCCGCCGTCGCATCTTGTCTGAGGAACGGCAACGCCATAGCCGCCCCGTATGGGGCTAATGTCCCCCCAGCGGGCTCATCGCCCTTTTCGCCTCGCGGCTGGTGGCCGGGTACGACGTACTTATGCCCCGGTCCCCCGCAGGCCGTGACGCCCCAGCGGTCGGGTCCGTAGCTCTTGAAACGGTCGGCGTTGTCCCGGCACCAGTTGCGGTTGGCCGCGGCGGCGTGCCGAGTGTTCTCGAACCAATCGACGCCCTGGGCATCGGCGCCCGTTCGGCTAAAATCGTAGAAGCAGTGGGCGAACATATATGTAAAAAGTGTGCCGGGCCAGGTGTAAATGAACTCTTCGCCGTCACCGTAATGTCCCATCGGCCGCTTCCATTTGGTCATGCACTCGGCGGGCAGGCGGTACATCTCGTTCGGTGCCGAAACGCCCAACAGGCAGATGAGCAGGGTCTCGTCCGTGTACCAGTTCCACGTGGGCTTCTTGAACTGCCCGGGGCCGTCCATCCGGTCGAAATTCTCCGGCTCCCATGCCATGTACACCTGGCCGTTGTCGGGATTGAGAAACCGGCGCCAGTTGACGCGGGCGAACAGATCGTCGGCCAGCTTTTTACATTCGCCCGGGAAATATTGGCCGGCGGTGATAACCCCGGCCATGAGCAGGGCGGTGTCGATGGTCGAGGCCGCCTTTTCGTAGCCGCGTTTACTTGGCCCGCCCGTGTGCAGGTCGATGTAGTGACAGAAGACGCCCTTATGGTGCGCCGAAGAGCGGCTGAGCGTCCGAAGCGCGCGGAGGGCCTGTCTCTCGGCGTCCCGGCGGTCGATCCAGCCCCGCTCGGCGCCTGCGGGCAGCGCCGCCAGGGCGAAACCGAGCGACGCCGTGCTGCAATATTCGGCGCCGGTCTTGTCACGAACGAGCCCCGATTCAGGATCGGCCTCGCGGACAAAGAAAGAAAAGGCGGCACGGGAGATTTCTTCAAGCAGGGCCTCGTCCGAAACGGCAGGGACGGGACCATCCTTGCCGAACGAGCACAATGGGACCGCCAGAGCAACACAGGCAAAAACCAACAGAATGACTTTTCGATTTTTGGTCGCGAGCACATTCATAATGGCTCTGATTTGCCGCATAAGGTCCTTATCATTTCACAGAAAGCGGTTTTCACCCTTTAGGTTCGCATGGTATTAAATATGATTCGTTCGCATCTCGCAAGGACAGAATGTTGCCAATGATGAGGCGATTGCTTATATTGACACGGTGGTTGCTGCGGATTGCACTGCGGCTGGGCATGATTCGGATCGGAATCAATTTGGAAGAGATAACTATGATGAGCGGAATACTGAGCAGACGGGATTTTATCAGGGCAGCGGGCGTTATTTCAGTTGGTGTGATGACGGCAGAGAAGGTGTGGGCCGGGGCCGAGGATAAGCCGAACATCCTGTGGGTAACCAGCGAGGACAACGGCCCGGCTCTGGGCTGTTACGGCGACACCTTTGCGGATACGCCAAACATAGATGGTATTGCGGCCAAAGGAATGATTTACGAGCGGGCCTGGTCTGCGGCGCCGGTCTGCGCGCCGGCCCGGACGACAATCATCAGCGGGGTGTATCCGCCCTCCATGGGCGCCGAGCACATGCGCAGCCAGGTGGACATGCCGGCCTTTATGAAGATGTATCCGCAGTTTCTGCGAGAGGCGGGCTACTACTGCACGAACAACTCGAAGACAGACTATAACCTGGCCGCGCCCGGCAAAGTGTGGGACGATTCGAGCAATAAAGCGCACTGGCGTAACCGCAAGCCGGCCCAGCCGTTCTTTGCGATATTCAATTTCACGACGACTCACGAGAGCCAGATTCGCAAGCGGCCTCACAAGCCGGTGCACGACCCGGCTAAAGTGCGAGTGCCCGCCTATCATCCCGATACGCCGGAGGTCCGCCAGGATTGGGCGCAGTATTACGACCAGATTACCGAGATGGATGGCCAGGTGGGAAAGATCCTCGAACAACTCAAGCAAGACGGGCTCGAAAACGATACGATTATCTTCTACTATGGCGACCACGGCCCCGGCATGCCGCGGTGCAAGCGATGGCCTTACAATTCGGGTCTGCAAGTGCCCATAGTGGTCCATTTTCCGCAAAAGTACAAGCACCTGGCGCCGCCTGAATACAAGGCCGGCGGGGGCTCGAAGCGGCTGGTCAGCTTCGTGGACCTGGCGCCGACGCTGTTGAGCATCGTGGGGGCAAAGCCGCCTACATGGATGCAGGGCAGGGCGTTCGCGGGCAAGTACGTCACGAAGCCACCAGAGTATATGTACGGATTCAGGGGCCGGATGGACGAACGCTATGATATGGTACGGACGGTGACCGACGGGCGCTACGTTTATCTGCGGCAGTATATGCCGCACAAGATTTACGGCCAGCATGTCTCGTATATGTTCGAGACGCCGACGACGCAGGTATGGAAGCGGCTTTACGACGAGGGCAAGCTGGAAAGCACCGGGCAGAAGCGGTTCTGGGAAAAGAAGCCGCCGGAGGAGCTGTATGATTTGCAGAACGATCCGGATGAGGTGACGAACCTGACGGATTCGGCGGAGCATAAGGCCGTCCTGGAGAGATTGCGGAAGGTCCAGCAGAAATGGGTGCGGGACATTCGAGACATTGGTTTTCTGCCGGAGGATGAGATACACAGCCGCTCGGTGGGGACGACGCCATACGAAATGGGGCACGATCCGAAAAAGTATCCGATGGAGAAGATTATATCCACGGCCGAGCTCGCTTCGATGCTGAAGCCCGACGCAACGCCGAAACTGGTCAAAGCGATGGCGGACAAGGATAGCGCCGTTCGGTACTGGGGCGCGATGGGAATACTGATGCGGGAAAAATCCGGCGTCGAGGCGGCCAGGGACACGCTGGTCAAGGCGATGAAAGAGGATTCGTCCGGCTCAGTGCGCGCAATAGCCGCCCATGCGATGGGCCAGTACGGCACGGATGCTGATGCAGCCGTGGCGCTGAATGTCCTGGTCGAGCTTGGCAACGTGGAGAAAAACAGCGTTTTTGTAGCGATGCTTGCGGTTACTGCCCTGGACGAGATGGGCGAGCGGGCGCGAAGCGCCAAAGAGCGAATCGCCGCACTGCCCGAGAAGCCGAAAAAGGCCCCGCCGAGAACGGAAGGCTACCTTGCCAGGCTCCTGGAAAAGGTCAGGGACGATATGAAATGACGAGTTGTTGATTTGCGAATGATGATTGGTCTGGCTCAAATCGCAAATCGCAAATCGGCAATCGGCAATCGGCGGTCGGCAATCACCCCTAATATCCCCGGTGCGATTCGAACGCACAACCTTTGGCTCCGGAGGCCAACGCTCTATCCAATTGAGCTACGGGGACGAAACTGCATAACCAATTATATTATAAGTGCTTGCCCGCATCTTGTGCAACCAAACTTTCGTCATTATTGGTCAAAATTGGTGTTGGGCGTCATACCGGCGGGCCTTCTGCGTTCGCTCGGTCCATCGCTTTTTGCTTTTGCCGTGCTGCGGGACAAGGATATAATGTTCTCGCGTGTTCTCTGATTGAAGCGGCTCTCCAAGAGGTTCGAGTGTGTTGATATGGACCTATGGCAAAAAATCGTCCATCTTTTCGACAAACCGGCGGCGGACGGCGGTTCGTTAACCGAGTTTGAAGACAGCCTGATACTCATCGTCGATCCGGAGCAGCTTACAAGCAATCTGCTGAGCAAACTCAATGAGCTGATGGACGTTGAAAAAGCCTTCGTGTACCTCGCGGACCACGGCGAATCGCCGGCGAGCTTTTCCGCGGTGGACAAGGCCGGCCAAAGCGAGCCTCAACTGTCGAGCCTGGCCTCCAACGGCCTGATCGCCCAATGGTTTCGCGTCAATCGGCAAATCCTTTTCTTCGAGGAGAACCGGGAGGTTGCAAACTACCTGCGGACGGAGCTTCAGCCCTTCCTGGATTTGTCCGTGAATCTCGCCTTCCCGCTGATTTCGATGGACAGACTGATTGGTATTGTTTTTCTCCACTTGAATCAGGGACCTTTGGACGGCGTTCAGACGGCCAACCTGCAGGTTCTCAGCCGGCAGGCCGGCCTGGCTTTTGAAAACGCGCTTCTGTTCAAGGAGCGATTGCGCCAGAACGAACGAATGTTCCGCGCCGAGCAGTTGGCTACGATGGGGCAATTCGCCGCGGGCATTGCCCACGAGCTTCGAAATCCGCTGACGGCCATTCGCAGCACGGTCCAGTACCTGGCAAGCGAATTTGATCGGGATTGCGACCAGAGAAAGCTCGCGGACGGCATTTTGGACGAGGTTGACCGGCTGAATAATATCGTCGGCAATCTGCTGTCGCTGGCCCAGCCGGCGGAAAGTAATCCGCAGGAATTAGACCTCCGGCAGGAAATCGAACGCTGCATGAGTTTCATCGAGGCCAAAGCAAAGAGTCAGAACATCAAGCTCGAGACGGATTTCACGCCGGATTTGCCCAAGCTTACATTCGATCCGGCGGAATTGCGCCAAATGCTTCTGAATGTTATGATGAACGGATTGCAGGCCATGCCCCAGGGCGGAACGCTCCGGGTCAGGTCTTCCTGCCCGGCTGAGGGCATTCCCGGCCCGGCGCGGGGCGGTGACAGGATACTCATCCAGGTTGAGGATGAGGGGTCCGGCGTACCACCCAGCCTGCGGCAGAAGGTCTTTGAACCCTTCTTTACGACCAAAGCCGGCGGAACGGGCCTTGGGCTGGCCATTTGTAATAGTATTGTCAAACGATATAACGGGGAAATCTGGATCGACGCCGCCCGAAGCGGCGGCGCAGCGGTGAAGATTTCCCTGCCTGTTCGATAAGCGAGCCAGTTGGGAGTCAGGTAACGTGGAAAAACCGAAAGTGCTGATTATTGACGACGAGCCGAGTATCCGTTCCATTTTGTCGGCGCTGCTGCGAAAGAACGGTTACGAGGTGCAGGTTGCCGACTGCGGGGAGTCGGGCCTTCAGACGTATCCCCGGTTCATGCCTAACGTTATCCTGCTGGACCTGAAGATGCCCGGAATCGACGGCATGGAAGTGATGGAGACGCTCGACCGCCGGCTCAACGCCGACTGCAAGATTATCATCATGACGGCCCACGGGGAGGTTCGTTCGGCCGTCGAGGCGATGAAGAAGGGGGCTTTCGATTATCTCCAGAAGCCCTTTGACAATGATGAGCTTCTGGCCATTCTCTCGCGCGCCGTGGAAATGGCGATTCTCAAGCGCAGAGTCAAGCAACTGGAGGACCAGCTCGAAAAGACCTACCGGTTCGAGAATATCATCGGCGTCTCCGACAAGATGAAGTCCACGTTCACTCTGATGCGGAAATTCGCGGCGACCGACGGCACGGTGCTGGTCTGCGGCCAGAGCGGCACGGGCAAAGAGTTGATCGTCCGGGCCATTCATCAGGCCAGCAGACGCAAATCGGGGCCGTTTGTCGTGGTCAACTGCGGCGCAATTCCCGCCAATCTCATTGAGAGTGAGTTTTTCGGCCACGAGGCGGGTTCATTTACCGACGCCAAGAAGCTCCGGGTCGGTCAATTCGAGTCCGCCAACGGAGGCACTTTGTTTCTCGATGAGATCGGCGAGCTGACTCTTGAGGCCCAGGTCAAGCTTTTGCGAGTCATTGAGGAAGGGATATTCTGCCGCGTGGGCAGCAACACCCCGATCGGCGTCGATGTCCGCGTGATGGCCGCAACGAATCGCGACTTGGCCGCTCTGGTCGAGGAGGGAAAATTCAGAGAAGACCTTTACTGGCGATTGAATGTCCTGAGTCTGAACGTCTGTCCGCTGCACGAACGGAAAGAAGATATACCGCTGCTGGTCGAGCATTTTCTCGAACGATACGCCACGCCCTCGGGCGTGGAGCAGCCGAGGATTTCCGCCAAGGCCCTCGAACTGCTGATGGCGTACGAATGGCCGGGCAACGTCAGAGAATTGCAGAACTGTATATACAGCGCCATGACCATCGCCGGCGGCGCCACGGTTGAGCCTGCCGACCTGCCGAGCCGAATCTGCTCCGACGCCAGGCCGCCGGATGTTATCGGCGCCCCGTCCGGCAGCATGTCACTCGCCGAGGCGGCCGCACAGGCCACCGCCAAAGCCGAGCAGGAAGCAATCACGAAGGCCCTCGCTGAAACAGGGGGCAATCGCGAAAGGGCGGCTGAGTTGCTTGGCATCGGCCGAAAGACCCTCTACCGCAAATTGAAGCAGTACGGGATGGAATGATTCACGTACTGGGTATGAGTGTGTCATCCACGACCCAGGCGTGTCGGCCATGACCCACTGAACGCCACAATGCTGCATTTCGCCAAGATACTGTTTAGCCTCTATCTCCTTGCTAAACAAGGACTTGAGAAAATAGTACCAAATCAATCCTTCTTTGGCACACACTTTGCCATGATAGCAATCAGCAGAACAGCCAAAGGAAAGGACTAAGGATGGAAAATGCTAATTTAACCAACAAAAATGGTAGGAGGCTAATCTGTGGATTGGCCTGTATTGTTCTGATTGGGCAAAGCTTTTCTGTGGTTTGTGCAGGGCAGCCGCAGCTTCCGGATGATTTTAGGGTAAGTGAGTATTTCGGCTTCTTCGGGAGCGGCGGCATCGACTGGCAGGCTCTGAATGATCCCAACAATAATCCCATATTAGTGGCGTGCCTGAAGGGAGTCGCGGACGAATCGCTTAAGCCGCCCGGAATACTCGACGTTCAGAAACGTCTGGAAATGCTCGAGCGCGGGAACTTGATTAAGAAGGCCGACGGACGCTACACGCTGGCTTTTCCCGCCGTCGTGGACGATAAGCGGGACCAGTTGCAGAAATACGCAGAGCAGGCGGCCCTGCAGTTGGTGCCCTTTGGCGAGAAGATGATTGCCCAGATTCGCGCGCAACTGGCGGGACGTGATGAGATGATTTACCACGTGCTGTGGTCGGTTGTCATGGATAGCGGCCCGGCCTGGGACGCCGCTCGGGCGGAAATGAAAAAGAAAATCGGCGCTGGCGATACTTCGACGGAAAATACGGCTTGGCTGCTATACCCATCACATCCGTTTCGGGTAGGGACAAACGGCTATAATACCTCTAACGGGCATCTGGCGATCACCTGGAGCCGGAATACCCCAAGACCGGATGTCATCGGCGGGATCATGTCGCAACACGTCAGCCAATTGGCTCAAGCAATTGAGCAGAACGCCGCTATAACATCGGCGCAAGCCAAAGACGCCTTGGGCAAGTACGGACTGATCGACGAAGCGGGGAAAGTCCGCCTTTACGCCATAAAAGCCGATTCGCAGGCGGCCCAGTCCTATGCGGAGCTTGGCACGCAATTCGGCCGGCAGATGATGACTTACCTGGATGCAAGCAAAGTCGCCGAGATGCTGGGGATGCTGCCGGGCGCGGCGTTTGTTATTGCCTATCATGAAATCTGCTGGCAACTGCTGCAGGACCTAGTTGAGAACAAGGCATTGGAAGTTCCCTTGATTGTGGCTAAAGGCGGAACAGACACAAGTGAGACCCATCAGCTTGTGTCCTTGGCGATCATACGGAGTGTCAGTAGTCCCTTGCCGGACACGGAAATGAGCAAGGAAGAGGCTCAGGCCATCGAGGAATTCCGGGCCGTCAAGGTGCGAATTCTCGCCGGAGACCGTTACAAAGACACCTCGACTCCGCTTCATGCCGTTCTGACTCAGTTGTCTGCGCTGGGGCAGGGACAAACGAGAGATTACTTCACAGGTCTCGATATTCTCCGCGCCCCTCTGCCGCCGGCAACGCCGGAGGAAGGAAGTCTCTGGCCGGTCTTTGCCGGGCAGCAGGAATTAGCGGACACGTTTATACTGGCTTATTCGAAAGGACAATGGATATGGATCGGCAATATGGGTGCCAACTATGACTGGCGTTCAGCCAGGTCCACGTTCGAGAAATGGGCACGGGAGAAGATCCAGCAGAGCGTCCCTGCCGACGGTTCGGGTAATCCTCCTGCGAAAGAGGCGCAAGCGCCGGGCCAGTCAACGGGCAATCGGGTGCTGAGTCTGGATGGCCAGGGGGATTGCATGCGCGTTGCGGACTCGCAATCGCTCCAATCGTTCACAGAGGCGATTACAATCGAGGTTTGGTTAAAGGCCTCGTCGTTTTATGCGGAGGATGGAAAGATTAATTCTGTTATCCGCAAGAACATCGTTTCGGGAGCCGAGAATTTCCTTCTGCGCTTTCGCAATATGGATGGCAGCCCACGTGCCCAGATGGGTCTGGGCGAAATCGGGACTTTGGGGGCGCCTTCTGAGTTTGCCGCGAACAAATGGTATCATGTGGCCGGCACGTATGACGGACGCACGATTACAGTTCTTGTTAATGGTCTGGCTGTTGCGAGCCAGAATGCCTCCGGGCGGCTGCGTATCGACCAATCCGACCTGTACGTCGGCAAGGGCGACCCAACGTTTAGTTCCGGTGAGTACTTCCACGGGGAACTCGACGAAATCCGCATCTGGAACGTTGCGCGGTCGCGAGAGCAAATCCAGGCGGCGATGAACACGCCATTGACCGGCAAAGAAGAGGGCCTGGTGGCTTACTGGAACTTCGACGACGGCACGGCCAAGGACCTGTCCGGCCACGGCAACGATGGAATTCTCACAGCAGACGCCCGGATTGTGGAAGCTCCTCGTCCAGTAAAAGAGCAGTCTTCTGAGAATGGCAAAGCTGAGATAAACCAGGAGCCGCCTGACATCAGCGCGTATTTTGAGAAGACGAAAAATGAGATATTGCAGGGTCGCAAATTCAGCAACCAATCTACACCTGTAAACGCCTTATTGACGTTGATTTCAGCTTATCACCATCAGGACCGCAATACTCTCGAGCAGGTATTTCCGATCGTCAGGCAGAAGCAGTTCGAGCAACTGGCATCGCCGGAAACGCGATCACAGATGTTGGCTGTTGCGAGCGAGTCGGTCGCCCGGAGAGTCGAGATTGAGAATGAACCGCCGCGAGAGTCAGACCTTTGTGCAGTTTATTCGAGCCAGTCGCCTGACAAGCCAACGGACCAGGTCTGGTCTTTCGCCTATGTCAGGGGAGCATGGCGTTTTGCGGGCAGCACGAGCGCGACGGACAACTGGAGGACACAGGCTAAGCAGGCCGAAGCATTGACAAGAGGTATTCTGCTGTCAGGAGCGGAGAAAGCCAAAGCATTGACAACGAATACTCTACAGCAAAAAGCAGACAAAATCGAAGGCAAATGGAATGCAATTCTTCCTGAATTTGATCAGACGTATATGATGAGGTTCTGGAGAAAACCGGATGGTACCCTTGCTGGTGCAGCTACCCGTAATAGCCCTGATGATAGACCTTTCGATGGAGTCACTTTTGAAAACGGTAAGCTGCGCTTTGAAGAGAAGGTTAACCAGGGCGTTTTTGAGGGTACGATGAAAGAAGATGGCTCGACAATTGAGGGTAAGTGGCAAACGCCTCGTATGCTAACATCCTGTGTACTCGAGCGTGTTGGTGACGTCGAGATTGAGGAGAAAGGCCAAAGTGACAGTGGAATCGTGCAGTCCTCGGAAAAACAAATCCAACGTCTTAACAACCTCGTCGCCTGGTGGAAGCTCGATGAAGCCGACGGCAACGACGTAGCGGACTCTTCGGGTAACAGGCACGGGGGCAGACTGGTTGGAAATCCGCAGTGGCGGCCGGGGGGAAAAATCGGCGGGGCTTTGGCGTTTGATGGCGCCGGGGACTCCGTGCAGATTGGAGATGAGCCTGCCTTCGACCTGGCCGGTCCTATCACAGTTTCCGCCTGGATCAAGGTCAACAGCTTCGATAAGAGATGGCAAGCCATCGTTACCAAAGGAGACTCAGCCTGGCGGCTCCAAAGAACAGCCGAGGAAAACACCCTTGCTTTTCACTGCACAGGAATTACCTCTATCTCAGGCCAGTGGTCTCAGGGTATCGAAGGAAAAAAGGACATCAACGACGGCCAGTGGCATCATGTAGTCGGCGTCTATGACGGATCCACGGTATCGTTGTACATTGATGGTGCACTGGACAACTCCAGCAAAGCTTCGGGCGCCATCCTGATGAACGACTCGGCCGTAATGATTGGAGGCAATAGCGAGCAAACCGGCCGCGACTGGAATGGCCTGATCGACGAGGTCTGCATCATCGGCGGCGCGATTGATGCCAATGCGGTTCATGCGCTTTATACGGGCACCAATCCGATCATGGTCGCACGGACCGCCACACTACAGCTTCGGGGTCCGAACAAGCTGGTTGCCTGGTGGAAGTTCGAAAATGACGCCAACGACAGCGCCGGGGCCAATCATGGGACCGTGCACGGGAATCCCGCATACGTGGACGGCAAGGTCGGCCGGGCCATCAGTTTCGACGGCGACGATTACGTGGACTGCGGAAAACCGGATTCGCTGAGCTTCAAGGCCGGTGACTGGACCATATCGGCCTGGATAAAGACAACACAGTCCGGCACGGAACCTGCGAATCGGGGAACAGTCTTTGCCAATGGAGGCGACGAAGCCGGCGGAATACGGTACGCGCTTGCTGTCAACGAGGAGTACTTGGGTACGCTTGTCGTGACCACTGATAACGACACGTACAAGGTTCAGGCATTCGGCAAAACCGCTGTGAATAACGGCAACTGGCACCACGTCGTTGGAATGAGAAACGCAGACCAGTTGCGGGTTTATGTTGACGGCGCATTAGACGCAGACGCCTCTCTTCCTGCCGGCTACGATCTTTCCGGCGTGTCCCAGCACAATGCCTATATCGGAGCCATCACCGACCACAGAGACAACAGCCTGTTTAAGTATTTCGTCGGTCTGATTGACGAGGTTTGTATTTTCGGCGGTGCGATTGATGCCAATGGGGTCCGCTCGCTCTACGCGGGCGAGGATCCGGTGAAGGTGGCACAAAAAGCGATCGTCGCTCGCGCCGAGCCCCAACCTCAGCCGCGACTGGTGACGGGTGCCGTCGCCCGCGGAGGTATCGAAGGAGATTGGCAGTTAGTCTCAAGTCAGGCTATTGTCGAGATCCGAAGAAAACCCGACGGCACCCTTACGGCTACCATTGTCGCCCAGAGCCCCGACGTGGCTGCACCGACCATACCTTTGGACAAAGTCACGTTCGAAAATGGCAAGCTCCGCTTCGAAATGATGTCCAATCAAGGTGTCTTTGAGGGCACGATGAAAGAGGATGGCTTGACCATCGAAGGCCAATTCCAGCAAGAAGGACAACAAACAAGGGCGGTTGTACTCAGGCGCATCGAGGCGGCCCCGAGTGAAGCGGCGCCGGCCTCGCCGGAGCAGCTCCAGGTGCAAACAAGCGGCACAAGCAGGATAGCGACGGCATTGATACTGGTCCTCGTTCTGGCAGGCGTCGTCGCAGCCGTAGTGTTTTTCCTCGTGAGATCGAGCATTAGAAGATAAGGCAAGTTCAAATTGAAAGGAATGGAAAATGGAAACGAGGTATTTCAAACAAGTGTCATTAAGTTGTCTGCTGTGTCTGCTTACTCTTTCGGCCGGCTGTGTCTTCAATATGGCAGGCGGGGGTATGCCGGCAAAATACGAAAGAACCATCCACTTGTCAGCGGCCTTGCCGGCGGGCTCGACCTTCGCCGCCCAGACCCACAACGGCTCGATCACGATAAAGGGCGCCGACGTCGCCGACTGTAACCTGACGGCCACGATTGTCGGGCGCGCGGCAACGGACGAAGACGCCCGGGAGCTTGCCGAGAAGACGCAGGTGACACTGGAACCTTCGGACAATAAGCTCGTCGTCAAGATCGACAAACCAACTGTGCGAATGAATCAGTCGGTGAGCGTCAGTCTCGATGCGGGAGTCCCGAACAAGACGAACCTGGAGCTTGTCACGCACAATGGCGCCGTAGAGATCGCCCATATCGCCGGCCGGGTTGACGCCACCACGCACAACGGCAATGTCACAACCGAAGCCGTTTCCGGCACGACCGTGCTAAAAACACACAATGGCTCGGTCCACTGCACGGAGATTTCCGGAAATGCGCAACTGAGCACCCACAACGGCAGCGTCAAGGCGTATTATGCGCCAGCCGCCCCATCCGTCTGTGATATATCGATTGTGACTTCCAACGGTAGTATAGAGTTCGCCGCCCCGGCCGGTCTTTCCGCGCAGGTGGAGGCCACGACCCACAACGGCTCCGTGCACACGGATGTGCCGATCACGGTGGTCGGCAAGGTCAGCAAGAACGAGCTGAAAGGAACAATCGGCGCGGGCCAGGGAGGTAAGTTGCGCCTTAAAACACACAATGGCTCAATAAGAATCAGATAACGCCAGAGGTTCTCGTTTCGTCAAAGAGGTCGAGAATACCGTCTATCGAGGATAGAAAATGATCTGGAAGATTGCCAAGAAGGAGTTTCTGCTGAACCTGATGACGTTCAAGTTCGCCGTGGGGACGATACTTTCGATGGTTCTCATGGCCGCGTTTGTACCCATCCTGGCCAAGGCCTATCAGGAGAGACTCAAAGTCTATAACGAGAACGTCGCCTATAACGAAGGCGAGCTGCACAAAGTCGTGATCTATAAGAACATTACCCCCACTATCTATCGGCCGCCATCGCTGTTAGCGGTTTTCAGCGAAGGACTGGAAAAGCAGCTCGGCAACTCCGCGGCGATCGAGTACGACAAGGTCCCCGAGGTCACGGGGGCGGCGGCCAATCACTACCTGTCCATCTTCTCGGTCTTCGACGCATCACTGATTTTCAAGATCGTCATAGGCATCCTGGCTTTGCTGCTGGCCTACGACGCCATATCCGGCGAAAGGGAGCAAGGGACACTGCGGCTGATGCTCTCGAATACGGCCGCACGCTATCAGGTGCTGTTAGGCAAGCTCCTGGCGGGGCTGCTGGTCCTCGTTGTCGCCGTTACAATCGCCTTTGTCCTGGGGTTGGTCATTCTGCTTTGTTTGCCCATGATAGGTTTTGCCGGCTCGGATTGGGTTCGTATCGGACTGATGTATCTTGCCTCGTTGGTGTTTATCGCAACGATGTTCAATCTGGGGCTGCTGTTTTCCTGTCTGGCGAGAAGGTCCGCTCTTTCGCTGGTGCTTGCGTTGTTTGTGTGGGTCATCTTTGTGGTGGTGATTCCCAATGCCAGTGTGTACCTGGCCACACAGATTCGGCCCGTTGAGCCGGAGGACAAGATTAACGAGCAGATTGCCTCACTGCGAAAAGACGCCCAGACGGAATCCGCAAGGGAGCTGGAGCGCTCCGGCCGGAGCTATCGGTCCGGTTCTTCTTCCACATCCGACGTTCCCGGCGCGGGCGGCTTTGGGCATGGCTACATGCGATCCTGTAACGATGTGCTTATGCACAACGACCTGATAGAGAGCAGCATCGGTGTGCCCGTTGCAACCAAATATGCCGACAAGTACGCGGAAGTGGAATACGGTTATCTCCGCGGCCTTTTCGAGCAGACGCGTCTGGCCAACAATATCTCGCGAAGCTCGCCGGTTTGCCTGTATGAGAACGTGATGTCGGCTCTGGCCGGGACCGACATGGCCAGCTTTCAGCACTTTATCGACGCCGTCAAGTCATACCGAAAAGACATCGTCGAGTACATGCGTTCTCGAACCAACAACTTCTCTTTGCCAATCTTCTTCACACCCTGTACCGAAGAGGAGATGAAAACACGGCCAACGGGCGATACCGCTACGCCTCTCGAGCTGAGCGATCTGCCCCGATTCTCTTACAAGGCCGATATGGTAGCAACGCTCCGCAGAATCATTCCGGATCTGGCGTTTTTGATGCTTGGGAACGTCTTGTTTTTTGCCCTGGCTTTTGCGGCATTCTTGGGATACGACGTAAGGTAGCATGGCAGAGGTTGTCGAAATACATTTTCCTGCAAGCACGGGAGGCCTGATATGATTCGTCAGATTATACACAAGGAAATTCTTGAAAACCTTCTGAGTTTTCGTTTCATTCTTTCGCTGGTGCTGGTAATTCTGCTTTTCGCGGTGGGCGGCTTTGTCTTTGTGGGCAAGTACAAGCAGCAGTCGAGTGACTACTGGCAAAAAACAAACGAGAATCTGGCGGGCCTCAAAGAACAATCGCGACAGCTTTACAGATTGGCGTTCTACAAACAAAGCGTCTGGAGAAGGCCCAAACCGCTTGCCCTGTGCGCCGAGGGATTTGAAAAATCTTTGCCTAACTGCTTTACGTTCGATGTATTCCGCAATGAGCTGCCCGAAATAAAAGGCCGGGGCAACTTCACTCTTTCTCATTTCAGCAGTATTGACTGGGGGTTCATCGTTTCTATAATCCTGAGCTTTCTGGCGCTGGTTTTCACTTACGACAGCGTCAGCGGCGAGAAAGAGGATGGGACGCTGCGCCAGATGCTGGCCAACACAATCCCAAGGCATCAGGTGCTCCTGGGCAAGTATCTTGGCGTCGTGCTCACCATCGGCATCCCTTTGTTCATCGGCCTGCTCGTCAGCCTCATCATCGTGGTCGCTTCTAATGTTGCCGTCATCAGCGGACTGGACTGGCTGAAAATGCTTACCTTTGTTCCGGTGTCCTTCTTTTACCTTTCTGTTTTCGTCCTGCTGGGTATGTTCGTATCGAGCCGAACGGCCTACCCCGCCAATTCCATGGTGATGCTCCTGCTGATCTGGGTAGTGCTGGTTGTTCTGATACCAAGCTTCGGGAAAATCATATCCGAGGTGTCCGGCAAAGCCCCCAATCCAACAGAGTTGGAGAGACGATTGGGTGAAGTCACCGCCGAGACGTGGGCAAACGCGGAGAGATATGGGGAGAGGGCAGGCTACATGTCTTGGAATCGTAACGATCTGGCTAATAATCCTCCGGCAAGGGGCCGCCTCAAAACGGCAGAGACAAACGGCAAGAACCAGGTCCGCGAAGATTATCATAACAAAATGCTGGCCCAGGCTTTCATCGGCCGTAATCTCACACGTTTCTCCCCAACAGTTCTATATCAGCGTGTGTCTGAGGCCCTCGCCGGCACGGGAATCAATCGCTGTGTGAATCTTCGAGAACAAATCAAAGAATATCAGGTCGAGCTGAAAGAATACATTCGCAGCAAGGACGCCGAAGACCCGCTCAGTCTGCATCTGATATTTCCGGAGGACATCAGCGCGCAGGCCTGGAGGACAATCTCGCATAATCCCGTCGATTTCGCAACCGTACCGAAGTTTCAGGAACGCGACCTTGGACTGGCCCAGGTGCTGAAATCGGCCGTCTGGGACATCGGGCTTTTGGCGTTCTTCAACCTTATTTTTTTCGCGGCCTCCTTTGTGTCGTTCTTGCGATACGACGTGCGCTGAAAGATGACTACGTGCAATTCAGAAAGAGGGTAAAGAAATGAAGCAAGCCTATAGAATGTCGCTCCTTGCTGCTGCCGTGCTGGGGCCGCTCCAGTGGGGAGTGGGGCGGGCCCCGGCGGCGCAAGAGCTTGACCGTCCGCTTGTGCAGATTGAAAAACGCCTCGACGAGGAAACGCGAGCAAGCCCTGCGGAGCCGAATTCGCTTGCGTATTTGCGAGCGGTCGGGCAGCAGCCGGCGCGAACCGTAGAGCCAAAGGAAACGAAGATCCAGCGCGTGCTCACCCTGGTCGAATGTCTGCAACTGGCCTTCGCCGGCAGCAACGAAATCAAGCAGGCGCGCGAGCGGATCATTGCCGTCGGGGGCAGCAAGTATATTACGAATTCGAGATTCCTGCCGACGATCGAGCTGATCGACCAGTACGAGCATCTGAGGAATTTCGGGTCCGACAATAGCACCGACGACGCCCATACGATAAGTGCCAGGATCACCCAGCGGATTCTGGAGTACGGCAAGGACAACCCTCTCGATGTGACCCTGCGCGCCGAGCAACGGGACGCGCTGTTCAACTATGAGGACATGGTGGCCGCAGTCTTTTCGCAGGTGCGCAGGGCCTTCCTCTTCATCAAGCTCAAAGAGCGCCAGATCACCACGCGCCAGGAGCTGCTCAAGCAATTTGAGAAGCAGTACCAGATAAAACAGCAAAGGATGGAGGCAGGCAACCTGAGCGTCCAGATCGAGGTCCTGACGGCCAACTTGAACGTCCTGAACGAAAAATCACGTATCAACACTCTCGAACGTGAGAAATTCAATCGCAAGATGGCTCTGCTGCGCCTGATCGGTTTGCCCGTTGGGGCTGAGACGGTGGAATTCGAGGGCCAGATGGACAATTTCGGTCTGGACAATTTCGATACCGACGGAATGATCCGCCTGGCCCTTGCCCAGAGCAGCGAAGTGGCGCTGGCCGAAGCCGTTGCGACCGAGCAGGGCCGCGTCCTGGACCAGCTGCGTTATGAATATGTCCCGGACCTGCGCCTTCGCACGGGCTACCAGGATGAGAACGGAAAGGTTGGTGCGGACCTTCTCAACCAGGACGAGACGTGGGGGCTGGATGTTTTCGGCCAGCCAAAGGTGCCGGGATCAAAAGAGAGCCGAACGCAAAGCCTGGGCGTATTCGGCGACGAAATGAGTATCGGCGGACCCGACCCCGGCTGGTTCACGGGCCTGCAATTGCGGATACCGATTACCGAAGGCGGCGCTCGCAAAGGAAGACAAATCCAAGCAAAGGCCACGCTCGGCAGCTTCAAGGCGGCGCTCGAAGATCAGAAAGATCGCATCGAGCTGAGAGTACGCCAATACTACAGGTTCCTCGCGGAGCAAAAATACCAGGTGGACCTGGAACAGGAGAACGTCAACATCGAGAACCAGAGATTCCTGATCAAGGCCGAGCTGAGGGACGTCGGGAAAATCACGGATGATGAGCTGGAGACCTTTAGGCAGTTGTTCTTTAACGCCCAGGATCGCCTGTTCAGACAACAGGAAGTAATGATTGAACGTCAGGAGGATTTACGCTTCGCCATACGCTATTTTCAGTAGGAGTATACTTCAGATGAGCATAGTCCATAATTCGCGATACATTCTTCCGGCGATTCTCGCCCTGTTCCTGGGCGACTCTGCCGGCGCACAGCAAAGAGGATTCGAGACACCCGCCGTCGTCGAGACGGAGAAGACGACCAAGACGCGCACGGAGCTGCTGGATGAGCTGACCCTCAGAACAGCCCAGGTGACCCTCGAATACGCCCAAGAGACGCACGACCGTTACGAGAGTGCCTACAAGAATGCACAAATGCTTTTTGAGAAGCGGATTATCTCGCAGAAGGAGCTTGACGAGGCCCTTTCGTCGTACACACAGGCCCAGCAGCAGCTCAAACAGGCCGAGATTCAGCTTGAAAAAACGAAACTGAGCTTTCTGGCCAACGCCACGCACATCACGATTATGGAGGCCAAGAAATACTACGACATCGAAGGCCGGCGCATGCTCGATTTAGTTCTCAAGAACACATCCAATCTTACACAGGCCGCCTCGGCGCTGGGTCTGGCCGAAGGCGATCCAAATTCCGTATCGCAGTGGCAAAGCCCTGAGCAGATCCAGGCCCTGCTGGACATCGAGAACATCATCGTCTCGATCGTCAGCAGCGCGGCCAGCATCGGCAAACCGTACGAGCAGATAATACCGCTGTTGCCTTACGGCAGGGAAATGAAACTGACGTTCTCGCTGCTCACGGACGTCCAGGAAGCGGGGGTCAAATTGAAGTATCTGAACCAGGACGTCATAGAGAACATTTACCTTGAGAAGGAGTCGCTCCAGGAGATCCCCACGATGGTCGCTTCTCAGTTTTCCCAGGAAGGCCAGCTCGGCACGGATATCCGGTACGACCTGGACCTGGAAATGCTCGTCACGTCCGACACGAGTTTTTCGCTGCTGGTGACGAACCTTCCGCCGCAGATCAACTATTCTTTTCTTGATTCGAGCAGCGGCGCCCGCATTACCAGCGTACGTTTTACCGAATTGGTCAGCAAGCACGACCTGGCTCTGCGGATCTCCATTCCTCAAAAGCTCGATGTGGGAATGATCGACAAGACGATCAACTTCCAGACTTGGGTCGTTACGACCAAACAGGCCGAAATGCTCAATGAATTTAAACTGGAGAATACTAACCAGCAAATACCTGCCGAACAGCTTGCCCAAATCCAGGCGGGGCGGGTCGATTTGGCGCTGATCCCCAAAGGAACGGGCCGGCTTGAAATCCTCATCAACAATCTCTTCCAGGAGATCAAGCCGCAGCAGGCTGTGGACATCGCGGCTGATCTGCACAATGACGGCACGCTGACCCTGTTCAACATCGTGCCTGAGATCTCTCCGCCGTTGGGCTGGACGGCCGAAGTCGTGCCGAAACTTATCGAAAAGCTCTCGCCCGCCGACAAGCTGTCCATACAGATACATCTGAGCCCCGGAAAGGACGTCGGCGTCGGCGAATATGAGGCCCAGATCGAGGCCAAAGGCCAGAGCGGCAGCGAGGTCGTCGAGGCCCTGGAAAAGCGGCTCAAGGTCCGCATCAGCGCCCAAACAAACATCACCGCCACGGTTATACTGGTGGCGGGCCTGGTCGTCCTGATAAGCGGAATCGTCTTCGTAGGCGTCAAATTAAGTAGAAGATAGCACAAGGTTTAGGTGGCTGACCTTGGATGTTTAGGAGCCAAAGCCATGCTTAAGTCAATCATCAGGAAAGAGATACTTCTTAACCTCCTCAGTTACAAGTTTTCAATTGTCGTTGTTCTTTCAACAATACTGATTCTCGTCAGCATATTCGTTATGTATCGCGATTACATTCTGGCCGTGGAGAACTATGAAATCTTACAGCAAGAGACTAAGGACACTGTCGCAGTTATTCGGCCCACACCACTTTCTATTTTTGCCAAGGGATTAGAGGAGAATTTGTGCCGGTCCTATCAAAGTGGATTTGGTGGACAAGTCAGTGTTAGCAGTAAACAGCAGTCGGTGAATAATCTTTTCGAACTCTTCACAACACCAGACCTGTTGTATGTCGTCAAGATCATACTGTCTCTTTGTGCGATGTTGTTTGCCTTCGATATGGTTTGCGGCGAAAAAGAGGCAGGGACACTCCGGCAATCGCTGAGCGGCAGCCTGGGAAGGCCGATTCTTATTACGGGCAAATGGATCGGTGGATTTACCAGCTTCATTCTGCCTTTCTTCATAGCTGTACTTTTAGGCACGATTTTCGTGACCTTATCGCCTATGGTAGATATGAATACATACAATTTGTTAAAGCTGGGTATGTTCATGCTAAGCAGTGTAATCTATTTGGCGATTTTCTTTTCCCTGGGTCTTTTAATTTCATGCCTTACACATCGTACTTCCACCTCTTTGGTCCTTTCTTTGTTTGTCTGGATTATACTTGTTTTTCTGATCCCTAATCTTGGTAATATTCTGGCCCGCCAGCTTGTACAGATTCCGACGGTTCAGCAGCTTGAACTGAAACGTACACAGAGTTGGGTCATAAACAGGTTTAAGCAAGTCAGGACAGATCGCTCTGAGCATGCCGAAATGAATAGGCGCCTTGAGATAGAAAACGATAAGTTGACCGAAGATTATCGTAACCGTTTCAATAGGCTGGTAAAAGTATCTCAAAATATCACCCGAATTTCTCCTGCGGCTGCGTTTACTTTCCTGGCAACCGATATTACGGGAACGGGTATGCTGGAGGAGCGAAAGTTAAAAAGGGCCGTTGTGCAATACATGGATATTGTTAAGAATTGGGATAATGGAAAGGGCGATTGTCCGTCTTTTATTTATCAGCGCAGTTCAGTCCAGGAAGCGTTAGGCACGGGAGGTTTGAGCAATTGTTTAATTCTCGTCTTGTTTAACATACTGTTTTTCTCAGGGGCGTATGTGACTTTCCTGCGGTATGATGCGCGCTGATTTAATCAAAGGAGAACGTTGATGTTAAAAACAATTATAGCAAAGGAATTTTTGAATAATATCCTTAATTTGCGGTTTACGATAGGGCTTGTCTTATGCCTCATTATCACCGTTGCCTGCATTGTCATTCTGTCCCATGATTACCGGGAGGAACTGGCTGATTATAGCCTTCGAGTCAATTTGCAGGAACAAGCTCTGAGCAAATATTATTGCATCAATTTAGGCGTATTGAATGTAAAGCAAAAGCCACCGGAAAGGTTTCGGCCGCTCATCATCGGTATTTCAGGCAGGCAGAATGCGGAGTCTTTTGATGATAGTCCATTGCCAATACTCTTTCCTCCTCTGGATTTTCTATTTATTGTGACGATTATTATGAGTCTGCTGGCGATCTTATTCTCTTACGATGCTATATCCGGGGAAAGACTAAGCGGTACGTTGAGATTAGTGATAGCCAATTCCGTATCCAGAACAAAGATTCTTCTCGGTAAATTTATCGGAGGAACCACCAGCCTGCTAATACCATTTATCTTATCACTTCTGGTCGGGGCACTTTATATCTCTATAAATCCTTCTATTCAGTGGGATGGTTCGGCGTGGTTGGAATTCTTTTTATTAACCGCAGCCTCTATTACTTTCATCACGTTGTTTTATCTCTTGGGGCTCATGGTATCTACGTTTTCGCGATACTCGGCCATCTCGATTCTGAACTGCCTTTTCCTTTGGGTCCTGCTGATTCTGGTCATTCCCAATGTATGCCCCTATATCTCAGCCCAGTTCTGTCGTATCCCTTCGATTAAAGAAATTGAAAGGAAGGAGTCAGAAGTAGAGAGATATTCTATTCAAGTATTTATGGAACGTAATAACGAAACAGCAAGGAAATTTAAAAGCCAATACGGGGAGCTATGGTCTGAATTTGAAGCAATGGATTTTGGAGGCATTGGCCGGTTTGGGAGTGTTAAACCTGAGCATGTAAAGGCAGCACAGCAGCGAGCAGCCGAAGATCCTGAATTTAAGGCCATGATGGATGCATACGTCGTGGAAGTTGAAAAGGCACGGGATGAAATGTCGCGTATCCGGAATGAAGGGGGCAAGTTTCGTGAAGACCTGGAGAAAAAAGCTGCTTTTCAAACAAATCTTGCAAAAAACCTTGCCTGCATTTCACCTTTGGCAAATTTTGTTTACGTTGCCAGAGATCTGACAGGAACAGGTATGCGAAGCATGGAGTACTTTAAACTAACTAAAGGAGAATATAGCGGTAAATTTTCGCCGTATGTGGAGAAAAAATTTCAGGATCTACAGAAAAAAGATCCAACGGCTACATATTACTCTTTTCTTGATATAAGCGACCGGCCGCATTTTGTCTTCAAAGAGGAGACGTTGAGAGGCAAATTAGGCGCAGTGCTGCCTTACTGGGGAATACTCGGCTTGTTTAATGTTGTGTTCTTTGCGGCGGCGTTTGCGAAATTCATGAGGTACGACGTGCGGTGAGGAAGGAAAGAACCCATGCTTAGGTCAATAATCAGAAAAGAGATACTTCATAACCTTCTCAGCTACAAGTTTTCGATCATCACGGCTCTGACAACGATACTGATTCTCGCCAGCATACTCATGATGTACCGCGACTACGGCCTGGCCATGGAGAACTACGAGACCTTGGCACGCTTAAGCTCGAAATCCGGTGCCGCCGTGATCACGCCCACACCCTTGTCTATCTTTGTCAAGGGACTCGATGACAATCTATGTCGGTCTTATGAGGGGGGCAGCGTGAATATCGAGGTGAGCAGAAAACAGCAGTCCGTGAACAAAGTCTTCCGGCTCTTTACCACGGCGGACCTGCTGTACGTCATCAAGGTCGTACTATCGCTCTGTGCGATGCTGTTCGCCTTCGATATGGTTTGTGGCGAAAAGGAGGCCGCGACGCTGCGCCAATCGCTCAGCAACAGTCTGGGAAGGCCGCTCCTGATTCTGGGAAAGTGGATCGGCGGATTTACCAGTTTCATCGTTCCGTTGTTCCTCGCCGTGCTCCTGGGCACGACTTTTGTGGCCCTGCAGCCGAGAGTGGCCATGAGTCCTCAGGATTGGGCGAGGCTGGGCCTGTTCCTCTTGAGCAGCGTCATCTACTTGGCCGTCTTCTTCTCGCTGGGATTATTGATCTCCTGCCTTACCCACCAAGCGTCGTCAGCGCTGGTCGTTTCTCTGTCTGTCTGGACTCTTCTCGTCTTTCTCATTCCCAACCTCGGCATTATTCTGGCCCGTGAGCTGGTGGAGATCCCGACCGTGCAGCAGCTTGAAGTAGCGCGTACGTACTACCGCGTGGGGCTGTACTTAGCGGAGCAGAGAATGGATAGTACGGATCGTTCTGAATTCGACAGGCTCGTGGACCGCGTTAGCGCGGAAAGCAACCAGCTTGCGGAGGACTATCGCAACCGTTTCAACAGGCTGCTCGCCGTATCCCGGAATATCACGCGCATGTCTCCGGCGGCGGCGTTCACCTTCCTGGCCACCGACATCATGGGAACCGGCGTGGCCGAAGAACGAAGGCTCAAGAGTGCCGTCCTGCAATACATCCAGACGGCGGAGTCCATGCCGGACAGTCGTCCGGCTTTCCGTTATGAACGCAGCACGTGCAGCGAGACGCTGGCCCAGGGAGGCATGGACAACCTGCTGATTCTCATGCTCTTCGGGATACTGTTTGGTACGGGAGCTTACGTGGCTTTCCTGCGGTATGATGTGCGTTGATTCCAGACAGGGGAAACGATTATGTTGAAGACAACCAATGCCAGGGGGATTGTGAGTAGTCTGTGGTCCTTGAAGGTAGTCGCGGCCCGTGAGCTCTTGGACAATCTGCTCAATCTGCGTTTCATTATCGGTCTCGTTCTGTGCCTCGTCGTCACCGTGGCCTGTATTGCCATCCTGGCCCACAATTACCGGAGCGAACTGGACGATTACAATCGGCGGGTCAACATGCAGGATGACTTCTTGAGCCATTATGCCACAGAAGACGCACTGGTCGTGACGAATCGCCAGCAGCAGCCGCCGGAAAGGTTTCGACCGCTGATCGTAGGCATCCCCCGCGATGAGGCGCTGCAGTCTTTCGACGACAATCCCCTGCCCATCCTCTTTCCGCATCTTGATTTTGTATTCATTGTGACGATTATTATGAGTTTGCTGGCAATCCTCTTTTCTTACGATGCGATCACCGGCGAACGACAGAGCGGTACGCTCAGATTAGTGATAGCCAATTCCGTGCCCAGAACAACGATACTTCTGGGCAAATTCATTGGGGGCACCGCCAGCCTGCTGATCCCCTTCATCCTGGCGCTCCTGGTGGGCGTGCTCTACATCAATCTCAATCCCAACATCCAATGGACCGCCTCCGCGTGGGCCGAGTTTGGTCTCCTGGCCGTAGCGTCCATCACCTTTGTCACGCTCTTCTATCTCCTGGGGCTCTCGGTGTCGACCTTCTCGCGCTACTCCGCCGTTTCCATTCTGAACTGCCTTTTCGTCTGGGTGCTGCTGATCCTGGCGATTCCGAACCTGGCCCCCTACATCTCCGCGCAGGTGTACCGTATTCCCTCGATCACGGAGATGGAGCGGCGGTTTGAAGAGATGGAGCGCGATTCCCTCACGCTGGCGGGGCAGCGAACGGCGGAGGTCGCCAAAGACTTTCAGAGCAAATATGGCAAGCCCTTTGCGGAATTGAAGGCGATGGGCTTCGGAGAGTTCCGAGAGAACAACGTGAGACCTGAGCAGCAAAAAGCTGCGCAGCAGCGCGCGGCCACCGACCTTGAATTCCGGGCCATGCTGGAGGCCTTCCGCGAGGCGCGGCAGGAGGCCACGAAGCCAATCTTCGATGCCAGAGTCAAGGCGAAGACTAGGCTTCAGCAAGACCTGGAAGCGCGGGCGGCCCGGCAAACCAGATTGGCAAAGGTCTTGGCGTGCATCTCACCGTTGGCGGATTTCACCTATGTTGCCAGAGATCTGACAGGGACAGGCCTGCGCGCCTTAGAGTACTTTGAACGGATTTCTGGCAGGTATCAACTAGAGGTCCGCAAGTATGCGAGCAAGAGGATGCAGGAAGAGAGGCGGAAGAACCCGACATTTGGAGGAGATTCCCTGATCGATCTGAGCAACCGGCCCCGGTTCGTTTTCCGAGAGGAGCCGTTGAAAGACAAATTAGGCGCAGTGCTGCCTTACTGGGGGATACTTGTTTTATTTAACGTGGTGTTTTTTGTGGCGGCGTTTGCGGGTTTCATGAGATACGACGTGCGGTAATAAAGGAACTGTTTAATTCAAACAATATTAACCTTTAACACGAAAGGATGGACAAAAATGATTGAGATCAATGAATTGACCAAACGGTATGAGGACGGCGTTTTGGCGCTGGATCATGTCAGTTATAGTGTCGAGCCGGGCGAGATTTTTTGTCTGTTGGGCGCCAACGGGGCCGGCAAGACGACCACGATCAACATCCTGCTGGACTTCATTCCGCCGACCAGCGGCTCGGCGACCATCAACGGCCATGACTGCAACAAGTTCCCGCTGGAGGCCAAGAAGTACGTCTCGTACGTCTCGGAGAACGTTCAGCTTTACGGGATGTTCACGGCGCGCCAAAACCTGGCGTTCTTTGCGGAACTGGCCGGCAAGAAAGGTCTCAAGAAGAAGGATTACGACGATGTGATGCGGATGGTCGGCCTGCCGGAGCGAGCATTGAAGATGCGGCTGAAGAACTTCTCGAAGGGGATGCGGCAGAAATTAGGCATCGCCATCGCGCTGCTGAAGGACCCTCCGGCGATCCTGATGGATGAGCCGACCAGCGGCCTGGATCCGACCAGCGCCCAGGAGTTCCTGGATCAATTGCGCCGTTTGCGGGAGCAGGGCAAGGCGATCCTGATGACCACGCACGATATATTCCGGGCCAAGATGATAGCGGACCGCGTGGGTATCATGAAGCAGGGGCGTCTGGTCGCTATCCGCAAGCGGGAGGATTTCAAGCACGCAGACCTCGAGCAGATTTACATACGCGAGATGGAATCGGCCGAGGTCGTTGCCTAAGGGGTGCCGGGCTGATCCTCCCATCTGCGATCCAGCATTGCGAGCGGCTGGGGGGGGGGCGATCTGTCCGCGTTGCGGGCGAGAGGGCCGGCGCAGCCATTTCTATGATCTGCCGCCTGAATTCATAAAGAATATTATTCTTGCATTATTGCCTTTTTCTTGCTTGACAATCGGAGCAAAAGGCCACATATAAAGGCTCAGATTCTTACTGTAAGCTCGATGGATTTGTGTATTCGAGCGTTGTATTGTTCATTTTATCAGTGCAAGGAGAGCAAATATTATGGCAAAGAGTACGGCTGCGAAGACACCTGCAAAACCAATGACCAAGAGTGAAATTGTGTCGGGAATTGCCGACGTGACTGGGCTGACGAGGAAGCAGGTGAGTTCGGTGTTCGAAACGATGGCGAGTCAGATCAAGAAGAGCCTGGGTCGCAACGGCCCCGGTGCTTACACGGTCCCTGGCCTAATGAAGCTGGTTGTCGTGCGCAAACCTGCAACCGAGGCTCGTAAGGGTATCAATCCCTTTACCGGTGAAGAGACCATGTTCAAGGCCAAGCCGGCTCGCAACGTGGTAAAGATTCGGCCGCTGAAAAACCTCAAAGACATGGTCTGACCCCAGGAAGGGTCGTGATGAATGGCGCAGGTCCGCGTCAGATGATTTGACGTAATGCTGTCCCCGGCCGGGAAGGTGTTCTGTCCTGAGGGAGTTTCCGACTTCATGAAACGAGATCTGGCCTTGGTTGTTTTTGTCACCGGCCTACTGGCTCCCTTTGCTGATGTGGTGCAAGCTGAAGCCTGGCCCGGCTGGCGCGGCCCTCGCGGCGATGGTACCTGCGAGGAGAAAAATGTCCCGGCCCGATGGGACCCGTCCGAATCGCTCTGGAGGACGGAGCTTCCGGGGCAAGGGCGTGCGTCCCCGATTGTCTGGGGCGGTCGTGTTCTGACCGTCACCGCTGAGCCCGCGACGCGGCAGCGCATACTTTTGTGTCTGGACTACAGCAGCGGAGCGATCCTCTGGCAACGCACCGTCGTGGAGGGGCCGCTGGAGAAGATCCATGAACAGAACAGCTATGCTTCGGGTACGCCGGCCACCGATGGGCAGCGGGTGTACGTGACCTTCCGCGTCGGCGATGATATTGTTGTGGCCGCACACGACCTGGCCGGCGGCGAGCAGCTCTGGCTGGTCCGGGCGGGGAAACACACCGGCGAGTGGGGATTCAGCAATGAGCCCGTGCTGTTCAAAGACAAGGTCATTGTCGATGGTGACAGCAAAGGCGATTCGTTCCTGATTGCTCTGGGCCGCGAAGATGGCAAGACACGCTGGCGCATCAGCCGCACGAATAAGGGAATCAGCTACAGCGCTCCGTTGATCCGTGAGCTGGCCGGCCGCACCCAATTGATCCAGTGCGGCGACCGTTGCGTGGCGAGTTTCGATCCCGACACCGGCGGACAGCTCTGGAAAGTTGACGGACCATCGGAGGAATTTGTCGCCACGCCGGTTTACAGCGAAAAGGCCGGGCTGGTTTTCGTCAGCAGCAGTTGGCCCAAGCAGGTGTTGCTGGCGATCCGGCCTGATGGCAGGGGGGACGTTACCCAGACCCACGTCGCCTGGCAGAACACGGAGGGAGCCCCTTATGTCCCCTCCATGATCGTAACGGGCGATTTCCTGCTCAGCGTCAGTAATTCCGGTGTGGCCTTCTGCTACGAGGCCGCCAGCGGCAAGGTGCTCTGGCGGGAGAAGCTCGGGCGGCACCACGCCTCCCCCGTCCTGGTAGATGGGCTGGTCTTCTTTATCAATGACGACGGCCAGGTGAACGTGATCAAACCGGGTGTGGAGTTCCAGTGCGTCGCGAAGTATGAGATGGGTGAGCCATGCTATGCTTCACCGGCTATCAGCGACGGCCGCGTGTTCGTGCGGGGCTTCAGGCATTTATTCTGCTTCGGCCCGAAAGCCAAATAGAGGCCGTTACCCTGGCCCGAATCGTCTTTCGCCGGACAATCGGGGAAAATGGCCCCGGGCTGCCTGCTTGAATTTTGTGATAACATTCCTTGATCCCGGCAACATCTCTATCATGCAATTGCCAGCCGATTTGCAGACCGTGTTTTGTGAATCCATTCGAGAAATGGTATGGTTCCCACACCATGGTGAGACGCTGTAAGCGCCGACAGTGTCCGGTAATTGTGCCCCATTTTGGGCTTTTGCGGCTCTGAACAGGATACGAAAGCTTGGAATGTAGTGAATGCGGTTATGGGGGCGTCCCTGGCGGCTTGATTTGCGAGGATAATCCGGCATTTTGTGTTTTCTGGGTCAACATTTTAGCCTTGATATGTTATAATAGAGAGGGCGTCGGGAACAGATATATAGAGTGACGACTATGACTATGGACCATTACAATCGAGGGTGTTTATTTTCGCTGCTTGTCGGCGTGGTGTGTCTGACCTCTGCGGTGCAGGGGGGGCGGCCGGGCTGGGAGCAGCACAATGTGGACTGGCTGGCAGGGCCCGGCGGACACATCAAGTCGATCAGCTATCCGCAGGGCACGGGCCTGCCCTTGCTCGTCGGCCCCGGCGCTCGAGAATCGGCAACCGCACGAAGAAAAGCGTTGCCATCTGAGCCGGCTCTGTGGTTTGACCTGTTTTCCAACGAATCTTCCGTTCCGGCTGACGTCGCCCAGACGATCGAATCACCTCCCGTTGCGGGATTTGTGCCCTGGATAGCCGTGGCCGTCACCGATAAGCGTTCGGACGACTTTGACTGGGTGGCCGAGGCCCATGGTTCCGTTATCGGTAAGTACCTCACAAGGAATCCTGAAACGGACTTTACAATCGGCCTTCTCGACACAGGGGCCAGCGTTCACTTGATGGGCTACGCCGCCGCCAATCGAACGGGTATTTACGCTGCCGACCTGCTAACGCCGAATTTCGTTGAGCTGGTGGGCGCGACCAGCTCGATGCTCGCCCGAGTCAGCCAGCCGCTGGCTGTTTTTATGGATGGGCTGGCGGCCGTCGATGCGAACGGAGCGACGGTGGACGACTCGAATATGGTTGGCCAGAGCAATGTTTCGATTATTGTCGGTGAGGAGCCTGAACCTAACCTGCCGGATTTACCAACGGCTATCGGTTCGCCTATGAGTGTATATTTTACGACGGTTATTCGCAACGACCGGCCGATTACCGTGACGTACGACGGCAACGACTACACCGGGCCGGACATACGTTTTTACGGCCACGAGGATCCGCGGATACCCGATTACGCCAACAGCATACCCCTGAATTTGATACCCACCGGAGCGGCCGATATACAATACCTCCCGGATTTCGAGGCCCTCATGGAATTTGTTCTCCACCCCGGCAGTCCCTCGGTGATAGGAGGGTTCCTGCAAAGCCTGTTCTTCGTGGCGAGCGTGGATTTGCACGACGGGCCCCGCAGTGCAATCGACAAGCAGCGTTTCATGCTGGACACCGGCGCCCAAATCACCGTGATCGGCTCGCGCGTCGCTTCCCGCCTCGGCCTGGATCCAGCCAATCCTGACTTCGAGATTGACATTGAAGACGCGACGGGTGAAGTGACCATCCAGGCGGGTTTCTACATCGATTCGCTTGAGATACCGGCCCTCGGGGGCTGGCTGACCTTCACGGATGTCCCCGTGGTGCTTCTGGACGTGGCTTCGCCCGAAGGCGGCACACTGGACGGCATCATCGGGATGAATCTCTTTGTCGATTTCAACCTTGTGCTGCACGGCGGCGGCCTGATTGGCCAGGATCCGCCGGCGTTGGAATTCGAGCGTATTCCCGCTCGGCTGGCAGCCGACATCGCTCCGCCGGAGGGTGACGGGGTAGTGGACTACCGCGACCTGGCCGCTCTGGCCCAGGCCTGGCTTTCCACTTCGGCCTCGCCTGACTGGAACGCAAGAGCCGACATAGGGCCGTGGGGAGCTCCTGACGGCCGCGTCGATTTGCTCGATCTTGCCGTGCTGGGGGAATTCTGGCTCGTTGGTGTGGCTCGTTAGACTCACAGAATCGGCTCTGTTGTTCCGGCGGGACATCAACACTTCATGGTCTTGTCTGACCGTCGTATGACTGTTTGACATCGCCGCACTCTGCGAATATCATTCATACCCTGCTGAGACGTTGATTGCTTTGTAGGACGACCAAATGAGCTTCATACTGGATCTGCTGTACGTATTCGCGGGGCTGGCTTACAGTCCCATTATCATCTATCGAGCCATCAGACACAATCGCTACCGCACGGGATGGGGCCAGCGGTTTGGCAAAATCAGCCGCAGCAATCCGGTGGGGAAATGTATCTGGCTTCACGCCGTAAGCGTCGGCGAGGTGAACGCGGCCAAGACCGTTATCGACGAGCTTGAAAAAAGGTTTGGTGATTTCGAGATCGTTATCAGTACGACGACCGACACCGGCTTTGCCCGCGCGACCCATCTTTTCGGTAAGAACCATTACGTGTTCTATTTTCCTTTTGATTTTTCCTGGGTGACGCGCCGCGCCTTTGGCCATATTCGGCCGGCGATGTGCCTGCTGATGGAGCTGGAGGTCTGGCCCAATTTTGTGAGCGTAGCGCAGCGGCTGAACGTCCCAGTCGTCGTGGTCAACGGCCGAATCAGCGACAGGAGTTTCTCCCGGTATAAAAAAATCAAACCGTTTGCCCAAAAAATCTTTCAGAAGATCCGTCTTATCCTTGCTCAGACGGACGAATATGCTCTACGTTTCGGCGCCCTCGGCGCCCGGGACATCATTGTCACCGGCTCGCTGAAATACGACACGGCCCAGGTCGCCGACAAAGTAGAAGGCGCAGACGCCCTCGCGGAGCAATTGAACATCGGCGGCCAGAGGCTGTGGGTGGCCGGCGGCACAGGGCCCGGCGAAGAAGAAATAGTGCTCGATGTCTATCGGAGCCTGAAGCAGCAGAATGAATTCAGCAACCTGCGTCTTGCCATCGTCCCGCGCAAGCCCGAACGGTTTGATGATGTCGCCCAGTTAATAGAACAATCCGGTTTTAGCCTGATCCGATATAGCAAAGTAAAGGAAGAAGCCGCAGAAAAATCGCAAATCGCAAATCGCCAATCGCAAATTGATGCGGTGATTCTCGGCGACACGATGGGCGACCTGCGGAAATTCTACTGCCTTGCGACGGTAATATTTGTAGGCCGAACTCTGGTTCCCATGGGTGGCTCGGATATGATGGAGGCGGCGGCCCTGGGCAAATGCACGATTTTCGGGCCGCACACCTTCAATTTCAGGCAGACGGTTGAAGTGCTCGTGGGCGGCCACGGTGCTATTGAGGTGAAAGATGGCGCCGGCCTACTGGTTACTCTAAAAAAGTGTTTGTCCGAGCCGCAGTACGCCCGGACGATAGCCCAGGCGGGGCAGGCCGTCATCAGGCAGAATCAGGGGGCCACGGCCAGAACCATTGAAGCTCTCTCCAAAATGTTTTGCGCGAAAAGTGGGCGGAATACGTGACGAAGGTTCGGTACGCTGTGGACTCGTGCCGCCGACGAGGCTTGTGTCGGCCAAATGTCTTTTCATGTGCTCACTGAGGCTCTTCGGTCCACTTTCCGTTTACGATTCTGCGGATGTGCTTGAAGCCTTGTGGCAGCCGGTGTTCAAAAAGGTATTTCCGCTGCTGTTCGCTGATTTCCGCCGCTTTAATGCTCTCAAGGTCAAGAGTGATACTGAGCGCATCTTCCCCGCTGCTGCGGCCCAGCGCGGTCAGCTTTATCGAGGCCGGGACGAAGAAACCCGGGGATACCTCCTGGTATTTGTCGAGGTCCGCACGGGCCACGGCTTGGCCGTTCGAATCGAAGAACTCAATTTGCCGGACGTGATAGTCACACGCATAGATGTAAACTTTTTTCGTTATCACGCCCTGTTCGCGTTTTGTCAGCACATCAAAGGCGCCTTTGTTCGCCAAAGACCAGTCCTGGTCCGGTTCTGTTTCCCCCATCCCAAGGGCTTCGAGGAGCGTTTTGGGGTTTATCAGAGGCCCCTCGGACGAACCCTGCTGCGACCATTGTCCCCACCAGTGCGTGCTGATTTCCTTCGGGCTTATGGACAGCCAGAACTCGCGTTCGTTCGAGCCGAGCACAATGGCCTTTGGCAGAAGGGGCTTGTCGCCCTGGAGGTATATTTTCAGCGGCGGATTCACCCAGAGCTTGATGCTGAGATTCTCGCTTTGTGGCTTTTTCTTTCCTTCGAGATAATACTCCAGACGGCATTGTCCGCCGGCTTTCAGCGGGGCCATGTTTTGGGAATGGGCCCGCAAAGCGGCCAGCGCCTCGGCCGCGGATGCCTTGCCCGGACAGATCTCCAACCGTTTTTGAATCTCAGGGGCGCAGCCGGTGAGAATCAACATCGCCGCAGCGACGGGCGGAATAAGTCGTCTTGACATTTTATGCGGTCTCCCAATCATTTTTCCCACGGTCCTTGCTGCGAGCTTACAGCTCCTCGGTCTGGAGAATCTCACCTAACTGTGACGACAATTGCTCAATCTGCCCCTCGTCGAGATGCGGATTGACCACCTCGGCGCTCTGTCTGTCACCGACCGTTCTCAAAACCCAGATTTCTTTGTCGCCGTCGGTCCGGGTGTCCTCGTATTTAAGAATCCTTTTGCGCATCAGGATCAGCGCCAGAACGAAGCGGAAATTGACTTTTTGCGGCTCGGTTTCTTTTTCCAGGCGCTCGAAGAAGGCCATCAGCATCTGGTCATCAACAAACAACTGTTTCTTCTGGCCGGGCTGCGGCAGTCTGGTTTTCCAGTGACAAAACGTCTGCGGCTTCTGGCTCTCCCAGTAGTCGGCGCAGAAGTCCCGCCGTTGCAGTCCTTCCTCAGTCTGGACAAGAGCACCGAAGTATTCTTCACCGTATTCGATTTTTCTGCCCGTTCCGTAGCACTGACCTAACGGTTTGTTGATTGTCCATTCGTCCATGGTCTGCTCTGCCATCACCTCATACGCTGCATGTACGGTTTATTCAAACTTCAGCCATTCGCTTATGGTTTGCACGGTCTTGGGGCCTATGCCGCGGACTTTCTGCAAATCGTCGCAATCCCGAAAAGCCGGCCCCTTGCCTTCTCGACTGAGATTTTCACGGTATGCGACGATGGCCCCCGCCCGTCCGGCTCCAAGGCCGGCCAGTCGCATCAGACTTGCCACGGGCGCCTGGTTCGGATTGATCCGGCTCTCCAACTGAGTTTCGCCGGGGATGGACCTTGATATGTCCCCCTGAGCGTGCCGAATGAATCCGCAGGCAAGGCAGACGGCGGCACATACGCTGATGACAAAGGCGAAGGCCTGAATCCTGTTTTGGCTTGTCTGTTTCATATCATGTATCACAGGAGGCCGCATGTCTGAGCTCCCCATTGCGAGGCCAGGGCCGGGATCTCACGACCGGCTGAAAATGCCGTCGTGTAGTTTCTTCATGATTCGAAACGATTCTTTCGGCTCGATCTGGCCGGTCAGCAGGCCGCTGTGCGGTATTGTGTCGTCGTCTCTATCGAGGATGTTCGAATATGTTACGGCGTTGATAAACGACTTACTCAGCGCAATTTTATAGAACTGCTCGATCCACTGGCCCTGGAGCGACTGATTCCATGGGTCGTGCCAGATACCGGCGACCTGCCCGTTGAGCAGGCCGTCCCCATCCTGGCTCGGGACCTCCACGTCGGTTATATAGAAAGGCTTGGCGATGGGCGCGAAGTAATCCAGAATCGCGGATATTTGCATCATGTCTCTGATGTGCATGCCCGATTGATTCCTGCCCAATCGCATCTGCAGGCCGAACGCGTCAAAATTGATGCCGCTCTGCACCGCCATGTCCATGTAAACCAGGGGCGGGATACTATTCGGCGTCGTCGTATAATATTCTCCCCATGGATTGCAGACTTCGATGATTTTCAAGGCCCTGTCGCTGGCCTGCTTGACCGCCATATTCGCGGCCCGCGTCATCTCCAGGATTTGCTCGAACCCGAACCCGAAGTGATTCAGGGCATTCAGGCCGCTGATTGCGAACCACGCGCGTATGACCCCGGCGTAGCGAGACACAACGCTCAAAACGAACTGATAAGCCGTTTCCCGAATCTTCTCGAAACCGGCTCCGCTGTGAAGCAGCCAGTTGGGCAGGTATTCTTCTGAGAAACACAGCAGGGGGCCGGCGCTGAGCACCAGTTTTTTCCTGGCGAGCACATCGATGCAGGCGTCGATTTTTGAAAAATCGTAGCTGTCCTTGTGCGGCTCTATCTGAGCCCAGTTGATGGGAATCGTCACCGAGCCGAACAGTTCCATCAATCGCTCGACGTACTGGGGATTGTTGATTTCAGCGGGGTCCGCTTTGCAGCCGAAACAGCCCCGGCCGAAGCCGTGGCTTCTGCTGCGGGTCTTGAAGAGGGATTCGGCTTGCTTGATCGCCAGCTTCTCGGAGAAGACGATGGCTTTCTTAAGCGATTCGTCCGCCAGTTTGGATGCCTCCGACGGAACCGAGACGTTCTGAATCGCCTGAATAAACAGGTCCTGAGCCTCTTTCAACAAGTCCGTGAGGCCCTCGATGCTGTTGAAAAACAGCCAGTCCTCTCTCTTGTTGACGATCTGCATGAGCTTTGCCCGTGCGATCTCGACGTTCAGGTTGTAGGGCCGTTCTCTTTCGGGCAGGCAGGTTGTCGGCAAAAGCACCTTGCCGAAACCCTCAATGGGCCACAGCAGGGCCAGTCCGGCGGTTTCCAGATTCGGCTTGGTACACTCCACCAGGCCGTCCTTAAAGGCAATCTGGGCCCGACGGATACCGAGTCCGTCGCCGCCGAAGAGATAGGCGCCGCATAAGGTGAATTGACTGACAACCTCACCGTTCGCAAAGACCTGGAATTTCACTTTTTCCCTTTGCTTATCAGTGTTCTGCGTTCATTACCTGGCGACAGAGCGTACGGCGGCGCCACGACCGCCCGCGGAGGGGCAGAAATCTGCTGCCTGCCGCGCCCTGCAACTGCCGGCCCATTATAGTGAACGCTTCCCGGGAACGCAATTCAAACTTCGCGTTCGGGTGATTTTGTCCCGTGCGGAACTGTGCGAGGAAGTGCGACCGGCGCGTCGTGGGGATTAATTGGGTACCGTCTGGCCCGGACCGCGCGCGCCGAACCGTTTCATTTGGGCTTCATACAGGAGATTGTTTTTCTCGATCAGCTTGGCGATCAGGCTGAATTGATTGAGCAGCACTTCGATCAAATCGATATTGATCAGGGTCGATTCAGGGCTGTAGTTCGAAAGAGCGATAATCACATATCCACAACTGCCCCGCTCGGTCGCCAATTCTGCGCCGATGATACTGCAGTCGTCGGACTGTGTGACAACGGGTTCGGCGCCGTCGTCGATCTTGGCGCAGAGCTCTTTCAGAAACGGCTCGCTGACGTTCAATTTGGTGAATTCTTCCGAATCGCTGGGCCAGCTATTGCCGCGTCTGTCCCTGATGAGAACCAGGGGCCCACGTTCGGGCAGGACTTCAAACACTTCTCGTGCGATCTGTTCATTCAGTATAAAGCTCGGAGAAGACAGCGACTCGTATATGTTCATTCGACGGACTCCTTATTTGCTCTGGCCGTTTTGCTATTAAAGCAAACTTCGGTCGAATCGCAGGACGACTTTCCAAGCGGGAAATTTTTGCCCCAATTCTGCGGATAAAGTGCGGTTGTCGGCCGCAGGTGTGACGTTATAGGACGTTTGGCGGCTTACAGGCACATCGATGGCGGCATCGATCTACGAGTCGATCATCTGTGTGAGCCTGTTCATCGGGAACCTGGTGCCGGGGCAGTGAGTGATGTGTGCCCCCGGAGTGCTGCCGTGACCGTAAACCTGCGAAATCCCATACCGTTTTTTCAGAAAGCGAATCAATTTTGCCAGGGACTGCATCTGCTGCGCCGTTGGCGTTGTCTGGTCGAAGTTCCCGACCAGGCAGATCCCAATTCCTTTCTCATTGGCCCAGTTGCCTGGCGTGCCTCCGCAGTGGGCGCCGGGGATTTGTTTTCGCCAGCGAAACGTTACTTCGATTTCCCCATTGCCACTGTCTGTTCCGTTGCCGATGACAAAATCATACCCGATACCATCCCAGTGGTTCTGTTCCCTGTGCATTTTGTCAAAAATGGCTTCGTTTCCGTTTTGTGTCGCGGAATGATGAACGATAATCGCCGACCAATCCTTCTCCACGCTGGAAGGAGGAAACCAGTCCGACGGAACATTTTCTCTAACGGCGGGTGGCGGGGTTGACTTCGGGATGATAATAATCGGCGGCCGCGCCGCAGGCTGGACGGGAGGGGTATAGACGATTTGCGGCATTCCGTCATCTTTCGACGCGCAGCCTGCCAAAACGAGCAAACAACCACAGAAAACGAGCGATCTGTTAAACGTCCTTTTACATTCCTTCTGATCTGACACGAAATTCCATCCTTAAATCCAGCGGTATGGGGGGGCTGAGACTAAATCTCTGTTTCTGTATTGCTCGGGCCTCTTGTGAGGTGCGGTTTTTCTTTGTATCGGAGCATATAAACACTGTTGCCTCGCTCGTTGTATTTCACCGTGTCCATATACGAATTCATAAGGAGTAATCCCCTTCCTCCGGGCTCGTAAAGCCCTTCACCGAACCGCGGGTCCGCCACGGCGTCCGGCTGAAACCCGTTTCCTTCATCTGTGATACAAATTTCGACCTTGTCCGAATCCACAGAGTAGTCAACCTTGACCTTCTTGGTGGGGTCCATTTTGTTGCCATGCTTGACGGCATTGAGAAAGGCTTCCTCTAACGTTAAATGAACCGCGAAAATATCGTCCTTTCCGAAGCTGTTGGCTTCGAGCCTGGGCAGAATCTGCTTGCACACCTCAACGACAGCAGAAGGCTTGCTCTCAAGCACAATGGAGCAGCTAATTGGTGCTTCTGACGCCATAAGCCCACAACGCAAAAAACTTTTACCTAACCGGTCTATGATAAGTCTTCGATCGCACCTTCAATATTCTCATAAATATCGAACGTTTTGGTCAGCCGCGTTATCTTAAAAATCTCATAGATTTTGGGATTTATGTTGCAAAGCCGCAACTGCCCGTCGTATTCGTAAATCCTCTTGCTGATTCTTATCAAAAGCCCCAGGACCGCCGAGGACAAAAAGCGGACGTTGCCAAAATCAAGAATCAGGTTGATGCGGCCGGAGGCGGACTCAATAATCGGCATGATCGAATCCTGGAGAGCCTTGATATCCTTTTCCTCGAGGATTTTCTCGTCTGTAAACTTCACTATTGTCGCGTTCCCAGTGTACTCGACACTGATCATCGGCTTAATCGCGGTCATGACGACCTCCCATACAGGACCAAAAAATTGTACGCGAATCCTATGAAAGAGCGCCGCTAATGTCAAGTTTTTTGCACCTTTGGGGAAAATTTGAGATAGCAGGCGGCGCTCGGCGGGCGGCTTCCCGGATTCGCCGGCCCTTCTTCCGGAGCATTAATTGTACTTATTTCGCAGAGGGACCCTCTTGCAAGCCGGGCTGTAAACCGCTAACATTTGCCTGCCCGTTTTAGCAGAAACGATAACGAGGCTCGGCGGATCCGCCGGTAGTTTTCATGGTGCTTTCATGTTTGTTTTCTTTTGGAAACGCGTCCAATGCATATCAGCGAATTTCAGGGCCTGATTTCTCGGAAATACGAACAGCGAGACCGGGAAAGGGGCATTCCCCGTACATTCCTGTGGTTTATCGAAGAAGTTGGAGAGCTTGCCACCGCTCTGGCGGGCCAGGACCCAAAAAACAGGGAAGAGGAATTTGCCGACGTTTTCGCCTGGCTTTGTACACTGGCGAACATCAGCGACGTGGACCTGGAGAAGGCCTGTGAGAAATATACAAGCGGCAAAGTGAAAGGCTTCAAGCCCAAGTGACGCACGATGCTCGATGTTGTTTCTCCGGGCCGAGAACAGATTATCGGTACTGCAAGAAGGTCCACATTAGATCTGTGACTGGCTCAGAGCATCGTAATAGGCCAGAATCCGGTCAAAAGTGCTCAACCTGCCCAATAGGGCCTCGCTGTCCTGACGAATACCACTGAAGGTCGAGAGAATATACTCCACGTCCATCCGTTTGATTCCGTAGAGCAGAAAGAAGGCCGTGTCAAGCTCAGCCATAAGGTCGAGGCGCTCCACCGGGTCCCATTTATAAACCCGTGGCTTGAAATCGGCGGCCTCGGCAAGCAGAATCATGTCATTGCTCGTGCACGTCAGTTTCAAAACGCGATCCGAAATCCATTTCTCAAGCGTCTCTCTCTTGTTCCAGGGGCATTTCTGAGCATAGAAATCAGGGTGAAAAGTGGGGATTTGGTTGATAATAAAATAGCTCAGATTTACACCGCCAATCTTTTGGCGGCAAACGTAGTCATAGGCAAGGGCGTTCAAATTGCCCAGTAAACAAGCGGTAAGTCGAGCACCAATGTCAGAACCGGTGAAGATGAGAGGCGAGGAGTGCACTACGCCGGAGAAAGGGATAAACGCGGCGATCATTGTGCGCTGATTGGTTGGACTGGTGACGTTCTTAAACGCAATAATCTTTGTTGTATCGCGGTCGCCAAGAACGCGCTGAACGTCGACCTCATTAACCCACCATCTTGGTTCGACGGAGAATTCGGGATTTTGGTGCTGAACGAGAGAGGTCTGATCCGTCTGTCCCTGGCGCATCCAATTTGACTCGTCCACAATGACGCTTGCGGCGCGGTGGTCGAACATCTGAATCATTTTTGCTTCATAGAGCGGCACAAAGACCTGCTTGCGTTTTCTCCAGAGTGAACCATCGCGTTTGAAGCCGTCTGCTTTGAGCTGCTCTGCGATGTGAAATAATTCGGCATTGCTGCTTTGGTCGAACATACGTAGAAAATCGATCCCCCAGGGATTGCCGCCTTGCTTTCTCGTTTCATTGATGAGGATGGGGACTCGCTTATAGATATATTTGGTGAGATTCGCGTCGCGTTTGGAGCGGAAGATGGGGCAGGTTTGGGTATTGGGATTGAGAAGTCTGAAATCATTGGCGGAAAGGGAGATCTGTCGCTTCTTGTCTTTGAGGTCGTCCATCTTGTGAGCGAAAAATACAAAGTCGGCGGACTTGGATTTATTTTTTGAGCCGCCGAAGAGAAAGACGGAGAACTTATAGCGACCATCCACATCAGGAAAAATCTTCTTTCGGTTTTCAAAATCAAAAAGGCCCGAAAGAGTCTGTGAATCGACCATTTCTGCAAAGAAATTCTCATTGGTCTTATCGGTGGCAATGCCGGTGGGGACAAGAAGCCCAACCCGGCCAGTAGGGGACACGATAGAGTAGGCAAGTTCGGCGAAGACGGCGTAGGTATTTATATCTCCTTTTCCGGCGAGTGGGAACCGGCCGCACCGGCGAATATAGGTCATCGTTTTTTCGCTGGCTTCTTTTGCCTCGACATAGCGATTATAGAGCGCGGGGTCCTGCGTCTTGAGTTTCTCAATAAGTTGTCGACTTTCGGCGGCGGTTGGAGCTTCGAGTATGTGAGGGGCGGAGATATCGAAAAACTCGCGGTTCTTGAGTGTGAATCGTTCCCAGGGCGGATTGCCGATGACACAGTCGAAGCCGGAATTGGAACGCTGGAAGATATCCGGAAATGTCTTTTGCCAGTCGAGCGCATGAGAGTCAACGGCGGTGTCTGAGACTAAGGAGTTGCCGCAGATGATGTTTTTAGACAGGTCGGCGAGCGTCTTGCCTCTGTGGGCGGAGCGGAGCCAGAGAGCCAACTGCGCGATTTCGACGGCTTCAAGGGAGAGGTCAACACCGAAGAGATTATCGTGTAGAATAAAGTTGCTGATGCTCTCTCGTAGTTTCTCGGCCATAGCCGGTTCATGGATATCGAGGGTATTGAGGATTTCCACGTATTTATCTTCAAGGACATCGTAGGCGCGAATCAAAAAGGCGCCGCTGCCACAAGCGGGATCGACGACTTTGATATAGCGAAGCTCCTCGATAGCCCTTTCGGCGAAAGCCGTGACTCTGTTTCTCTCGGTCGCAGCATCGATTTCGTCAAGGCGGATGCCAAAGTTTCTCTCGAGTGTCTTGATTCTTTCATTGATGACCGTCCCGACGGTATGATCCGTAATGAAACGGGTAAATTCTGGTGGTGTGTAATAAACCCCTCCTTTTTTTCGTTCCGCCGACTTAGCCATTTTGGGACGTGGTTTTTCTTCTGTTGCTTTTGATTCAAAGAGGCCCGTCAGGCGTATTTTCTCAATGTCGTTTATGGATTTTTCGAAGATATGGCCGAGGACGTCGACATTGACTTCATGGGCGAAGTCGTAGCCGCCTATGGTTTTGAAAAAATCGGTCCACTCGTCATCGAGCTGGAGGTCGTCAACCTTGGGGTCTCTGATTTTTGAGAACAGGCCGCCATCGTATGGCGGGATTCCTCGGTGCTCGTTGCCTTCGTCAATGCTGCTGAAAAGATCAAGGAAGTTCTGCCACCTGGGATTAGTTACACGGTGGAACGGCGGGACTTTTTCCCAGGCATCTTTGAGAGAGTCCTCCGGCAGCAGGTTGCGGTCTTCGCAAAATGCAACGAAGATGATGCGGTCAAGCAGTTTCTGAGTGATACGAATAGCTTCATCGAGCGGGAAATTCCGTGTCTCGCCCGCCAAATGGGTAATCAGTTTTCTACGTTCTATGTCGTAACGATCGTAGAGTTCATCGCCAACTTCTCTTTCTCGTGTGAGGCATTTTTCAAGGAGAGAGTCTGCTCGTGCGACTCTGACGAGCGCTGTTGGCAAGAGGCCACCTTCTCCAAGAAGATAGTAGAACTGGAGAAAAGTCTCTCTCTTGCGAAGCTCCTGTAATGTAAAAAGTTCATAAACTCGTGGAGTGTGATTACGGTGGTAGAGGCGGAAACTGACATAATTACAGACGATGCCCCACGGACAATCCGGCATTGCATAAAGGTAGTCCCAGCATTGCTGGACGGCGGTTCGGCCCTGGGTGCGATCCCTATCAACATTGACCGTTGGACCTTTAAGCTCTATAACGGCACGCACCTGCGGTTTCCTATTGGCGCCAAGGATGCCGATTGCTGCGTCTGCCTGGCCGCTATTGACGGAGAATTTCTGCTGGAAGTTCCAATGTTCCTTGTTGTCGGCAAAAAAGACGTAGCCAAGCGCATCGGCAAAAATCTCCTTACAGAATTCGCCTTCGATAGCAGTTTCTTTCATTTCGCTAAGCTTGCCGCTGGATTCGATGTCTGCCCACTTGCAGATGATTTCGTGGGCTCGGTTCAGTTCGGGACCCTCAAGGAACTTCTTGGGTTCCTGGAGCAACCTGGGGAGGAACAGGGGCCGGGAGCGACGGGCCTCGCCATACCGGGCTTTGTCCATTTCCGGGAACAGATGTTCACCTCTTGGAGTCATTCTCAATCTTCCACCTGCAAAAGGGAGCCGTTTGCCGTCACAGACGGATCAAAGGCCGATTCTATGCGAAAAGAGGACAAGAGCAACAAAAAAAGGTTCTTGCTGATCTTGTTCACGTGGTTAACCGGTGGATATCCACACAAGCTCGGCTGAGTATTCATGCCTGCGAGAAGTACACAAGCGGCAAAGTCAAGGGCTTCAAGCCCAAGTAACGTACCTGCCGGAATCGTGTGAAAGTCAATAGACCTGTCAACTCAAACTTAGGGCTTTTACCATAAGCTTTTCCGTAGCAAATCCTTGTGTAGCCAGAAGCAGGTGTCTATCGCCTCCGTCAGGCCACCCAACAAACGATAGGAAAGAAAATCCGGATGGTCCGGCA